>Ga0209022_1001633_pt1 | contig 22055 bp, 20 predicted proteins | sample PinacodermPK_FD_187300 | JGI IMG/M metagenome (GOLD analysis project Ga0209022, IMG submission 187300) | Host-associated microbial community of the marine sponge Aplysina aerophoba from Gulf of Piran - sponge pinacoderm, lysed by proteinase... | ecosystem: Host-associated > Porifera > Sponge >...
ATCACCGGATAGCGGGTGTTGCGATTCGCGGCATCGTCGTACCCTGGCGGAAGGTAGATGTTGTAGCCCACCGGAGTACCCATCGACGGACTGTCGAACGTCGCGTGAGTCACTCCCGGAATCCTGCGATCCTCGGCAGGCGGGTTGACCCAACCGAAGGGTCCACTCTCGCGCCCGCGAGCAAGAAACGCGCTCACCTCGCCGGGGTCCGCTCGGCCGTCTCTGTTTGCATCCAGCAGTGAGAACGCGCCTGGCATCACTTCGTCTTCCGTCAGCACGCCATCGCCGTTGCGATCGACCATGAAGGCGTTCTCCGCCAGGCCATCCGCATCGTCGTCCGGCTCTTGAGTCTCCGCCTGGAGACTGCCGGTCTGGACCTCATCGGTCTGAATACCGCCGGTTTGCCTGACTGCCGTCGCCAGTAGCGGCTGTGCAGCCGCCAGCACCAGGAGCGCACCGGCGAGGCTGCGGCAGAGCCTGGAACCATCACTCCTGAAACGACAGTTCCAACACGACTTCCAAGGCACCATCAGTGACCTCCCTTTTCCGAAGTCTCTACCCGGTTCGTGCCGACCCGCGGGGACCCTACTCCGTCGCCAGGCCGAAGACAAAGACGACGTTGCCCATCGAAAGGAGGCACACACGGAAACTCCTTTGTGTTCAAGGGTTTCCGGACACGACCTGCCGTCTGTCCCCCCCAGCGACCCCACACTACCGGAGCGTTGACGACGCGAGATTACATCAAGTCTGAGACTCTCAAAGCCGCCAGCTACGGTCATGATGGTGGTCGGCGACGAGCGGACCTCGCCGGGGACACGCGCACTGGCGACCTAACTCCGCATCACCTGCGCTTATGAGAACGACTAAACCCCCGCTCGTCCACCACCGCTTCCTTCACGATCATCTGCCCCGCCGTCGCCACGACGACCACAGCGTCCCGCCGTCGCGACCGAATGGCCCGCAGCGCCTGCGCCGCCGTGCTCCCCCGCGTCATCACATCGTCTACGAGCAGCAGACGCCCCGCGTCCGAGGGCACCTCCGCTACCAGCGCCTCGGCGTAGCGCCGCTCGAACTGCGCCGCAGTATAGCCCCCGGCCTGCATACGCCGCTTCGACACACTCGATACCAGATCGAGCATCTCGCGCACGTCGACGGCCAGCAGACGGCCGAGCTCCTCGGCTAGTGCGAGCGTTCGGTGCTTCTCAAGCTTCGCCGCCTTGTCGGGCGACAAGGGGATCGGGACGACATAATCGAAGTCCAGCAGTTCCCGCTGGCGCAACTGCTCGAACATCGCCAACGCGAACGGGTGCGCGTAGGCCATCTCCCCCAGCTTGAAGGCGGTGAACCGCCTGGTCAAATCCCACACCTCCGCCCGGATGCGCGTCTCGTAGCATCGGCTCGGCACGATCCAATGCGCCGGCACGACCGCCTCGTAGCTCGACCACCGTAGGCGGCTCGGCGGACGCGACTCGCCCGCCCCGACCAGCGGCAGCCTGGTCCAGGTCTCGCAGTTTCCACACTCCCTCGCCTTGCACGCCTTCGGCTCGCAGAGCGGCGCGACCGCCCAAGCGTCTGGCCAGATGAAGACTTGGCGGTAGCGGGGGGCCACCGCCTGCGCGACGCGGGCCGAAATCTCCGGCGACGTGAGCGGCCGATCCGCGCTGTGCTCCCGCACACGCAGGCTAACCTCCCCCGCCTCGTGGTCGATACCGTCAACGATACCTTTAGCGTAGACGCCGTTCTCGAAGCGGTGCGGACCGTGGAAGTACACCCAGCACTCCCAGCCCTTCTCCACGACATCGATGTAGTGGCGCCAGCCGAGCAGGAGGCGTCGACCCTGCATGCGGTTGGGCAGCACGCGGGGCCGGAAGCCATCGTAGCTACTATGGATCTTATAGAGGAACCTCACAATTCGAGCGTGTCCTCAAAGCGCGCGAGCACCTTGTCCGTGCCCGGCGGCGCCTCGGTCTCGTACCCGTAGGCCGCCCAGGCGAACCGGACGCCTGCCGCCTGCGCGGCCGCGCCGTCCGTCCGCCCGTCACCAACGAACCAAGTACCGGCACCCGCCGTCCGACCAAGCTCGCCGAGCACCCTCGCGACGCCGTGCGGCTGCGGCTTCGCCGGTACGCCCGGTCGCGGCGTCGCGATGGCCTCGACGTACGCTCCGATGCCGGTAGACGCTAGCAGCGGCCTCACCAGCCACCCGGGCAGGTTCGAGACGACGCCTATATCGGAGCCGCCCGACCGCAGCCGTTCCAGCGTGTCAAGGACGCCTTCATAGAGCCCGACCGAAGCCCCGTCGTCCCTCGCTGCCCGGGCCAGCCGCGCATTGCTCACCCCGCCGTCACTCAGGACGCGCACGACGCTCGCGCCGGCCGCGAGTCTGGCCACGATCGCCGTGGCCGGAGCGCCCGACAGCGCCGCGATGGTCTCGGCGTACCACGCGTGGCCATCCCACACCGTTCCGTCTAGATCCAGGAGCAGAGTGTTCGCAACCACGCTTCGTACTCCGACTCCTCGCAGGTCGATGCGAGCCCGAAGCCACCCGTGCGGGCGTCGTTCTCGATGACCGCGTTGCCCGTCGTCTCTTCCGACTCGTCGTGGACGAACGCGGCCACAGGCTTTCTTTGCTCGCGCGCGAAGCGGTAGGCGTTCATGGCCCCGCCGTTTGCGGCCGACTGCGCCACGAGCACGCCCTGGGCGAACGCCACGATCAGCTTGTTGCGCTTGCGCAGCAAGAGCGACGACGTCCGCCGGCCGAACCCGAACTCGCTGACGAACACTGCTTTCGGGTGCGCGAGCAGCCGCTCCCACAGGGCGCGGTTTTCCGGAGGGAACACCTTGTCGAGACCGCAGGGCATGACGCACACGGTCCCGCCCCCGGCATCGACTGCCGCCTCGTGGCCGATGGAATCGGCGCCGAGCGCGAACCCCGACGCCACCAACACACCGCTGCGCGCCGCAAGCGCCGCGAACGCGCGAGCGGCCTCGGCATACGGTTCTCGCGTTTTTCGCGAGCCCACCACGGCGACCGCCGCACCGCCGCTCCAGATCGAGGGATCGCCGCGTACGTACAGCACTGGCACGGGGTTGTTGCTGGCGTACACCCGCTCCGGATAGCACGGGTCTCCATGCGTGACGATCGACGCCCCAATCGAACGGGCGCGTTTCACCTGGTCGGCAGCGCGCGAACGCGCCGCCTCGAGGTCGGCCAGCGAGAGGGATCCAATCCCGTCGCGGAGCTTGTCGCCGATCCGGCCCTTGAACGGCAGAAGATCGGGACTCTCAAGCGCGCCGGCCGGCTCGATCCCGGCGTCGTGCAGCGCCCGGAACTTCGCCGGACCAAACCCAGCGACCCGCTCCAGTGCGTAGAGTGCGGCGAGTCGAGTGGCTTCGGGGTAGACCCGCAGAGTTGCCGAGTGCCCTTCCACGAGGCGACCCCGGCACAACGTTTCCTCCAGCAACAGCCGCACGGCCTCCGAGCGCGACGGCGGCGGCTTGCGCGCCGCCCGCCAACCATCCAGTTCCCTGACGACCGCCTCGTCCAGCCGCGCCTCGATGCGTTGGGTTGTCACCTGCCTCAGGGCTGCGAACTGGTGCGGGAGGGGCACCCCAGCCAGTCGCCGGCCCGTTTGACGATCGCGGTGTACTCCTGCACTCCTCCGGCTCCTCTCTCGACGACCGTTACAGCCGATCCCCAGCCAACTCAGCAGCCCGTGGAGCGAACTCTATCCTAGTCCCAGCCTCCGCCCCTCCCGTGGCCTACCTCACTCGGCAGTCCCACCTCTACCACCTCCCTAGCTTCTCGATTTGACGCCACTGGGCCCAAAACTGCCAAGAGTCCACCTCAGCTCAACCGCCGAGACATGGCCAACCACAACGTGCGGGTGCCCGGCGCCCTTGACCGTGGGGGACCCCGGCCGCCCGAGCCGCCACGCTCCCGGCAAAGCGCTGGAGACCGGAACAAGTGCGCCTTCCATATCCGACCTAGGCGCGTCCTCGCTCCCTCCTCCTATCCCGCCTAGCCCCGCCCCCTTGCCCAGCTAGTGGCGTCTTAGGTAACGTCCAGAATCGAGCCACAAACCCGACTACGACGAGGGCCTGCCAACACGATGAAACTGGATGCTCCTGTTACGGGTACCGGGTACTTCTGGCCTCCAGCACGGCCTTCCGACCGCCTTCCAGGTACCTTCACCATCTCCACTTCTGGCGACATACGACTCGAAGTCCTCGCCATAAACAAGTACGGCGTCGGCGTCCTGACTTTCCCCAACGACAAGAAGCCTTTCGGCGTCTACGAAGTCTCCAGCGGAGCACGCGATTGGCCTCTTCTCAACGGAGAATTTGACCTGACCAAGAAGGTCATGTTCGAAGGCTGCCGAGCCATAGCTGGCTCGACCTCCCTCGCCCCCACGATCTCGTCAAAAGTCACCTACCAAGCTAAACGCTGCTACATCGGCAACGCGTCCTATGACGAGAATGCCGACGCAGAGACTCAGCTTACAGTCACCAACATCAGCGCAGAGGTGGATGGTCTGATCGGGTGGATCACAGAGGCCATTCGCTCCAAGCAGAACTACGAACTCGGCTCTCCAGAGACCACGTTCCAGACAAAGCTCCCGAAACCGATACATGTTGAGATTGGTGACTGGCGGATCAAACTGCTGCCCACGCGAACCGGATTGCATCGTCGCATCGACAAGGGACACGCTGTCAAGATCGGCCAATCCGCCGTCGTAGTCATCGAACGGACCGAGGAGGCACCGCTAGACGACTTCCTCAAGCACCTGAAAGTACTCCAAGAACTCCTCTGCTTCGGCCTGAGTGCGAGATGCTGCGTGGAATCCATCACAGCCGTAGCAAGCACAGAGAGTGAACAAGAAGCACACTTGAACGTCTTCTATCAAGACGGCATCCGCCCGTCGGATACCCAGGCTCCGAAGGAATCGCCAAGCCTACATGCGCTCTTCATGGCGCGGGAGGAGGCTGTCAAGTCTCCTGAAGATGTAATTCGAGCGTGGTTCGCACTCTATGAATCGTCACCATCGGCATTGCAACGCCTTCGAGCCTCTGCCGTTGGCCAAGACCACCTGGAGAATCTCCTTCTTCTCGTAGTCCAAGCGCTCGAGGAACTGCACAGAAGAAAGAACGGTCCGCAGCCGGTGATGAAAGAAGACGAGTTCCGCGAGATCGTCGACTCAACAACAGCTGTCGTCCCGGAGCACTACCGAGACTGGTGGACAAGCTTGATGAGTCCTCACCTACTCGAACCTCGGTTGCGCAAGAGGCTGCGGGACCAAGCTCGGGAACATCTGTGTGACGTCATGACGAGTAGACAAGTCGACAAACTCGTCCACGAACTCGTAAGCGCAAGGAATCCGATCTCGCATGGTGAAGAGGGACATGGCGATTCCGAGGTCAGCCTGCACAGACTATGGAAAAAGGGTGAGGCGCTATTGAAGCTCTCTGTGCTGGCCGAGATAGGCGTGGACAAGGCTCTTGTCTTGGAGAGAAGTAGGGAACTCAGACACTGGCTGAATCTGGATGGCTGGCGAGGCATCGAATGGGACCGATACAAAATCTGAAAGCAACTATCCCTCCACTAATTCCTCAACTTCCTCAACAACGGTAGAGAGGACGGACTAGCGCCTGCGGTCCCTCAGTCCGAGCGAGGCGCTTGCAGCGATACTCGAACTCCGGTTGCCCGATGAACTTGAAGGCGGTCAGTTCTTGCTTGTGCCGTCACGATCCACGGCCGTAGCCACTAGAGTGCGCCCCACATTGCGCCGTCCCCCCCAGGGCGCACCCTCGAGCAGATGAGGAGACTGCTTCTCCGGACATCGAGATCCCTGTGGAGCTTCATGCTTGACTGCCCCTTGAGGTGGGTGCAGAGCAAGTAGATCGCTAGCGCCCAGACCTGGAGTCCGGGGTTCGATGCCTCCACCGGCGTTCCTGTGCGGACGGACAAGAAGTTCCTGCAGAAGCCACCCGGCTTGCCGTTCTCCGGATTCAATCTGCAAAGTCCTCTGACGGATAACGCTTCCCTCATTCACTAGCGTCCCGGTCTCCGCCGTCTCGGCCGGTAGAACTCCTCGTCCCTGGGATCGCTGGACTCTGGTCCCTCGGGTCCGATGTGCTCTAGCTCCTCAGCTCGTCCAGGGCCTCGCGGTAGTCCCGCCGGGTAACACGGACATTCTCCCTTGCTTCGTCGAGGGTGTCCAGGTACCGTTCCTCTCGGCCACGCCTGCGTAGGCATCTGCGTCTCATGGCCCTCCTCAAGTATTTGACACCGGAGACTCGCCGGAAGCACCGAAAGAGAGTCAAATCCGTCTACACTGAGGCTCATGCACACCATATTCAAGTCGGCCGGGACGCTCCGCCCTTACGAAGATGCGGATGGGGAGAAGGTCAACAAAGATCTCCGCGGGCGGGTCGCGGCGCACGTAAAGTACAGGCTCAGGACGTCACCCGATCAACCACTCGTTGTCGAGATCTACGGGTACAACATCATGGGCTTCGGTCAAGCCATCTATAAGCTTGACCTCGACAACGGAGTCTCTTTCACGGGACGAACCTACGGCAGTGGACCACTCGGCTCACCCACTCTGCAAAAGATACATATGGTGGACGTACGGGAACCGCTTCTGGGTCTCTTCCCGAACCTTGCCAACCAACCGCATCCAGAGGTCGACGAGATTGTATTCGGTATTGTCTCGAGCAGACCCCTCGCCCACATGTTGTGTACGACCCGCGGGTGGTCAAGCCGCGGGCGACCGTTCCTGTTCATCGAGGGTCCCTGCCAGAGAATCAACGGGGAAGATGTCTCGGCTGGTCTACGCACTTCCTTCGCCTTTCACACCGAGAATTCGAGATCTGTTTCGGTCCTACATCCAACTACTGGCGGGAGCTTGTAGACCTCCGGTCGCTTTCTCACGACACCGTCGTTGGCGTCCGGAGAACGGACCGAGGCGTCATCGCCTGGGATGACTTCAATACACTTAGGGACGTCCTAGAGAACTTCATAGGCTGGATCAACCACTGCGTGTCGCCCGTGTACCACCTCAAGGCTTACCGGAAACGCAAGCTGGTTTACAGGGGCTACAGGCTCCATCCGCATCCGACCGTGCAAAGAGACCTTCTCTCGTGGCTGCCGGAAATCGGTCCTGAAGACCAGTCTGGGAGATTCGACGGACTGGTCGAGCGGGCGCTAGATGCGTTCGCAGCCAGGTGACGGGCTAGTCGAGACTCCGGCGACTTCTTTCATCTAGCGCTATAGCTGCTCCGAAGCAAGGAGAGAGGAGGGCCGGAGTCTCGACCGTCGATTCTCTATCTACGGGACACGTTCGGTGCCATCAGCATCCTGACGAGCATGCCGAGCGGCCAGAACGCTAGTCCGGGTAGGCACCAGACGATGATCGAGTGCCTGAGGCATCTCAATCTAAAGGACGAGATTCCGGGCGAAGAGGGGCGACAGTACCTGTCTAACAAACACCCCGAGCTCTGGTGGGCAACAAAGCAGGGCCGTGTAATCGAGTCCGAGAGAAAGAAGGGAACTCTTTCTCGACCGCTTGCAAACGTAGAGAACTGGATGCTCCATTTAGAGGATAGCCAGAACGCACAGAGGCTCCTGGATCTCGGTACTCCGAGGCAATCCTACTTTGTTCATGTGTCCATCTGGCTAGCGGACCTGATGCTGATGAGAGTAGTTAGATATAGTGGATACGACTTCAATCAGATCTATGGACAAACGGAAACCGTCCCCTGGGAGAGAAGCCGATGATCGTCTGGTGTGATCAGCAACGGCTCTTCGCACCTACGTGCTAGGATACCCTGCATGAAGAGGGCCTCGGACAAGAGCCTGCCACCCGCCGACTTCGGCGGCGCGAGCCCCGAGGACCGTCGTCCGAGCCCCATAGATCTATCGGCCGATAAAGTCAGCGGTACTCAAGGCCCCGGAACAGGCACGGCATCGGTCGGTGGTAGGGAAAGCCGCAGGTCGACGGACGAAGACGAGATAGCGGCGGAGTTTCACCGAGCGGCGGGTCGTCAAGGACGTCATGTAGTCCTCAATGAAAGGAGCAGAATCTCGTGACTGAAGAAGTAGGTCTTTTTCTGAAGGTGGTTCAAACTCGGACCACGGCGTCCAAGATTGATGGTCGCGTCCTGATCCAGTTTCGGACACAACAGGGTGTGGTGACTTGTGAGCTACCTCCTGGGCACGCGGAGACCTTGATCGCCCAGATTCAGGATGCGGTTAAGCGAGCGGAGGCTGCCAAGAAGGGAACGCCCATGTCTACAAACTGAGACGCCACTGTTGTATCCGGTGTTGTCGCAGGTCGACCGCCCTTCGTGGGGCAGACCCGCCTTCGGTCGTAGCCCGCCCTTCAGGAAGGGCTACACCGTGGTATGGCCCCATGGGAACGGCCTGGGCGCGGAGAAGCGCAAGTCGGAAGGATATGGTCCCTTTGCCGCCATCTCGAAGTCCTCGATTGCGCCTGACAAGCGCTACCGCAACTCGCGCTCTGGAGAGCACGCAGGCCAACCTACAAGTAGTTGTTGGCGGCGCCACCGAGGTAGAGGGACTTCGTGTCCCCCGCTTCCTCAATGGTGTGACGAACGCCGGGGTCGGTCAGGTCCAGTACACGAAGCACGCCATCATCCATCTGGGTGACCGACTCGACGCGGTGGAACGACTCTCCGTGCTCGGCCGCGAACCTCGCCAAGCCTCGCAGCTTTGGAAGCGCGTCGGCCAAGTGGTGGCTGTGGGGATCGACAATGGAGGCCTTCACATTCTCGCCCTTGCCGTGGAAGAAGATGAAATCGGGACACATCCTGCGCCACTGGTCCTGAACGTTCTTGTAGACGATCGATAGGGCATCTCCTGACGGGCGTGAGGGGTTCCGATACCACGCTTGGAATCCGGCGTGACCCATCTCTTTGTCGAGAACCTCGATCTCCCACTGATTCAGCAGTTCAACGGGAAAGTCCCCGTTGCTGTCAGACATAAGGTGTCCGGTCCGTGTCTCCAGCTTGGTACCATCCGGCTTCTCGGTCTTCTCGGTGCGAATCCGGGGTCGTTTGATGTCGATCACCTGGGGTTCGCGCGACATGCCCCTGATTTCGTCGTAGCGAGCCTGGCGTGCGTCCCTCAGACCCTTGATTTCAACTCGGTACTTCTCGAACCACCTGTTGGTGATCCTGTTCGCTTCTCGGTCGAGCTCCTCGGATACTCCCTCGACCTGCGCCAGGGCGGCGACCTTAACGTGAGCGTCGAACAGGCCATCGTCGCCCTCGTCGCTCCGGGCGAGGTGTTCAGCGTACTGGCGGGCAAGGTCCGCCGTGAGCAGCCGACAGGCGACTTTGAAATCCGCCTCGACCGAGTGTTCGTCGGCGTCTTCAACGAACGCCTGGTGCGCTTGAACCTCGCCTCCGATCACAGTCGCGACGAGCGTCTCGCCCTCCACTTGGAGAATCCTCTTGCTCGCGGCTGCCACCTTCTCTCGGTGCTGCACGAGCAGACCGTCGAGCTTCGAGAAGAGCTTCCTATAGGCGTCTTTGCGAGCGTTGGTCCTTAGACGGTCTCGCGACAGTTCCAGTGCGAGGGCTGGCAACCTCCGTACAGGACGTGCAGTCCTTCGCGGCAGCGTCTGCGAAGGGAGTGCGTCGAACGCCGTCCACACAGCCTCTGGAATACCTGGGTTGACGCCCATGTCCACAGGGGCATACAGGACTCGGCGCCCGTACCCGCCTCCAGTGCCATCGTCGTCTAGCTCACGGTCTCCGAGCATCGCGTGCGCGACCCTTGCGGCAGTGCTTCGATCGAAGTGCGGCAAGACACACTCGACCGAGTTCAATAGATCGTTGCCGGGCACTCGCCGAGCCAGTGGTGTGCGAACCATCCGGCCGAGGAGTTGGGTGATGTGAGTAGCGTCCTGAGCGGGACGAAACGACATCAGCACCTCGGCACGGGGGCAATCCCATCCCGTAGAGATCGCATCTTTCGCGAAGAGCACACGGATGTGCGTGCGATCCTGCACTGTCTCAGGACGCACGTACGGAACAGTGAAGTCACCAATCTCGATTGTGGTGTGATCGCCGAAGACGTGTGCCATAGCATCCCCTTCGAGCTCCGGCCAGTTGCTCTGTATGGTAGTGAAGGCCAACCGGAGGAGCTCATCCGAAGGCGTGTTTGGCATCTGCACCACCAGAAGCGGCACTACCGTATCCCCGGCCAAGCCTTCTAGCTGCGCGTACGTGTGCCAGCGATCGGTAGCCCACTTCGCCTTGTCGGTGGCGCGAGCCAGAAGAACAGCGTCGAATTCACCGCTTTCGGTGGGAAAGTCGAGCCGGATATCGTCCTTGAGCAAGCCTGATTCCTGCACGAGCGTCGGGTCCACTACTACTGAAGGGTAGCTAGTGCGGTTCTCCGCCTTCGCCATCGCTTCATTGAATCGCTCCACCGTGGCGGAGATCCCCCACACGATCGGCACTGGAGGCACCCGGTTGGCACCATTGATGAGCCGCTGCACGATGGTAGCTTTCTCGACCCGTGCACTCCTGCTAGGCGGTTTCATCCCCCTGTGGGCCTCGTCGAGAATGAGGTACAGCGTGAGCTTGTCGTCCACAATCGTGTTCTCTAGGGTGTCCCAGATCGTGAACGTACGCCCGTCCGGCATCCTCACTTCGTACTGGCCTTTCTCCTGAGAAGCTTCCGGTGCGCCTCTGACCAGAAGAGAGTTCTTCCCGAGTTTCTGGGCGTTGAGAAAGTAGACCTTTCCCGGCTCCAGCTTCGCTTGGTTGAAGGTGTTCTCAATAACTTCCAAGCGCGAGTGAATCCGCTCGGCGGCGTCCATCAGACGGAATCGGGTCTGCTCGTTGAGCGAGGGGTCGTCAGTGAACCACAGGATGACTGCTCCAGTGTCAGCCTCGAAGTCATAGTTAGGGCTGCCGTCGAAGATCGCCTCGATCACTGCCGCAGCCATGACCGTCTTGCCAGCGCCAGTCGTTGCCGTGAGCGAGAAGGCCACTGGTGCCTTCCGTTCGTGCCAGTCTCTCCGCGCCCACTTTAGGTGCTCCAAGACGCGGGCCACGGCCTGATCCTGGTACTCCTTCAGCGTGTAGCGCACCGTCCTACACTCGACCCGTATTGATGGCGAAGTTGGTTAGGTACGACTCGTACAACCGGACGGCCTCCACGCGGGACCGTAGCTCGCCGCATATCGTCTGGAACCCCCAGTCGTCCTCGGTCACGATGAACGCAAGCTCCACCGATTCGGCTCCCGCAACAGCCGCCAGAAAGTCCTGCGAAGCGTCTAGATCGAATAGCACTGCGTAAGCATCCGCTACTGAAAACCCGGCACTCTCTGCGTCGATCCGCCTTCCCCGACTCCCGGCCCTGAGCCACAGCAGCGGTGCGATCGCCTCGAACGCCCGGTTGTGCGCCACTGGTCGCGGCGCTTCGTAGGTCATGGTGAAGAACTCGATATTCTCATCGAGTCCTTGCGCCAAGGGGAATTCGTCTGTGTAGAGGTAATCACCTTCCACGGCGCTCCCATTCGGCGTTACACCCGAGATTGCCGCCTCCAGCCTCGGGTTGGTGATGTACTCGGAGATGCCCCGTTTCTCCCACTCTGCATCCCCCGGCCGGAGTCCATTCTTTCGGAGCTTCGCCTCCTCGTCGACTGAAACCTCATTGTTTGTAACCGATATGCTCTGTCTGCATCCCCCGTCCTGTCGGTTCAGGCGCATCACGGCGTGCGCCGTAGTCCCCGAGCCGGCGAAGAAGTCCAGGACCACGGCTTCGCGCTTTCCTGCTAGCATGAATCGCAGCACGTCCTCAACAGCGTACAAGGACTTAGGATAAGGAAAACGCCTGCCAGGGATCAACGTCGACAGAACTCGCGTCCCGCCTTTCTCCGCGTTGTGGGAGGGGAGGTTCCATACCCGTTTGGGTGTAGGGTTCTCCTCGTCAACGGGCTTCGAGCCCAGAATCGAGCCATCCCTTGCTAGTCCCGTAACCGTAATGCTCCCATGCTCGATGTCGGCGATTGTGCCGGTTTCTAGGTACTGGACCGTCCCCCTCTTACCGATTCGGACGTATCCTCTGAGCAAGTTCCGTCGAAGAGTGTCAGGCGTGAGGCCCCACAACATTTCCGTTCCATCGGGCTTTAGAGGCCACTTGGTTTCGGTTCCTTCCGGCGCGCTGACCGAGTGTCTGTCAACATCATCCGGCAAGGGGTCGCCAATCGAGTGAATCCTGCGGGATTGCGTATCGACGAAGATTGGGTAGAACTGGTTCGGTCTGGTCCCACGACGGTTCGCCGCGTTACGGCGACGCAGGCCCTTCCACTCGATTGGAAGAGCGTCACCTTTGTCGCCCTTGAGGCCATCGAGCATGTTGCGGTACCAAGGAGAGATGGGCGCCGCGCCGACCGTCACGACGAAGAGGTGCTCTTCGACGAGAGAGAACTTCCCAGGACGTACCCTTCCGGCACCACTGATGACACTAGTGATCATCTGGGTGTCGGATCCGGGGAACACCTGTTCGAGGAGAAGGGCAAGGCGATGGACTTCCCGCTCGTCGATCGCGACGATCAACACCGAGCCTTCCGGTCTGAGTAGCCGCTTCGCCAGGTTTAGGCGCCGTTCCATCATCGCCAGCCACTTTGAGTGGCGGTAGTCGTCGTCGCTGTCGACGTAGTCGTTGTTGTACTTCCAGTCGCTGGCGCCACTGTTATAGGGGGGGTCGATGTAGATTGCGTCTACCTTTCCCTCGTGGGTGTAGAGCAGCAGCTGTAGAGCGTGGTAGTTCTCGGCGTTGATCACTGTGTGGAATGGCCTGTCGCCGCCACGTTCGACCCTGCCAGTGGACACCAGCCCCGGGTAGATCGGATCGCGGAACTCGGCGACCACGACGAGGTCGTCGATGGCGCGGCTGGCCGTCTGGTGCCCGACCTCTGGATCTTGGTGCCTGACCAAGTCGGCCACTCGCCTCCCGCCTGGTTTACGAATGCGGCTAACGCGCCAAAGGCGGCGGTCGACACCGTCCGGCTTCTCACCGCGCTTGGGCAGAAACCTGACTTTGTCGCCCCTGCGCACCGGTCGCCCCGGTAGCTCTACCGTCTCAGGAACGTGACGCTCAAAGTTGAGACCAAAGGCTCGTCTTCCGGCCAACGCCTCCACTTCTTGCCTCAGGTCGGCGGCAAGCTGTGCGTCTCGGTTCTCCACCTGCCGAAGCAAACTGCTCAGCCGCGACAAGAGCACCTCCTTCTCATCGGGATGTCCGGTTCGAGAGCCGAGCGCGGTCGTTCATCCGCCGATGATAGGCGAAGCCGGGGCCGCCACGGACACCCTTCACAGGATCAGCGCCGACACGAAGACGAAAGCGACGGGCGACCCTAACCAGACCAGCCGCCATGGAGATCCTGGTCCGTGCCCAAGATCGGGAAGCACTTGTCTGAGACCGCTGACGATTTGACGAGAGACGTCCACCTAGAGAGGGACAGGCCTCGACATCCCCAACAGCCCCGACGAACCCCCAGCGACTGCGGATCTGGCGGGGGCCCGAGCCGTTAGGAGGATTGAGCTGCTCGGCCGCCGTTGGCGTATCGATCCCACTTCTCCATCACGCATCGCCGCCGTTCCAACAGGTCGGAACGCCGATACGCTGCCTCGGCCTGATTCCCGATCGCATGTGCGAGGCAGGCCTCGGCGAGTTCACGCGGCACCCCGGTCTCCCCACACCAGTCGCGGAACGCTGCTGATCACGGCACCCGCAGCCGGAGCCCAGGACGACATCAAGCGCATGCCCAACGGCCGGCCCGACCTGCACGGCAACTACGACGCCGCCACGCTGACGCCGCTCCAGCGGCCCGAGGAGTACGGCGAGAACCTGCTCCTGACCCCGGAAGAGGCCGAGAAGATCAAGGTCGACGCGGCGAAGGCGCGCGCCGACCGACACCAGGTCAGCCACCCGGACCGCGAGCCCCCGCCGGGCGGCGGCGCCGGCAACGTCGGCGGCTACAACTGAGGCTGCAGTGTCGAACTAAGGGGGTCGGACACGAACGGCTTAGAGTCCTCAGCCATGAAGCCTTCCTTCTTGTTCTTCCGCCGCAGTCCGATGAGCGTCAGCGTGTTCGACTTGCGACGGTTGCAGCGGTCGGCCGCCTGACGGTGACGCGGGCAAGCGCGGCGCGTCTCTTCCGGCCATGCGCCGGCCAAGGGCGGGATTGTCTCGCCGCTCAAGATGACAGCCGTAGCGGGTGGCCGGGTGCTATCGACTCAACTCGTAGCCGCGGTCCACGTCGCGATCTCGGCTGCGCCTGGCGATCCGTCGTAGCTGGTTCACGGCTCGCTCGATGCCTGGACGATTTCGTTCAAGGCGGCTTCGAGCTGCGAGTAGTGCTCCGCTTGCCCCTCGTACGCGGCCAGCAACGTCTCGACCGAGGCGCTCAGACTCTCGACGGAGGCGGCCAAGTCGGCGCGCTCCTTGGCCCACTGCTGCCGCTCCGTCTCGTGCTGCGCGGCCAAGGCTTCGGAGCGCGCGACCAGCTGCTCGGAGTGCTCGGTGAGCTCGCGCAACGTGTCGAAGATGCGGCGTTCGATCTCGGTCATCAGCGGTTACTCGGTCGCCTCCCGTGGCTGCGGCACGATCAAGCGAAGTTGGCCGCGAGAGTTCGGGCGCAGCTGTTCCGTCCCGACCGGAAGGGTGACCTGACGGTATCCCTCCGCCGTGATGTCGAGAGTGATCCCCCAGGTTTCGTTGGAGAGGTTGTCCACGATCTCCTGCAGGTGATCCCGCTGGCTGGTCAGTTCGTCCAGTCGATCCTCGATCCGGTCCGCTTCCCAGCGAGCCAGGCCGATCACCGTGCCGTAGATGGCCAGGGTCGCGAGGGCGAAGCTCAGGAGGATCACGATGGCCCGCTTCCGCAGCAGGAGAAAGACGCGGCGGTAGGACTGCTCGATGCGTTCGCGCTCGGCGTCGAATGACCGTCTCGAGCTCTCGGCGTGCTCGTTGTAGCGGCTCTCCAGGTCGTCGAGGATCCGGCGCTGCTGCTTGACCAGGCCCGCGCCCAGGGTCTCCATCTCGACCATGTGTTGATGCCGAGCGCTCACCAGGAAATCGCTGTACCGCTCGGCTTCTTTCTCGTTCCTCTCTTGCAACTTCGCCGTGAGAGGGTCCAGAGGTGGTCCAGTCTCGCTCATAGATCGATCCTTTCAGTCTCCACCGTTCGTCGGTCTTCGACTCGCGGACGGTGATGTAGTTCTTGCCCTGCCGGGTGACGTCGAGATCGACGGCGCGGAGGGCTTCGACCACGTCGTCGCGGTTGCGGATGGCCCCCCGGGCGATGCCGTTCTCGATGTAGCGGCCTAGCGCGGCCCGCGTCTCGGCGCGACGGCCGCGGAAGATCTCGGGCCGGGTCAGCCGGGCACGCGCCGGATCATCGGGCCGTGCCCATCCGTGCTCCGTGTCGAGGGCTTGTTGAAGGCTCCGGAAGTCGCGTTGCCATCCGGGGGGCGCGATGTTGAGGCTGCGCCCCGTCTCGAGATCGACGCGCGCCGTGAGGACGTGCACGTGCACGCCCTTCGAGGGGTCCTCGTCGCGATGAAGGATCGCGGACCAGGCGTAGCGGTCGTCCTCGATCCCTGCCCAGGCGACTTCCTGGAAGCGGTCGAGGACCTCTTCCACCTGGTCGCGGGTGGGGTCGTCCTCGGGCGCCCAGGCCAGCACCGCCGAGGTGTAGCGATGCTGGTGGCCGCAGCTGTCGGCGACCTGGACGACCTGATGCGGATCACCGCGCAGGACCTCGACCTGGTCGCGCTTCTCGCCGGCGTGATCGCGGTCGGCGAGAAGGTAGTCCGCCGCGGCCTTGGCGCTGCCGGTGCCGTGGCGGAGGAAGCGGACGATCATCGCGCGCCGGCCTTCGGCCGCAATGCGGCCACCTGGCGCTCGACCTCGCGCAGTTGCGCCAGGACCTGGAGAGCGTCGGCGGCGCTGCGGTGGGTGTTGGCCCACTTCGCGAGCTGGTTCAGGTTGACCCCGACACGGGCAACCTCACGCGCCAGCTCACGCGCCGCGGCGGAGTCCTCCGCCGTCCAGGTGCGCGTCCTGGCCATCGCGCGGCGGAGAAGGTCGGAGACCGGAACGCCGGCGCGCGCGGCCTTCGCGCGCCACTCGGCGAGCTCCGCCGGCGAGACGCGGCACGTGGCGATCGCCGTGCGCCGCTGCTTCTGGTTCTGGCTCCGCATCTGAGGGGGGTTCGGGGGGGCTTGCCCCACCGCTCCGGAAACTGGACGGATGAAGCGTAGCGTAATACGTCCAGTACTCTGGCTTATGCCTCCTCTCTGTTACTCTGCCACGCGACAACACCCGGCCAACGAGGAAGGACGCATGCAAGCTGATCCCTTCAACGATCCTATACACGAGACACTCGAGCTTGCTCGTCGGCTGACGGACACCGTCGCCGATCTGCTCATTCCTTTGCTCGAAGATCCGCTGGCGGAGGAGGAAGACGATGCCGACCTGGGGGCCGCGATCGACTTCAGCCGCGCGGCAGGCGAGGTCATCGGGAACGTGCTGCGGGACATGGGCGAACCAGTTCCGGCGCCGCTGGGCTTCAACGACCTGGTCCGGCGCTACGGGAAACCGTCCCACGATCATCCGTTGGCCGTGTCAACGGCCGTGGCAGTGCGCATCGTCGAAGACGAAGTGGTGACCCACAGGGTTGAGATCGACCGGCCCATGTACGGCCCCACCTCGGAGTGTCCCGAAGAAGTCGAAGACCTCAGCGTCATCGACGGTTTCGAGGTCCACGGACCGCCCCCGTGGCTCGACCCTGGTGAAAGGGGCTGAGACTCGGCGAAGGGGTGCCTGTCCACCGATGACCTTCGACACCCTCGCCGCGGCTCGCGACCTCGAACAGGCCGGCCTCGACTCCGCTCAAGCGGAAGCGATCACGAAGACCATCCGTGTCGGCAGAGGATGGAGCGACGAAGGCGGACCTGGCCGCGCTCGAACTGCGGCTCCACCTGGCGCATCCTGGGCGGCGTGGGCGCGCTGCGCGCGGTCGCTGTCGCCGTCGCCCCGGCTCCTGTTCGCTTCGTGACGAGGCCTGATCGGACCGCGACCCCAGGGGAGGAATGCGCTAGCCAAGGCCCGAAAGCGGCCGTCTCGGACGCCGATTCGGCACTTCGAGGGAGTTGCGGGAGCGCGGCCGGGACTTGGCCACCAACGAAGTCTGGCAGGAGCGGACCCCCGGCCGACTCCTTACCGACTTGGGACGCGATCGCGTAGCGCCAACTGACTCAAGGAGACCCCGAGAACGAGACTCGCGTACACTCGAACACGGCCGAGGTGGCTCACATTCCAAACGTTGGGTGGCTCACTCTCCGAGCGCTGCTGACACCTACGCGTCCGCTCTCAGAGATCGTCCGGGCTCAGACCCGTTCTCTTGGCGATCCGAGACAACATGCGCGGCCCAATCTCCTCACCGGAGCGGAACGCAAACACGTACTTCGGCCAACCGTGACGCGAGAGCGTCTTGTGAGATCCCGAGGTGCGTTCGACGCGCCAACCGATGCGCAACAGGGCCGCCAGAACGCGTCGAGCCTTGACGGCTGGCCAAGTACTCACGCAGCCGCGAACTGGATGGTGTTCGGCCTCGGCGAAGGTTCGCCCTGTTCCAGCCGCTCGGCAAGAACGCGAAGCGCCAACGCCTTCACTCGCCTCGTTGCGTCTTCGCGGCTCTCGCCGTAGGCCATAACGCCCGGAAGTTCGATGACCTCCGCAATCCAGCGGCCATCGTCCTCGCGCTCTGTTTCGATCGTCAACCGCATCTGCCTGGCCGGGTCGGTCAGGAGGGAGATTCTAGCAACATCGCGCACCAGCACCTGCTTCCGGCCCGCGCGGGAGAGGGGAATCCGGTGCTCCTTGCGGGACTTCATCCGCGAGACGGGAACGTCTTCGCGTCACCTCTCCTCGATCCTCACTGCTGCGCGCGACCGTCAGCGCGAGGACCGGAGTACCACTCCTATTCCTCCGAGCCGTGCCAAGGGCTGTCCACGTTGGCCAGCGCCTTTCCAGCGCAGAGTCTCATTGCGGCTCGATCGCATCCGCCCACGCCTGCATGACCTCTCGGCGCTGGTCCAGCAAGTCACTTCGCATGTACGCGCGCTCTACCGGGTTCTTGACCTGGTGGCCCAAGACCCGCTCCGCAAGCTCAGCCCGAACACCCTGCTCGGCAGCCCAAGAGCGGAAGGAACTTCGCAAGCCGTGCGGAACCGCCGCGATGCCTAGCCGGGTGAACAACTGCGGGACGGTCGCCCGGTGAATGACGCCGCCGCGATTCGACGGGAACACGAATCCGCTCTCCGATTCCAAGCGCGCCGCTTCGTCAAGCACGGCAGATGCCTGCCGCGAGATGGGAACTCGGTGTTCTCTCTCCACCTTCGACCGTTGCGCCGGGATCATCCAGGTACCTGACTCCCGATCGAACTCCTCCCACTTCGACATTCGGGCCTCGCCAACCCGGACCGCCGTCAAGGCCACGAACTCGACAAGCAGCCGCGTTCCCAACCAAGCCCCGGACTTCCGGATCGTGCCTAGCGCTCCAGGGATGGCCGCAGCCCTTAGCGCTTTGTGATGTTTGGGCGCGACCTTCCGCTGCTTCGGCAGTACGGCGAGAACGTTGGCCGACGGATCGTCCTGTCGGAAACCCGCCGCTATAGCCCACCGCATGACGGCACCCGCCCTCTGGCGAACGCACTGCGCCACGACGGGCTTGGTGTGCCAGATTGGCAGCAGTACGCTGACCACGTCGGTAGCGGTGATCTCGTCGACTGGCAGGCCTCCGATCCGTGGCAGAGCGTAGGTCGCCATGGACCGACGCCATTGTTCCTCGTTCCTCGATGTCGACTTCCATGATGCCGACTGGATTCGAATCACGATTTCCAGCGCCTCGCCGAAGGTAGGGGCTTTGGATCGGCTCTGCCGCGGATCGACGCCGTCCATACTGATCCGGCGGTACTCAAAGGCCATAGCCCGCGCCTCAGCCAGCTTCCGGTATCGGGCGCTGCCCAGACCCAGCTCAACCCTCCGGCCGCGAACTGTGCCGCGCCAGACGAAGCGCCGGGAGCCGGTCGGCTCGACTCTGAGAATCAGCCCGTGTCCGCCTGTGTCGTAGTGCCGCCCCGGCGGAGCCGCCTTCACAAATGCCGCTGTCAATCTAGGCATATCCGCTCCTCTCGGCGACGACTATAGCATCGTATGACCCCTATACTGTCCCCCTTTGTCCCCCGCTAGCCCCCGAAAGCCCCTGACACTCTCTGACACGAGACGACAGAGGAACGGCGAGCAAACCTAGGTACTGCAAGGGTTCTTCTTGTTCCTACGATAGCTAGTGAGACAGTCCGAAGACAAAGACGACGTTGCCCATCGCGACGACGACCCGCTGCTCACCGCCGACGGCGTAGCTCATCGGGGAGGCGTGCGGTGCAGCGCCCAGGGAAATCCGCCACAACGGCTCACCGGTTTCCTCGTCGAGAGCGAAGAAGTAGCCATCGACGCTGGCGCTCCAGACCAACCCCCCCGCGGTGGCGAGGACGCCGCTTCGGGTCCGCGGCGTGATCGGGAACTCCCAGCGGACCTTGCCGGTCCTCGCCTCGATCGCCCGGATCGCGCTGTGGTAGCGATCGGCCTCACCCGGCATCCGGTGGCCGCCGCCGAGGAAGATGCTGCCCTCCTCGTACTCGTCGTCCCGCTGGTAGTAGATGCCCTCCGCGTCGAAGGAGTTCACGTAGAGGAACCCGGTGCGCGGGCTGTAGGCGGGCGACCACCAGTTTGTCGCACCGCCGGCGATCGGCGCGACGCGGGTGCCCTCCGTCGTCGGGAACACGTTCTCGCGCAGGATCGGCCGGCCGTTCTCGTCCAGGCCGTGGGCCCAGGTCTGAAGGGCAAACGGCTCGCCGAGCAGGAACTGTCCACTCTCCCGATCCAGCAGGTAGTAGAAGGCGTTGCGGTTTGCCCACAGCATCACCTTTCGCAACTCGCCCGACAGCTCGACGTCGGCGAGCACCGGCACCTGGATCGCGTCCCAGTCCCAGACGTCATGGGGCGTGAACTGGAAGTGCCAGACGATCTCCCCGGTCTTCCCGTCGAGGGCCAGCACGGAAGACGAATACAGGTTGTCGCCAAGCCGCAGGTCGCCGTTCCAGTCCGGCGCCGGATTGCCGCCACCCCAGTAGATGAGGTCGAGTTCCGCGTCGTACACGCCGGTGAGCCAGGTCGGCGCTCCGCCCGTGCGCCACGAATCGCCCGCCCAGGTCTCATTGCCCGGCTCTCCCGGTCCCGGCACCGTGTACGTGCGCCACCTGCGCTCGCCGGTCGCCGCGTCGTAGCCGTCGATGAAGCCGCGGATGCCGAACTCGCCGCCCGCGATGCCGGTCACCACCGTGTCGCCCACGACGAGCGGCGCAGCCGTCTTGCTGTAGCCCTTCGTGTGGTCGGCAACTTCCGTGTCCCAGAGCAGGGACCCGGAACGCGCATCGATCGCCACCAGGTGGGCGTCGTTCGTGCTCATGTACAGGGTCTCGCCCAGGATCGCCACGCCGCGGTTGTTCCGGCCGCAACACAACCGGATGTCGTCCGGCAGGGGGTGCTCGTAGCGCCAGTAGGCCCGCCCCGTCGCCGCATCGACCGCGGTCGCGTTGCTCGGCGACTCGGTGATGAACATCACCCCGTCGACCACCAGCGGCGTCGTCTGGTTCCGGTCGAGCTGCTGGATCTGGTGCGCCCACTTCAACTCCAGGCGGCCCACGTTCTCGCGGTCGATCTGATCCAGCCGGCTGTAGCGCTGCCCGTGCAGGGCGCCGTGGTACATCAACCAGTTGTGCGGCTCGTTGTCCGAGTTGACGAGCCGTTCCCAGGTCACCGGCGAGAGAAGCGGCACGCCATCGCCCGCCCACTCCTGGCCCGGCGCAGTCTGCGCAGCGAGCAGGAGCAGTACCGCTCCGATCCAGCCCGTCCGCCTCACGATTCGCTCCCCCGCAGCGAGGCCAGGTAGGCGACCAGGTCGTCCCGCTCGTCGTCCGCCAACGGCTCCGCAGGCATCGTCGATTCGAGGATCCGTTCCACGGACCGCAGACCCGCCTTGGCAAAGGAACGCAGTCGCTCCTCGCCGTCCATGATCCGAAGGTTGAACGTGTCCTCGCCCATGCGCAGCCCCTCGACCACCGAGCCGTCGACGCGAGTCACCCGCACGGTCCACCATCTCGGCCCGACCTCAGCGCTCGGCGCACTCAGATCCTCCGCCAGTTCGTCGGGATCGCGCCGCTCGCCCACCCGCGACAGGTCCGGGCCCAACCGGCCGCCGCGCCCGTCCACCATGTGGCAGCGCCCGCAGTCCAACCGCCCAAACACCTGCCGACCCGTTTCCGGCGAACCCGGTAGCGAGTCCACGTCGACCCTGTCCGAGAGAGTGCGGAGATAGGTGACCAGTTGCCAGATCACCTGCTCCTTCTCACGCCGCAGACCCCGCATCGAGGTGCCTTCGATGCCGTCCCGTATGACCCGAAAGAGCCCGGCATCCGTCGTCGCGTGCCGGAAACTCCCTGTCGTCAGATCCGGGCCGTCCGCCTCGACCCCGCCCTTCGCGTCCACGCCGTGACAACTCGTGCACTTCGACAGGAAGAGCCGCTGCCCCATCCGCACATCGATGGCACCGGTGAAAGGGTTCTCCAGCTCTTCCGCCGCCACGCTCGTCGTCAACACCACGAGAAGCAACAGCGCGTTCAGCCCACCCCACGCCACCGCTTTGACGATGCTGAGCGGACTGCGAACGCGGCCCCGGTACGGCCCGCAAGCCCGACGCCGTCCAGCCGGTCCGGGGCTCCGAGGGGAGGGTCCCAGCGAAGCTGTCGGCAAGCGACGGCCGACGACCTCGAAACAACCTGCGCCCAACCGGAGCGCAGCCGACCGCAGCGAGCACCAGCCTCCCTCCATCCGAACAAGTGCGAGCGGTCGCTGGGACCCTCCCCTCGGGGCCCCGGACCGGCGGGGG
>Ga0209022_1001646_pt1 | contig 21775 bp, 20 predicted proteins | sample PinacodermPK_FD_187300 | JGI IMG/M metagenome (GOLD analysis project Ga0209022, IMG submission 187300) | Host-associated microbial community of the marine sponge Aplysina aerophoba from Gulf of Piran - sponge pinacoderm, lysed by proteinase... | ecosystem: Host-associated > Porifera > Sponge >...
CCGGATCGCCGTAGCCGCCGGGAATGTCGAGCCAGCTGCCCGGCCTGGGCTCCGAGACGATGGTTCCGCGCAGACGATCGAATACCTGCGTCCATAGCGTCCGTCCGATCTCCGCTCGGAGGTCGTTTACGTTCCGTGGCACCTTTCGTCGGCAATGACGCCAGGCCCCTCGGTCACCTCACCCCAGGCGGCAACCTTCCCACGATGATCGTTGGTACGTCCAGTTCGTTGAGCTCGACCCAGGCGGCCAGCCCATCGGGGCCGAAGGCGTCGGGCATGGGGGGATCGTCCGGCGGCAGGGTGCCGACGTAGCGTCCGTCGGGATTCCAGACATCAATCACGCCGACCGCTCCTTGCCAGGGGTCACCTTCGCGCCGGCGGCGCACCCAGAGCCCGCCCTCCCATGTGGCCCTGAGGGAAAGGACGAGGGGAATCTCGTGGTTGAACTGCATGCCCTCGATGTCGGCGCGCAGCTCCGCGACCATCTGCGCCATGAACTCCGGCGGCGCCCGGTCGGGCCCCTGCGGGTTTGCGGGGTCGCCGTAGAGGCGCTCGAACTCCGCCATGGCCGAATCCCGCACGGTCGTCTCGACCTCGGTGGTCACCGGCTCGGGGCTGATGGGTCTTGTGATGGTGCCGATGGGTGCACCGTCGCCCGCAACCAGCTTGATCGAATAGCCGGCGGAATCGGAATAGGCCACCGACCCGTCGGGCAGGACATCGAAGCGCAGACCCGGGTCGAACCTTCTCGGCTCGTCCGTAGCGCCGGACGCTTCTCCACCAGACGCCGGTGCCCGTACCTCGCCCGCCCTGACGATGGGCTCTGCGGTGGTGCCTGTCGATCCCAGGGTCAACCGCTCCAGGCCCCGCGGACCGATGGTCGGGTTGGGCGATTCCAACCGCCGAAACTGCTCTTGAACGACATTGCTCATGCCGCGCGCCACCAGCGCGACGGCACCGGGATGCGGCCTGGCACCGCTCCGGAACGCCATCATTCCATAATCCGCGACATGGCCCGCCGACATGTTCACTTGACGGTCGAAGGAGCCATCGGGAGCAAACACGACATAGGTGCCGCTTCCGCGGTTCGCCACGACCACCGTGCCGTCCCTCCACACGTAGATGTCGTCGGGGCCGGTGAACTCCCCGGGGCCCTCGCCTCTCCGTCCCAGGGTCCGGACGAGTCCGCCATTGCGGTCCAGAACGGCGACAACCGCGGCATCGGGGTTCAGGACGAACAGGTTGCCGCGGCCGTCGAACCCCAGGCTCGGAGGTGTCCCGAACTGAGCCCAATCGGGCGGGTCCATGTCACCCACCCTGAACACCTCGACGAACTCTGCGGTCAGGGGACGATCGGTGTCCAAGGCGTCATCCGGCACGTCGGAGCAGGCACCCGCCGCAATGGCCAGCGCGAGGGTCCGCACAGCTATTCGTCCGCTCACGGGGTTCTCCTTGTCGGCGTGACGGGTGTTGTCGCTTTCGGGGTGGCACCCTGGCCGCCGCCTCCGATCCTATGACACCGGCGATGCACGGATCGGTTGCAACGGGGGCTCGAGTCCGGGTTCGAGAGGCCCTGAAGGGAACGGGAGTTGGGTGTCTACAGAGGCTGACCCCGTTCGAGCACCGCGGACCCGGCCGCCCCATGTCTTCGGGGTCCGGTGGCCAATGTAAACTAAAGTGTACATTAAGTTAACTGGACTTTACATTCCGTGGCTTCTCCCGTCGGCGGCGCCGCGACTCTGGAGGTTGAGGAAGTAGGAGAAGAGGGCGACAACGGCCATCCCGGCCGAGTTGGCCGCGCCGACCTGCAATGATCGGAAACCGGCACGAGGGAAGTTGACCGCGCCACGCGGTCTTGGCCCCACGCGCAAGGGCGCCGTGCCCACGAAATGAAACGGAACGCGACGGCAGCGCTCGCGACGATGAGCCTGCCCGCGCTTCCAGGCCGGACGACAGCGGTTTCACGGGCATCGCCACCCCGGACGGCAGGGAGTCCGGTGGGCTTCAGATGCCCCTCAGCCATTGACAGGGGCGACGCGTCGGAAACAGTATCGCCGCCGACGCGTGGCCACAGGCTTCAGGCCGAGGCATGCGTGAACCGGTTCCAATGGCAAAGGGTAGGCTGGCTAGATGATCGGACGGATTCAGCGTGTGAGACTGCGTGAAGTGTGGCGCCACGAGGCACTCGACTTCTCCACATGGTTAGAGGAGAACGTTGACGTCCTTGTCGAGGCGACCGGCCTTCAGCTCAGCGGTGTCGAACGCGAGCAGGCTGTCGGCGCCTTCAGTGTCGACCTCATTGCCGAAGACGAGGACGGTCGCCCGGTGGTCATCGAGAACCAGCTAGAGAAGAGCAATCATGACCACCTTGGGAAGCTCCTCACGTACCTCGTAGGAATCGAGGCAAGGAAAGCCATTTGGATCGTAGCGGATCCTCGCCCGGAACATGTGGGAGTCGTCACATGGTTGAATGAGAGTTCTTCTGCGGACTTCTACCTCCTCAAGCTCGAGGCCATACGGATCGGTGACTCTGAACCCGCAGCGCTCCTGACTCAGATCGTGGGCCCGAGCGAAGAAGCACGCAAAGCGGGCGCGAAGAAGAAACAGATGGCTGAGCGAGAACGACAGCGCTACCGCTTCTTCGAGGGGTTGCTGGAGCACGCGAAGCTACGGACCCAGCTGCACGCGAACATCAGCCCCAGCAAGGAAAGCTGGGTTGCGGCCGGGGCGGGGATTGGCGGCCTCGCTTTCACGTACGTGGTGCGACAGCGTGACGCCCGTGTCGAGTTGTACATCGACACTCCGGACGGCGACAGGAACCAGCGCATCTTCGAGGCGCTGTCGCTCAAGAAGGAGAGGATCGAAGCAGTGTTCGGGCTCCCGTTGGTGTGGGACACCAAGGAAGGGCGACGGGCATGCCGGATTCAGAAGACCTTCGCCACAGGCGGGTACCGGGATGAAGGAGCCTGGGAGGCCGTGTACGAGGAATTGGCCGAGGCGATGGCAAAGCTCGAGTCTGCGCTGAAGCCGCACCTTCAGGGGTTGTAAGGCGTCATGATCGCATCCCGAGTCGGAGGCGATGACGTCTCCACTGATCCTCACCGCCGATTGGCCGCCAAGCGGATCATTGATGAGCAGGCCCGGCGCCAGGTGCGCACCTTCCTCGATGAACTCAAGAACGGCACTCAGAACTACCGGACAGTCGCGAGCCTGGGCAGCCAAGTCGCGCAGGAATACCGTGGCCGAGCGATCCTCGAGTTGCTTCAGAATGCCCACGATGTCCTCGCGTTCGCTGACAACGTTGATTCGCGACGCATTTGCTTCGTCCTGAGATCATCTCCCGAACCTGAACTGCTCGTCGCCAACAGCGGTCGACCTTTTCGCCGTGCAGACTTCCGTGGACTCTGCCAACTGGCGCAAAGCCCCAAGGATCCGAACGAGAGCGTCGGCAACAAGGGGCTCGGCTTTCAGAGCGTACTCGAACTGTCGACGCGCCCGGAAGTGTGGTCGACGACTCCAGCGGGAAGCGATGCCGCCTTTGTGTTCGGTTTCGACCCCGACGTGCACAAGCCGATAGCCCGATTAGCACGGGCGCTCGTCAATGGTGACCCGCCGACCGACGCGGCATTCGGCACGGAGCCCGTTGTAGACTGGTCGTCGGAACAGACCGACGAATACCGACAGCGCTTGTCCCAGGATGGCATCGATCCAGCGGAAGAGGTGACCAAGTACCTCTCGCCCTACGTGGTTCCTCGTTTCCTCGGCGATCCGCCTCCTGAGGTCGCCGCACTGCTCGAAGACGGGCATGTGACGGTCATTCGTCTTCCGCTCGACGGCGGGAAGACGGGCAACCCGGATGAGGCCATAGAGTCGATCCGGGAGCAACTAAAGGCGTTGGACGAAGCGGCGATGGTCTTCCTTCATCACCTGTCGGTGCTCCGTATCAACATTGATGACGAGGTCGTCGAACTCAAACGAGCGGTCGATGCCGAGCGTGCCAATCTGGGCTCAGCCACGCGCAAGGAGCGTCTGCTGGTCAGCAGGGCAGCACCGGACGCAACTGATCCAACCGAGCGCGCATTCCACGTCTGGAGTCGGGTAGTCGGCGGTGACGGTCAGCCGGAGGAGATGAAGCAGATTTCCACAGCTGTCCGCCACCTGCCGAATCGATGGCCTGAGGTACGGAAAGTCGAAGTCGCCGTTGCGGTCGAGGAGGCGCGAGAAGCAAGGACTGGCGTCTTCGTCATCTTCCTGCCGACCAGAATGAAGACGGGTGTTGGCGCGCACATAAACGCACCATTCTATGGATCCCTGGACAGGCGGCAGATCAACTTTGACGACGATTACAACGAGCTTCTGCTCGACTTTGTTACGGACCTGATCCTCGATGCAACCATCGAACTCGTGGACTTTGATCCTGAGCCTTGGCGAGGGAGAGCGGTAATTGATCTCCTGGCGCAGAAAGCTGGTTCGCCGACAGCCAACCAGACTGACTCGCTGACGGATCGTCTCCGGCAAAGAGCTCACGATCAGGGGCGGCCTCTCGATCAACTGGCGCGTGTCCTGTGCGACGATGGGTGGCACCGGCCGGAAAACGTGCGAACGATGCCCGCGATTCCGGACGACGATCCGATCAGGCGCAAGGCGTGGCGGAGATGCGCAGGGTTCACCGTTGCATCGTCGGAACTCGACGAGCGGCGCGATGCGGTCAGGGGGCTCCTTCGATCTCTCGGGGGCTCGCCGGATCCGACCGACGAGGAGTGGGTGGACACGCTGGGACGCCTGGCCTGCCAAGTTGGCCAGCGTCAGGTAGACGCCGACTGGCATCAGGTCCTGCGCAGCGTGCTCGCCGTGCTTCCCTCGAAGTTGAAATCCGAGCCGAGGCAGTCCGATGCGGATCCGATGATTGACGCGAGCTTCCTACCCACCGAGGACGGACGGTTGCTGCCGGCGTCCGGCAACGTCCAGATCTTCTTCCGGCCTCGCCGCGGCGTTGACGACGCAGCGGACTTCGTTGGTTCGGTGCCGGACTCCCTCAAGAAGCGGATCGCCTTCCTTCACCCCGAGGTCAGGACGCTCGAAGGGCAACCCCAACGGAACACAGAGGTCCAGAAGTTCCTCGACGGGCGATTCGTGCAGAGCTTTCGCAGAGAGGATCTACTGCGAAATGTCGTCATTCCCTCACTGCCGGAACTGCCGGTCACGCATGAGAGCCCTGAAGCCAAGGTGTGCGGCGAGACGCTCGCCTGGACGCTGAAGATGATTGGCAAGGAGGAGCAGGAGGGCCTTAAGCAGTTGCTTGCAAGTCTGCCGGTCGCCTGCTTTGCGGGTTGGTTCGCAATGCGGGAGGCCGTATTCGGCCCAGGGTGGAAAGGTCGCGGCGGCGATGATCTCATGACTTTGGCCGACGCCCTTCCCGACGAGGAGGGTGACAAGCTGATTCGGTGTGCCCTTCTTCCCGCCGACGATCACCGATGGGGCATCGACATGGCGGATCGTGGCGATCTGTTAGCGCGTGGAGGGGTTGTGGAGGGACTCCGTCTCCAGACCCACGAGCCGATCCGATTCAGGATGAGTCGATCGCATCCGGAACTCCCGGCGCATGCCCCTTTGATCATGCCGCAATCGGCTTGGGACGACTGGAGAAAAGCGGTTCAAGAGCAGATCAAGCCCCCGTTTTCGGGGGAGTTTGAATACGAAGTCAAGGACGTCCAAGCAATTCCTGTGCTTCTTCGCCAGAATCTCGGCGACAACGCTCGTTCCGCCCTGTCCAATCTGATTCTTTCCTCGCTCCCGCACTGGAACGAGCGCTGGGAGGAAGTTACGATCAGGAAAATGGACGGCTGGCGTTGGTCGCACCGAATAGCCTCACCGCTCAAACACCGGCTTTCAACCCAGCCGTGGGTTTATGACAGTCCGTCGACAACCAACAAGCCATTGCGACAACGGTGGTTTGTGCCGGAGTCTCTCATTCGAGGTCAAAGAGGGCGCTTTCGTCACCTCGCGCCGCTTTCCCTGCCGCTGGCACACCGGCTCGCTGAAGACGGCGAGCTGCTTCAGGCTCTGGAGAGGCTCAGACTCAGTGTCTACCCTACGGAGGACGACCTGACTGGTCCGGATCTCCTCAGGGCCCTCGCCGCCGTCGCCATGGCTGGGGGACCGATGCCCGCCGGCGGATTCGACGTATTCCTCGGTCAGGTTCGCCATGCCTGGAGACATTTTGATCCGGATCGACAGCTTCCGGATCAGTTCGTAGTGCGGACGAGACCACGTACTTTCGTCGTCCGTACCGCCGATGCGCTAAAGGACGTCTACCTTCCCGATCACGATGCACGTACTCGATCACTTCGCGAACACGAGCAGCCGACCTTCGCGATGTTGCGCCGTGAAGCGAGCGGCCGAGTCGGTGACCTTCTACACAAACTTGGTGCCAGGCGGGCGTCCGGGCTGGAAGAACGTAGTCTGATCGATGGCAGGTCGGATGCTCAGGCATCAGATGGGGCGCAAACGCTCCAAGATGCAAACCTGAATTGGCTTCCCGTCGTCCTCCTCACACTGGCTGCCCACGGAGGCGCAAACCCGCGAGGGCCTGCGACCGACGCGTGGCGGCAGGCCGCCGCAAGACTTCACCGGGTCCGTGTCCGCCATTGCCACACCATCGCGGTCGAACTACTGGACGCCGGACGGATCGTCGCGAGCAGTGATCCAGAAGCCCATTGGCTGTCGCAAAACGGCATCCTCCTCGTGAACTGGGATGTGCCACGGTCCGGCTCTTACGAGGGGATTGCCACAGCCTGCCAAGGGTTCCCTGACCGGTGCATTGCGACCTGACCGGACCCAAGTCGAGAGAGCGCTCGAACGCGCGGAGATCGACCGCGAGGCCGTGAGCGACATTCGACTCCGGTGGTACGGCCAGACGAGTATGCTTCTCGCCCGCATCCGACCGGTCGTAAGGCTTCTCGGTGTATCAGACAACGGGCTCGAGACCGCCGCGACCGATGCCGTTCGGTTGTCCAAGTGGTTAACCGACGAAATCCGTCAATGGTGCAGCGAAGAACTGCTCGCGGCCGCCCGAGAGTCGTATGACGACTTCGAGATGGGATTCAGGGCCCGGCAAGTCCTCGGTGAGAACGCCGAGCTTCCGCAGTGGAACGAAGCCCTGCGGGCGCTTGGCGGCGAGTATGTACCCGTGAAGAACGACCGCGCCATGGACCAAGCGAAGCGACACTTGGAGGGCGCGGTGCGTTCGCTCCGTGCCTTTGCTCGGCATGTCGCCGTCACAGACGCCAGCATCTGTCGGGAAGACGATCAGGCGAAGCTATTCTCCGAGATCAGCGCCGTCCACGAACGCCTTGAGATGGACGCTGAATGGTCCGACCGCTGGTGGGAAGTGCCGTTCCGCGCGGTAGTGGACGCCCTACGTGCGCGTTATGAGGGCATCCTGGCGGTCAAGCCGTATCTCGATGTCTTCGAGGGTGCCGAGAGCATCGACGAGCTCAACTCGGTACTTGAGCGAAGAGAAGTGACCCTGGAGACCGACCCTCTCGCGGTAGCGCGTCGCAACTGGCGCCATCTCAATCGCGTCGTCCGGTCGTTGTGGGAACTATACGAGGATTGGCTCATGATGGAGGAGGCGGATCGGCCGGTCCGGAAAGTACCTGAAATCACCTTGGACGCGTCGATGTTCCTCCGAGTATGGTCGAAAGAGGATTTGTTGACACAGGCCAAGGACAGAGTCGAGGACCAGGTATTCCTCGCGGTCGTCACGGACTGCAAGACGATCGCCGAAATGCGAAAGACAATTGGGCCCCGGCCGCGGCGCCCGCAAGGACCAAAGGACGCACATAAGACAATCACGATCGCCGGAATGGAATATCATATCGGTGGCGCCGAAACGCACAGTGCCCTCTTGGGGCGGCTCCAGGATCTTCCCGTACCAACGGAATCGGCGCCAGGTCCCCGCCCGTCGCCACCGGACGCCATCGGTCCGAGGTCGAGATCTGGAGGCGAGGCAATCCGGCGCGGAGGGAAGACCTCACACCTGTATGGGTCGCCTCACCTCCCTGAACTGGTGGGGATCGTCGGGGAAATGCACGCCTTCCGTTTCCTGCAATCCAAGTTCGACATCGACGAACATGCGTGGGTCTCGGAGTTCAGAACCAAGGTCCTACCCTTGCGAGAAGGCGAAACGGATGAGACAAGCGACAGCCATGGCTACGATTTCCGGTTCACGCACGATCGCAAGACGTGGTGCGTGGAGGTAAAGGCGACAACCGAGGACGGTACTAGCTTCGATCTCTCGTCGGGTGAGATCGCCGCAGCCAGCCGTATCGCCCCCAGGAAGGACGAGCGATGGCGGATTCTGCGCGTTAGGAGAGCGCTGTCCGAGCAGCCCGAATGCGATTGGCTCCCCAACCCGTTCGACCCGGTCGCCGGCCATCTTCTTCGGCTCCGTCAGGGCAGCATGACCGTCGAATACACTCTATCGCAAGATGTCGAAGACGAACCGCTGGCTGTAACCGTCGTGGAAGACCTGAAGATCACCGTGTTGCGTAAGGCAGGCACACGGGTTGGAAAGGCGTCATCCTAATGGTCACTGTCGGAGTCGATTTGGCATCTCAGCCGAACAAGACCGCCACCTGCCGGATCGACTGGGGTAGCACGCCGGCACACGTCACATCGCTCTCGAGCGGAGCGACAGATTCGGACCTGCTGGGGTTGTTCAAGCACGCAAACAAGATCGGAATCGATGCTCCCTTCGGCTGGCCGAGGCCTTTCGTCCAGGCCATCCAGCGGTACTCGAATGCGAGGGAATGGCCCGCTGTTGGAATCCGCCAGCTTCGGTATCGCAGGACGGATTACGCGGCAAGGGACAAACTGGATCGATGGCCCCTGAGTGTCTCGTCAGATCGGATCGCAGTAACCGCAATGCGGGTGGCGCGTCTGTTCGACGCAGCTGCGAGGACCGGTGAGGCTATTGATCGGACCGGCGGTGGTCGCTTCGTCGAGGTGTATCCTGCTGCGGCGCTCTGGGTCTGGAGTTTCCGGTCACGTGGCTACAAGGGGCCCGAGAATAGGGAAGCTCTGACCCAGCTCGTTCGTGACTTCACCGGCGTGACCAAGGCTTGGTTGCAGCTGACCGAAGGAGACTGGGCCAAGTGCAGGGCATCAGACGATGTGTTCGATGCGCTCGTGGCAGCGCTCGTCGCTCGAGCCGCAGCAATCGGCTTCTGCGAACCCATTCCCTCTGAGGATCTTGATCGAGCTGCAGAGGAGGGCTGGATCGCGCTGCCCCAGCGTGGAAGTCTCGAACGGCTCGGGCGGGAATGACCACAGCAGCGTTCTGGCCGGTGACGGAGACGGGTGTCGGCGTTACCGGGCCGTCACCACGCTCATGCCCCCGGGAACCCAACAACCGAGGTCTTCAGGGCCAAGATCCCGACCAAGTCCCCGCCCGGAGGAATCCAGCCCGCAGGGAGATCAAGCGGCCACGTAGCCCCTGACGTCGGCGAGGTCGCGTGTCAGGTGACCACCGCACTTGTACACTAGCTTGGCTCCTTGAGCGGTGACCCTGAGTAGACCAGAGAATACCGCACGTCTTCTGCTTCGAATGAGTGCCGAATAATCGACCACATGCCCACGTGGTCGCCCGTTGCCAATCGTACGGGGATTATTCCAGACGGACTACTTATGGCATCCTCAAGCTGGTGAAGCAATCGCTGTTCATCGGATCTGAGCGGAGCCACAATGTCGATATCATCCATTTTGCTCCGACCTAAGTCGTCCGGCGGCGAACAATGAATCGGCGTCATTTTGACGGAAATGCTGACCACGTTCCCTCCGTTCACATTCGGGTGGTAGAGTTCGACCATTCTGATTTGCATCCTGTCTTCTCCGGTAGCCTTGAGGATCACCAATCCATCCAGCAGTGTGCGTAGATTGTCGCCGCTGTCACCCCAACGACGCGCCACCAAGGCACATCGGGTGGACACTCTTGACCGCCTCTCCGACCGCCTGGGCGGCCCCCGGCTTGCCCAGCGCTTCCGCGATATTGCCATACGTGGTGACCTTGCCGGGCGGGATCTGTCTCACATGAGACCAGACAGCTTTCTGGAAATCCGTCGATGTCATTGGAACTGCCTCCATGTCGTGGGCAGAGGTTCTTCGGGAGAATCGAGTGACCCGCGGTTCACCCCCGAAACCGATTCTCATTGTGCCACTCCAGGTGCTCTCGCCCCGGCCGAAGCTCGGAGCTTCTCGGCACCCACAACTCCGTCCCACCAAGCTCGTAGTAGTGCTCCCCGTCGTCAAAGTCCGTGTGGATGTGGTCGCTTACCTCGAACTGGTAGTCCGGGGTGACCGTCACGTAGCCGGCATCGAACAGCTTGTGGATATCGGAGCGCAGCAGCAGCCCGTTTCTGACATAGTGCCGTGGCTCTTCCTTGAAGGGTCGGATGTGAGCCGCCTCGAGCGCCGGAAACGCCTTCTCGCGCGTTACAGCGCACTGCCGCCTGTACACGTCGGCAACCACGGTCCGGAAGATCCCCTGCCCGACTCGGGGCTTCACGGGCACCGGATCGCCGTAGCCGCCGGGAATGTCGAGCCAGCTGCCCGGCCTGGGCTCCGAGACGATGGTTCCGCGCAGACGAATCGAATACCTGCGTCCATAGCGTCCGTCCGATCTCCGCTCGGAGGTCGTATCCCTTCCCGCGCTGCGTTGACGGGGCCCAGTTCTCAGGCTGTGGAAGTTGAAGGGCAGGAATGCCAACTGCATCATACATTATGTGAACTAGACCTTACATTCCGCGGCTGTTGGTGGAGGGAGGGGGGGAGAGGGCGACCACGGCAGTCACCGACCGAGGTAGACGCGCCGTTTTCCGCGAGCCGCGCGACAAATAGCGGATCGAGTGACCCTCCAAGTGTGGTCCCGTCTGGATACCGGGATCAATACACCATCATAGTAATGCTTGATATGCTGATCAGTATAGTATACACTATAATCACATTATGGTAGTCACATTGAATCCGCATCGAGAAGGATGGTGAAAATGCTCCAGCACTTCATCGCGACCAACATTGCCGACGAGAAACTGGCAGACGAGCTGTTCGTGGACGATGGTCAAGCAGTCTCAATGGTAGTCGGTGGTACCTACTGTGTTCCGGTTTCGGGCAGGCACTTTGAGCGCATCGTCAGCGATCTTCAGGGGCGCCAGCGGAAGGCTTTCGTGGTTTTTCACTGCCACACCAAGACTCCTCAGGATCTTGCCGAGACAGCCGAACGCCACGGGAATGACTGGCCCCGGACCATTCGGTTACTATCACTACGCGTCGATGGCGATCTCCCAGCCGAAGTCGAGATTTCCGACCTTCCATTCTGAGGAGTGACTTCAGCGAGTCGCCGCTAGTACCGACGCCGAACCGCGAACACAGATGAGAGAAATGAAGGACAGCATGCCGAGGAGCAGCGATTCGGTCCCAACCGACGGCACCGACCGTTCCCACGACACGAGCCAATCCGTCGCCGAGCCGTTCCTGGACGCGGACGGGGAGTTCCTTGTCCAGGTCGTAACCCTGCAAGACGGGTTGATCGCGTGGGCGACCGGAGAGTCTTTCAACGAGACAACCTACCGCCGCTATCGCGGCCACCTGTTGGCTCGTCACGACCTTCGCCACCTTGTTCCGCCATTCGTAAGGAAATGCCGGACCCTCGCTCAGTTCTGGGGTTGGATCAAGGAGGAAAAACCCACCTATGCTGAACGCCGTAGCCTGATTTGGGAGGGATTCGGTCCCTTGATCGACCATCTGGAACACGGCAATCGGACGCCATCCGAAGAAGCGATCAGTGTGACCCTCGCGTCTCTCGACGCCGACGGGGTAAGCCGGATGTGGCGGACAGCCCTGGACCGACGCGTCCACGATCCCGAAGGCGCCATCACGTTAGCGAAGAGCCTTCTGGAAGCAGTGTGCAAGCATGTCCTCGACGGTCTGGACATCCAATACGAACCGCGCGCGGATCTACCCAAGTTGTGGTCATTGGCAAGCAAGCAACTCAAGCTTGCTCCCAGTCAGCACCAAGAAGAGGTGTTTCGCGCAATCCTGGGGAACTGCCAAGCGGTCGTCGGGAACTTGGCGGCCGTTCGAAACAAGCTCGGAGACGCCCACGGTCATGGCCGTCGGCCCGTGAAACCGCAGGCGAGACATGCCGAACTCGCAGTCAACCTATCTGGAAGCATGGCGGCGTTTCTGGTTGCGACGTGGGAGAATCGGGAACAGCAACAGCACTAACTTCCGGGCCAGTGTTGACTCGCTGACCCTGGCACCGTCGCGCGAGAGTGGCTCGTACCGCGGAGTCGATTGGCGGGAACCCAAAGCTCCCGCAGCTCGGGACAGCCACCCCAGACAGCCCCCGTAGTAGAGCTCGTTCGCCTACAACCTCACGTGACGAACGTTCCAGGCCTGCGACCCAGCCTTACCAGCGGATGCTGCGGATGTTGCATGGCCAGCCAATGGTAGAGCGCGAGCGTCGTCTCGGCCCGTGAGCAGCCGCCCGAACACCGGACCTCCACCGATTCTATCCGCCGCTCGGCCCGCTCTCCGCGCAAGACCGTTTCGTCACAGCGAATGCGAAGCCGACCGTCGCATCGCGGGCAAGGGCCGCGCCACTCGCTGTCGCCCAGCGTCTGCTCGACACGCTGCCATACCTCTTCGACAGAGACCTTGACCCACGTTGGGCCGGGGGAACGGGTCATCTGCTGAGCGGATGGCCGGAAGAGAGCGCGTCCCAGATCATGGCTCCAAGATGGACTTGGCGCGTTCCCATGTCAAAGGACGACGAAGGCAGCAATATCGCTTTTTCAAACATCTACTAGACGATTCTTGCCATATGTCGTCCTAATAGCAATCTTCCCCACCCTCAGACACGCCGACCCCAACCAGCAAGCCCCCTCGATGCCCGTCACCACCCCCCTCCAACTCGCCCGCCGTCTCCGTGCCGCGCGCAAAGACTGCCACATCACCCAGGCGAAGGCCGCGAGAGTCCTCGGGATTCCGCGCTCGGCCGTGTCCCAGATGGAAACGGGCCAGCGGGGTGTGTCGGCCCTGGAACTCCATCGGCTGGCGCAGCTCTATTCCCGCGATGTCGGAGACCTTCTGGAAGACCGATTCGAGGAGAGCAATCCGGTCGCGGCGATGTTCCGGGCGCACCCCGAGCTGAGGGAATGTCCGGCCGCGACGGCGTCTCTTCGCCTCTGCGGAGACGTTCATCGCGAGGTCGCGAGTCTGCGCGAGCTGCTGGAGCTGGACCGCGCAGTCCCGCCGATTCCGGAGTACTCTCTACGGGCCCCAAGGTCGAAGTGGGATGCCGTTCAACAGGGCAGCGCCGCAGCCGAAAAGGAGCGCCGGCGACTCGACCTGGGCATCGCTCCACTCCCCGACGTGGCCGACCTCCTGGGAGCACAGGGTATCAGCACGGTCGTGGTGGACATGGACGACGGCATCTCCGGACTCACGCTGATCAGCGCCGACGGCAATGTCCTCGTCGCCGCAAACCGGACCCATCCCATCCTGCGCCGCCGCTTCTCGTTCGCGCATGAGTACGCACATGTCCTCCTGGACCGCGAGCTGAAGGCCATCCTGAGCCGCACCCGGGACCGGTCGAGCCTGATGGAAGTGCGGGCCAACGCGTTCGCGGCTTCACTCCTCATGCCCGCCGACGGCGTGCGACGCCAAGTCAACACGCTGTCCAAGGGGCTGGGGAGCCGAACCAGAGCGGACACTTTCGATGAAGAGGCAGCCACGCGAGTGGAGGTGAGGCTGCCCTCCGGGAAGCAGAATCTCGAGATGCATGATGTGGTCAGGATGGCTCACCATTTCGGGGTCAGTTGGAAGGGTCGGTGGCATCGCGTGCACCTACGCGAACACGGCGCGGACGAACTCGGCATCGTGGCCGAAATGCGACCCCGATGGCCGCGTCCGAGGTGGCGCGCCACGGGTTGAGACGTGGTCATCGAGTCCTGGTTTCTGTCAAGCCATGTGCGCCACCTCACAAGGAACCGGTCTGGAAAGTAACCGAGGCCAGCATCATGGGATGACCGGCAACGAACTCACCGGGCAAACGAGTTGATCCAGCTGCGAAGCTCGAAAAGGTCCCCAACCGTGGCGCGCAGCTTCTTGGCTTGTTTGAGCTCCATCGCGTAGTTGTTGGCGTGGGCCACATCGTTACGGATCCGCTCGATCGCCCTGAACCTCTTCTTCAGCTTCTTTTTCCCGATCGGGAAGTCGAAAGACCCGATCAGGATATCTCGCTTGTCGCAGAACTGCGTGCACAGTAAGAGATCGACTTCACCTCCTCTCACTTGCTGGCTTCGATACTCCTTCTTGGCTATACAGAGCCGACACTCGTCCACGTGTTGGGTCCAGTGGTCCCCTCCCTCGAAATGTCTCCTGATCGCCTCGTACATCGTCAGCTCGAATCCGGTAACCAGTGAAAAGAGCGCGGCCCGCACCGGCAACTTCTGAAGGTCCGACCACGCGACCATCCCGATGATCACTTGGCCAGACACTACCAGAAACGGCTTCTGTCGGACTTGGCCGATCAGAGTCACGATGGGTGCGGCCGCCCCGATCAAGTCCGCTTCGGACAAGGGATCCATCCGGTCGACGACCCTCGCATCACCACCATCGCGCCTCGCGGCACTGATCGCACGGTTGGAAAGCAGTCCGATCACGTGTCCATCGGCGTCTTCAACGGGCAGATAGTCGAAGACCGGACCGTGGTTCCCCGCCAGGACTTCCGACTCCCGGTCGGTCGCGGTACACGTCCTGAGGTCCCGGCGCGGGACGGCGATCTGCCCGACGGTGAGACCCGTGTGCACCTGATCGAATCCCTCGCTCTGCCGCGTTGTGTCGGGCTTCTCGTTGCGCATCGTCATTACGTAAAACCGAACCGGTTGTGGTGGGCTTCGGGCGTCAGCGTGAGGGTGTCCGCGGCGAGCGCGTGCCGGAATTTGACCGCTTCTGCCGTCTCTCTCAGAAGGCCGTGGAGAACTACCTAGTTCCACAAGCCGATCGCGGGTTCCGAGTCATGCCAATCACTTCGGATGAGCGGTCCATAGCGGCGCTGCGAGTGGGGTTGAGCGTTGAAGTTAGGGCGTGGCGTCGGCCTTCGTCGAGTCGTAGAGCGTTCTCATCGAGCCGCCCTCTAGAGTAACGAAGCCCATCAGCCGTCGCGACATGTCAATTGCGGTTTCCATTATGTCAACTATACCTGACATGCCAAAGCTTCTTCCATCGGCGGTGCCACGACCGGGGTTAGTTGAGAAGTACTTCAAACGACTCACTGATCAGTGAAGAGGAGAACGAGCATGACCACCGTCCAGCAGAAAAGGTCGCGCGCCGCAAGCTGTCTTTGCTACAACTCGTGCAGCTATCGCACCCGACGCACGGAGCCCAGCGGGTCGCCGACGAGCTGATGCTCAGAGGGATCCAGGTCAGCTCGGGCGGCGTGCGGGGCGTCTGGATGCGCAACGACCTCCTGGCCCGCCACCACCGGCTTCTGAGGCTGGAGGAGACGGCCCGGAAACGGAAGATCAAGCTGACCGACGGTGCCACAGGCGAACTTGTGGCCGTGGACACCTTCTTCGCGGGTACGCTGAAGGGCGTCGGCAAGGTCCACATCCAGACCGTGCTCGACTGCTTCAGCCGCTTCGTCTGGGCCGGCTGTACACCTCGAAGATGCCGGTCACGGCCGTTCAAATCCTGAACAACCAGGCGCTGCCCTTCTTCGAGGAGCACGACTTGAAGGTCCAGACGATCCTGAGCGACAACGGACGCGAATACTGCGGCCGGCCCGACAAGCACCCCTACGAGCTCTTCCTGCAACTCGAGGAGATCGAACACCGCTCCACAAAGGTCGGCAGGCCCCAGTCCGACGGCTCCATCGAACGCTTCCATCACATGCTTCTCGAAGAGCACCCTCGGATCAAGGGGCGGACGACCTGGTACGAGACGGTTGCGGAGACGCAGAGGGACCTGGATGCTTACCTGGAGACCTACAAACGCCCGCGGCCACACCGCAGCCGCGGCATGAAGGGCAGGAGCAAAATGAGATCCAAGATGCCTGAAAGCGACCCCTGCGCGGAGCACTGCTGGGCGGCGCCGGGCAAAAAGTGCTACCGTTGCGGCCGCATCGGCGAGATCACGCGCTGGTGGCGCTTCCGGCAGTGGATAATCCGCAACGATGTGCTTGAGCATGCCGCGACTGTGGTTTTAAGCGTTGCCGTCATCGGCGTCGTCCTGCTGGTTCTGGCGGGGATGTTCCTTTGGGCGTTCGCCGTTGCGATGTTCGGCCTGCTGATAAGGACGAAACATCTCTGAATCACCCCGACAGGATACGTTCGCAAGAGCGGCTCCCCACCGACCGCGCTTCCGGACGCCAGTACGTCACTCACGGTCGCCCAACTACCGCGACCCGTACCACTTACTTAGCGTCCAGAACGACCTCACCCGAAAGCCGGAGTCGTCTGTGGCCACATCCCGTAACGTCGACATCGAACTCGGGGAACTTGCGATCGCGATGGAAACACAGGCCCACGGGAGTGCGAGTATGGAACCCGTGACGCGACCCAACAATCGGGGTCCGCTCGATCGCCGCTCAATCGGGGAACGTCTGGTTGACGTATCGCCGGGTGACCCCATGCTCTCATTTGACGCGAACGCGGACGCCGAACTGGTCTGCGTCAGTGCAAACAACGGACTATGTGGGGTCTCACGCCACTCCGTGGTGCCACAACGAATCGAGGAGGAGCTTCAAGCCCAGCTCTTGCAGGCGATCGAGACGGACCAGACGATACGGTTTTCCGGCACGGTGCCGGGCCCGCGAACCGACCGAGGTTCCTGGGCTTGGACGGCCACGGATTCCGATGGCGCTCTATTCGTTCTGGTCCGGGTGCTTGTCGGCACTAAGTGGTTTTCGGCGGCGGCCTTTGCCGTAGGGAATGGCAGGAAGGGATTCCTTGCATGGGAAGCGGCCTGGCTTGCCGGTCCGCCCGATTGCCAACGGTGGCCCCCGCCACCGTCGTGGGACACCGATGGTCCTCTCCATGTGCCGACCGGAAGGTGGCTGACACTGCGTCTGTTCCCCACCGTACTGTCCTTTGGCGAAGAAGCCTCCTGGTTGGTCGGGTTCTCGCGGTGCGTTGCCTGGGCCTGGTTGCTACTCGGGCGTTCGCCTGCGCCGAACAGACTCTACACCAAGGCCGAACGTCCACTAATCGACAGATGGACCCGTGCAATTGCACGTTCCATGGACGCATCGGGCAATGCGATGGCAGTGGAGCCGAGAGGATGGCGCCTGGCTGCTTCAGACGGAACGGCCGATATGGGAGAGACCTGCCTGGCAATATGCCTCTGGCCACCAAGCGCTCCTGGGCCGGGCGAGGGGTCTCCGATGCTACTGGTCATTCGGCCTGGCCCTGGCACGGGTGCTCGTATCGACCGACACCCCGGTCTGTCAGGACAGTCGCTTCACTCGGATTTGGGCGACTACGTAGAGCGAGTCCTGGTAGCGGCAGCGGGAGTGTATTGGGCGGAGCGTGGTCTGCTGGCTTAGCTTGACCGACCGTCTTGTCTCTCAATGGAGGCGGGGCCTGGGGACGCACGGGCCGCAAGCCGGGAGGGGCGCGTCGGCCGAATCACCCGACTCGCCCCTTGGCCGGTCGGAGTTTCGCCAGTGCCCTTCCGGCCGCCCTGGGCCGTCCCGACCGGCTCGCCCAGCGCCTTCGCGATATGGTGAATTCGGTTTACATAGCGTGGCCGATCGACCGCGCACGTGTGGCCGACCACAAGCCGCTTGCCAACAGTCAGCGGGTTCATCAATGTCGGAGGCCGCCGGGCTCTACCGGGCCACCCGCCGCGAATCGCGCGGACAGGGCGACACGGATCCTCTCACTGAACCAGATCGACGACGAGGCGAGACCATTGAACGACACGAGTAACCGCCTTACGGGCGCTGATGAGATGATGGGGATACCGGTATGAAGGAGCTATTCCAATGGGTGCCGTGGTTTCGGGAACTGGCCAAGGCGGTGGGGAAGGGACGGCGAGAGGGCCTCGTTGAGGCGGCGAAGAACATCGATTGGGCTGGCGGTAGGTGCGCCGTGCTCGATCAAGGCGAGGACAAGGCTGACCCACTGACATTCTTCTACCATCTCGCATCGATCGCGGGTGGCAGGGCGGATAAGAGGGAAACAGTCTACGCGAGTGTCGCGGAGGTGTTCGGGATAGAGAGCGACTTCGACTACAGCCGGAAAGACGGATTCATCTTTCCGACGCCGCCCGGACTACAAGTACTGTTCAACAATACCGGAGCTGATCCGCAGCTGCCTTGGGAGATGTTCGATCGGGCACGCGGCCAAGATGGCACATCGTACGGCGCCGACATCGCCGACACCTTCGCCAGGACGTTGCAGATCAAGGGAGTCGGGGTCCCGAAGCTCACGCAAGTCCTCTTTCTGATCAATCCGAGGGCTTTTCTGCCCTTTGACGCGGCGGCAGTACTGCCGCTGGGTATCGGTACGCTCAAGAAGAACCCGGCGACGATGTCCTGGGCCGAGTACGTCGATGAAATGGGCAGGATCCGCACCGCATTCCCCGGTTGTCAGCCCTACGAGATCAACGTCATCGGTTACCAATGGACGAGCGCAACGTTCCCGCGCAAAGGGAATCGCTGGTATCAGATCGGCACGGGTGAAGACGGATGGCGCGATTTCCGGGACAACCACTGGGTGCACCTCGGGGGGCAAGCAGACATGCACCCGCCCCCAGAGGGCGAGATTCTCCCAGAGGCCAAGCAACATGACGGGTTTGACGAACCCAAACCGGGTGATGTCGTCCTCGTTCGCAAGGGGACACAGGAAGGGCGCGGGATCGGGATCGTGTACCGCAACGACTACGGCGAGCGGTCACATCAGAACCGCCGGATCCACGTGCTGTGGGTGAACAAGGAGCAGGCGCCTCTGGCCGGCCACATGCCGGCGATCGGATTTTCGGAAGCTGACCGCGCCTCCTACGACGCTTTCGCCAAGAGCGACGCGTATTCGGCGACTTTGGACTTGCTGCAACCGCCCGAGAGGAACATAAACGCGCTCTACGGGGACTTCTACCGGCCGTTGGTGGCGCGGTTGCAAGAGAAGGGTGTGCAGCCGGTTGGAAAGGGAGGATGGCGGGGCCGGTGGCGCTCGTTTCAGACCGGACACCCGGGTGCCGTCTACGGCACGGGGTTGGACGACCGCAAGGCACAGGTGTTCCTGTCCTTTGACGGGGCCGGCAAGGAACAACGGTTCCGGGCTCTGCTCCCGCACCGCAAGGAGATCGATGGGAAGTTGAAGGGGAACGCCTTGTGGCTCGACGAGAGCCACGGAAAATGGGGGACCACCGTCCTGCTGGAAAGGGACGAAACGGTTGACTTGACAGGTCCTGAGGAAGACTTGGAGGCCACGCGGCGGTGGATGGCCGACACCCTGCTGGCTTTGAGAGGCGCTGTGCAGCCACACCTGGACCAAGTGATGGGTGTACCGGGCGGCGCCCCGTCTGCCACCTCCCTGATCCAATCCCTCCGAGACGATGGCCTGCTGTTCTCCCAGGAACTCGTTGCCAACTACATCCTCGCGTTGCAGACCAAGCGGTTGGCCATTCTGACGGGCATCTCGGGCACCGGAAAGACCAGGATTGCCCGAGGGGTGGCGCAGCACTTCTGGCTCGTACGGCAAGGTGTGCCGACCGACGCCATTGAAGTTGAGGTGACGCACTCCCACATCAAGTGGTTAAGGATAGTCTTGCCCGTCGCGATCAGATCTCAGCTAATCGACGCGTCGGCAGGCGTGGATCAAACAGCGGATCGGCAAATACGGGTTCGGTATCCCGCCGGCCGTGCCACGCTTAGCTACTACTGGGGAGACAAGGCGGGGAAGAAGTCAGAGCGGCTTCTGTTCAAGGGCGCTTTCAAGAAGTGGTTCCAATCGACTTTCGAAGTAGGGGATCAATTCTGGCTTCGGGTATGCCCGGGCGAAGGGGACGAACCCGACGAACTCGAAATCGGGCTGCCTAACACCGATGTTGTCGACCAGAGAGCCGACAAACTACATAGTCGTCCCCGTCCGCCCCGACTGGGTCGACAACCGTGGCCTGCTCGGCTACCTCAATCCCCTGACAGACGAGTACTCGACCACGCCGTTCCTGAACCTGCTGCTTCGAGCCCGCGCCGAAGAGAAGAAGGCCGACGCCGCCGGCGAAAAACCCCACCCCTTCTTCGTCATTCTCGACGAGATGAACCTGGCCCGGGTCGAGCACTACTTCTCGGATTTCCTGTCGGCGCTTGAATCGGGCGAGGACATTCCGCTTCACGAGAGCGAAGCAATCGAAAGCGGCGAGTCCGAATCGGGCCCGCGGGTGCCACAAGGGCTGAAGGTGCCGAGCAACGTCCTGTTCACCGGCACCGTGAACGTGGACGAGACGACCTACATGTTCAGTCCGAAGGTGCTCGACCGCGCGTTCACCATCGAGTTCGACCAGGTCGACCTGGAAGGGTTCACCGAGGGCACCAGTAGCGGGGACGCGTCAGGCCTGAATCTCGATGGCGTCCAGGGCTCACTCGATCTCCTGCCATCCGGCTGGTCAGACGACCACGACTGGAAACCGAGCCGTGAGGACTGGGTGGAGTTCAGCAAGGAGGCACCCGGACACCACAAGGCCCTCTTGCAACTGCACGGCATCCTGGAACGACAATACCGGCATTTCGGATACCGAGTCGCGAACGAGATCGCCCGTTTCGTGAACCTGGCCCGGGAACAGGCGAAGGATACGGACGCGGCGGTCAACGCCGCCTTCGACCTCGCCCTCCTGCAGAAGGTCCTCCCGAAGTTCCACGGAACCCAACAGGAGTTGGAATCACTTCTCAAAGAGATCTTCCATTTCACCGTGCATGGCGGCGGCCGCGTCCCTAAGAAAAACCAGACGGTCGAGTTGGACGACTGGCAGGTGATCAAGGGTCGCCTGGTGACCAGATCCAAGACCCAGGCACCCTCCGGCGACCCCGGTGCCGAAGGAAACGAAACGGCTGCTGACGACCCGAAAGCTGCCGACGCCGGCACCGAATCCCCGGCCTATCCGCGAACCGGCGCAAAGGTCTTGCGAATGCTCAACCGACTTCGGGACCGCGGTTTCACGTCGTTTATCGAGTGACCGGCCCGTGAACGGTTCCGCAGGGGCAGGAAAACCGCCCCGTGTCGCTGTCCACCCTTACGGCCACGATGAGCTGGCCGAGGAAACGAACCGCGGGTACCGCTTGCAGAGCGAACGGAAGTGGGTCGTCGAAGGACCCAATCCGGAACTCTCCGAGATAGCGAACCAACTGCCCAGCTCCAATCGGACATGGGCCGGCGACCACGCCCTCATCCTCAACCTCGTCAACTCGGTCGGCGTCCTGAGACTCCCGCACTTGGGAGAGGTTGAACTCGTCACGGGCAAGTTCGACACAGACCAGTTCGACGCCATGCTCCGAGAACTGACCGACTCGGCGACCACGCTTCCGTTTTCGGCAGGCGAAGCGGCCGCTGGACACTACTCGGTCAGCACGGCACCCCGCGACGAGATTCTGTACCACGCTTTCGTCTACCTGCGCTACATCCTTTCGGACAAGGCTCCGGAGGAAGTACGCCTGCTTCCCGCCCTCGAGATGATCGTCAGGGAGCCGCACCGGTTGTGGCGCAGCGATCGCCGG
>Ga0209022_1001656_pt1 | contig 21633 bp, 19 predicted proteins | sample PinacodermPK_FD_187300 | JGI IMG/M metagenome (GOLD analysis project Ga0209022, IMG submission 187300) | Host-associated microbial community of the marine sponge Aplysina aerophoba from Gulf of Piran - sponge pinacoderm, lysed by proteinase... | ecosystem: Host-associated > Porifera > Sponge >...
GCGCGCCATCGGCAACAACAGCCAGCTTCGCAAGTTCTGCGACGTGGCCGGCCACCCGGAGATTCCCGACGACCCCCGCTTCGCGACCAATATCGGCCGGCTGCAGAACCGTGTGGAGCTGATCGCCACGCTGAACGACATCACCCGGCAGCGGACCATGGACGAGTGGAGCGCGGTGCTGGAACCGGTGGGTGTGCCCTGCGGGCCGATCAACACCCTCGACCGGGTGTTCGCCAACCCGCACGTTCAGGCGCGGGGCATGAAGGTGAGCATCCCGCACAGCCTCGGCGTCGAGGTGGACTATCCCGCCAACCCGGTCAAGTTTTCCGAGACACCCGTCGATTATCCGCGCGCGGCCCCGATGCTGGGCGAGGACGCCGATGCGGTCCTGCGCGACTGGCTCGACCTCGACGACGCGGCGGTCGCGGCACTGCGCGAGAGCGACATCGGCCTCGATTGACGGCGTGGCGCCGCGCTCAGCCTCCGCCCAGGATGTCGCGGAGGTAGCGCCCGCCGAACTCCAGCCCGTCCTGCGCGATGCCGTGGCCGATGCCGCGGCTCACGTGCCATTGCACCGGCACCTCGCAGGCGCCGAGCAGGGTCGCCGCCTCGAAGAGCGCGCCCACGGGAACCAGATCGTCCGCGTCGCCATGAATCAGCAAGGCCGGCGGCCTGGCGCGCAGCTCGCTCTTCAGGTGCTCACCGCCCACGAGACGGCCGGAGAAGCCCAACACGCCCGCGCACGGTGCGGCGCGGCGATAGGCGACGTGGAGCGACATCATCGTGCCCTGGCTGAAACCCACCAGCGCGAGGTCCTGCTCGCCGAGCCCGAGCGCCGCGAGCCGCGCGTCGATATCGGCGTTGAGCGCGTCCGCGGCGCGGGCGACGCCGTCGGCCAGGCTCTCAGGCGAGCGGTCGCTCAGGCTGAACCATTGCCGCCCCGTGGGCGCCATGTCGCAGGGCTCTGGCGCATCCGGCGCGGCGAAGCAGGCGTGGGGGACGAGGCGCCCCCAGGGCTCGGCGAGGCCGATCAGGTCGTTGCCGTCGGCGCCGAGGCCATGCAGTAGCAGGACCAGCTTGCGCGGCTGACCGCCGCCCGCCGGCGGCCGTTCCGGACCCGTCAAGGCACTCACGCTCTCTCCCCGTTAAGCCTGTTGAGTGACGCGCGGATCATGGCGGCGCGCCCCGCCCGGCACAAGGTAAGGTCAGTGCGGTCGAGACCCGTTACCGGGCGGGCCGTTGCTCCCGCCGCGCTCACGTCGAAATCATCTTCTTTTCGACGCCCACGCCCGCCGCGATGGCGCGTTCGTATTCGAGCGGCAGAGTGGCGGAATCCTGAAGCGCGATCCCCGTCGAATCGAAGAGCGTAACCTCGCTCGCCGAGCTTCGACCAGGGATCTTGCCCGTGATCACCTCGCCGATATCGCCGGCGACGTCGCTCTCCTGCAGCTCGCCCCTGGTCAGCGGCACGTTGATCTCGCCGTCGGTGATGCACTGGCGCATGTCGTCGACGATGATCCGCGAGCGCTGCAGGATCGCGACATCGAGCTCCTGCGTACCCGCGAGACCGCCGCCGAGGGCCGCGATGTGCATGCCCTCCTCGATCAGTTCGTTGCCGAGGACCGGCGTCTCGCCCGTCGTCCCGGTGACGACGACATCGGCGCCCGGCACGACATCTTCGAGAGTGGTGGAGGGCTTGATCGCGAGATCGGGGTGGTCCGGCTGCTCGCTCGCCATGAACGCATCCAGCGTCGCCTGGGTCCGACTCCAGACCCGAACCTCCTTCCAGTCATGCGTCGCGACGCAGGTGCGGAAGGCGCTGGTGTTCACGTCGCCGGCACCGACCAGCGCCAGGACCGAGGAGTCCTCACGCGCCATCCATTTCGCGGAGACCGCGCCGGATGCGCCGGTCCGCATCAGGGTGTGATGGGTGCCGTCCACGATGGCGAGCGGGAAGCCGGTCTCGGGCTCGGTGTAGATCAGGATCGAGAACACGGTGGGGAGGTTGAATTTGGCGCGGTTCTCGAAGCGGATGGAGACCCACTTGCACGCAGCGGCGGCGGGGGCGGCCTCCGGCTCCTCGATGTAGGAGGGCATGATCTCCCACTCGCCCGGATACTTGTCCAGCACGATGTGGCCCTTGGGCTCCATGTAGACGCGGCCTTCCCCCATGCGCCGGAAGGCTGTCTCCACGCAGCGGACGTACTCCTCGGGCTCGAGGAGGCCGATCATTTCGCTGCGGCTGAGAATCAGGGTCTTGCGATTGCGCCAGCTGGTGTCCGCCATGGCTTGTTCGCTCCTCTCTCGGCTCTCTTTCTCGGATAACGGTTCCGGCCACTATAGGGTCAACCTTGCCCGAAGGTCGTGGGCAGCATCGGCGGGACGCGCTATAACCTGCCGAGGGCCGCGTCCACGCCGGCCCGGGGGCCGCGAGGGCAGCCATGCTGGCCGAGATTCTCGAAATCGCTGTCTACGTCCTGATGGGTGCGGTCGTGGTGGCGCTCGTGCTGGGCCTCGGCGCCATGTACTCCGGCGGCAAGAACAGCAAGAGCAACAATTTCATGCGCTGGCGGGTCGGGCTCCAGTTCGCGGCGATCGCGCTGCTCGCGCTCCTGGTCTTCGTCGTCCAGAAGTAGGCCGTGGTCCGCCTCACCAAGATCTATACCCGCGGCGGCGATGCGGGGGAGACCTCGCTCGGCGGCGGCGCGCGGGTGAAGAAGTACGACGCGCGTGTCGAGGCCTACGGCACGGTGGACGAGGCGAACGCGGCGATCGGCCTCGCCCGCCTGGAGACCGAGGGCGAGGCGGATGCGATGCTGGAGCGCATCCAGAACGACCTCTTCGACCTCGGCGCGGACCTCTGCCGGCCGGGCTCGCTCGACGAGGGCTTGCGCATCGTCCAGTCTCAGATCGACCGGCTGGAACGTGAGATCGACGCCCTCAACGAGCGCCTGAAGCCGCTGGAGTCATTCGTTCTGCCCGGCGGCAGTCGGGCTGCGGCCGCCCTTCACCTCGCGCGCACGGTGGTCCGCCGCGCCGAGCGGCTGATCACGGCGCTCGCGGAACAGGAGCCGGTCAATCCGCTGGCGGTGATCTACGCCAACCGCCTCTCCGACCACCTCTTCGTTCTCGCCCGCCACCTCAACGACGACGGCGCCACCGACACCCTCTGGGTCCCCGGCGCGAATCGGTAGGGCGCGGGCGGGCGCAGCCGCCCCCTACTCCGCCGCCTCCTGGTAGCTCTCCATGGGTGGGCAGGCGCAGATCAGGTTGCGGTCGCCGTGGACCTGGTCGATCCGGTTTACCGGCGGCCAGTACTTGGCCTGCCTGAGGCCGTCCGCCGGGAAGACCGCCTCCGCCCGGCTGTAGCCGCGCCCCCATTCGGGCTCGGCGATGTCGTCCATGGTGTGGGGCGCGTTCTTGAGCGGGTTGTCTGCCGGGTCCGCGCGGCCTTCCTCGATCGCCGCGATCTCCGCGCGGATCGCGATCATGGCATCGCAGAAACGATCCAGCTCGGCCTTGGACTCGCTCTCGGTGGGCTCGATCATCAGCGTGCCGGCGACCGGGAAGGACATGGTCGGCGCATGGAAGCCGTAGTCCATCAGTCGCTTGGCCACGTCGTCGACCTCGACACCGGCGCTCTTCTTCAGATGCCGCATCTCGATAATGCACTCGTGCGCGACCAGCCCGTTCGCGGCGGTGTAGAGCACCGGATAGTGCGCGCCCAGGCGACCGGCGATGTAGTTCGCGCTGAGGATCGCAACCTGGGTCGCGCGCGTGAGGCCCGAGCGGCCCATCATCGCGATATAGGCCCAGGAGATCGGCAGGATGCCCGCCGAGCCCCAGGGTGCCGCCGAGATCGCGCCGATCCCTTCCGCCGGGCCTGATTCCGGCACTACCGGGTGGCCCGGCAGGAAGGGCGCGAGGTGGGCTGCGACGCCGATGGGGCCCACACCCGGCCCGCCGCCGCCGTGGGGGATGCAGAAGGTCTTGTGCAGGTTGAGATGCGCCACGTCCGGGCCGAACTGGCCGGGCAGGCTCAGCCCGAGCAGGGCGTTGAGGTTGGCGCCGTCCATGTAGACCTGGCCGCCGCCCGCGTGGATCACCTCGCAGATCTCGACGATGGATTCCTCGAACACGCCATGCGTGGAGGGATAGGTGATCATCAGCGCCGCCAGATCGTCGGCGTGGGCCTCGGCCTTGGCGCGCAGGTCGGCGAGGTCGACGTTGCCGTCCTCGTCGCAGGCCACCACCTGCACCGACATCCCGGCCATCACGGCGCTCGCCGGGTTGGTGCCATGCGCCGAGCTCGGGATCAGGCAGACGTTGCGCCCGCCATCGCCGCGGCTCTCGTGGTAGCGGCGGATCACCAGGAGGCCGGCGTACTCGCCCTGGCTGCCGGCGTTGGGCTGCAGCGAGACTGCGGCGAAGCCCGTGACGGCGCTCAGCATCCGCTCCAGCCCAGCGACGAGCTCGCGGTAGCCCGCCGCCTGCTCGGCCGGCGCGAAGGGATGGATGCCGCCGAAGCCGGGCCACGTGATCGGCATCATCTCGGCAGTCGCGTTGAGCTTCATGGTGCAGGAGCCGAGCGGGATCATGGCCTGATTGAGGGTGAGATCCCTGCCTTCGAGGCGGCGCATGTAGCGCAGCAGCTCGGTCTCGGCGTGGTAGATGTTGAACACCGGGTGTTCGAGGAAGGCGGTGTGCCGCCCGAGGTCCGCCGGCAGGCCGCAGCGCGCCTCGCCATCGAGCGCGGCGACGTCGACGCCGGGCTCGCCGCTATCGGCGAAGGCGCGCCATAGGGCCTCGATGTCGGCGCGCGTGGTGGTCTCGTCACAGGCGATGCCGAGGCGGTCGCCGTCGATTGGCCGCAGGTTGTAGCCTGCCGCTTCGGCCCGCTTCAGGATCGCTTTGGCCTGGCCGGGCACGCGGACCGTGAGCGTGTCGAACCAGCTCTGGTTCTCGATGGCGACGTCGAGGCGCTGGAGCCCGGCCGCCAGAATGTCCGTGAGCCGGTGGACGCGCCGCGCGATCCGCGTGAGCCCCTCCGGCCCGTGGTAGACCGCGTACATGCCGGCGATGACGCCGAGCAGCACCTGCGCCGTGCAGATGTTGCTGGTCGCCTTCTCGCGCCGGATGTGCTGCTCGCGGGTCTGGAGCGCAAGCCGGAGCGCCTGGCGCCCGCGGCCGTCCACCGAGACGCCGACGATCCGGCCCGGCATGGCGCGCCGGTACTTCTCGTGGGTGGCGAAGTAGGCGGCGTGCGGCCCGCCGTAGCCGAGGGGGACGCCGAAGCGCTGCGAGCTGCCGACCGCGATGTCGGCGCCGAACTCGCCGGGCGGTGTCAGCAGGACGAGGCTGAGCAGGTCAGCCGCCACCGTGACCACCGCGCCTTGCGCGTGCGCCTGCTCGACGATGTCGCGGTAGTCCGGCACCGCGCCGCCGGTCTCGGGGTACTGCAGCAGGACGCCGAAGAAGGGGCCTTCCGGCAGCCCGGCGCGGTGGTCGCCCACTTCGACCTCGATACCGATGGCGTCTGCGCGGGTCTGCACCACCGCGATGGTCTGCGGCAGGCAGGCGTCGGAGACGAAGAAGCGGTCGCTGCCCTTCCTGGCGATGCCGTGGCTCATGTGCATGGCCTCGGCCGCCGCCGTGGCCTCGTCGAGCAGCGAGGCATTGGCGCAGTTGAGGCCGGTGAGGTCCATCACCATGGTCTGGAAGTTGAGCAGCGCCTCCAGCCGGCCCTGGGAGATTTCCGGCTGGTAGGGCGTATACGCGGTGTACCAGCCCGGATTCTCCAGGATGTTGCGCTGGATGACCGGCGGCGTGATGGTGTCGTGGTAACCGAGGCCGATCATCGAGCGCGCGACGCGGTTGCGCCCGGCAAGCGTCGCCAGCTCCGACAGAACGTCGCGCTCGGTGCGGCTTTCCGGAAAGTCCGCCGGAATCTCGGCGCGGATCGAGGCCGGCACCGCCGCATCCATGAGGGCGTCGAGGGACTCGTAGCCCACTGCTTCGAGCATGGTCGCGACGTCCTCGTCGCGCGGGCCGATGTGCCGGCCGACGAAGGCGTCCGCCTGCTCCAGAGCCGTCAATGAACCATCGTGTGCCGTCATCGCGGTCGTTCCTTCCCTGTCGGCGGGCGCCGGCTTATGAGCGCCGCGTCCCGCAAGTGCGTTCTTGTCGCCAATTCAAGCGACGCAGCTAATCGTCGCCGAGCCCGCCGACGAAATCGGCATAGGCCGCCTCGTCCATCAGCCCGTCCAGCTCGCCGGGCGCGCTCAGCCGGAGCTTGAGGAACCAGCCCTCGCCGGTCGGGTCGCCGTTGACCAGCGCGGGATCGTCCTCCAGCGCCTGGTTGACCTCGACCACCTCGCCCGAGACCGGCGCGTAGACCTCGCTCGCGGCCTTGACCGATTCGACCACCGCCGCCTCCTCGTTCTGGGCGACGGTCCGGCCCGCCTCGGGCAGCTCGACGTAGACCACGTCGCCAAGCTGTTCCTGCGCGTAGTCGGAGATGCCGACGGTGGCGATATCGCCTTCCATCCGCACCCATTCATGGTCCTTGCTGTACTTGAGCCCGCTCATGGCATCCTCCGGCTCAGCCTCGGTGATAGTTGTGGGGAACGAAGGGCAGCTTGACGATGGTCGCTGGCCGGGGCTTGCCCCGCACCAGCAGCGACACCGGCCTGCCGGTCTCGGCGGCATCGGCCGCGACGTAGCCCATGGCGACGGGGCCGCCCGCGCTCGGCCCGAAGCCGCCGCTGGTGACGGTGCCGATTTCATCGCCATCCGCGTTCAGCACGGCCGTGCCTTCGCGCGCCGGGGCCTTGCCGTCAGGCAGGATTCCAACGCGCCGGCGCCGGGGGCCCTCCGCCAGCTCATGCTGAATGCGCGGGGCGCCGGGGAAGCCGCCCTCCTGCCGGCGGCGCTTGCCGATCGACCACGCAAGCCCGGCCTGGACCGGCGTGGTGGTCTCGTCGATATCGTGGCCGTAGAGGCAGAGCCCCGCCTCCAGGCGCAGCGAATCGCGGGCGCCGAGCCCTACCGGCTCGACCTCGGGCTCGGCCATGAGCCGCCGCCAGAACGCCGCGGTCTTGTCCGCCGGCAGCGAGATCTCGAAGCCGTCCTCGCCGGTGTAGCCCGAGCGCGTGATCAGCGTGTCCGCGCCGTCCACGGTGAACCAGCCGGCGGTCATGAAGCCGAGCCCGGCGCAACCCGGCGCATGGCGCTCAAGCACCGCCGCCGCCTTCGGCCCCTGCAGCGCGAGGAGGCCGCGCTCGGCGAGCACCGTCAAGTCAACGCCGGCATCGAGCCGGCGTTCGAGATGGGCGATGTCGGAGTCCTTACAGGACGCGTTTACCACGAGAATCAACCCGTCGTCGCTGCGGGTGACGAGCAGGTCGTCGAGGATGCCGCCGTCCTCGTTGGTCAACTGGGTGTAACGCATGGCCCAGGGCGCGAGGCCAGCGATATCGCCCGGCACGAGGCGCTCCAGCGCTTGGGCGGCACCGTCGCCGGTAAGCCGCAGCTGGCCCATGTGCGAGACGTCGAAGAGGCCGGCGGCGGTGCGCGTGTGCGTGTGCTCCGCCATGATGCCGGCTGGATAGCGCACCGGCATGGCATAGCCGGCGAAGGGCACCAGCGTGGCGCCGAGGGCGCTATGCTCGATGAAGAGCGGAGTCCGGGCGAGGGCGTCGGTGCCGGCGTCGTCGCTCATGGCATCTCCCAGGCAAACAGAGGCGTCCGTAAACGATCCCGTGCGGGATCGTCCGGTGCCCCCTCTGTCTCGGAACCTGAGAGATTAACCCTGCGGCCGATGACCTGCCGCCGGCTTACCCCGTCGGTGAGGCGGCGCGGCGTGCGCCACCTGCTTTCCAGAGTTGCATCCCCCCGCGGTCCCTGATGCCTGAGAGTTTCCGGGACGCTTGCTCCTTCGGCGCCGCGCGGCCTAGGCCACGCGAACTCTCCCACGGGGTTCATCTGCAAGACCGGTGCGGCAATACTACTGACTTAGCCGCAAGGGTCAACCGCGCCCGGCCGGGGCCCTGCGGCGGCGCGGGCGTGCCCCGCAGCCGCAGGGCCGACCGGTTCGACAGGATCAACGGGGTTCACCCCTTACCAACAGGGAATACCCAGGAAGCAGGCGTTGGCGGGCTCCGATCCGCCAATCGTCACGACGGTGGTGGTGACGATCGCGATGGCGGCGATCAAGGCGACGAAGGCCCCACGGCGCAGCCAGATCTTCTTGTTCCCGCCATCCATGCGTTGTTCGGTCTTGCGGTTTGCAGCGTTCTCTTGAGTCCTCATCGTCGCCTCCTACTTGCACAAGATTGCTCTTCAGAACCGCCCGCCGGCTGAGGGAGTCGATTGACTGTCAGTCAGCGCTATGCCGTTACAGGAGAGATCTATGCAGAGGCGTCCATATGTTCTAATACTGTTTTATTCTTAACCTCATAAGATGAGTTTATGCCACAGAGCAGTCTCTGAGCCCGGCTGTCGAGATCGTAACGGGGAATTCGGGCGGCGAGAGACGGGGCTGTCGGATGGGGCCGCCCCGTGAGAGGCGGCCCCGAAAGGGCAAAGCGACCGGTCAGCCGATCAGGCCGCCGTCGTCGCGTGTGATCGCCACCACGGATGAGCGCGGCGCGGCGTCGCCGCCCTCGGGGAAGTGACTGTCGCCCTTCTCGCCGGGGTGCTGGATGCCGACGAACATGGTCTTGAGGTCGGCGCTCCAGGTGATGCCGGTGACCTCGCATTCCCGCGGGCCCACGAGGAATCGGCGAATCTCCCCGGTGGCGGGGTCGCCGAGCAGCATCATGTTGTTGCCCTGGCCGGCGAAGTCGCCCTCGTTGGAGTACTTGCCGTCGGTCTGGATCCAGAGGCGGCCCTGGCTGTCGAAGGCGAGACCGTCCGGCGAGTTGAACATGTTGTCCGCATTGACGTTGGCGGAGCCGGCGTACGCGTCCGCATGGACCGTCGGGTTACCGGCGATGACGTAGAGGTCCCAGGCGAAGGTGTCGGCCGCGTGGTCGCCGCCATCGGGCATCCAGCGCACGATCTGCCCGTAGTTGTTCTTCTCCCGCGGGTTGGGGCCGCCGACCGGCGTCGGGTCGCCGCCCGCATTGGGCTTGACGCCGCGGTTCTTGTTGTTGGTGAGGCAGCAGTAGGCCTCGGCCTTGTGCGGGTTGGCCGCCACCCACTCGGGCCGGTCCATGGTCGTAGCGCCGACCGCCGACGCTGCCTGCCGCGTGTGGATGCAGACCTCGGCCTGCGATGCCATGCCCGCGGTCTCGGGCGTGAGCGCGAGCCACGCGCCGGTGCCGTCGTCCGCGAACCTGGCGACGGAGAGCGCGCCGCTCCCCAGCAGGTCGGCGTTGTTGCCGCCTTCCGTGTAGACGCCGTCGCTCACGAAGCGATAGAGGAACTCGCCCCGCTCGTCGTCACCGAGATAAACCACGACGCGGCCGTCGGCGGCGAGCGTCACCTCCGCGTTCTCGTGCTTGAAGCGGCCGAGCGCGGTGCGCTTCTTAGGCGCGGACGCGGGATCCAAGGGGTCGATCTCGACCACGTAGCCGGCGCGGTTCGGCTCGTTGGGATGCTTCGAGATGTCGAAGCGCTCGTCCGTCATCGCCCAGCGATAGCCCCAGTCCTCCAGCTTGACGCCGTAGCGCTTGTGAGCCGCGCTGGGTTCGAAGTCAGGATCGCTCGAGGAGAAGTAGCCGTTGAAGTTCTCCTCGCAGGCGAGATAGGTGCCCCAGGGCGTGCGGCCGTTGCCGCAGTTGTTCCATGTGCCGAGTGCGGTCGTGCCGGCGGGGTCGGCGGCGGTCTTTATCCAATCGTGGCCGCGCGCGGGCCCGGTGATCTCCATCGGCGTATCGGGGGTGATGCGGCGGTTGTAAGGCGAATCCTGAACGATCCCCCAGGTGCCGTCCTGCCTGGCGATCTCGAACATGGAGACGCCATGCGTGGCCTTGCTCTTGCGCACGTCGTCTTCGGTCTCGGGCTTGCCCGACTCCCGGTTGGCGAACGCGATGTCGAGGTTGGTGTACTCGTTGTTCACCGCGAGCACGCTGCGGCCGTCGTTGCTGAAGAGCGCCATGCCGTCGCAGTTGTCGCCGAAGGCGGTCTCCTGGCTGGCGCCGCTGCCGCGCGTCCCATGGTCGAACGCGGCGCCTGCCGACCAGAGCGGATCGCCCCAGCGGGCGACCACCTGCCAGCTGTAGCCGTCGGGCACCGTGATCGTGTCGAGGCCGTTGGCGGCGACGGGGGTGAAATCGAGGCCCGCCACCGCAGCCCGGGCAGACTGAGCCGCGATGCCGCCTGCGGCCATGACGAATGCAGTCGCGCCGCATGCAGCGCCACCCTTCAGAAAGCCGCGCCGCGAGATCGCCCGCTCGGCGATCCTCTCGAAATCTGTGGGTAGGGCGTCCCGGTCGTTCTCGCCGCCGGTATCGCCCGGTGAGACCGCATCGTGTGCGGCCACCGCGTGATCGCGCATGTCCATCTCCCGTGGTCGATTGAAGCCGTGCACTTGAGCCTGCACTACTCGATCAGCGTTGCAGGCATGGCCAGAGTAGCGTCCGCCGGTTACGGCTGTTCGGCACTCATGTGACGGTCTTGTGGCGTCGCGCAAAGCGGGCCGGTGGCCTTGTCCGCCACCGTTACTCTCTGGGGACGATCATGCGCAGCGGCGTCAGGCGCCGGCCTGCGCCTTTTTCTCGTCGAGCGCGCGAAGGACGACCTCGGGGGTCACCGGAATCTGGGTGATGCGGACGTCGAGGGCGTTGTTGATGGCGTTCACGATAGCCGGGATCGGGCCATTGGTTACCATCTCGCCCACGCCCTTGCCGCCGTAGGGGCCGCTCTCCGCCGGATACTCCAGCACCTCGCAGGTGACGTCCGGCATCTCCGACGCGCCGGGCTGGAGGTAGTTCTGGAAATCGACCGGCGCCGGGTCAATCGCCGGGTAGCCAGGCGCCGTCGTCTCGTAGAGCGCGTGGCCGATGCCCATCCAGGAGCCGCCGACGATCTGGCCCTTCACCAGGTCGGGGTTCACCTGCTGGCCGACCTCGTAGACGCTCTTCATGTCGAGCACCTCGACCATCCCGGTCTCGGTATCGACCTCGACCTCGACCACCGTGCAGGCATGGGCCTGGGTCGAATCCGGGTCGCACTCACCGGTCTCCGGGTCCATCGGGCTCGGCGGCTTCAGGTAGGCGCCACGCCCGGCAATCGTCTTGCCGAAGCCGAAGTGAGCCGCGCCCGCGACCTCGCCGACCGGGACCGACTTCTCTGCCACGCCCTTGATGTGGATGTTGCCCTCGCCGTCGGTCTCCAGATCGTCCGGGCTCGCCTCCAGCAGCTCTCCGGCGACTTCCAGCATCGCTTTGCGCGCCTCCTGCGCCGCCATCACCACCGCATTGCCGGCGCGATGCGTGGTGCGGCTCGCGAAGGTGCCGGTGCAGTGGGGGCCGGTGTCGGTATCGGCGGTCTCCACCACGATGCTCTCGTAGGGGACGCCGAGGGTCTCCGCCGCGATCTGCGCGAGCACGGTCCTGAGCCCCTGGCCCAGATCGACACTCGCCATGGTGACGACGAAGTCGCCTGCGGGCGTCATGTGGATCAGCGACTGGGTGGGATCGCCGCCCAGGTGCATCCCGGTCGGATAGTTCACGGCCGCGAAGCCGGTGCCCCTTACCTTGGCCATCAGCTTGCCTTTCTGTCCCAGGAGGTCATCGCTTGGTATTCCGCCGGCAGCTCCTGGCCGGCAAGGCGCGCCGCCGCCTGGATGGTCTCCACCATCGCGGCGTCCTCGTTCACCTTGCGGTGCGCCCGCATGTCGCCGTTGCGGTAGGCGTTAAGCAGCCGGAGCTGCCACGGATCCATGCCGATGGTCTTGGCGACCTTGTCCATCTGCAGCTCGATGGCGAAGGACGCGGCCATGACGCCGAAGCCCCGCATCGCGCTCGAGGGCGGCCGGTTGGTGAACACCACCCGCGCATCGACCCAGACGTTCGGGATCGTGTAGGGCCCCGGCATGTGGCCCGCGTGCTTCATCGAGCCGTAGGAGCTGAAGCGCAGGTAGGCGCCGGAATCCTGGTAGGAGGTGATCTTGCGGGCGACGATGCGCCCGTCGTTCATCACCCCGTCCTTGATGAAAAGCCGCCAGGCGGAGCGGGTGGAGGAAACCTGCATCTCCTCTTCCCGCGTGTACTTGAACTTGATCGGGCGCCCGGTCCTCATGGCGGCGAGCACCGAGATCGGCTCGACCGCCACGTCCACCTTGCCGCCGAAGCCGCCGCCCACGGTGCCGCCGAGGAAGCGCAGCTTGCCCGGCGCCAGCCCCAGGATGCCGGCGGTGTTGTCGCGCGCGAAGTGCACGGCCTGCGTGTTGGTGTGCACCGTGATGCGCCCGTCGCCGCCGGGCTTCGCGATGCAGCCGTTGGTCTCCATCGGCGCCTGCTCGATGGGGCTGGTCTGGTACTTGTCCTCGACGATGTGGTCGGCCTCGGCGAAGCCCTGCTCGACATCGCCGAAGCGGATCTGCGAGGCGGCGTGGTCGTCGGGATAGATGTAGTGGTTGTTGGGCCAATGCGCCGTTAGCGTCGGCGCCTCACCGGAAATCGCCTCCTCCACGTCGAACACGCCGGGGAGCGGGTCGTACTCGACCTCCACCTTGGCGGCGCCGGCGCGGGCGGCCTCGGCGGTCTCGCCCAGGACGGCGACGATGGGCTCGCCCCGCCAGCGCACCTTGTCGAAGGCGAGGACCGGCTCGTCCTCAGGGCCCACACCGACGGCGGCGAGGCCGTTCCACACCTTCTTGCCGGGCAGGTCCTCGTGGGTGAGCACGCAGACGACGCCGGGGCTGGCCTCCGCCGCGCTGGTGTCCACGCGGACGATGTTGGCGTGGGGCTCCGCGCTCCGGTGCATCTTGAGATGCAGCATGCGCGGGTAGTGGACGTCCTCGTAGTAGGTGGTCTGGCCGCGCGCGTGGCTTTCGAGATCGCGCTGGCCGACGTTGCGGCCGACGACGCCGAGTTCCTTCATCGACATTAGCTCGCCTCCTCCCCGGTATCCGAGAGTGCCTGAGCGGCCTGCTGCACCGCGCGGACGATGGGCGCGAACCCGGTGCAGCGGCAGAGATTGCCCGAGAGCCCCTCCACGATCTCGTCGCGGCTCGGCGCCGGGTTGCGGTCCAGCAGCGCCTTCGCCGCCACCACCATGCCGGCGGTGCAGTAGCCGCACTGCGCCGCGTAGTTCTCGACGAAGGCCTCTTGCAGCGGCACGATCGCGTTGGTCTCGTTGAGGCCTTCGAGCGTGGTCACTTCGGCCCCTTCCGCCCGCTCGGCGAGCGTCAGGCAGGAGAGGTGCAGCTCCCCATCCAACAGCACCGAGCAACTGCCGCAGCCGCCCTGGCTGCAGCCGCTCTTGACGGCGTTCAGCTCCAGATTGTCCCGCAGCACGTCCTGCAGCGTCGCCAGCGGCCGGATCACCACGGCCTCGTCACGGCCGTTGACCGTGAGGCGTATCAGATTGTCTTCCATCCTTGCCTCCCGCTCAACGTCGTCAGGCGAGCGCCGCCAGCGCCCGGCCGACGAAGACGCCGGTCATGCGTCGGCGATACCAGTCAGTCGCGACCGCGTCGGTCCGGGGCTCGACCGCGCCCGCCGCCGCCGCGGCGGCCGCCGCGATGGCCGCTTCGTCCAGGCCGGAGCCGATCACGGCCTGCTCCGCCGGTCCGCAGCGGGTGGGCTGCGCGTTCGCGCCGCTCAGCGCGATGCGGGCGTCCGACACCGTGCCGCCGTCCTTTCGCACGCAGGCCGCAACCGTGACCACCGACGGGGTGGAATAGCGCCGCCGCGCGCACTTCATGTAGGCACAATCGCCCGCCGGCGCGTCGAGCTCGATCCGGGTCAGCAGGCCGGTGCCGGGTGGCGCGCCATCCGTCCAGCTTGCGTAGAAGTCCTCGATGGCTTGCGTGGTCTCGCCGTCGGCCGTCGCGAAGACCAGCTGCGCGCCGAGGGTGAGCAGCGCAGGCGCGAGGTCCCCGAAGGGCGCCCGGGCGAACAGGTTGCCGCCGACCGTCGCCATGTTCTGCACCGCCGGCCCGCCGATCTCGCGGGTCGCAGCCTGAAGCGCCGCAATTGGCACGGCCTCACGCAGCGCGCTCAGCGAGACAGCGGCGCCGATCGACCACCCGCCGTCGCGTGCCACCACCTTGTCGAGGCCGAGGCGGTCGACCCCTATCAGGTAGCCGCCGTCCGACGGATAGGTCTCCCGCATCAGGCTGGTGCCGCCTGCGAGCACCGCTGCCGCGGCGCCGTGGCGGGCGATCAGATCGGCCGCTTCGTCGATCGAGCCGGGCCGAAGCAACTCTGGCATGGACGTCCCCCTCCGTCCGTTGAAATGCTGCCCGCGGGCTCTCGGCGCGCGTCCGGCGCCGCCGCGGGGGCCGCATCCTAGCGCAGAGGGGACGGGATCACACCCGTCTCTTATGCCCTGATAGGCATCATTCGAATTGCTCGCGCTGCCGTGCCCCAGGAGACTTACAATTCGCGCGCATTCCGCGCGACATACAGCCCGCGCGCATTCCGCGCGATGCAGACCATGACCGTGCGGAGAAATCCGGGCTAAGCTCGCCGGCAGGATAGAACGGGTTGAGAGACTGCCCTCATGCGGCTGCTTCGGCCTGCCAAAGCGCTGCTCTTCCTGTGTGCCTGGCTGTGCCTCGCCGGCGGCGCAGCGACGTTGCCGGCGCTGGCGGCAGGCGACGACCTCGACAAGGCGCTCGACCGCATCATCAAGGCGCGCGGGCTCGAGCCCCTGGAGATGCCGCCGCTGGTGATCACGCCCAAGTTCCGCCTGGGCCAGATGCTCTTCTTCGATCCCATCCTCAGCGGCACGCGGGACGTGGCCTGCGCCACCTGCCACCTGCTGGGGCGGGGCACCTCGGATGGGGTGGCGCTCTCGCTCGGCGTGCGCGCCGCCGGCCTCGCGGAGGAGCGCCGCGCGCTCGACACCGAGCGGGTGCATCCGCGTAACACCATGGACCTCTGGAATCGCGGGCACCCGAGCGTGCGCAACATGTTCTGGGACGGGCGGGTGAGCGAGATCGAGGCGCCGGTGAGCCGATTCCAGACCCCGATGATGGATTACCTGCCGGACGGAATCGAGAGCGTGCTGGCAGCGCAAGTGCTCTTCCCGCTCACCGGAGAGGAAGAGATGCTGGGCCTCCCCGGCGACCGCTCGGCGCCAGACCTGCCCGGCGGTCACGGGGATCGGCCCAACGAGATCGCGCTCGCGGCGGCGGGCCTGGACGAGGATGAGCCCGAGCGCTTCGTCGCGGTCCACGACGCGCTGATGCGCCGGCTCCTCGGCCAGGCCGGGACGCCGCTTGCCGACTGGCAGATCGCCTACCGCCGGCTCATCGCCCAGGCCTTTCCCGAGACCCTGCTCGGCGCGGTCACCATCGGCGATCTCGCCAATGCCGTCGGCCATTTTCAGGAGCTGGCCTTCGTCACGCGCGAGACGCCGTGGGACCGTTATCTCGCCGGCGAGAAGGGCGCGATGGGCGCGGACGCGAAGCGGGGCGCGCTGCTCTTCTACGGCAAGGGCCGCTGCGTCGCCTGCCACAGCGGCCCGCTCCTGAGCGACTTCCAGTTCCACTCCCTCGCCGTGCCCCAGATCGGCCCGGGAATCGACGAGACCGGCGACGACCGCGGCCGCTACGAGGCGACGCGGATTCCCCGGCACCGCTACCAGTTCCGCACGCCGCCGCTTCGCAACGTCACGCTGACCGCGCCCTATTTCCACAGCGGGGCGGTCGAGAGCCTGGAGGACGCCATCGCGCTCCACCTCGCGCCGCCCGCCGGTGGGGCGGGGGCCGATGCCGCGGCCGACCCTTCCGCCGAGGCGCTGCGGCGCGCGAGTTTCGCGCCCATGCTGAGGAGGGGCGTGGCGCTCGACGAGGACGAGCGCGCGAGCCTCCTCGCCTTCCTCCGGAGCCTGGAAGACGACCAGGCCAACAGCCGCGCGCTCATCGTGCCCGAGAGCGTGCCGAGCGGCCTCGCCGTACCAGCACTTGCCGGCGGAGACTGAGCGTCGCCCGGGCCGATTTTCCCGCGCCGGCAACTCGATTATGCTTGCGCATGATCTTGCGCCCGTGCGAGAGATGTAACCGGTTTCACCGCGCGTCTGCGACGGAGTGTACCGGTCCAGCGCTCGCCATCCGGCTCCAACAGGAAAATGATGCCCTTTGCGGGGATGCATTGATAACGTCGCTGCCCGCGTTGAATGGAACAGGCTCACATCGGGGGTCGTCGCGTGTTCACCAGTAATCCCTTCGCCGTGCTTTCCGAGTCCATACCGCCCTCCGCGATACAGGCCTACGTCGGCGTCATGATCGCGCTGGTCGTGGGCGGCACCCTCTTCGACGTCTGGCACAAGGGGAGCGCAACCTACTTCTTCAGCAGCTGGCGGAACTCGCGGGACAAGGGCACGCAGAAGGTTGGCGGCGGGAAAATACTCTCGCTCGCGATCCAGACCGCCTTGGTGGAGGTCCTGACCTCTGCGGAATTCGGCCTGGGCCGCCGCCGGGTTGCCCACCTGCTGACGATGTACGGCTTCCTGTTCTACGTCGTGACCACCGTCGTCATGGTGTTCTGCCCCGCCGCGGCGACGCCCGCCGTTCTGCCCCAGCTCTGGATCGCAGGCGCCCTGCTGGTCTGCCTCGGCGGCTACTGGTTCTGGTTCTTCATCCGGGTCGACGTGTCGGCCGAGGGCCATACGCCCTTCCGGATCATGCGCGCCGACCTCTTCATCCTTTCGCTTCTCGCCACCACGTCGCTGGGGCTGATCTGGGCCACCCTTCAGTCGGTCGAGAGCTGGGGAACGTACATCGTTCTCGTCCTTTACCTCATCGCCACGACGGTGCTCTTCGGCGCCGTTCCGTGGTCCAAGTTCTCGCACATGTTCTTCAAGCCCGCGGCGGCCTTCGAGAAGCGGGTGTCAGAGGCGGCCGGCTCGAGGAGCAACCTGCCGGCCCCCGCCGACAAACCCGAAACCCTCGGCAGCGCCCGCGAACGGCCCCGCCACTACTGATCGGCCCGCCAGCGGTCTTCGACAGAGGAGATAAGGGAGCCACATGCCGACATTCGTCTACATGACCCGGTGCGACGGCTGCGGATACTGCGTCGACATCTGCCCGTCCGACATCATGCACATCGATAAGACCTACCGGCGCGCCTACAACATCGAGCCCAACATGTGCTGGGAGTGCTACTCCTGCGTGAAGGCGTGTCCACAGAATGCCATCGATTGCCGCGGCTACGCCGACTTCGCGCCCATGGGTCATAGCGTGCGGGTGCTGCGAGAGGAGGCGAAAGGCACGATCTCCTGGAAGATCAAGTTCCGGGACGGCAGGGAAAAGGATTTCGTCTCGCCGATCCGGACCACGCCGTGGGGATCGATCAAGCCGCCGACCGACTTCGCGGCACCCACGGCGGACGCGATGAAAACCCAGGAGCTCGCGCACGAGCCGGACGCGCTCAACATCGAGGCGCTGCCCGCGATGGCGCCGGATCGCTTCAAGGAGGGACTCCTCTAGTGGCTTTGTTCTCGCGCCGCAAAACGGTCTTCGTGGATGCGGACATCCTCGTCATCGGCGGCGGCATGGCCGGCTGCGGGGCGACCTACGAGGCCGGCTACTGGGGGCGCGACCTGAAGGTGGTCTGCGTCGAGAAGGCGAACATCGAGCGCAGCGGCGCGGTGGCCCAGGGCCTCTACGCGATCAACTGCTACATGGGCATGCAGTGGGACGAGAACCAGCCCGAGGACCATGTCCGCTACGCCCGAAACGACCTCATGGGCCTGGTGCGGGAGGACCTGGGCTACGACATCGCGCGCCACGTCGATTCCACGGTACACAAGTTCGAGGAGTGGGGCCTTCCCATCATGCGGGACCCGGAGACCGGGCGCTATCAGCGGGAAGGCAAGTGGCAGATCATGATCCACGGCGAGAGCTACAAGCCGATCGTCGCCGAGGCCGCCCGCAAGGCAGCCGCCGAGGTCTACAACCGGATCATGGTGACCCACCTGCTGGCGGACCGGAACAAGCCCAACCGCGTCGCGGGCGCGGTCGGGTTCAACGTCCGCAGCGGGGAGTTCTACGTCTTCCGCGCGAAGGCCGTGATCGTCTCCGCCGGCGGCGCGTCGCACATCTTCAAGCCCCGCGCGGTGGGCGAAGGCATGGGGCGCACCTGGTATGCCCCCTGGAGCAGCGCGTCCGCCTATGCGCTGCCGATCCTCGTCGGCGCCAAGATGACCCAGATGGAGAACCGCATCGTCCTGACCCGCTTCAAGGACGGCTACGGTCCGGTCGGCGCCTATTTCCTCCACCTCAAGACCTATACCGAGAACGCCTACGGGGAGGAGTACGAGTCCAAGTGGTACGACCAGACCAAGGCGCTGGTCGGCGACTATATCGACATGCACCCGGTGCCAACCTGCCTGCGCAACCATGCCTTCCTGGAGGAGGTCAAGGCCGGCCGGGGGCCCATCCGCATGGTGACGAAGGAGGCCTTCGCCGATCCGCACAAGGAGCAGGTCGGCTGGGAGAATTTCCTGGGCATGACCATCGGGCAGGCGGTGGTCTGGGCCTCCCAGAACATCGATCCCAAGCACACCAATCCGGAGCTGACCACGTCCGAGCCCTACGTCATGGGCTCGCACGCCACGTGCTCGGGCGCCTGGGCGAGCGGACCGGAAGACTGCGCGCCATCGGACTACCAGTGGGGATACAACCGGATGATGACCGTCGACGGGCTCTTCGGCGCCGGCGACACCATCGGCGGCTCCGCCCACAAGTTCTCGTCGGGCTCCTACACGGAAGGCCGGATCGCCGGGAAGGCGGCGGTCAACTACGTCAACGACCTGAAGAGCGAGCAACCGCAGGTCAGCGAGAAAGAGTACGAAGACCTCAAGACGGCGATCTTCCAGCCCCTGGAGACCTACCGAATCGGCCGTAACGAGATCGTCGCGGGAACGGTCTCGCCGAGCTACATGCTGCCGATCCACGGGCTCCAGCGCCTCGAGAAGATCATGGACGAGTACGTCGGCGGTATCAGCGCCAACTACACGACGAACGAGCCCATGCTCACCCGCGGGCTGGAGCTGCTGGACATGCTGAAGGAAGACCTCGACCATCTCGGGGCCGAGGACCTGCACCAGCTTCAGCGGGCATGGGAGCTGCACCACCGGGTGCTGGCCTCGGAGGCCGTGACCCATCACACGATGTTCCGGACGGAGACGCGCTGGCCGGGATACTACTATCGGGGCGACCATCCGAAGCTGGACGACGCCGACTGGCACTGCTTCACCCTGTCCCGCTACGACCGTGAGTCCGGGGAATGGGCCATGGAGAAGGCCCCCGTCTACCACATCGTCGATTAGCCCGGATGTCTAACCACGGTCGCGGCCGCTTGAGGGGCTCATGAGCCCCGCTGTTCGTCGAAGAAGCGGCAGAGCTGGCCGTTCGGCACCTGCTCTTCGGAATAGGTGAAGGTGCCGCGGTCGCGCATTTCCTCCGCTGCCCGACGGATCAGGCCGAATGTGGCCCGGGCTAGCGAGCCGCCGATGCTCACCCGCTTCACGCCCAGGTCCTCGAGCTGGCTTACGCTCATCGGGCTGCCGGCAAGACCCATGACCACGTTGACCGGCCCGTCGACCTCCTTCACCAGCCTGCCGATGGTCTCGGGGTCCTTGACGCCGGGGACGTAGAGGCAGTCCGCTCCCGCTTCCCGATACAGGTTGACCCGCGTCACCGATTCCTCGAAGGGGTTCGGATGCCCCATGAGATAGCATTCGGCTCGTGCCGTCAGCGTAAAGGGAAAGGGAAGGGAGGCGGCGGCGGTCGCCGCAGCCTCGATCCTCTCCACCGATAGCGCCCGATCGTAGAGATCGCCGGTACCGTAGGCGGCGGCATAGTCCTCGATGCTGGCCCCCGCCACGCCGGTCTCGGCCGCCAGGCGGATGGTCTCGGCCACCTCTTCCGGCGTATGGCCGTAGCCGTTTTCCGCATCCATGCTGACGGGTATCCGAAGCGCGCCCGCAATCCGTGCGGTCTCTTCCAGCGCCGCCTGCCGGGTGAGCACGCCTTCGTAGTCGGGGAAACCGAGACCGAATGCAATGCCCGCGCTGCTGGTGCCGACGGCGGGGAACCCCGCCGCCTGCAGCATGAGGGCGCTGCCGGCGTTCCATGCGTTCGGCATCACGAATATGCCGTCGGCCGAATGCAGGTCCCTGAATGCCTGCCCCTTGGTTGTCTGCGCTCCGCTCAACGAACCGTCTCCTGCGTTATCGGGGGTCGATCAGCCGCCGGACTCAACCGCATCGACGAAGGAGTCGACGAGGTTGTCCGAGGCATTGACGATGTGCTCCGGCCCGGGGAAACGGCCCTCGTGGACATCGGCGACGAATTCCCGGAATCCGGCCAAGCGCTCAGCCTGCATCGCCTCCTTCATCTTGTAGAGATGGCGGTACTGCTTCGAGTGGCGGGGGTAGGGGGGCGGGTTGTTGCCGAGGATATCGTCGGCAAACAGAAACTGGATATCCCCGCCGCTGCCCGCCCCGATGGAGGAGGTGAGGAGCTGCGTGCGCTTGCTGATCTCGACCAGCAGTTGCGCGGGGATGACCTCGACCTCCACCGCGTAGGCGCCCGCGTTCTCGAGAGCCTTGATCTCGCGATAGACCCACATCGCTTCGTCGAGGGTCTTTCCGACTGCGCGCAAGCCTCCGGTCCAGGTGCTCTTTCGGGGGACCAGCCCGGCGTGGCCCTGGATCGGGATGCCCGCGTCGGCCGCCGCCGCCACGAAGCGGGGGCTCCACTGGCACATGACCGCGTCCGCCCCGAGCGCCATCGCATCGTAGCCGATGCGGACCGCTTCGACTTCGCTCGCGGCGGCAACGAGGGGTACGGAGAAGGCCATGAAGGTGTTGGGGGCCGCGCGCCGGATTGCCGCCGCGAGATCGGGCTGGCGGGGGTCGAAGCGTGCCTTCATGGTATCGATGCCGGCCTCCTCGGCGGCGGCTGCTTCCTCCGGGGAGAAGGGCAGGGTCTCCACCAGCACGCGCTTTCCCTTCTGATCGCGCAGGTCCTTCACGGTGTAGTTGCGGGTGCCGTACGCACCGCCCAGCGTCATGACCCGCTTCAGCCCGCGCGCTTCCGCATCTCTCGGCGGAATGCCTCCGTCTCCGGTCGCGTGGCTGGTCATCGCTCTTCTCCTGGCTCGCGGTGGCTTGCGGGGCACGTTAGCAGAGTTTGCCGAGTGCGGTCGTTCGCGCGGCCTGAGGGCGGGGTCCGTCCATTCGACGCGAAGGGGAGAGGAGCAGGCGGCATCGGGCCGAAAAACGCGCTGCGGCGGCACCGGAATCCGGCGCCGCCGCGAATCATGCGAATCCCTCTTCAGGCGCCCGTGAGCGCGTCGGCCTCAGGCGGGGCTGCCGACCGCCGCATCGACCGGAGCGCGTGCCTTCACCTTCGGCGTCCGGGCACTCTTGCGCATGTCGGTCTTCACGTACTTCGTCGAGTAGCCGTTGAAGAGGTGCCCGAGCAGGCCGCGATCGAGGTCTGAC
>Ga0209022_1001661_pt1 | contig 21599 bp, 22 predicted proteins | sample PinacodermPK_FD_187300 | JGI IMG/M metagenome (GOLD analysis project Ga0209022, IMG submission 187300) | Host-associated microbial community of the marine sponge Aplysina aerophoba from Gulf of Piran - sponge pinacoderm, lysed by proteinase... | ecosystem: Host-associated > Porifera > Sponge >...
AACGATTGACTCATGAACCTACCGCCTCTGCGTACTTCCTTTGTGCACTGCTTACGAAAACGAGACAAGAGGAGAGACAGGCAAAGGACAAAGCCTGGACGGGTACGACGGGCACGCGCTGATCAACGCCGCCACAGCGCCTGCGCGGCGTACATGTTGTGGTTCCTCGCTTCCTCTGCGGGCGACCGAATCGCGGCCCGCTTGTGGCAGTCAATTCGTCAGGGGGCAAGGACAGCCAAAAGCATAACGAGCATAACGATCCTGCTCGCCCGGGTCGTCCCCGCGACCAACTGGTGGCGGTTCACGCCCCGCTCGGAGAGGTCGAGTGGCCGGGCACTATCGCGCACATCGAGAACACCATGCCCGCGGGCGTTCCGCTGATACTCGCGCGCGTGGCGTCCGGCAAGTCGCTTCTCGAACGCGTCGAGGAGAGGCCCAAGTTCCCTTCAATGCGGAACAGGTCCTGTACCTCCAATCTCTATGGTGAGCTCCCCATAGAGATCGCTATGGTGACAAAATCACTATGGAAAGTGAGAGCGCTAAAGCCCTGACATCAAGGGAGTTCCGGGCAGTAGTACTTTCCATAGTGCTGTGGTCTCCTTCCACTCAACTGGTTCGGAAAGCAGATCGACACCGCCTATCAAACGTGGGAGCGGTTTGGCTCGAAGCCGGGAACAGTGCGTCTATCGGGGACGGGCTAGCGACTCGACAAGGCTCCGCGAAGGGCCCGCGAAAAAAGTACTTCGGTTGACGATGTCATGATTGATGCGGCGGATTTCCGAGGAACTATTGAAGATCACTAGTTGATCAAGGCCGCTTAGAGGCAACAGTTTGACGGCCACCTTCTGGTGCACACAGAACCATTCATGGAAACCGGCAATTGGGCGGCTCCCACAAACAAAGCTCTTCCTTGGGTTCCCGATCAATGCGGTCTCTATGGAGGTGCCGTGAAGCCTGTTCAAGAAATCGCGCCGGGGCTTGGCCGAGGCGAAGAATGCGACGGCGTTCTTCCTAAGCCTTTCTTGATTGTCAGGTTTTCTGAATGCGGCTATCTCGTTTGAAGTGAGGCGTCGCCCGATGTCATTTTCGATTTTCGCAGGGATCTCTTCAATCAAACAGTCGACGTTGGCTTCTACGACGGGCCGGGCAACGTCGGGGACGCGTCGTTGCTGAAGCACGAGGAACTGAAACCAGACATCCCTGTCCTCGAGTCCCAGTTGTGGGTTTCTCCTGCATAGTGCTGCCTCGACAAATTCATCGATCATGACAGCAACCCTTCCTTCAAGGGCACTGAATTCTTTCTCGATGGACACGTTGTAGAGATGGTTTTCGGCGAAAACATTCGCGGGCTTGCTGCTCCACGCAGATTGATGTCGGTCTGTGCGGCTATGACAATAAAGCAATCCCCGCTGATCGGTGAACCGACGCAATATCATTTGGGCGATGTAGTGGTGACGCTTGGGTACGCTCATCTGATAAGTTTATAGCAATGTTGGCCTAAACCCCAGCGGAATTCACGACCCTAGCCGGATGTGCGTAGCCGGGCTTTCGACAGGTTGAGGCCAAGAGAAGCCTCTCCTGACGCGGATAGGTTCCGCTTCATCGACAAAAACCTCTCCGGTTTCGGACTATTCAAGAAGATGCCGTATTGGGGCTCGGCTCCAAACGGAACCATCGGAGTCTGTAGTGCCCTCTCCTATCCAGGAATTGGGGCGCGCCTTTCGGCAAGACCCCGTGAGCACACTATTAGCACTCATCAACATGGGATCTCTCGTTGCCCGGGGTGCTGCGCAATTTGGCCTGAAGCTGGGCACAGTCTCGAGGAACCGTTACGAGGTCCGTGTCCGGGAATTGATCGCCGGCAACGAGATGCTGGAAGCCGCGGCCGAACCCATCCTGCGGGTGCGGGCCGCTCTGCGCGGCGAGCTGGCTGGGCTGGAGAAGCTGGTCCGCAATCTGGCCAGGCAGGATCCGGTGTGCCGCCTGCTGATGACCATGCCCGCCGTCGGCCATGTGATAGCCCTGACCTTCGTGTCCGCGATTGACGATCCCGAGCGGTTCCGCAGATCGAAGGATGTGAGTCCATGGGTGGGGCTGACGCCGGGACGGGATCAATCCGGGGAGAAGGATATAATCGGCCGGATCACCAAGGCCGGCGATGCAGGGTTGCGTGCGGCGCTCTATCAGGCCGCCACGGTGATGCTGCACCGGGCCGGGCCGAACTGGCTGAAGGCTAGTTCCGCCCGTGTAGGCTGACGGTAGCGAACCCAGCGCCCTTGGGCAGCGGGCTTCTTAGCTGCCCGTCCTTCCTCCAACTTCCTGTCCGCCGCGTCGAACATCGCCTTCGCCAATAGCGGGGGGTTGTCCGGCATGTCCCGGTAGGCCTTCTTGGGGGGCTTCGGTTTCTTGGGCACGGTGCATTCCCCTCCCTTGTAGCCTTGACTACCAAACCCGGGTTCCTTAGGCTAGCACTCGCGAATCACCGGACGGAGGGCCTATGTCGGGTCTTCCGCCGAATACAAGAGCCTTGTTCCGGCAAGGGGTAGCTCCCTGAGCCAGAGGTGAATAAGCGGTACCAGCGCAACCCTCCGTTGCGGTGATTCGCAATGGCCCGGCAACCCCGCTTGGCCATGGCGTCCCGCCGGGGAGACTCACAGCGTGGGCGTTGCCCATCGGGTATCTCCCCAAGGAGGTGTCCCATGCTGCGTCCGATCTGGGCGTTCGGTCTGGTTGTATTTCTTGCTGCGTGTGGAGGCGGCGGCGATTCAACAAAGCCTCCTGAAGTTGCCATGCGCCCGCAGCCGGTGACGTGTCCAGATGGCACTACGGTTCCCAGCGGGCAGAGATGTCCTGCACCACCGCCGGTGACGTGTCCGGATGGCACTACGGTTCCCAGCGGGCAGAGATGTCCTGCACCACCCCCTGAAGCGCAGCGGCTGCCGTTCCCATTGCCGGCCGTGGAATGCTCTGGTATCTGCGAGGTCACCAACGGCCAGTTTGTCGGCGAAGCTCACTACCGGGCTCTTGACACGCAAGGAACTGCCGATGTCGAACAAGCACCCATCTACGTCGGTGGCGGTTACTTTCGCGTTGGTGCGGATCAGGGGAACACCCTGGAGGGCCTGCGAATCGTGGATGAGCGCGACGATTTCGACATCCGATATGGCCGTCTGAGCGATGGTGCGGGAGCGGCAACGCTTCGAAGCTATCTTCGGGAACAAGGCCATCTCTACGTCGATGATCGCGGCGAACACAACGAGATCCAGCGATACACGCGAGGGCCGGAAGTGCGAATCATCGGCCCTGCCGACGCACGTGACGCCAGTCTCGTGGCTTCTGCCGTCCAGCTGGTCAATGCCGCGTTGCCGGACAGCGCGAAGATGAGCGTGGGGGATTCCCTGCCCAACTTGAGTCTGCAACACACCATCTCCAACGTCGTGATCCCGTTCACCGGCGGCCAGATTCGAAGCCGCGATGTCTCCGGCCAGGAACTGGCCAACACCATTCACATCGAGTTTGTGCCCCGTAGCGCATTCGGTGCATCGGACGCGGGGGCACAAACGTGGCTCCACGCCGAAGCCAGCGGCATCGCGAACTCCTACATCCAGTTCAACACGAGCGCCAACGTGTACTCCGACCGGGAGCATCGCCGCCCGGTCATCTTGCTTGCCCACGAAATCATGCATGCGCTCGGGCTCCAGGGTCATCCCTCCGCAGGGATCGACACGATCCTGGAAGGGACGGGCGACATCTACAACCTGATGCAGGGTGCTCGACAGCAACCCGCTTCCCTCCTCTACCCGGCAGACCGGGAAGCCCTACGCATACTGTATAGCCGACTCGACCACGGTGATTCGCCGACCGACTTCGGTCCCTGGAGCGCTACGTCAACGCATCTTCACGGCAACGGCGCACACGCGAGCTTCGGTGTGGCCTTGCGCAACGGCTACGCCGAGCCCTACGCCTACGGCCCTCGGCCGGACACCGGAAGCCTTGCCGACAATCGGAGTTTGACCGGGACCGCCATCTGGAATGGACTCGTGCTCGGCTTCACGCCGGATGCGGAGGCCGTAGCGGGAGACGCCAGGATCAGCGTGAATCTCGGCACGATGACAGGCGGCGCCGACTTCGCTGGTCTGGAATCGTGGGCGGCTGGAGCGCCGGGCGACGCCGACACTGGCAGTATATGGGGCGATGGCGATCTGCGCTACCGCATCGCGGTACACGGTAACACGTTCAAACGGACGGGCGGCGACGATGGTACCTTGACGGGCATCTTCACCGGCCCGAACCATGAAGGGACCGCCGGTACCCTTGAACGATCCGATCTCACGGCGGCTTTCGGCGGGAAAAGATAGCTACCGGAGAACTCGTTGAGGTACCTCTGAAGGTGCTTCGCGCTCATGCGGTGGTACGTGCCCTGTAGCCGCGCTTCAGCGTGCTCCAGAAGGATTCGATGCCATTGGTATGCGCCATGCCGTCCACGTACTCGCCGACGCTGTGCTTGACCGTCTGGTGGTTAGGGCGGCCCTCGTAGGCGGCGTGCTCGTCGGTGAATAACCGCGCCCTGTTAGCGACCTGATCCAGCACGAATCCCTGAAGAGTCGGCGTGTCCGTCCTGCTCACTACGGCGGCGCTCACGCGATTGGTGTCGCGATCCTTCATGCCCACCACGGCGGCCTTGCCGACAGGCCCGCGCCCGCCTTGAGCTTGTTGGAGTTGTGCTTGTTTTCTTTCCTTGCCGCCCATGTAGGTCTCATCGACTTCAACGGCCCCCGGAACGCCTTGGCGCTGTCCGTGCCCCAGGCTTCCCGAATGCGGTGAATCATGAACCATGCCGTGGGCTGTGAAACCTTCAGATCCCGGTGGATCTTCATCGAAGATACGCCCTTCAGGTTGGTGCTCATGAGGTACATGGCGAGAACCCATTTACGGAGCGGGAGCTTGCTGGATTCCATTGGAGTGCCGACCTTCACGCTGAAGTATTTGCGGCAGGCGGGGCACCAGTAGGGCATTGGCTGAGCCTTTCTAACATTTCATGAATCACCTTCAACTTGTCATAATCTTCCTGCGATTCAGGTTCCAGATGAAGACCATGTTGCCACCACTTCAACCTCATTGATTCTCCTCCTTGACTAGCTCTTGGCTAGCTTGCTGGATAATTCCCAATTCAATCACTTACGACCGTTTTCGCGCTGAGTTGCGGAAGTCGGGTTAGGGTTCCGTATTGGCTGGAGCCGAATCGCAGGATTGTTCGTCCAGTCGGCGCGGTGTCCCCATCAACTTGTCGATGTGGTTGGCGACCCTTTGCGCGGGCTCGAGTCCCAGAAGCTCCTGTGCCAGACGCCTCGCATGGTCCGGCGTGACACGACCGGAGCGACCTACAACGACGCACTTGTTGGGCGCCTTGCGCCCGCCGTTGCCTGCGCGGTAGTTTACAACGTAAGACTTGGCGCCCGAGGGATGGGCGCGGACGCCGAAGCCGGTGAGCTTGTCGTCCCAGGCGATCCAGGGCTTGTCCTGGGGCTTTAGAGCGTCTACGGTGCGTTTGGTGAGGGTGAGGGAGCAGTCGGAGCGCACGGGAGTGCGGTGGCGACGGCGTCTGGCGCGGCACGTTGCGCCTAACTAATCGGCAATGGTGCTGTTGACGCTCAGAATGAAAGTCTGAGCATCGGTGCCGTCAATTGACCGTCGGGTTTCCCGACCGTCCCCCGGTCGAACTGGGCACGAAACCGGCGATTGACCCCGGCCCGGCCGAGATTCCCGACGGCACCCCGGATCGTGTGGTTCGCACTGTCACCGAGAACACCCGCACGCTAAAGTTCATCAGCCACGGCTTCGAAGAAGAATAGGCGGCTACCACTTCCGATTCACGAACCCCAAACCCCAGACGGGTGGACTTGATAGAAAACGGGGTCCTCCAAGTACGTTGGGGAGAACCACATTTGATCAACCCCGACCAAGAAAGCATCTTCGACGGCATCAGCGAGTCACTCAACCCGTCGGGGATCGTCTCCTTTATGTATTGAGACGGTAATCACCTGACAGTCCCACCTTCGGGGCGCGATGGCAAGTGACGACGCGCACCGGGGTGGCCCCTCCGCTCCCTGGAAGGACTAGGATCGTGTTCTCGGAACACCCAACCTTTCAGGAGAACAACATGACCACCAAAGACAAGGCCATCCGGCGGAAGCTGAGCTTGCTGGAGCTGGCCCAAGAGATGAGCAACGTGTCCAGGGCGTGCCTCATCATGGGCTACTCACGCCAGCAGTTCTACGAGATCCGCCGCAACTACCAGACCTACGGGGCGGAGGGCCTCATCGACCGGCTGCCGAGGGCCCGCGGGCCGCATCCCAACCGGGTCTCCGAGGAAGTCGAAGCCGCCATCCTCGCCCATTGCCTCGATCACCCCACCCACGGCGTCCTGCGGGTCGCCCAGGAGCTCTCGCTCCAGGGTGTGCAGGTCTCCTCCGGACGGGTCCGCGGCGTCTGGTCCCGTCACAGGCTCTTGACCAAACAGGAGCGCCTACTGAGGCTTGAGAAGACCACCTGTGAGCGCCAGATCGAGCTCAACCCCGAACAGATCCGGCTGCTGGAACGGTTCAGCCCCGAGTTCCGCGAACGCCACATCCACACCCGCCATACCGGCGACCTGGTGGCCGTCGACACCTTCTTCGTCGGCCATCTCAAGGGCGTCGGCAAGGTCTACCTCCAGACCGTCATCGATTGCCACCCCCGCTATGCCTGGGGCCGACTCTACCCCAACAAGCTCCCGGTCACCGCCGTCCACATCATGAACAACGAGGTCCTCCCCACCTTCGATGCCCACCAAGCTCGGATCTCCACCGTGTTGAGCGACAACGGACGCGAGTTCTGCGGCCGCCCCGACCGTCATCCCTACGAGCTGTTCCTCCAGCTCGAGGACATCGAGCACCGCACGACTCAGGTCCGCAGACCCCGCTTCGTCGAGCGCCTGCACAGGACCCTGCTCGATGAGCACTTCCGCGTCCTGCGCCGGACCAAGTTCTACGAGAGCGTCGCCAAGATGCAGACCGACCCCGACGCCTACCTGGTCACGTACAACACCCAGAGGCCCCACCAGGGCCGCGGAATGAACGGCAGAACCCCCGCGGACGTCTTCGCCCGCTGCCTGCCGAAAAACAAGAAACCAAAGGAGGACAAAATCGAAAAAGCCGCCTAGAATACCCTGGACCGGGAGCGGTTGGTGTCAGGCGAATACCCTATCTGTACATCCTTTATCATCGCTAAGTGCGCGACTCACCTAGGCTCGAATCTGTGTGTCTTCTTCCAGGGCCTGCCCATCGCGTTGGTGTTTTCCAAAGAAAACACCTATTCCTCAGAATCATCGAGGGCCAGCCGATGGCGAAGCACACGATTCCCCCTCGCCATGGATCTAATTCGATCAGTGTCCATGCCTGTCAGTTTCAGGAAGTGCAGTTGAAACAAAGCGTCAAGCTTAAGGCACATCGTGTGCAATTCATTGTCACCAATACGTTTGGCCTTACTCTCCAATTTCTTATCGTAGTGTGTCAGATAATTCCTGACGTCGACCATGTCTCGCACCAGCGACTTTATTTCGCTTGACGTTCCGAATAGGTCTTGAAAGGGGTCAATCAGTCGCTTCAGTCTCTTGCGCAGCGAAATTTCATTCGCGTATGTCAATCTGGATTCAACGAAGCTTCTCTTGTCCGGCGGTATGGCGTCGCGGATGGTTGACCGCAACCGGTCGAAATCGTCCGGCTTCATTTCAGTGTGATCAGTGGTTCTCCTGTGCAACGTTTCTAGACCCTGTATGAGTGATAGGAAAAGGCCGTTCAAATACTTGTGCTCACCAGTTTTGCCGGACAAGTACAAATCGACTGCTGGATGTATAGTTTCGTAATCGGCCAACCACCTCAGGATCGTTTCTTCGAAATCAGTCGAGATATCATTGTATCCAAAAGTGTGGGAGACATGTACATCTCGTCGTTGTCCTTGCAACTGACTGTGATAGAAAATATCCGTTTCAACTTCTCGATTCCACTTGTCCAACTTGTTTCGTGAATACCCCTTTACCCATTCTATCGCCACTATCTTGCTCATCATCACGCACAGGAATGTATGTACCCTATGCAATATGATCAAAAAACGGTCAACGGGCAACAGCTCGTCCGAGGCGAGAGAAACATACATACGTTGAGAGATCATAGAGGACAGTTGAGATACCTTGTAATCAGGCAAAGAAAATGAAGGGGAGAACGCAAACTGAAGTCGAACCCCGTCAGGTAGAGTCATTGAAATGCTATCTGGTTGGGTGTAATGCAATGACCAGTCAGCCTTTTCGGAACCCGAGTTTGTCCGTGGCTGAAAACCGGAAATCGAGAACCACTCGTTAAGATTCTCCAATGAAAACTCGAGCCGTGAGAAGGCGACAGTTTCGTCGGCGACAAATGAAGCGCCGACAAAAGCGGCACCAACGCGAAACTTGGATTCGGAGACGTATCCTTCGATAACTCGGAGGAAGTAGAAGGGATCGTCTGTAGCTACGCATTTCGCGAGGGTTATTGGATTATTATCGACCATACCCAAAATACGTGGAGGTTCTTCACCTAAAGGACTGTTACCATGAAGATGTTGAGGATCAACGGCGGTAGGACGATGGACTATTCTCAGCGTTATTTCGCCTGATTCGGAGACATGCAGAGTTCCGGGGTAGTGTTGTTCAGGACGGTTTGGAAGCCAAAAGAATCCTGGCTTATCGATGGGATTGGAAAGTCGCATTGTCAGGCCTGCGCTGGCTTCAATTTATTGCATGAGGTGACTTGGCCCGGTTCAACCCCTCAATCCGGCTCTGTCGGAGTTTAACACAGCGGTTCGCGTTCTTGTAGATGCCGAATGTACAGGTAGGGCGTTCACCTGACTGTACAGATAGGGTATTCACCCTGACACCGGCCGCTCCTGGTCCGCGGTATTCTAGGCAGCTTTTCCCATTTTGTCCTCCGTTGGTTTCGTGGTCTTTGGGAGGCAGCGAAGGCATTGATTGTTCGACCGTGAAGGCGTCTGCGGTCGGGTCACCGAATGCGGGGAGGATGTCCTTTCGGACGATGCGGAGGTTAGTTTCCTGGCTTCGGGGCTTTCAGGGCGGGGCCTGCCGGTCGGGGAACCCGTCGGGGAAGCCATCCATCGGGTGGCTGGGCGTCGTGGGCCGTCGTACTTCTTCGGGGGTTCGATGTAGCTGTCGAATCAGCGACTAGCAGGTGCTGGCACACGCGGGCTTTGCATCAAGCCCGGGGGAACCGGTTTGCTTGGTCAGTCGCAACTCCATCGGTTGAACACCTTGTGGAGCTCAACGGAGCCAACCTACCTGTTGCCTCCTTCGGGGTCTTGGCGCAATACTGCCTTTTGGAGGGAGAAAACGCCCGTGAGTGACAGTTCGCGCCGAGATCGAAGTCCGACGACTGGCGGATCCGAGGTTGCCTGGTCCCGAATCCCACAGGCGCCTCCTATTCCCTTTGAGGCCACCTTCGAGCGATTCGTAAGGGACCAACTGGACCCGTTGCTGCCACCCGAACGGGTTATTTGTATCTTCCACCGCGAACTGATGCGTTACGTCACCGAGGTCGACGCGCTGTTTCTCACGCGGTGCGTCAAGGGTCAAGAGCGCCGGAGGATCGTGCGTACGCGCGACGGGACGCGGCTGCTGCCATCCGACAACAGTCCGGCGTCGTGGTGGCACATGGCGATGTTCCACGGGGTCGCCGTATCCCGCGACAACTTCGCCGAATTTGTGAGGACCACACCCACCCACTTCCACGATGTGGCGAAGTACAGCACCGTGAGCACGGCAGGGTGGCATGTAGCTCACATCCTCGATGTCAAGGACGGCAATGTCGATTGGCGATCATGGACACGGACCGATGCGGCGCGGCGCTTCGTACGGAATGTACATCCGCTCAACCTGTTCTATGTACCCATGGCCGAGTGGATGCGGGTCGGGGGAGATCCCGATCTCGTCGGGTACGTTGCGTCAGTGTACGCCACGCGGTGGCCGAACATCTGGGCGCAGTTTACGTCCTTGGCGGGGACACCAATCCTTCGTCCAGATACAGGCGACCGGATCCTTCGCATCGATCGCATACCGCACAACCTACGGGCCGGTCGGGAGGTCCTTCTCCCTTGGGACTTCGTTCTTGGATCTCGTCACCCCAAGCCGCTCGCTGTGATTCTCGGTCGGCATCCCGACGCTGAAGCGCGCCGGCGCAAGCTCATTGATGGGTTAACGCTTGAGCGGTTGGTGGCCTTGGGCAACGCTTTGTCCAACAAGACGCGGAAGAGTGAACTGGAGAAACTCGCGCCGGGTGATCAGGTGCGTCAGGCCGACCTCGCCTTCGACCGACTTGAGAAATGGATGACCAGGCGATCCCAAGAATGGATCGCGAAGCAGTACCGCACGCCGTCCGGCTGGACTGCCACCATCGCCCTACTTCTTGACGGGTCGGAGAACGGATTGGAAATGGTCTGTCGGCTCGATTTGGCTGGCTTAGTCACGGCGTCACTACGTATCGTTGATGGTCCCTACCGGACGGCGTGCAGGCAGCCTGAAGGCCCTCCGTAACGACCGTCGTTCTCCGATGGGTGGCACTCATTCCTCACGACTGGCCGCCAGACAGCGACCGCAGCCAAGATAGCGCGGATGAGATCCGAGAAACCGGTTAGAGCCGACGCCGCAAGGCTGAGGGCCGATCAAGAGAGAATGCTCCCACGAGGGATGTGTGGATGCGAAGACCAGGCAGTGCCGCTTCCTCGCAGATGCCAGAACGTTTAGAGAGGCGGTCCGAGCCAGACGGCGGGAGGCTCGGTCTTGCAGTCTGTTCCGCTTGAGGTTGTGGCTTCGGAGAGCCGAGCAACGGTGAGCGTCAGCAGACGGATCGCCTCGGTCTCGGTCGCAGTCATCCGGCGGAGCGAGGATAGAAACCGCCATTGGCACCCGTGCGGCGTGAAGCCGTGGTCCAGGAATCGGCTGTTGCCTTGCTCCTCGGGGTCCGCCCTGCAGGGGCAGCGCGATGAGGTTCCCGAAACCGCCCTCGGGCAGCGAAAGAGCGAGCGGAACAGCGCGATCTTCTCGCGCGCCGGCGAATGCTCGTTCACGCGCCCCTGGCGCTGGCTCTCCTCCAGCGAGGTGGGAACGTTGGACTCAAGCGCCGCGAGCGTGTCCTTCTCCTCCGCCAGTCTCGCGAGACGGGCGCGAATGAGTTCAGCTTCGTTCCCGTGGGCGTCCTCCCGCGCCAAGATGCTCTCCCCTGGGTCCGCCTCCGCCCGTTCCACAGCGGGGGTCCTCGCCCGTGCCAGGCGCCCCAGAAGCTCCTGCGCCCGCCGCCTTGCCTGGTCCGGCGTCATCCGCCCGGCGCGGCCCACCACCATCCGCTTGTTGGGCGCCTTGCGCCCGCCGTTGCCGGCACGGTAGTTTATTAGGAAAGCCTTGCGCCCGAGGGATGAACGCGCCCGCCGAAACCCTGGAGCTTGTCGTCCCAGACAACCCGCTCGCGCTCCGCGGGTTTGAATGCGTCGACGGCTCGCTTGGTAATTTTGGGCGACTTTAGGACTATAGACTTTAGCACGCTTGCCAAGACTGGATCTTGATCGAATGAGGTTGCATACCGATTACGGAGTAAATGGAAAATTCATTAACCTGTTGATAAATAACTCAAAAAATCGAATTCAATGCAGAAAAGACCCGCAGATTATGATGCCAATTAACCAGACACCACACTAGCTGCGCGGTTCCGCCCCCACCAGTTCGTTGCCCAGCTCCTTGCCGCAGCTTGGGAAGTAGCCGAAGACCTGGTCCCAGACCTCGCGGGTTTCCATGCAGAGGTAGATGGGGACCAGCGGGGCGGCGTCGCGGATCCATTGGCGCATCTTGCGGTACATGGCCACGCGCAGGGGCTGGAAGTAGCGCATCTTGCCGTCGGGGCACGGGACCTGCTCGCCGGACAGTATCCGGGTTGCGGGGAAGCGTTGGCGCATGACACGTTTCAGCGAGGGGGTGGTGCGCAGGACGCCCATGCTGGTCCAGGCCATGCGGCGGTGGTCCAGGCGGGCGAATATCCGGTGCAACAGGTCGCGGTAGTCTTCTTCCCAGCCGGGGTACTCCACCATGGGATCGAAGTGGAAGCCCAGCTTGTAGCCGGCCTGCTGGCAGCGCCAGGCGGCGTCGAGCCGCTCTTCCAGCGAGGCGGTCAGGCCCTCGTCGGCGTCGATGACGGCCTGGGGGTTCATGGACCACGAAACCACCACCCGGTCCTTGGGGTCCAGGCCCAGGAGGCCCTCCACGTGGTCGCTCTTGGTCTTGAGCTCCAGCAGCACGTTGGGCTGCTCGGCGAAGAACGGCACGGTGGCCTGGGCGAAGCCGATGAGGGGCTCCAGCGCCAGGCTGTCGGTGATTTCGCCGGTACCGATGCGGAAGAAATAGTCCCGGTGCTTCGCCAGCAGGTCGCGGGTCTCCGACAGCAGGTCGTCGACGTTGCTGAACACCTTGAGGGCCGGGTTCTCGGCGAGATAGTCCTGCAGGTAGCAGTAGCTGCAGTCCATGGGGCAGTTGCTGGCGAAGTTGATGATGAAGTAGTTGCAGCACACCTGGCCGTCGCTGCCCGGGCACACCTTCAGGAACTTGCCCTTGTGGCGCGCGACCAGGAGGTCGCGCTTGCCGCGTGAGATGGGGTCGGCGCCGCCGTCACGTTCCGCCCAGTAACGCTGGGGGTCCGGGACGGTGACGAAGGGCACATCGGGCAGGGCGCTCCGGAGGTTGCCGAATATCACCGACCCCTCGGCGCCGCTCTCGACGATGACCCTGTCAGGCCGATACGCTTGCACCCTCTTTCCCTTCCATCAGCGCGAATACCTCCCTTGCGGTGTCGTTCTCCGCCAGGGATTCAACTTCGCGGGCCAGCCGGGCCAATGCTTCCACCCCGCCGGCCTGCAGTTCCACCTTGAGGCCGCCTTCGAGCCCCGGCGCCACCGTGATGCGGATGCGGGGATCGAGCTTCAGGCTGCGCAGGCGGACACGAACCTCGTCCTCGATACGGGTCAGACGGGGGTAGCGCAGCCGCCGCAGGGCCTCCTTGGCGTGCTTGAGCTTGTCGTTCCGCCCCATGCGGCTGTCCGACAGGGTCGGCGCAAGCTCCTTGCCGTCGATGACGGACGCGACGGAGCAGCCGTCCCGCAGGGATATCTCCACGAACCAGTCGAGGAAATCGTTGAAGTGGTTGCCGCCGAGACGCAGGGTACGCGCGAGCCGCAGCATCGCGGTCCGGTCAGACTCGCCCAGCGCCAGCCAGCGCTCCACGGCCTGGGCGTGAATGCCGCGGTCGCGGGCGTAGTTCGTGATTTCCTCGGATTGTGTCACGTGTTCCGTATCCTGCGAGCTTGCGCCCTTCGACTTCGCTCGCTTCCAGCTCGCTACGCCTGTCCTGAGCCTGTCGAAGGGCTCAGGCCGGACGGAAGGGGTTGGTGACGTCCTTTACACGCGCGACGCACGAACGCGCACGGCGTAGCCGTTCCTCGTATTCCAGCGCCATGGTTTCGTTGCCGCGCTTGCGAAACCCCTGGGCCAGAATCGTAACCTTTTTCGCCATGGCCTCCAAGGCCCATCCGGCCTTCTCCGCGTCCAGTCCCGCCTCTATGAGGTTAGCGATGGAGGTGACCCGGAAGCGGTCGAATCCCCAGGTGGAGCGGGAGAGCTGGTCGGCGTGGCCGCCCCGTCTGGTGACCAGGGCCTCGGGGATCAGGGGGATCTCGGTATCCTTGGAGATCCGGAGCCACAGATCGTAGTCCTCGCACACCGGCAGCGACTCGTCGAAGCCCCCTACCCGCTCGAACAACTCGCGCCGCATCATCACCGCCGAAGGGCTCACCAGACAAAGCTCCAGGCTGGCGCGGAAGATGTCGCCGGATGGCTTGCGGTGCTTGTGCCGGGGATTGACGCGCACGCCGTTGCGGATCCAGATCTCGTCGGTCTGACAGATCTTGGCCCGCGGGTTGCTTTCCATGAAGTCGAGTTGGCGCTCGAGCTTGCCCGGGCGCCAGAGGTCGTCGGAGTCGAGGAAGGCCAGGTAGTTGCCCGAGGCGTGGCGGACCCCGGCGTTTCGGGCGGCCGCCACGCCTCGGCGGCTCTGGGTCAACACCGTAAGCCGGGCGCCGCAGTCCCGCAGCCGGCGCCGCGTCTCGTCCGTGGAACCGTCATCGACCACGATCAACTCATGGCCGGCCGCGGCCTGCGCCAGGACCGAGTCCACGGCCTCGCCGACCATCGGCCACCGATTGAAGGTCGGAATGATCACGCTGACGAGCAAATCGGCATCCTTCGTCATGGGAATGTTACAGGTGAGCAAGGGAACGGCTGATGAATGGCGCCCTTCGACTTCGCTCGGCTACGCCTCGCTACGCTCAGGACGAACGGTTGTTGGAACGTTTTCCTGAGCGTAGCCAGGCGTAGCCGAGTAAAGTCGAAGGACAAACGGTTGTTGGAACGTTTTCACGTTCATCCTGAGCGTAGCGAGTCCTGAGCTTGTCGAAGGGCTCGGGACGAACGGGAATGGGCCGACAACCGTTCGTCCTGAGCGTAGCGAAGCGAAGTCGAAGGGCGCCATCCCGACCAGCCAAATTCTCCCTGACGGTCAGCCCAGGTAGCGGGTCAGGAACAGGGACAGCTCGGGGATGTAGGTGACGATCAGGAGCGCGACGATGTTGATGATGATGAACGGCACCAAGCCCGGGTAGATGCTCGTCAGCGGCGCCTTGAACAGCGCCTGGGTGACGAAGATATTGAGCCCGAAGGGCGGGGTGAACATGCCGATGGCGAGGTTCACGGTCATGATGATGCCGAAATGGACCAGGTCCACTCCGATGGCCACCGCGATGGGCGCCAGCAGTGGCGTGAGCACCAGTATCGCGGAAGCGGGATCGAGCAGGCAGCCCACGAACAGCAGGAAGATGTTGATCGCCAGCAGCGCCATCCACGGCGGCAGGTCCAGGTCGCGGATCATGGCCACCGCGCTCTGGGGCGCCCCGCTGATGGTCAGTAGCTGCGAGAAGACGCCGGCCGCGGCGACGATGATGAGCACCTGGGCCGTCAGGTACATGGAGTTGACGGACACCTCCCAGATTCCCTTCCAGCCGATGTCGCCGTAGATGAAACGCGTCACGACGATGGCGTAGACGCAGGCGATGCCGGCCGCTTCGGTGGGCGAGAAGACGCCCGCGTAGATGCCCCCGAGGATGATGACCGGCATGCCCAGGGCCCACACGCCTTCCCGGCTGGCCACCAGGAACTCCTGGAACGAGAACCCCGAAGCCTCGCGTATCCCTCGCCTCACGGCGAACGCGTAGATGTAGGCGGCCATCAGCAGCGCCATGATCAGGCCGGGCACGATGCCGGCCACGAACAGCAGCACCACCGACTCCTGCGCCGACACGCCGTAGAGAATCATCCCGATGGACGGCGGTATCACGATGGCGATGCCGCCCGATGACGTCAGCAGGCCGGTGGAGAACTTCTCGTCGTAGCCGGCGTCCCGCAGAGGCCGGTAGAGCAGCCGTCCGACCGCCGCCACCGTGGCCGGGCTGGAACCGGAAATGGCGCCGAAGACGGTGCAGGTCCCCACCGCGGTCAGCGCCAGGCTGCCGCGGACGCCGCCGATGACCGAGAGGACCCAGGCGACGATACGCCTGGAAATCCCGCCCCGGCCCATCAGGTCTCCGGCGAAGATGAAGAACGGCACCGCCATCAGGGCGAACTTGTCGACGCTGCCGAACATGTTGATGTGCACCGCCATGGGCGGCACCGGCGCGAACAGCAGCAGCACGATGGCGGAAGTGGCCAGCAGGATGACGAAGATCGGAAATCCCAGCAGAAGCAGGATCACCGGCACGATGGCCATCACCCATTCCACGACAGGTCATCCGATTCCTTGCCGCCGTATTTCTGCACGATCTCGCCGGCGAACTCGCCCTTCACGTACGAACGGAAGCGGAGAACCACCGCCAGGAACATGAGCACGAAGCCCAACAGCAGCGCGAAGTGCGGTATCACCATGGGAATCTCGGCGACAACGCTGCGTTGGCCGAAGTTCCACACGAGCTTCACCACGGTCCAGGTCTGGGGAATGACAAAGACACAGACGGCGAGGAACGAGACCGCGGCGATGCCGTTGATGATCTGCTTCCAGGGCGAGGGCAGCATGATGGAGAAGAAGTCCATCTTCAGGTGCTGACCCTCGAGGGAAACCAGGACGGCGCCCATGAAGACGGTCCAGACCATGATGTAGACCATGGCCTCGTCGGCCCATATGAGGGGTTGGAGGAAGACGTAGCGCCCGATGACGTTGGCGAAGTTGACGGCGATGCCGGCGAGTATCAACACGCCGACGATCGCCTTCGGTACCGTCACGATGACGAAGCGGAGAGGCGCCGGGACTTCATTCCTGGACATGAACCCCTCGGCGTGCGGACGCGGCGGTGCGCCTCTTCAGGAAGGTGCGGCGGCCGGGAACAGGCGCGCTACCTGGGTTCGTCTCAGCCGCCACGCGTACGCTCGGCCGCCTCCTTCATCACCCGATAGGTTTCGAGCACCGCCGGACGGTCCTTCAGCACGTCGTCGCCCACGGTGGACAGCCGCCGCCGCAACTCTTTCTGATCCTCGGGCGACAGCTCCGCCAGCTCGCCACCGTTCTTGAGCCAGATCTGGTACATGCGTTCGACGAACTTGAGGGTCCAGGCCTGGTTGAGCGGGTCGGTGGCCAGCGCCTGGTCCAGGATCGCCTTCTGGAGGTCGGGAGCGAGCTTGTCGAACCACACCTTGCTCACGAAGCGGCCGCTGCAGATCAGCCCCTCCCCGGGCTTCAGCACGTACTTGGCGATGCGCTGGTACTTGAAGGGGACGAAGATGGTGATGCCGGCCTTGTTGCCGTCGATGGTCTTCTGCTGGATCGCCGGCACCACCTCGGAAAGCGGCATCGGCACCCCCGCCGCGCCGAGCCGGCGCAGGGTTTCGATCTCCAGCTTGCTGCCGAAGACCCGGAGCTTGCGGCCCTTGAAGTCCGCCAGCGTGCGGATCGGCGTCGAAGTGGCATAGTCGGTGGGCGCGTCGCAGGTCAGGCTGACGAGCTTGAGGCCCTTGGCATCGCCGATGGACCAGTACGCCTTCTTGAACGCCGGATCGTGCACGGTGCGGAAACCGTGCATGAGATCCTCGAAGATGCCGGGCGCCGACAGCACCCCAAAGCGCGGATCCACGCCGGACAGGAAAGCCGGGGGGGTCATGGTCATCTCGATGGTGCCGAGCTGAACGCCCTGGACCATGGCCGGTATCGCGCCGAGCTGGCTCAGCGGATAGACCTCCACCTTGATGCGGTCACCGACCCTCTCGGCGAGGCCGGCCTTGAAGGTGTCGGCCCAGTTGTCGTATGCGCCCTTGGTGGTCGCGTGCCCGATCTTCATGGTGACGGGTTGCGCGTTTGCCGACGCGGCGAACAGCAGACCGGCCGTGAGGATCACGGCCGTGGAAGAGAGACTCAGACGCATATTGAACATCATCGACCTCCCGTGGAACGGCTTTCTGAAATGGGGCGCGATTACACCACAAATCGTGGCATGCGACAAGGCGTGGGCCGGTGAAAGAGGATGCCGGCATGGAGCCGCCGGCATCCGGTGCGGGGATTAGACGAACCCTTCCATCTTCTTGAAGAACTGGTCCACCATCATCTTGCCTACGCCTCCCAGCATGCGCTGCCCGACGCCGGCGATGAGGCCGCCGATCTTGGCATCCGTGACGTAGCGCAACGTGGTTGCCGAGTCGCCGTTTTCTTCCAGGTCGATGACCAGGTCGCCCTGCATGAATCCCGGGCCGCCGGACCCGGAGCCGCTGAGCACGTAGTGGCTCGGGGCCTGCTTTTCCTTGATGGCGACCTTGGCCTTGTATTTGCCCTTGACCGCGGCGATGCCGACCTTGACCGTGGCCTCGTATTCGTCCGGACCGATCTCCTCCATGCTCTCACACCCGGGCATGCACTTGGCCATGATCTCGGGGTCCTGAAGGATCTCCCAAATCCGCTCGCGCGGGCCTTTGAACTCGTAACTTCCTTCGATCTTCATTCACCCCTCCTTTGGAATCTTGAACCGAGCATCTTAACAGTATTTCGTCCGGGCAAAAAAGGGGGCAAGTCCCGGTGGACTTGCCCCCTTTGCAATTGGTGCTTCGAGCTGAACGCCCTGGGCTAAACGAGTTACTTGAGGGCCTTCTTGAAGACGTCCGCGTTGTCCTTGATCAGCGTGAACATGGTCTCCATCACGGGCAGCCAGTCGTCGCCGTAGACGCCCGCGGTCTTGGCTCTCATGCTCTTGAACGCCGCCTGGGTCTCGGGATCCTCGATGGACGCGCGGAAGGCCTTGATGAGGACCGCCATGCGATCCTTGGGCATTTTCGGGGGCGCCGCCACCACGCGGTTGGCCGCCAGGACGCTCAACTGCGGGAAGCCGAGCTCGCCCACGGTGGGGACGTCCGGATGCCTGGGATCGCGCTTGTCGAGGTAGACCCATGTCGGGACCATGGATCCATCCTTGATGAATGCCATCTGGCCCGGAGAATCCAGTCCCAGGGCGCGGGCGTGCCCCTCGCCGCGCACGATGGCCATGTTCGACGCCGGCGCTCCGGCGTAGCCCATGATGAACTTGGGCTTGAACTTCATGGTCGCGGCCGTGAGCGCGGAATTGACCCAGCCGGTGGTGCCGTAACCCGATTCGGTAATGAGCACTTCCTTCGCCTTCTGAAAGTCCTCGAGCGTGCGGAGCCCATGCTGCTTTCCCGCGGCATAGATATACGGCGCCGCGGAGATACGGCCGATCCAACTGAACTCCCTGAGCTTGTATTGCGTCTCCTTGAACAGTTGGCTGACGATGGCGCCGGGCAGGTTGACGATGCCGATGGTGTAGCCGTCGGGCTTGGCCGCCGACAGCAGGTTCCACGAGATGATCCCGCCCGCCCCGGGCACGTTCCTGATAATGATATTGACCCCGAGCTTCTTCCTCATAACCCGGGCCACCGCACGGCTGTGCAAGTCGAACCCGCCGCCGGGAGCGGCATTGATGAGCCACGTAATGGTCTTGTTGGGATACTTGTCTTCCTTGGCCGCAAAAGAACCGTGGGCCGCCGCCAAGACCAGGAACACCGCGGTAAACACGGCGAAAATGCACCTGCGAATCATGGGAACCTCCTGAAAATACGTTGGAATCAGACTACTTTCTCGCCCTTGAAGGGCGCCAAACTTAACACACGGTTTCGCGGACTGTCAACGCCGGTCGGCCCTTACAGCTTGTAGAACCGGGCCGCGTTGTTGCCCAGGATGTCGTCCTTCTCTTCCTGAGTGAGATTCTCCAGCGCCCGGGTCTCCCGCACGCGTTCCCATTCGGTGTCGCCGTGGGGATAGTCGCTGGCGTACATGAACGTCCGGGGCCCGAGGTGGTCGATGAGGTAGCGCAGGTCCTCGTGCTCGCTGTAGCCGGACAGGAACCGGCCCGACCGGATGTACTCGTGGGGGTTCTTCACCCCGTCCGGCAGGAGGTAGGGTTCGTCCCCCCAGCCCGGCTCCCGGTGGTAGCCTCCGGACACCCGCGGGGCGTCCTCCACGTGCCGGTTGACCCAGTTGGCCCAGTAGTGGAGCCACTGTCCATCGATCTCCAGAAACGCGAAGCGGAGGTTCGGCAGGTCCTCCATGAGCCCCATGCGGGTCACGGACATCAGCGCCACCATCATGGAAAAGGGCATGGCGGTGACGTGGGTGGAGAAGAAGTCCTTGAAGCAGTCCGCCCAGGGGGTGTCGTGCATGCCGGTGACGGCGTGGAACCCGATGGGGCAGTCGAGATCGTTGGCGGCCTTGAAGAACGGCTCGAACTCCCTGGAGTGCAGCGGCCGGCTGCCCACGATGCCCGGGATGGTCACGGCCACGAGGCCCAGTTCCTGCTTTGCCCGGCGCATCTCCTCCACGGCGGAGCTCGGCTCCTGCAACGGCACCAGCGCGATGCCCTTGAGCCGGTCCGGCGCCCGGTTGCAGCGGTCCGCGACGTAGTCGTTGTGGGCACGGCAGATGGCCGTGGCCAGATCTCTGTCCTCCACGTCCGAGACGAACACCATGGCGGTGGGATAGATCACCTGGACATCGACCCCGAGCAGTTCCAGGTCCTTGAGCCGCCCCTCGACGTCGTCCAGGGTGTTGTCCTTCATGTGCATCTGCTGGTGGCGCGGGCTCATGTAGTCGAAGCCGCCGGCGCCGACCCCCTTGGAGAACGGGATCCGCGGCACCACGCGGCCCTCCACCACCCACCTGCCCACCTCCAGCCCGTGGTGCCGGATGGCCAGCACCCGGGGCCGTTTGGAGAAGTATTCCTTCTCGATGAACTCGTCGAAGAGGTAGTGGGGCTCGTGATAATGTCCGTCGGAATCGATGACCGGAGGCATTGCCATCTCCTTTCCCGTATGTCACCTTGATCGCTTGCGCCCGAGTAGCCTATGGCACCGCCCCATACGTGTCAACTCACCATAAAACCTGGCATTTTTCCGTGAATATGCGAGCGCTGATCTTCCGTGTGTGGGAGGGGCTGTGGCGCTTCCTTGTCCAGGTCCTGCGGGTAACCCCGCCGGACCGGTTCAAGCGTCTGTTCACACCGATTCTCACGCCGCTGGTCCGTTGCGCGGTTCCGCGCCGGCGCATCGTCGCCGTCATGGACGCGGCCTTCGGCGATTCGTACACACCGGCGGCCAAGCGCGGTCTGGCCAGAGGCGTGCAACAGCGAATCGTGGAGAACGCGCTCGATTGTCTCGTGCAGATGGGCTACCCCGAACGGTTGCGGGGGGTTCTCGACATCCAGGGCCAGGAGAATCTGGACGCCGCCCTCGCAAAGGGGCGCGGGGTGATCGCCCTGAGCTTCCATCTGGGCAACTTCGTGCTCCTGAGCGCCGCCATGGCAGCCGCCGGGTGTCCGGTTCACACCCTCATCCGCTTTCTCGACGACGAGAGGCTCAACAACCTGATGCTGCATCACAGCCGGTCGTTCTTCACCGAGCTCATGCCCTCTCTGCCCCGGAGGGAGGCCGTCAAGAAAATCCTGGGGACGCTCCGAGACAATGGCGCCGTCATGATGCTGGCGGACAACCTCAAGCGGGGCGAGCTGGAAACCACGCTCTTCGGGCAGCCCGTTCGAACGGCCCGGGGATTCGTAAGCCTGGCTCTCCGCACCGGCGCGGCGGTGTTGCCGGTCTATCTGGTGCGGGGCCGTTCCGGCGGGTTGCAACTGGTCATCGAACCGGAGATGGAGATGGTCCGGACCGGTGAGATGGGCGCCGACCTGGCCGCCAACACGGACCGCATCATGCGGTTGCTGGAAGAGTTGGTCGGCCGCTATCCGGATCAGTGGTACTGGCTCACGGTCAAGCTGGCGGGGCAGGCTCAGTCGCCGCCGCCGGAGGACGTTGCTTGACACCCGGGGGCAATGGTAGAGTTCCCTTAGTGTTGCGTTCCGCAAATACGTTGACGAAGATGCGCCGGAAT
>Ga0209022_1001662_pt1 | contig 21598 bp, 17 predicted proteins | sample PinacodermPK_FD_187300 | JGI IMG/M metagenome (GOLD analysis project Ga0209022, IMG submission 187300) | Host-associated microbial community of the marine sponge Aplysina aerophoba from Gulf of Piran - sponge pinacoderm, lysed by proteinase... | ecosystem: Host-associated > Porifera > Sponge >...
CCCCGGAGCATGAAACTCGCGTGCGGCTGACGGTTGCCGGAACCGGAGAATCCTGTGGCCCATGGATCGAGTGCCGGCGGCCAGGGGAAAGTGTGCCCAAAGCCCGAAAAGAGTTTCAGAGAAAAGCCTAGCGGAGGCACTGAAACTTGCCGGCGATGCTGAATTCAAAGGCCGAACTGAATCCGCGAATGGAAATTTACTTTCTCGAAACCGGAAAAAAGAATACTCAATTCTGAAATGCGCAAATCTGACGTAGAAATTTTTGGAGCCGGCATTTTCGGCCTATCGATCGCATTCGAATGCTTGCGCCGCGGCGCGAGCGCGCGCGTCATAGAAAAGCGAAGAGTCGGCTCCGGCGCAAGCGGCGGCTTTGTCGGAGCATTGTCGCCGCACGCTCCAGACCCCTGGAACGAAAAAAAGCAGTTCCAGCTGAATAGCTTGATTGAATCGGATGCCTTCTGGAAAAATGTCGAGGCATGCGCTGGCGAGAGTTCCGGATACCGCCGCATCGGTCGACTGCAGCCTCTCGCTACGGAACGCGCCATAAATCGCGCGAAGGCCTACGCCGAAAAGTCACGGGAGAACTGGCTGGGCGGCGGAAGCTGGAATCTCGTCGAGGCGGCGGAATTCGGGAGCTGGGCGCCGCATACTCCGACAGGCTGGCTTGTATTCGACTCCCTCTCCGCGCGCATCAATCCCCGACGATCTCTATCCGCGCTCGCGGCGGCAATAGCTAATTTATCCGGCGAAATCGTCGAGGGCGAAACGAATGGCTTCGGCGCAAAATCGACAATATTGGCGACTGGCTGGGAAGGCTTGGCCGATCTTGAGGAACAGCTCGGAATCCGAATTGGCCGCGGCGAAAAAGGCCAGGCGGCGCTGCTCGACCACCGCGCCGAGAACAATCCTCAAATCTACGCCGACGGGCTGCATATCGTTCCCCACGAAGACGGCACTGTCGGCATAGGATCAACCAGCGAACGCGAATTCGAAGATGCCGGTTCGACTGACGAGCGGCTAAATTCACTAATCGCCGCAGCCGCGCAATCGGTTCCTCGCCTTAGGAATGCAACAGTAATTGGCAAATGGGCAAGTGTTCGACCTCGCGCCGATTCTCGTTCGCCGCTGCTGGGGCGCCACCCGAAGCTCGACTCGACCTATGTCGCCAACGGCGGGTTCAAGATCGGCTACGGACTCGCGCCGCGCGTCGCAAAGGTCATGGCCGACCTGGTGCTGGACGGGTTCGAAGGAATCCCCGAATCATTCACGCTTGAACGCAGTGCAATGAATTCGAAACAAGCGGCAGCCTGAATCGAAACGAGCGCGGCAGCTAGCAAGTTGTTGCCTTCGCGCTCATGCATAGGCGACCATCGGCGCCGCGAACCCACGAATCCGCGCCATTTGCGGATTCCCGAATGCAAAAATCAGCGAATTCGTTCGCAAATAGCGGCGCGATCGCGCGGTAGTCGAACAAATGGAATCCGCCGATGAATTCAGCGGTCAGATTTGTCAGCATCAATGCGAGGAGCGGTCCGTGAACAACTAGCGACGGATAGCCTTCCACGGCCCGGCAATATTCCGCATCGTAGTGAATCCGGTGGCCGTTGAATGTCAGCGCCGAAAACCGAAACAGCGCAGATGAATCGAAGGCGCGAGAGACCGACGCCGTTTCGTCGCTCGGCGCGGGCAAAGGTTCGCGCGCCGGCGCATCCTTACGCCGGTAAACCAATGTCTGCCTCTCTTCGAGGACGACTTCGCCGGACTGCGTAAATTCATGGCGCAGCGTAACGAACGCTAGCGGTCCGGAACGGCCGTCTTTTGCTTCGACTGTATCGACGACCGACTTTTTGCATCCGCGCCGACCAATTCTAAGCGGCGCGAATTCCTTTATCCGTCCGCTCGCCCACATGCGCTTGGGCAGGCCGGTATCCGGCAGAAACCCGCCGGTTTTCGGGTGCCCGTCGATGCCGGTGTTCTCGGGGCGAACCGGTTCCCAGAAATAAATGTGGTGCCAGAACGGCGGAAGCGGGTCGGCCGGTCCAGGCGCCGGGCCGTTGCGGCCGAGCAATTCGTGCAGCGCCGCGGCCCGCGATGGATCCATCCGGTCCTCAATCCTGCGAGATACTCCGATAGCAGACTCCATGCCGATGCGTAGCTTCTCGCCTCCGTCGCGGCAACACGAATTTTGAACTCCATCGCCTGGATTTGAAGCGAACGAACGCGTAAACCGGTTCGGCGGCATTGACAATTTCCTTCCGCTCGGCGAATTGCGCGCCTAGCATCTCGCGTGAAAGGACTAGTTGAAATGAAACTTGCGGCAGCAGCATTTGCAATTACGCTATCCACCGGTTCCCTTGCCGCGCAAGAGGCGCCTTGCGGAGGCAACTATGAAGCATGGGTCGGCGGACTAGTCGAAGAAGCCGTGGAGATGGGATTCAATCGAGGCGCCGCTTCGCGATTTTTCGGCTCGGCCGCGCTCGATCCCGATGTCATTCGCCGCGACCGGGCGCAAGGCATATTCAAAAGCACTTTCGTCGATTTCTCGAAAAAGGTCATCCAGCAATACCGCATTAACTACGGCGCCAAATTCTACAAGGAACACAGGCGGAAATTCGACAGGGTCCAAGAGCGATTCGGCGTTCATCCCGGCGTCCTGCTGTCGTTTCTGGCGCTGGAAACCGATTTCGGACAAGTTCAGGGCGATTTCAATACGCTGAATTCGCTCATGACGCTCGCCTACGATTGCCGGCGTCCGGATTTGTTCCGGCCGCATCTGTTCGCTGCTCTTCAGCTCTATCTAAATGGCGATTTCGACCCGGCGACGACCACCGGGGCGTGGGCCGGCGAAATCGGCATGATTCAGATGCTTCCCAGCGACCTTCTCCAGTACGGAACGGATGGCGACGGCGACGGGCGTGTCAGCCTCACGGATTCCGTGTCGGACGCGCTGATGACCGGAGCAAAGGTCCTGATCGAACTCGGATGGGCCGGAGGCGAACCCTGGCTCGTAGAAGTCGAAATTCCCAGGCACATGGATTGGTCGCTGTCCGGGCTAGATACCGAGCTATCCGCGGCCAACTGGCATAGCCTCGGCGTGCGCGCCCGCAACCGCAGCCCGATCGACAGGAATCTCAAAGCCTCGCTTCTGCTTCCCCAAGGCAGGTTCGGCCCGGCATTCCTAGCCTTTCCGAACTATCGGATTTATTTCGAATGGAACCGTTCATTCGTTTACGCGACCACTTCGGCGTTTTTCGCGACGATGTTCGCCGGCGAGCCGATGTACAACCAGAACAATCCCGAGCCGGGGCTGGACAACCAGCAGATGGAAGAGCTGCAGCGGCGGCTCCTTGCGCGCGGCCACGACATAGGCCCCGTCGACGGGATACTCGGCTCCCTTACGCGAGGCGCAGTCCAGAAAGAGCAATTTCGCCTTGGACTTCCGGCCGATTCCTGGCCGACGCCGAAACTGCTGAATCTTTTGCGGTGAATTCGAGGGCGGCGATGAAGACCTCGCCTAGGCGGCCAGAAGCTCGGCGGATCGCAGGTCGACCGATACGATCTGGCTGACGCCCTTCTCCTGCATCGTCACGCCGTAAAGGCGGTCCATTCTTGCCATCGTTGTCGGATGATGGGTTACTATCAGGAATCGCGTCCTGGTCCGGCGGCGGATTTCGTCGAGAAGGTCGCAAAACCTCGATACGTTGGAGTCGTCCAGCGGCGCGTCGACTTCGTCCAGCACGCAAATAGGCGCGGGATTCGCGAGGAAGAACGAAAAAATCAGCGCGATGGCGGTCAGAGACTTCTCGCCGCCCGACAGCAGCGACAGCGAGGCGAAGCGCTTGCCCGGAGGGCGGCAATAGATTTCCAGGCCGGCCGTCAGAGGATCGTCCGAATTCACAAGTTCCAGCCGAGCCTCGCCGCCGCCGAAAAGGAACTTGAACAGGCTGCCGAAGTTGCTGTTCACGGACTCGAACGCCTTTACGATCCTAGATCTGGCATCGTTGTTCAAATCGGCTATTCCCGAACGGATTTTCTCGATTGCCGCTACGAGGTCGTCTTTCTCTCTTGCGAGCTTTTGCGCCTCCTCGCCGATTTCGGCCATGTCCGACTCCGCCCGGAGATTGACCGAGCCGAGCGCGTCGCGCGACCTTTTGAGACGATTGACTTCGATGTCCTGAGCTTCGAGCGAAGGCAGATTTCCGGGATCCAATTCCAGTTCCGCCAGCAGCTTTTCCGGATTCGAACGCCTGTCCTCGACGATCTTCGCCAGCAGGGCATTTGCACTTTCCGCCCCGGCTTCCGCTATCGCTTCCGCTCGGGCTCTTTCCTCTCTCGCCCGCGAATTCTCGCGCTCCATGTCGCGCTCGCGAACCACGGAGCGGCGCAGCTCGTCCTCGGCTTCGCGAAGGGCGTTCGCCGAATGCTTGCTTCGGGCTTCGCATTCCTGGATCATCTCCTGGAGCTTGACGCGATCCTGCCGGAACTTCCCGGGGGCATTCTGCAATTCTTCCAGCTCGGCGTCGGCGCAGCTTTTCTGATCGGATAGTTCTCCGACGCGGCGAGTCGCCGACTCGTGCCGCGAGCGCCAATTCCGCAACTCGATTCCGATTTCGGCGATGCGCTTTTTTCGATCCTTTTCTTCGCGCTGCATGCCGTCATGCGCATAGGTTTTATCGAGCATGTCGGCTCGCGAGGCTTCGACCCTCTTTCTTTCGCTGGCCACGGCTTCTTTTGCAGAGTCGATATCGCTGCAAGCTGTCAGATCGGCTTCGGCTTTTTCCACGGCTGCGGCGGCCGACCGGGTTTCGGCTTTCAATCCTGATCGCGATTCCTCGAGATAGGCGATTCTGTCGCGAATCGAATTCAGCTGCGCCTCGGAGGCGGATAGACGCTTGCCCGAGAGCGCCAGAGCTTCGTCTCGCGCGGCCCTGGCTCCGCGCGCGGCGCGGTCGGCTTCGGAAGCGGTCGCGAGATTGTCCGCATGCTCCCGGTGCTCAAGCCTTGCCTTTTCGCAGTCGGCTTCAAGTTCCGCCCGGTTCCGCCGCAACTCCTCGAGCCGGTTCATAATTCGCAGCCGGTGCGCCGCCGACTGGGATGATTCCGCCGCCGCCAGCGCGAAGCCGTCCCACCGGCACAGGTCGCCTTCGCTAGTAACCAGGCATTGCCCCGGCGACAGCAGGGGCTGCAGTTCACGCAGGTCCTCCCGGTCCACAAGCCCGACGAGGCTCAAGTATCGCTTCAGTGATTGCGGAACATCCGCGAATTCGGACAGCGGCCGAGCCCTTTCGGGCAGATTCGGCAATCGGTCGAGATCGCCAAGCGACCGCCACCCCGACTCGTTCTCTTCGACCGCCTCGGGATACAGTAGATCATCGCCGAACGCGGCGCTGATCGCCGCTTCCGCACCCGCCTTTGCGCGAACCTTGTCGACAATCGGGTCCGTATAGTCGTTGCTCTGGCCAAGCGCCCGCTCCAGTTCCGACTCTTCGCCTTGGCACGCCTTTAGCTTGGCCTCGGATTCGGATAGCCAGGAGCGGGAAGTTGCTTCCCGCTCCTGTGCAACGGCTCGATTAGTTTCCGTCTCCGCCAGCGCCTTTTCAGCTGCTTCGGCTTCGACCGCCGCACTCGCCTGATCCGCAGAAGCCCTTTCGAAGGCTTCGACTATCTCCTTCAATCTCGCGCTTGCCGTCTCGATTTCCGCATTGATTTTCGCTTCTCGCCGTTTCGCCGAGTCAAAAGCATGTCTCGCGTTCTCGAGCACGCGCTTCGCGAGATCGTGCCGGCCAATGAGCTCGGCCGCCTCTTTGCTTCGCCTGTCGAGTTCCGCCTCGCGCCTCCCTAGGGCCGAGGCCGCCGCTTCGGCCGCTTTGCGGGCCTCTTCCAAGCGATCCCGGCTGCCAAGTTCGAGTTTCGAAATCTCGTGAATCTGCTCTTCCAGCTTGGCCGTCATTGCATCGGCATCGCGGCGCAGGCCGACTTCCCGATCGATATCCAGGCAAAGCCGGTCAATTCTCGCCTGGAGCTCCTGTATCGATTGCAGCGCGCGGCTTTCCTGATCCTCCAGCAGCCTCAACTCAACGCGCAGCCTCTGTAGCGAAGCTTCGTCCTCGGACGATTTCATTCTGAGAGGAGGAACCGCTTCTTCTCGCTCCTCGCGAATTCGCTGCGCTTTCAGCGCCTCCTGCTGCCTTTCAGCGGTTTCTTTCGTCAATTCACTTAGTTTGGCCGCCGCGGCCATTCTGGTTTCGTCCGCGTCTTTCCAAAGCAAATAAAGATGAACGCCCTCGGCGCGGCGAAGCTGCGCTCCGAGCTTGCGGTAGCGCGCCGCCTGCTTCGCCTGCCGCGCCAGGCTGGAAAGCTGAACTCGCAGCTGTTCCTGAATATCCTCGACCCGCCGCAGGTTGGCTTCCGCGCCCTCCAGTTTCAGTTCGGCTTCGTGGCGCCTGTATCCCAGCCCGGCAACGCCCGCGGCCTCTTCGAGCACGGCCGATCTCGCTTTGGGCTTCGCATTGACGATTTCATTGATTTGGCCCTGCCTGACGAGGGAGGGCGAACGCGCGCCGCTTGAAGAATCCGCAAACAGAATTTGCACGTCGCGCTGGCGAAGTTCGCGGCCGTTGGCGCGGTAGGTGGATCCGCCGTCCCTGGTAATGCGACGCATAATTTCCAGCTTAGACCGGTTTCCGTCGCCGCCTTGCGGGAATTGGCTGGAATTATCGATTTCGAGCCGAACTTCGGCATAGCTGCGAATCGGCCGCGCTCCCGATCCGGAAAAAATCACGTCTTCCATTCCGTCGCCGCGCATCGCGCTTGGACGGCTCTCTCCCATGACCCAGCGAAAGGCTTCCACGAGATTCGACTTGCCGCAGCCGTTCGGCCCGACGATTCCAGTCAGACAGTCGTCGATCGGCAAATCGACTTGATCGGCGAATCCCTTGAATCCGTTGATCTTTATCCTTTCGAAACGCAAAAGCCTCCCCCGCCTTTAGGCCCCCTTAGGAGATTATTCAGAATCGGCGAAATATACTACTTTATATTGGAAGGAGCAAGTGGTATTTTCGAAATATTGGGGTTAAATGGCGCCTTTAGTAGAAAAGGCAAATTTTCGAATATTCTTGCGGATTCGATTCGCGCCGGCCGTCGCGCTTGCCTAGCGATGCTGCTGGAAAAGCTCGACGGCCACGAACGCTGCATGATCAACTACGACCCTTCGCACGTCCTAATCCAGCAGCTCGACTATCTTGCGTTCACCGACATCTACCGCGAAAGGATCGGCGCATTTCATGTGTAGAACTCAAAATTCAATTCCGACGGGCGGCAGGGCGCGTACTCCGGGTACCAGCCGCGGATGCTGCGCGCCGCGAGGTTTCGCAGCCTAGGCGGCGGCCAGGTGGATTTCGCAGGGGCACTTTCGAATCCGGCGCGGTACGGCTACGACTCCTGGGCCGTGCTTAAGTGGGAGCGCTGCCTGAAATCGCCGGATCAGGGCTCCGCCGAAGACGCCCAGTTCATCGCCGATCGCATAATCGACGTATCCGAGGCGGCATTCGACGATTTCGCCGGAGGCGAGGCCGGCAGGGAGGCGATTAGGCAATTGATGGGATTGAAATCATGACGTTTTATTCAGCGAACCGGATACCGTACGGGATGGTCGGCGGAGGCCGGAACGCCCTGATCGGCTCGGTGCACAGACTCGCGGCCAATTTGGACGGGAATTTCGAACTTGTCGCCGGCGCGCTTTCGTCGGAGCCCGAAAGAGCCAAGGCCTCGGCGGCCGATCTGGGACTAAGCCCCGACCGCGCCTACGCTACATACGAAGACATGGCGAAAGCCGAAAGCGCGAGGCCGGACGGCATCCGGGCCGTCGTGATTTGCACGCCGAACCATGTGCACGCAGGTCCCGCCAAGGCGTTCCTCGAAGCCGGAATTCATGTCATCTGCGACAAGCCGCTGACGGCGACGCTCGAGGATGCCGAGGAGCTGAACGAAGCGGTCAAGGCTTCCGGCAAGGTTTTCGTTCTGACGCACAACTATACCGGCTATCCGATGGTTCGCGAAGCTCGCTCCAGGGTCAGGTCCGGCGAACTCGGCGAAATCCGGGTTGTCCATGTCGAATATCCCCAGGACTGGCTGGCGAAGCCGCTGGAGAACACGGACCACAAGCAGGCGGACTGGCGGACGGATCCGGCGCGGTCCGGACCGGGCGGCTGCGTCGCGGATATCGGCACGCATGCGTTCCATCTAGCGCGTTTCGTATCCGGGCTAAGGGTCGCGCGTCTTGCCGCGGAGCTTTCGTCCTTCGTGCCCGGCCGCGTTCTGGACGACAATGTTCAAGTCATGCTGAAATTCGAGAACGGCGCGAGCGGCATGCTCTGGGCGTCGCAGGTCGCGCCCGGCCACGAAAACGGCCTTCGGCTTCGCATCTACGGCGAAAGGTCCGGACTGGAATGGACGCAGGCGGATCCGAACTATCTCTGGGTCTCGGAACTCGGACAGCCCAGGAAGCTGATCACGCGAGGCGGGCATGGCTCGGGCAGCGAATCGGCCCGATATATCAGGGTTCCGGCCGGTCACCCGGAAGGATACTTGGAGGCCTTCGCGACGATTTATACCGAAGCCGCGGCCGCCGTTCGAGCAAGCGATTCCGGCGAGCCGGCTCCGCGCGAGCTATTGCAGCCAGGAATTGACGACGGGCTGGAAGGAATGAGATTTATCTACGCATGCCTCGAAAGCTCCAAGCGGAATTCGGCGTGGGTCGGCCTCGAGCGCTAGCCGTTGTCCGGTCGCTCGCGATCCCGGACAAGCGGCGAATGCCCGGAAAATTGTTCCCTGGCATGCTCCAATGCGGCACGGCCAATCGCACCGATTTAGACGCATTGACCCCTGCCGCTTCCAGCATCAAAAGCCCAAAGGAGCCGGAAGGCCGCTCGCTGTCAGAGGTTCGCGCTTCGGCTTGGAGTCGGCTTTAGCCGGCTATGGGAACCGCCGCCGATAATCGAAAATCCGCGTTCGCTAGACTTAATTCCTGCCTAACGCTTCTTCTATTTCAATTCGCGTCGGCGGGCTGCAGCCCGTTCTCGTGCAATTTATCGCGGCCGCTCGCGTGGCGAACCTCAGCAATTCCTCTAGCTTTTCGCTCGAGAGCTTGTCGGGCAGGTTCCTGCGGTTCGACATTCCCTGCTCGGCGAGCCAGACCAATGCGGCCCCCATAAACGAATCTCCGGCTCCGACCGTATCGGCAACAGTAATGCCGGGGGCCATTTCCGTTGCGCGTCCAGAGTTCGAAAAGGCGGCGGCGCCGTTCTCGCCGTCCGTTACAAGAACCAGAGCGGCGCCCCGCGTCAATACGCTTGCAGCGAATTCATCCCTGGTCGAGCCAGGAGAAATATAGTCCAGGTCCTCCGCGGAAAGCTTAACGATCGATGCGGCATCGAGAATGGCGCCGATCCTCCGCTCCCACTCCGATCTATTCTTGATCATCTGCGGGCGCACGTTCGGATCGAACGCCAGCATCGCCCTCTTCGATTCGGCGATCGCGAATTCGGCAATGCGGTCAGCGGCGGGCTGGTCTATCAGCGAAATCGATCCGACGGCGATAATCGCGCCTTCGCCAACGTCGAAATCTCCGATGCCGGGTTTGAAGCCGACGGACGGCGTGTCGACATTGTAAAATGCGTAGCGCGGCGAGATCCCCGCAAAGTCGACAAACGCCAGCGTAGTAAGCTTGTCCGAAATTTCGATCAGCTCGTCCCGAACGCCTGCCGAGCGCAGGTCCGAAAGCAGAAGCTCTCCGAAAAAGTCGGTCGAAAGCGCGCCGTGGAAAAAGGACTCTCCGCCCGCCAGCGCCACGGCCTTCGCAATATTGAACGGCGAGCCGCCGGGCATGGCGACATATGCCGCCTCGTCTTCGAACTTCCGCGGCACGAGATCGATCAGAGCTTCGCCGCACACGATGATTTTACTCAAATCATACTCCTTTTGGTAAAGCGAACGCGGCCATGGATTCACGAATTGCGCTCCTTCCGCGCTCGACGAATTCGCAATTCGGCGAAAGGCGCCGATAGCATTCTAACGCATAAATTTTCAATTCGCTTTCAAGATGCCGGTTTCATCAATCGCATTATGCATGCCCGCCGACAATATTCCTATAAGGTTTCCGCAGCGAACAGGCGCCTCGGCGATTAGCGGGAATGGAATTCTCGGCATCTTGTGATAGAGAAGCCCTGCGGCCGATTCCGACGGATCGAATTCAGTCGGGATATGATTCCGGCTTGAACCGAAACAGTAAGGCAAGGATTTCGACGGACTTGCCGCCAAGCCCGCGCAATGCCGCGGCAACCGGAAAGGAACCGAAATGTTCGACGCAGTATCGCGCGAGGGAAGCACTACCGAATTCGATTGGAGAGATCCATTTCTATTGGATTCCCAGCTTTCCGAGGACGAGAGCTTGATTCTCGAATCGGCCCGTTCTTTCGCGGCATCGGAACTCCAGCCGCGCATAAATCGCGCGTATTCCGAGGAGATTTCAGACCCGGAAATTTTTCGCCTGATGGGACGGTACGGCATTCTGGGCGTGAATTTTCCCGAGCGCTTCGGTTGCGCCGGGGCGAGCTACGTGGCCTACGGAATCGTCGCCAGAGAGATCGAGCGCGTCGATTCGGGCTATCGGTCGATGATGAGCGTTCAAACTTCGCTGGTCATGCATCCAATCCTAGCATACGGCACGGACGATCAGCGGCGGAAGTTTCTGCCGAGCCTGGCTTCGGGCGAAACGATTGGATGCTTCGGCCTCACGGAAGCCGAGGCGGGCTCCGACCCGGGCAGCATGAAAACCCGCGCCGAGTGGACGGGGAGCGGATACCGCCTCCATGGCTCCAAGACATGGATTTCAAACTCTCCGATCGCGGACTTGTTCGTCGTATGGGCCAAATCGGAACGGCACGGAGGCGCAATCAAGGGCTTTCTTCTGGAAAAGGGCATGAAAGGGCTTTCGGCGCCCAGAATTTCCGGCAAGCTATCGCTCAGGGCATCCGTAACCGGCGAAATCGTGATGGAAGGCGTTGAAGTCGACGAAAGCGCTATTCTTCCCGACGCCGAAGGTCTCAAGGGGCCTTTCGGCTGCCTGAATCGCGCAAGATACGGAATCGCCTGGGGCGTTATGGGCGCCGCTGAAGCTTGCTGGCACCAGGCGCTGCAATACGGACTCGCCCGAACCCAGTTCAAGCGGCCTTTAGCGCAAACGCAGCTCTACCAGAAAAAGCTCGCAGACATGCAGACCGAAATCGCCCTGGGGCTGCAGGCCGCCCTGAGGGTGGGGCGGCTTATGGACGAAAATCGATTCAAGCCCGAAATGATCTCGCTGATCAAGCGCAACAACAGCGGAAAGGCTCTCGACATCGCGAGATCAGCGCGCGACATGCTCGGCGGCAACGGAATTCAGCTCGAATACCAGGTCATGCGGCACTCGCAGAACCTCGAAACCGTCAATACGTACGAAGGCACCCACGACGTCCATGCTCTGATTCTGGGCCGAGCGCAGACCGGGCTGCAAGCGTTCTGCTGAATCCCGATCGCTTCCGGCGCGGCTTCGGAAAGCGAGCAACTTTCCGAAATGAGCGAGGCGGCGGCAAAGCCTCGCGCAAAATTCCCGATGCGGCATGGCTAGGCCGGCGGGCCGCAACGAGGCGCCAATATGGCTAGTTTGAATTCCGACCCGCTGTGGTGGCACGATGCCGGCTCTCCAGCGGCTCCCGAACCGGAGCCGCTGCCGAAGGATGTCGAATTCCTTGTCGTCGGAGCGGGGCATACGGGATTGTCGGCAAGTCGAACGCTCGCGAAATCGGGCAAAGCCGTCCTGGCCCTTGATGCCGGCGCGCCGTGCTCGGGCGCCAGTTCCCGCAACGGCGGCATGATCGGCGGCGGGCACAGGCTGTCGATCAGGCAGGTCGAAAAGCAATACCCGCCGGACACCGCGATTCCGCTGCTTCGGGAATCCTACATTGATTCATTGGATTTCGCCCTTCAGCTGATGAAGGAGGAGCAAATCGAATGCGACTATGCCGAAACAGGTCGATTTCGCGCATTCTGGCAAAAAAGCGAGTACGACGAAGCGGAAGGCGAACTGGCAAGGCTTCAGGAACTCGTTCCAGTGGACGCCGAGATGCTTCCCCGTTCTCGCCAGAGGGACGAGGTAGGCTCCGACCTCTACGCGGGCGGCATCGTGTACTTTCGGCATGGCGGGCTCAATCCGGCCAAGTGGACGTTCGGCATCAGGGATGCAGCCCGGCGGGCGGGAGCGCTCGTTCAGGGACATACGCGCGTCCATTCAATTCGCAGGCACGGAAGCGGATTCGTCGCGGCGACATCGCGCGGAACCGTTAAAGCGGGGCATGTTCTGATCGCCACGAACGGCTACACGCCGCCTGCGTTTTCGGAACTCAAGCGCCGAACGATCCCCGTGCCTAGCTTCATCGTTGCTACCGAGCCTCTGGGATCGAACAGGATCAAGGACCTGTTTCCGAATGGAAGAATGATCGTCGAAACCAGGGAGCGGCACTGCTACTTCCGCCCGTCGCCCGACGGATCGCGCATTGTCTTCGGCGGTCGCGCCGCCATGGTTCAAGTGCCCGAAGCTTTCGCCCGGCGTGAAATGCGCTGGCTGCTTGCGCAGGTTTTTCCAGATTTGAAGGGAGTCGGACTAACTCACAGCTGGCGCGGCCTGACTTGCTTTACCTTCGGAATGTCGCCGCACATCGGCGAGATAGCAGGCGTTTGGCACGCAATGGGATATTGCGGGAACGGCAACGCGCTAGCTCCGTATCTCGGCCACAAGGCGGCCTTGCGCATGATGGGAGACGCCGAGGGCGAAACCGCTTTCGCCAACACGGAATTCGGAACCAAATGGTGGCATCGCGGCATACCTTGGTTCATGCCCGCAGCCGACGCGCTCTTTAGGATTCGCGACGTGCGCAGCAATATGAGAAATGTGCGCGATCGCCGGATGAGGGCGAATTAGCCCGTCTTCGAAAGGCCAAGTTCCAGTTCCGGCGGAAAGGCGCCCATCGGGCGGGCCTCGCATCGGCGGCAATGCCGCGCGGCCCAGACGCCGCCGGGACGGTCCAGGGAGAGCTTCGCGCGCCGGGAAGAATTCCGCTTTTCATCAGGGAATTATTTTTTCCGCGCGCCCTGTGTCGCGAATATCCCAAGAATACGCGATAGAAGTCGTGAACGAGCGGTCCCGTGAATTTATACGGAGCTTGCTGCCGCCTAGTCGGCGCGAAAGAGATGCCGATAGGCGGCAGGGACAACGGCGCGGCAATCAGGCGCGACGGCTTGAGTCGCCAAGCGGGAATCGGATGCGACCGCCCTTTCAAGTCATTGCTTTCGCTTCCCGCTAATAACATCTATCAGCGGAAGATCGGGCTGCATCTCTTTTAGCGATCAAGCGGTCAACGCATTCATTGAAGGAAGCTTCGAATTCTCAGCGAGGAAAGTGCAAAGCTGTTTCGGATCGCCGCTGCCAAGGCCGGATATTCCCGAGATTTCAATTTCCGGCGGCGATCGTCGGAAAACGCGATACGCTCCGTTAGGAGATTGCGCTGAATTTGCACCTGCTTCTATTGTCCGGACCGCCAAGGTCGGGAAAGAACGTGGCCGGCGCCGCGATCGGCAGAAGATTCGGCGCGGACCATTTCGCGCTTTCCGATCAGCTCAAGATCGATACGCATTCGTTTTACGGTCTGGGCAACGATCTGCCGGTAATGCATTTCGAAAACGTCAAGGACTCGCCGTGCCCGGAATTCGGCGGGCTGACGCCGCGCCAAGCGTATATCGACTATAGCGAAAACTATTTGAAGCCGCGCTTCGGATCCTGTCGACTAGGCGAGATCGCAGTGTCGAGGATCAAGCGAAACATAGGCGAAGGACGATTATCGATATTGTCGGGCGTTGGATTTTTGGACGAAGTTCGGCCGGTAGTTGAAGCAGCCCGATCGGATTGCTGCCTGCATTTGGTCGTCGTTGCCGCGGCGGACGCAGAATTGCCTATCGTCGACAGTCGGGAACGACTGGATTTAAGTAAACTGGGAGTTAGCGAATTCAGCGTAGCCAATGACCGAACCGGCGCCTTCATTGACGAAATCTGCTCTATTGTAAATTCCTTCCGCACCGGTTCAGAATGCATTTGACCGGGACCGAACCGCAATTCGCGCTGGCCGTAAATTCTCGGCGCCGGGCGTAGCGCGCAGGCAAGCGGCGAGCATCTTCGCAATTAAGATCGAACTGCGGACTGCATCCCGGCAAGGTGATCGGCTGCTTGTGCAAATGTGCCGCAACCAAGTCTTTTAGACGGCGGCCAATGATATTGATCGGGGACAGCTAGGCAGCACTTGGTTTTTTCGTTGTTTCATCTCGCCGCGTGCGCGGATGCCGACATTTCGCGAACTACCGCTGCGCGGCGAGGACAATCGTCGCGGCTATTCGCCCTCGCGGGCCAAATTCCGTGCATCAAAAGCCATGATCGCCGACGAATTCTTCCCGATAAGCGGCTTCGATTCGCGCGATCTCGTCATCTGTCAGCGCAGCGAATTCCCTTTCTCGCCCGCGGCGCGAAAGCGTTCCGGCATTTTGCCGGAGGAACCTGAAGAGCAGATCCGACAGGCGATCCGGCATATCGACGATTTGGGTTACGTCGTTCCGAAACGCATCGTACCGACTTTGAAATTCCGCTTCTTTCGGAATGTCCAATTCGATAGTTCGCTGCACGCAGCCGTACAGGAACTCGGTTTGAGGCGTTGCATCGAAAAACCGATAAAAGTCGCCGGTATCGTTCAACACCCGAATATTGCCGCATTCCGTCGTTTCCCACCGGACCAACGGCAGCATGCGTTGCGAATAATCTTCGAGCGCGGCGCGGTAGTCTTCGATCCGGTCCAGAATCGCCGCCGAAACCGGAAACACGAGTCCTGGCGGATTGAAGCCGTGCCGGGCCAGAACGTGGTGAGCCAGATAACGGTGCAGCCGGCCGTTCCCGTCGTCAAAAGGATGGATATAGACAAAGCCGAAGGAGAGAATCGATGCGGCGACTACCGTATCGAGCTGCCGAGTGGATATTCGGTCGAAAGCGGCCAATCCCTCTACAAGCTCCACCAGATCATCCGGTCGAGCGCTGATATGGTCGGGGATTGGTGCGCGCGACTCGCGGTCGTGTTGACCGACAAAGCCGCCTTCGGTCCGCAGACCCAGACGAACAAATCGGTTGTCTCCGATCACGATGCGTTGCAAATGAAGGAGTTCGTCGCGATCGATCGATTGCCGCCCGGCCTGGCCGATAGCGCGGGCCCATCTCTGGATGCGATCCTGGGGAGGATGCTCGCTCTCAATTGCGAAACTCGACTTTGAATCCTTGACAAGCAGAAAGGTGGCCGTGCGCGCGAGTAGATCACGCGGCACGGCGGCAATAGCCTGCTGAGCGCGGGCCGGTAGGTCCGAGGCGATAAAACGCTTCAGTGCTTCGGTGCGGAATACTAGCGGACAAAAAGCCGGCGTGCCGGGAAGATTGTTCCTGACACGGTGCCGCGGGGACTTTTGCGCAGGAATCGCAAATTGCTGGTTCGGATCTACGATTAGCGGGTAAACCCCTCTGTCGGCGTTCGGAAGATCAAGCTTACTTCCTGTCAGCCACTCATAGAGAAACCAAACACGCCGAGAGTAGGTTCCCGTGGGCCGAGCCTTGACCATGTCAACCAGAGGGTTCGGGCCGGTCGCAGCAAACAGGCGTTTTAGGACGGCCAAGTCGAGACCTTCATATTCGAGAGCGAAGGTGAGATGACCTTCCAGGCTTTCGTCCGGTTTGTAGCGCGGTAAATAGATGCGCCAGCCATCCTGCTCCAAGAACCTGTGCCGTTCACCTATGGCACTGAGCCTCCGCGGAAGCGGCACCTGCAAATCGAATGCTCCAATCAGCGCAGAGTATCCCGCCAGAGTCGCTGACACAGGAAGACGCCGCTCCGGAAAAACGGTAGCAGGAGCCAAAAAACGATTCTGAGCAAGAGTATCCATGACTAAATTGTTAGGTTCCGAATTAGCGCAAATTTACGGACCATTCCGTGCAAAATGATAACTACCCATGAAAAATAGTAACTCATGGCCCGTAGAATGAAAAGCAATGCTATTGGTATCCGGGCGTGTGGACCAATTATGGCACGACCGCGTGTCGCAGAAATTGGATCGCTGCTTCACCCGAAATATAAAGATGGCCATGCGATGATTAACCTAAATTTAGACATAAGGGCGGCAAGCCGACAAAACGATTGCGCCATTGCGCGATTCCGGCGGTCAGCGTGCGGCCCTAGGCGCGGAACCGGAGGCTTGTTTTACCAATGCCGGAAAATTTCTAGGTGCTCGAAAAATTTGAAGGTGTTGAAAGTTCCCCCAATGCTTCTCACGCTAATTCCCCCGACTTCGAGCACCGAGAAACACAAGGAGTTGCTCGGATATGCTCAAATGGACATTGCTGATCGTGCGGTCGCACCGACACGGTCAGGTCGCGGACCTCCCCCGTTGCTTGCACTGCAAGCGCGCGGTAGTTTGGACATGTTCCGACAGATTGGGAGGAACCGCCAGTGGCAAGCATCACCATCCGCAATCTCGATGACTACGTGTGGACGCGCCTGCGCGTCCGCGCCGCCGAGCACAGCCGCTCAATGGAAGAGGAGGTGCGTATCATCCTTCGCGAGGCCGTGAGCGACAGCCAGTCCGCCTCCCGGAACCTAGCGGAGTTCACCCGGGAGTGTTTCGCACCCCTTGGCGGGGTCGAGCTTGACCTGCCCCCGCGCGGCCCGATGCGCGAGCCTCCGGATTTCTCCCAATTCTATTGACATCTGGCTTGGTGAATGGATCGGCTCTACTGCGTATACTGTTGTAATTGCAAATGTACCAAGAGTTGGGAGGACGAAACTGGGAGCGCCATATGGGCTATTCAGCTAAGGCGGTAGCCAACTATTTTCTGGCCAGATACGGAAAGGAAGGCATAACGCCGCTAAAGATACAGAAACTTGTGTATCTCGCACATGGATGGAATTTTGCGTTTAGTGATGAACTGCTTGTTGATGACGAATACGCAGAAGCTTGGCAATATGGCCCTGTTTTTCCATCATTGTACCATGAATTCAAACATCTAGGCCGAAAGCCGATCATCTGGCTTGCGACGGAATTAAAACTTGAAAGTTTGTTCGATGACGATTCTGATGTCGCCGTTGAAACACCTAGAATCTCTGGTTCCGACAAGCCAATTTGCGAACTGCTTGATAAAATTTGGGAAGTGTATGGCTCGGCAACAGGTTTGCAACTTTCAGAGGTCACACACCGTCCTGATGCGCCGTGGGATATTACGAGAAAACGCGTTGGCAGCAAGCGAAACGAGAATATAGATAATTTAGTTATCAAGGAATACTACCGGAAAATTGTAAAGGAAAGGAATAGTTAATGGCTGACTTAAGATTCCGTTAAGTAAGAATTCATTAAAGATTAAACTAGTATGTCTGCCGATCAAATTGCGCCAAGCAAACTCGATGCCGAGGCTACGAGATAAACATATGGATGCGAAAACTTGTCTTGTGGCTAGCTGTAATTATTTTGGTTCCTGTTGTTTTTCTGAATGTTTTTGTCCTTTGCTAGCTAATCAATTCAAATAACCAACCTATCGGTTAGATTGTGCTAGCTGTTTCACCGATTGTTTCAATCACGGTCTTTACTATCACATTGTTGTTTGCAGTGTTTAGAAGTTACAAAGATAAAGATTTACCCGAAATTTCAATGGGTGATATTGTGAAATCCGCGACGAATAGTCAATCTGGAAATTAATCGGGTGCATGTACCACGCATATTATATGTTGTTAGGTTATAATACCAATAAAGGAAAATTTTTAGCTACTCGAAAAATATGGAGGCGCTGAAAGTTCCCCTGATGTTTCTCATGCCAATTCCCCTCAGCTTCGAACGCCGAGCGCGCGGATCCGATCCGGGGACTTGGTGACATCCGACCAGACCGCGCCGACCTTCGCCTTGACGGCATCGATGGTATCGAAGACCTGGTTGGCGAAGCGGCGCGATTTCGGGAACTGGAATACGGTCTTAACCGGGTTCAGCTCCGGGCTGTAGGGCGGCAGGCACCGCAGCGCAGCGCCGCCGGGCGACCGGAGAGTTCTTGAAATGCAGTTTTGAGTCGCCATGGCCGAATCAATACAGGAACGAATCAAGTTTGTTCAGAGGCTATCAGGCTAATGGGGCAACCCGAGCCCGTTTCTGAGGATGGAGGAAGAATCGAGGCATCGCGGCGAAGCCGGTAAAGGTCTACAGGTACTCAACCGGATGATCGCCGGACCGATACCGGGTGTAGCGAAACCATGCCGTCGGCAGGTGCGGAGCTTCGAACGACCTGTCGCCGCGGACATAGACCCTGGACCGTACGGTGCTCCCGATGGGACGGGACCGCTTCGGAATTCCGGATCGTGAATTACGAAGTCGATTAGCATGAATTACCTCGGTTGCCCTTCGCTGGCAGGCGGGCCACGGGACTTTGGTATGCTCGTCCGTAATGTTCGCTGCGCAGCGAATTTTGTCAGGATTTCGAATGCCTGCTAGAAGGCATATATTTGCTGCTCAGCAAAATAGGCTAGAACGGTGATGCTTAACTCGGATGCAACGGAAGGACAGCTGCTTGACGGGTTCCTGGAAGCCCTGAGGGAGATCCCCGATGCGCAGGCGGAGGTCAGTGGGACCGAACAGCCGGGCGGGCGCGATCGAGGACATGACGCCCAGGTTGACCTCCGGGTGGGCGGGAAGACGGCCACCCTGCTGATTGAGATGAAGAAGGACGTATATCCCCGTGACGTGCGGCAAGTACTTTGGCAGCTCCACGACTCCGCACGGAGATGGCCGCACCCGGAGGAAAAACGGGAAGCGGCGTTCTTCCTGATCGCCCAATCGATTTCGCCTGGAGCCAAGGAGTTGTTGAGGAACGAGCGGGTCGGCTACTACGACAGCGGCGGCAGCCTGTTTCTGCCCGCCGGCAACATCTACGTGTACGTAGACAAGCCGCCCCCGAAAAGCCTGTCGCGGTCCATCCGTTCCGTGTTTTCGGGCCGTCGTGCGCAAGTGCTGCACGCGGTCCTGCTGCGACATCGCGAGTGGTTCGGAGTGAGTGACATCGCCAACCAAGCCCAGGTATCGCCCGCGACCGCCTCGCAGGTTCTGATGGAAATGGAGAAGTTCGAATGGGTAGTGTCGCGTGGACAGGGGCCAGGAAAGGAGCGTCATCTGCAAGAGCCGGGCGCCTTGCTAGATACATGGGTGAACCAGCAGGCGGTGATGCGGCCGCAGTCCATGCGGCGTTACTTCGTGCCGTCGGCGCGCGCGGACGGGCTGGCGGAGAAGTTCGCCGAGGTCTGCGCAGAGAGCAAGGCCGATTACGCGATCACTCACGAGGCGGCAGGGCAACGGTACGCGCCATTTCTGTCAACTATCTCCCAGGTGCGTTGCCGGCTGCTGGACGGTCCGGCAGCGGATCGGGCTCTTAGCGCAATGGATGCCCGGTTTGTGGACCAAGGAGCGAACCTTGCGGTCATCGAGGTCAAGTCGCTGAGCGAGTTGCTGTTTCGCGAATTCGTGAACGGGATCTGGCTGGCAAGTGCCGTGCAGGTCTACCTCGACCTGATGCGCGGCGAGGGCCGCGCCAGGGAAATGGCGGGCCACCTGCGCCACGACAGGATCGGCTTCTGATGGTGAAGCCCGCGACGTTCGACGGCTACAGCGATCAGTACACGGTCGAATGCGAGCGGGTCCTCGTAACTCTGCTGCGCGGACTGGGCCCGTGGAAGGAGTCGGTGTTTCTGGTGGGCGGATTGACTCCCAGATACCTGGTAGCGGCTCGGCCGCCGGAAGTACCGGCGCACGCTGGCACGCTCGACGTGGATATCGTTATAGATCTGCAGATTCTGGCCGACACCGCGGGCTATCGCACTCTCGAAGAGAACCTGCGTGCGATGAGATTCGAGCGGTCGACGAACGAAAGAGGCCAGAGGCTTTCATGGCGGTGGCAGACTCGCACCGAAAGCGGTGCGCTGATGGTGGTCGAGTTGCTCGCCGACGCGCCGGACATCGCTGGTGGCAGGGTCGAACCGCTGCCTACGGAAGGGAACATTTCCGCGCTCAACATCCCGCATTCGTCCATTGTCTTCGAAATGCACCAGGTCGCGGAGATTCGAGCGGAGCTCCTAGGCGGTGGGGGAATCGCCGCCGAAGTGGTGAGGCACGCCGATTTGGTGAGCTTCACTTGCTTGAAGGCATTCGCCTTCGACCAGCGCTTCGAGCGGAAGGATGCCCACGACCTGATCTATTGCATTGAGCACGCGGAGGATGAACTCGACGGCGTTGCGCAGAAGTTCCGAGAGGCCTTAGAGGGCAAGCACGACGCAGTGATTTGGAACTGTTTGTCAATTCTTCGCAATCGTTTCGCAGGGGACGGCGAAGTCGAGGGGTATCGGAAAGACGGTCCGGTAGCGGTGGCCCGCTTCGAACTGGGTGAGGGTGACGATGCTGGTCAGCGCGAAGATCGGTTGTTGAGGCAGCGGGAGGTCAACAGCGTGATGGAGCAACTTCTGGGTCGGATCGTTTCGGAGGCGGCATGACGGTAAAGGCGATTCCTCTCGGGATCAACAGATTTCTGGATCCCGCGATACCAAAGATAGGCGGCGTGCGACGTGATGCCATGGCGTACTGGGCATCGGCGTACACTGGATTCCCGAAGTCTGTTCGGGCCGTTGTGGGTGGTCGGGTGTGCCGGTTGGTGTGGCGATTCGTGGCTGCTCTGCTGCGGACGACTATTCCGAGATGTAACTGGGTGCCCAGGTCGATCACAGCGGAATTGACAGGATGACCGACAACGTGTTGACGGCAGGAAGTCGCGGGTCAATCTGGCGTAGATGGGAGCCGCACATCCATGCGCCGGGGACGGTGTTGGCGGACAACTTCCCCAAGGACAATTGCTGGGAGTTGTACCTGGATGCTGTCGAAGCGGCGTCGCCTGCGCTGCAGGCGATCGGGGTTACGGATTATTACATCACGAGATCCTACGAGCGCATGTGTGAGGAGAAAGCAAAGGGCCGACTGAAAGAATGCGACCTGCTCTTTCCCAATATCGAGCTGCGACTCAACACCGGGACCGTGAAGGGAAATTTTGTCAACATTCACCTCCTTGTCAGTCCGGAGGACCCGAATCATGTGGACGAATTGAACCGATTTCTGGGTCGGCTCTGGTTCTCTGCTTTTGACGACAAGTTCGCATGTACACCCTCCGAGCTGGCGCGGCTGGGGAGGCGCGCGCTCGGTGGCGATATCAGCGAAGAAGCTGCGCTGAAACACGGTGTCACGCAGTTCAAGGGGTGTAGGTCAAATAGTTTGATTAGGCCGCCTGCGACATTCCGACCTTCCAGTCCATGAGGTCCACCCAGCGCATGTTCGCGAGCGCGCATTTGATTGCCAGCATGGCGTTCGCCCCCTTGAGCGTCCAGCGGCTTCCGGGGCGCTTGAGGCGCAGCGC
>Ga0209022_1001665_pt1 | contig 21572 bp, 14 predicted proteins | sample PinacodermPK_FD_187300 | JGI IMG/M metagenome (GOLD analysis project Ga0209022, IMG submission 187300) | Host-associated microbial community of the marine sponge Aplysina aerophoba from Gulf of Piran - sponge pinacoderm, lysed by proteinase... | ecosystem: Host-associated > Porifera > Sponge >...
AGGGATCCTCCAGTTCCTCGGCCTGCGTTACAGACCGATTCTGGAGGATCCCGCCCGTTCAACCGCGGACCCTCACCCGACCCTCACCCCACCGACTCCACCCTGAAACGCGAAGCGCCGGATTTGACTGAGTGGTCCAGTTGGCCCCACTGGGCTGATGTCAGTGATCGTTCGAAGAACTTCGCCTGCCAACCCCACTCGGTGCCGTCGTCAAGTACCGAAAAGCACTCCATTCCTGCGTCTGGAGTTCCCTTGCGCGCGAAACGAGCATTCGCCGGGATTTCGGATCGGGCCAGTTGGCAGCATAGTTCTTCGAACGCGGCTTCCTGCGAACCGCCGTGGGCTTTCAAACTGGTCCAGTTCAGGTTCACAACCGAAACCTCATGAAACAAGATCCTTGGGGTTCCTCTGGAACCGTCACCACCGGCGACTTAGCAGGCGAGCGCCTAACGCGACGACAACGATAATGGTCAGCACTTGCGGCAATGCTGCGAATGGGAGTACAATACCCGTCAGAGGGCTTCCTGCCCACGACGTGAAGGTAAGATCGGGTATTGACGCGGCAAGAGCGAGGCCAACGACAATAGGTAGCAGCGAACTCAAGAAACTGCTCCAGAAACGTTTTTCTCATGAACCCCTAGTGTAGTCGTTGAGTGTTCGTCCCCCAGTAGAGCAGCGAGGTGTGACAACGAAGGTAACGCGCGGGTCTCGGTGCGCTCACGCAGCAGTTCCTTGTGGCCGGTACCGACCATCGTCTGGCGCATTCCCCTGAGCGCTGAACAGATTGTGATGCGTGCTCGGTAGAGACGTGAGACATCGGGACCCGTGGAGATCGGGCGCTGTCGGGCGGGTGAGAAGCCGTTCGATCGGTGATAGTGTGCGGTTGTGGTCACTGGGGAGCTGAAGAGCAGGATTGATGCGGTTTGGAACGACTTTTGGTCGGGAGGGATATCCAATCCGCTGGAGGTGATGGAGCAGCTCACCTACCTGCTGTTCATCAAGGGCCTTGACGAGCAGCAGACGCTGGCGGAGAGAAAGGCGAACCGCACGGGGGAGCCGATCGAGGACGAGATCTTCCCCGCAGGTCAGGAGTTCCGGCCAGAGGGTCGCGCGGAGGGTCGGCCATACGGCGACCTGCGGTGGTCGGCGTTCAAGAACATGTCCGCAGCCGAGATGTTCGATGTCGTCGGGAACTACGTGTTCCCGTTCCTTCAGGAGCGTGCCGGAGAGAGTACGCATGCCAAGCACATGCGTGACGCTCGGTTCACGATCCCCACGGCTGCGCTGCTGCTGAAAGCGGTCGACGGGCTCGACGCGGTCGAGATGAAGGATCGCGACACCAAGGGAGACGTCTACGAGTACATGCTCTCGAAGATCGCGACGGCCGGCCAGAACGGGCAGTTCCGTACACCGCGCCACATCATCGAATTGATGGTCGAGATGATGGCACCCCAGCCCGACGACGTGATCTGCGATCCCGCAAGTGGTACGTGCGGCTTCCTCGTTAGCGCCGCCGAGTACATCCGCCGAGAGCACCCGAGAGCGCTCACCGACGACATCCAGCAGGAGCACTTCCACAACCAGATGTTCTCCGGTTACGACTTCGACAACACGATGCTGCGGATCGGGTCGATGAACATGCAACTGCACGGAGTTCAGAACCCGAACATCAGCTACCGCGACTCGCTGGCCGAGGACCACGCCGGAGACGTCGAGTCTTACAGCTTGATTCTGGCCAACCCGCCGTTCGCTGGTTCGCTCGACTACGAGGGCACGGCAAAGGGTCTCCTCCAGGTGGCCAAGACGAAGAAGACTGAATTGTTGTTCCTCTCGCTGTTCCTGCGGCTGCTCAAGCCTGGTGGTCGTGCTGCGGTGATCGTCCCCGACGGAGTGCTGTTCGGTTCGACCAAGGCGCACAAGGAACTTCGTCGGATTCTGGTTGAGGACCAGAAGCTCGACGGGATCGTGTCGTTGCCTGCCGGGGTGTTCAAGCCCTACTCAGGGGTCTCCACGGCAATCCTCCTATTCGCCAAGACCAACTCCGGCGGCACCGAACTCGTCTGGTTCTACGACCTTCAAGCCGACGGCTACAGCCTCGACGACAAGCGGACCCCGCTCCTATATGAGTCCAAGACCGGGGTGCTCGCCGAGGGTTTGGCCGAGGAAGAGCACGAGAAGAACAACCTCCCCGATGCACTGGCACGCTGGCAGGAGCGCGATGGCGCGGAAATCGAGCGAGCACCAACCGAGCAGTCGTTCTGCGTGCCGAAGGTCGACATCGCGGCAAATGAATACGACCTCAGCATCAACCGCTACAAGGAGACCACCTTCGACGAGGCCAAGTACGCGCCGCCAGCGGAGATTCTCGACGAACTCGTCACCACTGAACAAGAGATATTAGAGGGCATCGAAGATCTCAAGACGGCGATTCGAGAAGAGGTTGCGTGACGTTGTGAGGCGAATCCGGTCGCCATTAGCAGGGCAAGCCGAACCTCCTGCGGCATTCGGGTGGCCCCGTGCCTCTCTCAGTGCAGTGGCTGCGATCGAGCGCAAGGCGATCAAACCCTCTGAAATCGTCGGGCACGAGCTGTATGTCGGCTTGGAGAACCTTGATAGCAGCGGCAAGTTCTTGGGTGTTCGGGCCTCCGCGGACGCTGGTTTGAAGAGCAACAAGTTCGCGTTTACCGAGGATCATGTGCTCTACGGCAAGCTGCGCCCGTACCTCGCCAAGATCGCAGCTCCCGACTTCGGGGGCATCTGCAGCACCGACATAATCCCAATCAGGCCCGGTGACAGACTCGACCGCCGCTACTTGTTGCACTTTCTGCGGACGCCGGCAATGGTAGCCCATGCGGCGCACAAATCTGTGGGGATCAATCTTCCGCGATTGAGCCCGAACGTCTTGGAGTCATTCGAGGTTCCGTTGCCGCCGATTGAGGAGCAGCGGCGGATTGCGGCGGTGCTGGATGCGGCTGAGGCTCTACGGGCGAAGCGTCGTCAGGCGCTCTCCAAACTTGATCAATTGGATCGGTCCATCTTCCAGAGTTGCCTAAGTGAAGACAAGGTGGAGTCGGTCGAACTTGGGCGCCTCGTCGATCCTGTAGCGAAATGGAACCCTAGGCGAGATGGATCCGGGACATTTATTTACATTGATATCACTAGCATTGACCAAGTCATGAAAGTGGTCGCTCAGCCGACAACGATTGACGCGTCTGAGGCACCGAGTCGAGCTAGGCAGCTAGTCTCCTCAAGAGACATACTCGTGTCTACAGTGCGCCCGAATCTTAATGCGGTTGCTTGTGTGCGACCAAACCTCGATGGTGCAACAGCGTCGACCGGCTTCTGCGTGTTGCGTCCGCGTCGGGATGAGCTCGATTGGCGTTATCTGTTCCAGTATGTCAAGTCGCAACATTTCGTGAGACAACTGCTGCAAGTCGCAACGGGTGCGAGCTATCCGGCTGTATCAGACAGGATTGTCAAGGCAACAGAGGTTCCCCTTCTTGCGATCGCGAAACAACGACGGCTCGGCGACTTGCTCGACGTGTCAGAATTGTTGCGAGCAAAGCACCAAACGGCGCTCGCAGTACAGGACGAACTCTTCGCGTCGCTGCAGCAGCGGGCGTTTCGGGGGGAGTTGTGAGGGGGTCGCAGTTTTCGTTTCTTGAGGCCGAGTTTGGGGCTGAGTTTGAGTCGGCGGCGCGGGCGGAGGGGTACTCGCTGTCGGATCCGGGGGCTGCGGTCATCTATGCGCGTAAGTGTCTTGAATCCGCAGTCAAGTGGATTTACGAGCATGATCGATCCTTCCGTGACCCCTACGACGACACGCTCAACGCTCGACTGAACGAACCCGCCTTCAAATCGCTGCAAGATGGCCGGATCTTCGGCGTGGCGCGGAAAATCCAGAAGGCGGGGAACCGTGCTGTTCATGAATCCAAGGCGCCGTCGAAACTTGAGGCGGTCGAGATCGTCTCGGCTTTGTTCCAGTTCTGCTTCTGGTTCGCCGTCACCTACGGACGCACATCGAAACCTGATCCTACGCTGCGGTTCAATCCTCACCGACTGCTCGACGCGGGCAAGGTCGAGCAAGCATCGCTGCGTGAGCGTCAAGAACTTGAGGCGCGGCTGGAGCAGGAATCCGCAGAACGTGCGGCCGCCCACATGCGGTTGGTCGAATCCGATCGCGCAAACGCGCAACTGAAAGCTGATCTGTCGAAGCTGCGGGCTGAAGTTGCCGCGGCCAAGAAGCATGCCGAGGAGACCGTCCCGCCCGATGCGTTCGACTGGTCTGAAGCCAAGACACGCAAGTACAAGATAGACGCCCTGCTGGCAGAATCCGGCTGGACCGAACTCGTTGAGGGACGCGACACCGAATACGAGGTACACGGGATGCCGTCGGCCTCCGGTGTCGGCTACGTGGACTATGTGCTGTGGGGAGCAGACGGCTCGCCGCTCGCGGTAGTCGAGGCAAAGAAAGCGCTCGCAGATCCGAAGTCGGGTCAGCAGCAGGCCAAGCTCTATGCCGACTGTCTGGAGAATGAGACCGGGCAACGGCCCATGATCTACTACAGCAACGGGTACGAGCATTGGCTGTGGGACGACTCCCAGTACCCGCCGCGCCGAGTACAAGGGTTCTGCACACGCGATGAACTCTCGTTGCTCATCCAGCGCCGTACAACTCGCAGAGCGTTGACGACACTCGACCTCAGCAAGAGCATCGTCGACCGCCCCTACCAGCAACGGGCGATCAGAGCGATCTCCGAGCACTTCGAGAACGACAACCAGCGCAAAGCACTCCTGGTGATGGCCACCGGCGCAGGCAAGACCCGTACGGTGATCGCTCTCGTGGACCTTTTGATGCGTGCCGGTTGGGTGAAGCGGGTGCTGTTCCTGGCTGATCGCACGGCGCTCGTGAATCAAGCGGTGAACGCCTTCAAGACCCACCTACCCGATTGCGCGCCGGTGAACTTGGTGACCGAACCCAATACCGACGGCAGGGTACACGTGTCGACCTACCAGACGATGGTCGGCAAGATCGACGAGTACCGTGCCGACGGGACCCGCCGCTTCGGGGTGGGGCACTTCGACCTGGTTGTGATCGATGAAGCGCACCGGTCGGTGTACCGCAAGTATCGGGGCATTTTCGAGTATTTCGACTCGCTGTTGGTGGGCCTCACTGCAACCCCCAAGGACGAGGTTGACAAGAACACCTACGACCTGTTCGACCTCGAAACCGGTGTCCCCACCGACGCCTACTCGCTCGATGATGCCATCAAGGACGGGTACTTGGTGCCGCCCCGGGCCGTGTCCGTGCCGCTGCAGTTCGTGCGCGAAGGCATCCGCTACAACGAACTGAGCGAAGACGATAAGGAGCAGTGGGACGAGTTGGACTGGGGTGAAGACGATGAAGGGCTCCCTCGGGAACCTCCCGACAAGGTCGAGGCGGCGCAACTCAACAAGTGGCTGTTCAACACCGACACCGTCGATCGGGCGCTCGCTCACCTGATGACCGAGGGCATCAAGGTGGCCGGCGGCGACCGTCTCGGCAAGACCATCGTCTTCGCCAAGAACCAGAAGCACGCCGACTTCATCAAGGAACGCTTCGATGCCAACTACCCGTCGCTGAATGCTGGGAACTTCGCCCGAGTCATCACCCACCAGGTGAGTCACGGCCAGAGTCTGATAGACGACTTCTCCAACAAGTCCAAGGCACCGCACATCGCCATCAGTGTCGACATGCTCGACACCGGCATTGACATTCCAGAAGTCGTCAACCTCGTGTACTTCAAACCGCTTCGTTCCAAGACCAAGTTCTGGCAGATGCTCGGGCGTGGCACCCGGCTGTGCCCGGGCCTGTTCGGGCCCGGCGACGACAAGACCCACTTCAAGGTGATCGACTTCTGCCAGAACTTGGAGTACTTCAGCCAGCCGCTGGTGCCGGCGGAGAAGTCGAGCGGGAAGTCTCTCAACGAGATCCTGTTCTGTGAACGGCTGGAATTGCTGCAAGCCCTCGATTCCTTCGGGTCGCTCGCTGGCGAGAGAGCCGAGGTTGCGGCAACTCTGCACCGAGCCGTGGCGTCAATGAACCCCGACAACTTCTTGGTGCGGCCGCATCTGGAGCTCGTCGAGCGGTTCAGTGCCCTCCAAGCATGGGAGACGATTTCGCTCACGGACCTCGCGGCGCTGGCCGACCGAGTCGCCAAACTGCCCGACCAACTCAATGCCGACAACAATGCCGACAACGAGGATGGCAAACGCTTCGACATAGTGATGTTGAACGCGCAGTTGGGCTTGCTGCGGCACACGCCGTTCGAGCGTCAGCGCACCCGAATTATCGGTGTTGCCTCGGCCCTCGAGGACCTCGGCACGACGATTCCAGCAGTAGTCCAGCAGCAGCAACTGATCGCGGACATCCAGACCGACGAGTGGTGGGCCGATGTGACGTACCCGATGATCGAGGATGCCCGCAAACGGCTTCGTGGTCTCGTCCATCTCATAAAGCACACCAGCAACAACGTTCTCTACAGCGACTTCACCGACGAACTCGGCCAATCCACCGAGATCGAATTGCCCGGCACCGGCGGGTCGGTCCCGAGCATCGAGTTCGAACAGTTCCGCAAGAAGGCACAGCACTTCCTGAAAGAACACCTCGCCGAGGGAGTGGTGGCCAAAGTCCGCAGCGGCGAACCGCTCACCACCTCCGACATCGAGGAACTGCAGCGCATTCTGGTTGCTGCCGATATCGGCGACACCGACACATTCGCCGCGGCCTCGGCGCGTGCGGGTAACTTCGGGTTGTTCATTCGCAGCCTCGTCGGACTCGACCGCACCGCCGCCGTGCGAGCGTTCGCCAAGTTCCTCGACGGCAAGCGCTACAAGCACAACCAGATCCGTTTCGTCACAATGGTGATCGATTACCTCACCGAGCACGGCAGCATCGAAGCCAGCCGCATCTACAACTCACCGTTCACCGCGCTCGCCCCCGAAGGACCCGAAACCATCTTCGCAGACGATGACCTCGACGAGTTCTTCGCGATCGTCAATCGCCTCGAGAAAACCGCAACCGCGTGAGATCCTCAACAAGGTGTTGTCACCGCTACCGAGCGGTCAGAAAGAGCAGTCTCGCGGCCCAGTAGACATGTGGTTGTTGGTCCTAGTCTTGCGGGATTGTGCCCTGCGGTTGTCCCGAACCACCAATGTGCTCGCGGTAGAAAGCATCGCCGAGCCATTTCTCGGTGCTCAAAGGCTTAACCACGAATGGCCCGATCTCACGCTCTTCAGGCTGGGATTCCGGCTCGATATTGGTGGTGTTCACGTGTTCTAGCCTTGCGCTCTTGAGAAAATAATCAACCGCTCGGGTGTCTTGGAACGTGTTTACTTGGTGTGTGCGCTTTGTCGTGGGGGACATTGACAGTACCAGGCTGGAGCAGTACCCATGGATCGATTCAAGTCCGAAACCAAACGCGAGGCTGCCGACCCGGCTCGCCGGAGGCGTGCAGCTGTCCCGCTTGATCTCGACGAGGCGCGGTTGCGTCGGGGCAGTGGCTGGGACGGCGATCTGGACGAAATGCGAACTGACCGCGTGCAACGACTCTGAGGATTTGCCCGTGATGACTCACGATCCCTACCGTCTGTCGGGCAGAATTCGGGGTATCGCGGGCTCGGGCTCTACAATTGGGGGCTGATGGCTGGAACGAATCCTCAGATCGAACGTCGGTTGCGGCGTGTGGGGCAGCAGCTGCGCTCGTTGCGCGCCGATCTGCAGGTCACCGAGGAGCAGCTCAGCCAACTCAGCGACGAAGCCTACGACGCACGGGTGCGAGCGCTCGTGTCGGAGACCCCGCTCGCAGAACGGGAGCATCGCCGGCTCGCCCGCCATGTTGAACGCATGACCCGTCACCGCGACCGGGTCGTCGCAAAGATCGCCGAGCTCGAAACCACCCTGGACACGCTTCTCGATCATCTCAGCGCCTCGTGAGCGAGGATGCCATCCGCATCGTCGTGGCCGAGGACGAGCCGATAATCCGACTCGACCTCGTCGAGACCCTGCGCTCGGAGGGCTACGAAGTCCCAGCCGACACGGGCCGCGGCGACGAAGCCGTCGACCTGGTCAAGTCCCACACACCCGACCTCGTCCTGCTCGATGTCAAGATGCCCGGCCTCGACGGAATAGCCGCGGCCCGCACGATCAGCCAAGAAACCCGAACCGCAGTCGTCATCCTCACCGCCTTCAGCCAGCGCGAACTGATCGAGGGAGCCGTCGAGGCGGGGGCGATGACCTATCTGGTCAAGCCCTATCGGCGCAGCGAACTCGTCGCAGCCATCGAGACCGCCCTGGCACGGTTCCGCGAGCATGCGCTGCTCGAAGACCAGGTGAGCGACCTCGCCGAACGGCTCGAGGTCCGCAAGCTGATCGACCGGGCCAAGGGCCGGCTCATCGACGAGCACAAGATGAGCGAGAACGACGCCTTCCGGTTCCTCCAACAGCAGGCCATGTCGACACGGCGAAGCATGGCCGAGATCGCTAACGACGTCCTCGTGGGCACAAAGCCCTGAGCGGGCCGGTCAATGAGCCAACAAGCCGAGTAGGGTCCACAGCGATGGCCAAGCTGATGCTCATTGACGGGAACTCGCTCGTCTACCGCGCCTTCTTCGCGCTGCCGACCGACATGGCGACCGCCTCGGGCCAGGTGACCAACGCCGTCTTCGGCTTCACCTCGATGCTCATCAACCTGCTCAAGGATCACCGGCCGGACCGCATCGCGGTGGCCTTCGACCGCGCCGAGCCCACGTTTCGGCACGAACTGACCCCGACCTACAAGGCACAGCGAGAGTCCGCCCCAGACATCCTCTACCAACAGATGGGCCTGGTGCGCGAAGTGCTCGGGGTGCTGGCCGTGCCGGTCCTCGACAAGGCCGGTTACGAGGCCGACGACATCATCGCCACCCTCGCCACCCGTGGCCGGGACTCAGGCGACGACGTCATCATCGTCACCGGCGACCGTGACAGCTACCAGCTCGTGGAGGACCCGCACGTCAAGGTCCTCTACAACAAGCGGGGCGTGTCCGACTACGTCCTCTACGACGAGGCCGGAATCAAGCAACGCACCGGAGTGGCACCGTGCGACTACGTTCAGTACGCGGCGCTGCGAGGCGACAGCTCCGACAACCTCCCGGGAGTACCCGGTGTCGGCGAGAAGACCGCCGCCAAGCTCATCAACGAACGCGGCGGCATCGACGGCATCTATGCCTCACTCGACGACCTGACCCCCAAGCTGCGGGAGAACCTCGGCGCGCACGAAGCAAACGTCCGCAACAACGTCGAGATGATGAGGCTGCTGCGGGACCTGGAACTGCCCGTGGCGACCGACGAGCTCGCGATGGGCGAGATCGACCAGGCGGAACTGTCGAGGCTCTTCGAGTTCCTCGAATTCCGAAGCCTCCAGCAACGCCTGAGCGAAGTCCTCGACGGTCAGGTCGCCCCGCCGGAGGGCCAGCGAACCGAGGTGCTCCAAGCAGAGATCACCGTCTGTGAGACGCCGGCTGAAGCCACAGCCGCCCTGGGTGCCGCCCGCAACGGGACCGGCGTGCTCGCCCTGGCGGTCCCCGAGCACGGGATCGACGACGGTCTCGCCTTCGTGACCGACAGCGCCGGTGCAGAAGTCGGATTCGTGCCGGGCACGGTCCTGCAGGACGAAGAAGTCCTCGAGGCGCTGCGCCGGCTGCTCGGCGACAACGGACGTCAAGTGGCAATGCACGGTGCCAAAGCGACCGCACGCCGCCTGCTCGACCACGGCGTGGACATGCGGGCACTCGTCTTCGACACCCGTCTCGCCGCATACCTGCTCAACCCCGCAGACACCGCCTACGACCTCAAAGAGCTGCTCAAACGCCACACCGAGCTCGAACTGCCGGAATCGGCAGCCGCGCTGGGGCAGCTCGACCTCGACGGCACCGAAGAGGACCTCATGGACGAGCCGGCACGCCACGCCCTTGCCGTAGACCGACTCGTCGAACCGATGGGCGAGGCGCTGAGCACCCGGGGACTCGACGAACTCAACGACGAGCTCGAAGTGCCCCTCGTCCGGGTGCTGGCCCGGATGGAACAGCGCGGGATCGCGGTCGACCGTGAGGCACTGATGCACATACGCGATGAGCTCACCGCGCAGACCGAACAGTTCCGAGCCGCGGTCATCGCCGACGCTGGCCACGAGTTCAACGTCAACAGCACCAAGCAACTGCGCGAGGTGCTCTTCGACGAGCTCGGCCTGACCCCGTTGAAGAAGACCAAGACCGGCTACAGCACCGACGCCCAGACACTCGAGAAGCTCCGCGACCAGCACCAGATCGTCGACAACCTCCTGCGTTTCCGTGAGGTCGAGAAGCTGCGCTCCACCTACGGCGAGGGGCTCGTGGCCGAGACCGGCCCGGGCGACCGGATCAGGGCCACCTTCAACCAGACCGTGGCCCGCACCGGCCGGCTCTCATCCGATGCCCCCAACCTGCACAACATCCCGGTTCGCTCCGACCGGGGCCGGGTCTTCCGGACCGCCTTCGTCGCCCCGACCGGCCACAAGCTGCTCGTCGCCGACTACGACCAGATCGAACTCCGCTGCATCGCCCACCTCGCCGAGGATCCGGGCCTGATCGAGGCCTTCGAGGCTGGCGACGACATCCACACGGCCACCGCCTCGAAGATATTCCACATCGCTCCCCCCGAGGTGGGCATCGAAGAGCGCTCGAAGGCGAAGATGGTCTCCTACGGCCTCGCCTACGGCATGGAGTCCTACGGGTTGGCTCAGCGGCTCAATATCGAGGTCCCCGAGGCAGCGGAGATCCTCGACTCGTACTTCGCGGCGTTCCCCGCGGTGAAGCAGTACATGGACGACACCGTCAAGCTCGCCCGTGAGCGCGGTTACACCGAGACGCTGTTCGGGCGCCGCCGCCAGATACCGGAACTGTCGGCATCGAACCGGCAGGTCCGCCAGGCGGGGGAGCGTCAGGCGATGAACGCCGGCATCCAGGGCCTGGCCGCCGACATCTTCAAGGTCGCCCTGGTCCGCCTCGACGAGGCGATCGAGACCGCCGGCATCGACAGCCGCATCGTGCTGCAGGTGCATGACGAGATAATCGTCGAGTCCCCCGACTCAGAGGTCGAGCAGGCCAAGGAGATGACCACGTCGATAATGCGCGACGCGTTCGAGCTCCGGGTCCCCCTCGAGATCGACCTGCAGGTGGCGACAACCTGGGCTGGCGCCAAGGGCTGACAGCAGGGTCGACGGGACCCGCTGTTGAGCAACTGGGTTCAGCAACTGGGAGGCGGAAGTCCGGTAGGGGTTTCAACTTGGTAGCGTTTCGATGCTGTCCTGACCGACAGGGCACCACGGTCCGATACCGCGGCGCCACCTCTATCCGACAAGAGCAGAATGCAAACCGACACAACCGTCGAGACCGAGTCTCGATTCGGAACCTTCGATTCCGATGGAAACTACACCCCCCGCCAGATAATCGACGCAGACCTCGGGGGGGTGGATATCGAGGAGGCGTACACCTCCGCCATGGTTGTCGTCGAAGACGGCCAACTCGTCGAAGGCACGGTCGTGCGGGTCGACCAGGACGAGGTTCTGCTCGACATCGGCTACAAGTCTGAGGGCGTGATCCCCAGCCGTGAACTGTCGATCCGCAACGACGTCGACCCCAACGAGATCGTCGCGATGGGCGAGACCATCGAAGCCCTCGTCCTCACCAAGGAGGACAAGGAGGGACGCCTGCTCCTGTCCAAGAAGCGCGCCCAGTACGAACGGGCCTGGGGCGAGGTCGAGGGCATCAAGGAAGCCGGCGGAATGGTCAAGGGCCTGGTGATCGAAGTCGTCAAGGGCGGTCTGATCATGGACATCGGCCTGCGGGGATTCCTGCCTGCCTCGCTTGTGGAACTGCGCCGGGTGCGCGACCTGCAGCCCTACGTCGGCCAGCACTTCGAGGCCAAGATCATCGAGCTCGACAAGAACCGCAACAATGTTGTGCTGTCGCGCCGGGCCTGGTTGGAGGAGGCCCAGAAAGAGCAGCGCGAGGCGTTCCTCGACAATCTCAAACCCGGCGAGAAGCGCACCGGGGTCGTCTCTTCGGTGGTCAATTTCGGCGCTTTCGTCGATCTCGGCGGGATGGACGGGCTGGTCCACGTCTCCGAGCTCTCCTGGAAGCACGTCGACCACCCGAATTCCGTGGTGAGCGTCGGCGACGAGATTGAGGTGGAGGTCCTCGAGGTCGATCTCAGCCGGGAGCGCATCAGCCTCTCGCTGAAAGCGACCCAGCAGGATCCGTGGCAGGAGTTCGCCTCCAGCCACCGTGTCGGCGAACTGGTCTACGGTCGAGTCACCAAGCTCGTGCCGTTCGGCTCGTTCGTGCAGGTGGGCGACGGCATTGAGGGACTGGTCCACATCTCGGAGATGTCGGCACACCATGTCGACCTGCCCGAACAGGTCGTCACCCCGGGCGAGGAACTGTGGGTGAAGATCATTGATCTCGACCTGCAACGCCGGCGCATCAGCCTCTCGATCAAGCAGGCCGCTGAGGGTGGCCAGGTCGCCGCCGAGTATCAGGAGCACTTCGGCGACCACGCCTACGACGAACAGGGCAACTACATCGGTGGCGACGAGAGCTCCGAGGGTCAGCAGGCTTGGGAGGAGTACTACGCCGAGGCCGGCGACCACGCGGTGGCCGGCGTGATCGAGACCGACGAGGACGGTACCGAGTACGAGTACGTCGAGGTCACCGAAGAGGTCGAGGTGACCGATGGGGCCGAGGTGACCGATGGGGCCGAGGTGACCGATGGGGTCGAGGTCACCGGGGAGGCAGCGGTCGAGGAGACAGCGGTCGACGAGAACGAGGCAGCGTTCGGGGAGGCAGCGGTCGAGGACGAGGCTGGCCCAGACGGCGTGGTGGAAGACGAGTACGTCAAGGCCGACTAGTGATTGAGATCGCGCTCACCGGCGGGATCGGCTCGGGAAAGTCCACGGTTGCGGACGGCTTCGTTGACCGCGGCGCGCTCCTGATCGACGCGGACCGGATCGTTCGGGAGCTGCAGGAACCCGGCCGGCCCGTCTTCGAGGCGATGGTGCAGCGCTGGGGCGCCGCGATCGTGGCCGAGGACGGGACCCTCGATCGAGGCGCGGTCGCCGAAAGGGTCTTCAATGACGCCGACGAGCTGAAGGCCCTCGGCGAGATCGTCCACCCGGCTCTCTACAACGAGATCGAGCGGCGGCGTGGCCTGAATTCGGGCAGCGATGCGGTGGTGATCCTCGATCTGCCGCTGCTTGTGGGGGCCGACGGAACGTCCATCGCAGACCAGTTCGGGGAGATCGCGGGAATCGTCGTGGTCGATGCCGACCCGGAGATCACCGTTGAGCGCCTTGTGGCCAATAGAGGTTTCGACGAGGCCGACGCCCGGGCCCGAATCGCCAATCAGGCCAGCCGACAAGACCGCATCGCAGTAGCCGACCGGGTCATAGACAACTCCGGCGACCTCGCAGCCCTGGAACGCAACATCGACCGTGCATGGGAGTGGATCACCACCCTCCCGCACAAATGACAGCAATCGTGTGCGGCTACGCCCTTATCGGTATAGATCTACGTTCGTGCTTCATGTCGCGTTGGTCAGCCTGAAACGCGTTTTGTGGTTTTTTTCAGGATTCTCTCGGCTTCATCACGAATTGCCGGGTGCAGCGAACGAATCACGAAACGCTCGAGAGACCATGCGACCACCATTGGAGAGGTCTCTCTGAGTGCTTCGGCGGCATTGAGAGCGTGGTTCTTGTCTCGAATTCGCTGCAGGATCTCTATCAGCACGTCCCTTACGTGCCAGCGGTTGTGATGCTCACCCAATCCAAGAAGCGCTTTTGTTGCCAAGTAAAGAACGTGTTCATCATTTGAGATACGAACGGCTCGATCCCAGAAGCCAGCGATTGTGTCACAGAAATCCCACTTGTAACCGCTCGTTGCGACGGTATCTGCGTAGGCCTCAAGCAGATGCGAGAAGCTCTCCTGATGCGAACGCCAAGCTATTCGAATCGCCCCTGAAGACATCCGGGGAATCACACAATGAAGGGTTTCCATTGCTTCGGTAGGAGTACTCGCTTCGAATTGTGAAATCAGTTCAGCGATTGATGAGTCATCCGGTGATTCGAGTTGGAGTCGATTTGCGAGTTCGTCGGCGGTCTCTTCTTCTGAACGCCAATTCTCGGGAGCCTTCACCGCCGCTCCGATCGCGACCAACATTTCATCCGCGCTGTCGTATCGCTTTGTCGGGTCTAGTCGAGTCGCCTTCGTGACCACTGTGCGAAATAACGCTAGGTCCTGGTTGTCGCCAACAGGCAACTCTCCAGTTACAAGATGTTGGAGCACTCTTCCCAATCCGAAGATATCAGCCGGAGCTCCAGCCGATTTTGCGTCTTTCCAGGTCTCCGGGGCGGCGTATACGAACGTGCCGACCCCTCGGTGCGTGGACGTTAGGGCGGTAGTCTTCCGTTCAGCTTCGCGGGCGAGCCCAAAATCAGAAATCGCCCATCTTGACTTGCTAGTACGAAGAATGTTCCCCGGTTTGATGTCTCGATGAAAAATTCCGAGTTCGTGGAGATAGGAAAGTGCCGCGCATAGCTGTTGCATGATCTCTAGGATTGCTTTCTCATTACCCACGAATTCATCGAGTTCGTCAGCGAGGCTTCCTTTTGCCAATGGCATCGCGTACCAGAGACGGTCATTTTCGTCTTCGCCTGAGTCGAGTATGCGAACGACACCTGGGTGTTTACAATCAGCCACCAAGCGAATCTCCCGTTTGAAACGGCGGCGGACTTCGATGTCATCGAGTCCACGAAGTATCTTGATAGCTACGACCGAGTGGCGATGGTTCGGCTTGCGACGGGTGTCAACGGCACGGTACACATCAGCGAACCCCCCGGATCCAATCGGCTGATCGTCAATCCGATAGAAGCGTCCGAGTGTTCGCAGGGGGTCTTGATTGCTCGGTCGTCCTGAAGAGCGCCGAAGGCCCGACGTGTTCCAACGCGCCACATCATTGAGATCCCATATCGGGCCTGCCGATATCTCGCCGATCGCTGCTGGAAATCCAGGAGATTCCCGGAGCTGCGACACGCGCTGCCGTGAGAGTCCTAGTTCCTGAGCTATCTCGGAGACGCCACCGAGCCGGATGTCTTGGGAAGATATTATTGACATAAAGTCAATAATATCAAACAGTTGACTAGATGTCAATAATTAATGGAGCAGCCTAAGGACTCGTCAGGATCTCTGAACGCTAGCTTGGAGCTCAGTGTTGGGTTCTGAGAAGGCTGTACCGGCGCTGTTGTTCGGGAAATTATTGTATTCCGGTGGTGTACGGAATATACTATTTGCCCGAACACTGAAGCGAGGGTCGGCCATGGCAGAGCTCGAAGCACCAGAAACTGAAGCCGAAGTCATGCGTCGAGGGGTCGCGCTGCTTGAAGATCGTCTGCCATCTTGGTGGCGCGTACGGATGACAGCTAAGCCCGACAGGCAGATTGGCGCCCTCGTTGAGATATGTGACGCTGGCGAGGACCCTGCCACGCTGATCGTCGAGGCGAAGCGTGTTGTCCAAGGGAAGGACATCAGCCGTCTTCGTGAGAAGTTTGATCTGCTCACTCGGCGGTTCCCGAGAGGACAGGGATTGGTCGTAGCCCGGTACCTGTCGCCACCGGTTCGGGAGAGACTCACTGAGGCCGGACTCTCGTATGTTGACGTCACCGGAAATATGCGCGTTGAGGTCGACAAACCTCGTCTGTTCATCTCCGACCGTGGTGCCGATCGCGACCCTTGGCGAACGCGGGGTCGGCCTCGTGGGACGTTGAAGGGCGAGCCGGCGGCCAAGATCGTTCGTGCGCTCTCCGATTTCACCGGCACTTGGACGGTCCGGGAGTTGGTGGGTGCGTCCAAGGCATCAACAGGCGCGACATATCGAGTCGTGGAGTTCCTCGAACGCGAGGGCCTGGCTACGCGTGACGACCGAGGCCGGATCAACGTCTTCGACTGGGTTCAGGTGCTTCGCCGTTGGAGCAACGACTACGGCTTCATGCGTAACAACGAAGTGACCCGCTGGATTGCGCCACGAGGAATTCCGGCGCTCATGGAACGAATCTCTTCCTCAGAGGAATCCGAACGGTACGCGATGACTGGTTCATTGGCGGCGGCTGAGTGGGCTCCTTACGCTCCTGCGCGGCTCGCGATGATCTATGTCTCCGACCCCAAGAAGCTGAGCACCCAATGGGATCTGCGCCCCGCGGACGTTGGTGCCAACGTTATGCTCGCTCAACCAGAGTACGAGGTCGTTTTTGAGAGGTCAGTCACCAGTGCTGGTGGGGCGCGTGTTGCCGCACCTTCCCAAGTTGCTGTGGATCTGATGACAGGGCCCGGTCGAAACCCGAGCGAAGCAGAGGAGTTGCTCGAATGGATGAAACGCAATGAGCAGTCCTGGCGTGCCTGACGATCTCTTGGTTCAAGCGCGCTCGGCTCTGCTTGACGCCTTCGAAACGCTAGCTCAGCACCGCGACTCCGTCATTGTCATCGGGGCACAGGCGGTCTACCTGCGTGCGCAGAACGTGTCGGTTGCTGTCGCAGAGGCCACCAAAGACAGTGACATCGTGGTCGATCCGCGCTCTCTTGGCGACAGTCCGTTGATCCAAGACGCGATGGAGAGCGGAGGGTTCTATCGGGACCCGAAAAATCAACCCGGCGCGTGGTTGAGTGCGGCCGGTATTCCCGTAGACCTCATGGTCCCCGAGAAGTTGGCAGGTGAAGGAAGCAGAGGCGCGAGGATCCCGCCCCACGACAAGCACGCAGCGAGGCGAGCACGAGGCTTGGAATCGGCGGTCGTCGACAACGATTGGATGGTTGTAGCTGCGCTCGATCCGGCCGACGAGCGCTCGTTTGAGGCAAGGGTCGCTAGTTCGGCCGCTCTGCTGGTCGCGAAAGCGCACAAGATCCACGAGCGGGCAACGGACGCGCCCGAAAGGCTCGTCGACAAGGATGCACACGACATCTACCGCCTCCTTGTCGCTACCCCGACCGAAACTCTGTCCAGCGGTATCGCTCACCTGCTGGTTGACGAGCTTGCGGGGGAGACGACCATTCAGGCAGTTGATTTCCTCCGAGACGACTTCGCGGCGGGCCCGACTGCACTCGGTTCGATGATGGCGGGACGTACCGAGGAAGGAATCGGTGCGCCTGAGACGGTTGCGCTTCAAGCTTCAATCCTCGCTTCGGATCTATTGAAGGCCCTCGGATAGCAGCCGACTCCGGTTGCGTCTCGCCGAAAGTGCGGCCGAGCACCGCGGCTCGGGCGTTAGGTCTGTGAGAGCGCCAAGAATACCGTGGCTCCGGCACGCTCACTACCATCGGTCACCTGTCGGGATTCGCGACGAGCGCTACCCGTTCCGGTGGGGCGCGATTGATGTTTCGTCGGTTCGTGTCTGTAACTGCGCCGCGGTGATCGAAACCCGACCTGGCTTGGGCCCTGGGTGTGTGAACGACCAACGAGCCGATCTGGCAACTACCGGCGAGTCGAGCCCCAGAACACTAGGTGCCAAGCTCAATTGAGCGGCTGCTGAATAAATCCAGAGATTCCGTGGACATTTGGTTGCCGTTTAGACGAAGGCACGCACAGTACCGGGTGGTGAGACATCCTCACCACCCAACAGAAAGGTAATTTGATTATGAAATCACCAGAAAAAGAGTCGCCCAAGGCGTGCACGTTGGAGCAGTACCGACACGTTCACGAGATCGACACGCAGCTAGAAACCCGCCGTGCCAGCATAAACGCCTTCTTCATGAAGACTATGTCGTTGCTGCTGGTCATTGGCGGTCTCTTGTCGGCGGGGTCACCGTGGTTGCTGTGGGTCGCGCCGGTCGCTGCGATCGTCGTCTGTATCGCATGGGAGGGCGCGATCAAGGCTCACAGCGAACTCCGAGACGACAGGTTCAAGGACATACGACGGATCGAAGTGACCGTAACTGAGGCGATGTTCGCCGACCCGACCCAAACAAACCAGCCGCGGTCAACGCGCTGGCTTGACAGGGCACGGCGCTGTACCCAGGACCCGCTTTTTCTGCCGAAGCTGTTCGCTGGGATCAACCTGTTGATCTCGGTGGCGGTCGCAGCATCCTATTAACCAGCCGGTTGGCGGTTCCCCGCCTGAGCCGACTTCAACCGGCGTCGCTACTGTGTATGTCAACGCACGACGTCGGAGGAAGTGTCACAAACAAGCATGTCCGACCGGCACACTCGGGTCACTCAGGCATAAGGTCCCCTCTCAGTCGAAAGACGCGCAAGATTCACGAGCGGGGAAAGGACGCGCCGGGAAGGCTCATCGACGTGGATCACGACCCTCCCGCACTCCCGGCCCGGCTAGAAGCCGCCTCGCAACCGGTCCTGTCATCGATAGACAGTTGGATTTTGTGGACAAGAATGCTGTGCCCTTCTCGAATGTTCGGGAGATTGCCGGATTCCGTTGCCATACGGAATATACAATTTTCCCGAACAGCACCGTGCCCGGCGAAAGCAATGTGTCGACGAACGTACTGTGCCAGGTGTGAGCACTGTGCCCGGCGTTAGCACCTCGCGGGTAGGTTGAGGGCGTGCCTCCTGCGACGGTTCCCAGTGACCGCACGGCCTTGAAGGTCGTTTCCGGCTTTGAACCGAGCGGAGACCAGCCGGCAGCCATCGAGGCACTCGCCGAGGGCATCGGGCGGGGCGACCGCTTCCAGACGCTGCTGGGCATCACCGGCTCGGGGAAGAGCGCCACGATCGCCTGGACTATCGAGAAGGTCCAGCGTCCGACGCTGGTGCTGGCCCCCAACAAGTCGCTTGCGGCGCAGTTGGCCAACGAACTCAAGGAGTTCTTCCCGCACAACCGGGTCGAGTATTTCGTCAGCTACTACGACTACTACCAGCCCGAGGCGTATATGCCGTCGAGCGACACATACATCGAGAAGGACTCGTCGGTCAACGACGAGATCGACCGGCTGCGGCACTCGGCGACCTCGGCGCTGCTCACGAGGCGCGACACCGTGGTGGTCGCGTCGGTGTCGGCGATCTACGGGCTGGGTTCACCAGAGGAGTACGAGAATCAGCTGCTCGTTCTGCGCACCGCGGAGGAGCACGACCAGCGGTCGATACTCCGCCGTCTCGTCGACCTTCAATATGAACGCAACGATATGAACCTCATCAGAGGCAAGTTCAGGGTCCGTGGAGACACCATCGAGATCCATCCGGCATACGACGAGACCGCGGTGCGGGTCGAACTGTTCGGCGATGAGGTGGAGCAGATTACGGTGGTCGATCCGTTGACGGGGGAGCGGCTCAAGTCGCTGGAGGAACTGGTCGTGTTCCCCGCCACCCACTACGCCACGAGCCAGGCGACCATGCTCGCCGCCATGGAAAGGATCGAGGCAGAGCTTCGGGAGCGGTTGGCGACCTTCGAGAAGGAGGGGAAGCTGCTTGAGACGCAGCGGTTGCGAATGCGCACCGAGTACGACCTGGAGATGATGCAGGAGTTGGGCTACTGCAACGGCATCGAGAACTATTCGGGCCCGATCGACGGACGCGGCCCCGGGGAGGCACCCTACACCCTGCTCGACTACTTCCCCGAGGACTTCTTGATGGTGGTCGACGAGTCGCATGTGGCTGTGCCGCAGCTGCACGGCCAGTATGAGGGCGACCGGAGCCGCAAGGCCACACTGATCGATCACGGATTCAGGCTGCCCTCAGCGGCAGACAACCGGCCTCTGCGTTTCGACGAAGTGATGAAGCGCATCAACCAGGCCGTGTTCCTGTCGGCCACTCCCGGCGCTTATGAACTGGAGGTGTCTTCGCAGGTCGTTGAGCAGATCGTGAGGCCGACGGGGCTGATCGACCCGGCGGTGATCGTCAAACCCACCAAGGGGCAGATCGATGATCTCCAGGAGTTGATTGCTGGCCGGGTGGGGCGCGCTGAGCGGGTGCTGGTCACCACGCTCACCAAGAAGATGGCAGAGGACCTCACCGACTATCTATTGGAGCTCGGTGTGCGGGTCCGCTACCTGCACAGCGAGGTCGACACGATCCAGCGGATCGAGATCCTGCGTGATCTCCGCATGGGGGAGTTCGACGTGCTGGTCGGCATCAACCTGCTGCGCGAGGGCCTCGACCTTCCCGAAGTGTCGCTGGTGGCGATCCTCGACGCCGACAAGGAGGGTTTCCTGCGCAGCGACACGTCGCTCATTCAGATGATCGGGCGGGCGGCTCGCAACGTCGCCGGCGAGGTGGTGATGTACGCCGATCGGGTAACCGACTCGATGCAACGGGCGATCAGCGAGACCATGCGCCGCCGACAGTTGCAGCAGGCATACAACGAGGAGCACGGGATCGACCCCCAGTCGGTGCGCAAGGAGATCACCGACATCCTGTCGATGATCCGTCCCCAAGAGAAGCTGACCCCGGTCCCCGAGGCATTGTCTGATCTGGGTCGCAAGCGGCGGGCGACCGACGAACTCAGCGACCTCCCCGAGGACGAACTGGAGCGCCTGATTCGCACACTCGAACAGGAGATGCACGACGCAGCCGTCGATCTGCGCTTCGAATACGCCGCCCGCCTACGCGACGAAGTCAAGGAACTCCGCCGAGAACTCCGCGATATGCGCCGCTGAACCGCCCGCTCGCACTAGCCGACACCGGCAACAGATCTGGTGTGGTTTGGACGGGTGTCTTGTCGTTTCCACATCCAGTCATGAAGAGACCGACAGAGACCGACAATGACTATGCCGATCCAAACAGCCCGACAATTCGGCCTGGACGAACCCTTCGCGGGAGCCGTTGTAGGTCCCGCTTCAACTCCATGTCCAGTCAACTAACCGGTCGGTACCCCAACCCGGTGGGTCCGGTGAGTGTATCTCAAATCGGACCAGGTCGGCGGGGTCGACGAGTATTGAGTGCTCTTTCGCGAAATCGGCGTCGTTGGCGAGAACGGCTTGTTTAATCACATTTTTCTTGAGATTTCTTCGGAAAGATAACTCGCTGGCCGCTGCGGACTCCGCTCACTCCGACCTCAAACGCGAAGAGCCAATACTTCACCGCGCCAAGTGACCGCCAAGGCAATCAAGCGGATCATTGGACCTCAAGGGGTGTCAACTGACCGTCTTCGATCACGAGGATGTCGTCAAGTTGCTCCGCCACAGACCGGTCGTGGGTGGACATGACCACCGTCGCCCCCGATTGTCTCGCGGTGTCGCAAACCGGCCACCAGTCCAACGACGTGCCGCTTCGTGGCAGGTGTCAGGGTTGTGGTGGGGTTGGGAGGTCCAACGCACGCACTAGGAAGGTTGCCATTTCGGCGCGGGTGACGGAACCGTCGGGGCAGTACTGCAACGGATCGCTGTTGCAGCCGACTGTTATGCCCGCGGCGTAGAGCGCGTCAATGTTGGCGGCGTGGGTGCTTGTGGCGTCAACGTCGGTGAACCCGGCCGGCTGCGCGGCCTCTAGTTCGAGGGCACGCACCAGGAACGTTGCCATCTCC
>Ga0209022_1001675_pt1 | contig 21481 bp, 22 predicted proteins | sample PinacodermPK_FD_187300 | JGI IMG/M metagenome (GOLD analysis project Ga0209022, IMG submission 187300) | Host-associated microbial community of the marine sponge Aplysina aerophoba from Gulf of Piran - sponge pinacoderm, lysed by proteinase... | ecosystem: Host-associated > Porifera > Sponge >...
GGCGGCACCGGCTGCCAGTCCGCGGTCCGCCGCAGGACCGCCCGGCGCAGCGCCCCGATGTCGCCCGCAGCCGCGCAGAAGGCGGCGATTCGGAGCTCTTCGGCCATCCGCGCCATGCGCTTCGCCGCCGACTCCGCCGCCTCCGCGCCGTCCCCGAGCACCGGCGCGGCGGTACCCACGAGCGATGCGCCCAGCCGGATCGCCTTGGCCGCGTCGATGCCGTCGCGGATGCCGCCGCTGGCGAAGACCGGCCGGCCGGGAATCGCCCGCACCGTGTCGACCAAAGCGGCCGCCGTCGGAATCCCCCAGCCGGCGAAGACATGGGCCACGGCGCGGATCTCGGGGTCGGGCTGGCGATGCGCCTCGACCTCGCTCCAGCTGGTCCCGCCGGCCCCCGAGACATCCACCGCCGCGAGGCCGCATTCGACCAGCCGGCGCGCCGTCGCGCCGCCGATCCCGTTGCCCACCTCCTTGCCGACGATGGGAACGTCGAGCGACGCGGCGAGAGCTTCGACCTTGCGGTAGAGACCGGCCCAGCTGCGGTCCCCGCCCGCCTGCACCGCCTCCTGCAAGGGGTTGAAATGGAGGAACAGCGCATCCGCGCCGATGCCGTCCACGGCGCGCCGCGCCTCGTCCACGCCATAGCCGCAGTTGAGCTGGACGGCGCCGAGATTGGCGAACAGCAGGATGTCGGGGGCGACGTCGCGCACCCGGTAGGTCTCGGCGAGCGCCGGCCGCTCGATCATCGCGCGCTGCGAGCCGACACCCATCGCGATACCGAGCGACTGCGCGGCGGCGGCGAGATTTCGGTTGATCTCCCGCGCGCGCGGCGTGCCTCCGGTCATGCTGCTGATCAGCAGCGGCGCCTTCAGCGAGCGCCCGAACAGGCGCACCGAAAGATCGACCGCGTCGAGGTCGAGCTCGGGCAGCGCCGCGTGCTCGAAGAAGAACCGTTCGAAACCCGTCGACACCCCCTTGGCGGAGACATCCTCGCCGAGGACGGTATCGATGTGCTCGCTCTTGCGGGCCTCGATATCGCCGCTCATCGCGGCTCAGCCGGCGATCAGCGCAACCGTCTGCCACTCCTCGTCGATGCCGCCGAGGTCGACATTCGCGGCATCGCGCCTGGGCGCCATGTAGCGCCCGGCGAACGAGACCTCGAGCCGGTCGTCGGCGAAGGGGTAGGGATCGAGCGCGTAGGTCGTGGCATCGCGCGGGGTGAGCGCGACGGTGACATCCTCGTCGCGCGACTTCGGCACATGGGTGAAGGTCCGCAGCTCGCGGTCGGCGGCGCCGTTGCAGTTGAAATAGAGCGCCATGGTGTCGAAGAACTGGAGCTGCTTGTAGTTCTGCATCACCTGCGCCTCGTCGACCCACGCCGCGGTGTCCGGGTTCTCGGCCAGCGCGTGCTTGAGGCGGGCCTGGCGTTCCAGCTCGCCGTTCAGCATGCCCTCGGCGGTCGAGCGGTTCTCGGCGGCGAGGCTGTCGAGCAGGACATGGTCGGACATGCCGTAGCGGCCGTTATAGAGGCCCCAGCTGTGCATGCTCGACAACAGCCCGCAATAGGCGTGGTGCCGGCTGTTGAACTCGGGCGAGGCGGCGGATGTCTTGACGATCTCCGAGAACGGCGTCTGGACCAGGTTGTAGGGCAGCCCGGTGCCGGGATCGATCCGCCCCTCGGCGTCGAGCCCGGCCCAGCCGGCGTCGTGGTGATCGACGATGTAGAGCACCGCGTCGCGCGGCTCCACCGGCTCGAATTCGTCGTTGCCGAATGCGCGCGCGAGGCGGCCGGCGAAGCTCGTGTGCTGGGCCATCGTGATGACGAAACGCGGCTCTTCGGGGGGTGCGCTCTGCACGATCATCTTTCGGGCCTCCGGATCTTGGAGGCCGGATTATAGCACGCCGCGGCCCTGCTCACTCCCACTCGATGGTGCCGGGGGGCTTGGAGGTCACGTCGTAGACCACCCGGTTGATGCCGCGCACCTCGTTGACGATCCGGGTCCCGATCCGCGCGATCGTGGCGTGGTCGAAGGGGTAGCTCTCGGCCGTCATGCCGTCGGTCGAGACCACGGCGCGCAGCGCGCACACTTTGTCGTAGCTGCGCTCGTCGCCCATCACGCCGACCGTGCGGACCGGCAGCAGCACCGCGAAAGCCTGCCAGATCTCGTCATAGAGCCCGGCCGCCCGCAGCTCATCGAGATAGATCGCATCGGCGCGGCGCAGGATCTCCAGGCTCTCCGCCGTCACCTCGCCGGGTATGCGGATGGCGAGCCCCGGCCCCGGGAAGGGGTGGCGCCCGATCATGGATTCGGGCAGGCCGAGGGTGCGCCCGAGCGCGCGCACCTCGTCCTTGAACAGGTCGCGCAGCGGCTCGACCAGCGCCATGTCCATGCGCTCGGGCAGGCCGCCGACATTGTGGTGGGACTTGATCACCGCGCTCGGCCCGCCGGTCACCGAGACCGACTCGATGACGTCGGGATAGAGCGTCCCCTGGGCGAGGAATTCGGCGCCGCCGGCGGCCTCGGCCTCGGCCGCGAACACGTCGACGAAGGCGGCGCCGATCCGCTTGCGCTTGTCCTCCGGATCGGTGACGCCGGCCAGCTCGCCGAGGAAGCGCTCGCCGGCATCGACGGCGCGCAGCGGAATGTTGTAGTGGCCGCGGAACAGCTCGACCACCGACTCGGTCTCGCCGGCGCGCATCAGCCCGGTATCGACATAGACGCAGAAGAACTGCTCGCCCACCGCCTCGTGCAGCAGAACCGCGGTCACCGCGCTGTCCACCCCGCCCGACAGGCCGCAGACGACGCGCCCGTCCCCGACCTGGGCGCGCACCCGCTCGATCGCCCGGTCGCGATAGGACGCCATGGTCCAGTCGCCGCCGCAGCCGGCGACATTGTGGGTGAAGCTTCTGAGCAGCGCCGCCCCGTCCGGCGTGTGGACCACCTCGGGATGGAACTGGACGCCGTAATATCCGCGCGCGTCGTCGGCGATCGCCGCATAGGGCGCGCCCTCGCTCACCGCGGCGGGGGCGAACCCGTCGGGCAGCCTGGTCACCCGGTCGCCGTGGCTCATCCACACCTGCGCCCGGTCGCCGGGCTGCCAGACGCCGTCGAACAATCCGCAGGAATCGGTCACGGTGAGCTCCGCCCGGCCGAACTCGCGCGCGTCCGCGCTGTCCACCGCCCCGCCGAGCGCGGCGCACATCGCCTGCTGGCCGTAGCAGATGCCGAGCACCGGGACGCCGAGCGCGAACACGGCCTCGGGAACCCGCGGCGCTTCCGCCCGGGTCGTCGAATCGGGCCCGCCGGACAGCACCACCGCCCGCGGCGCGAATCCGCGGATCGCGTCGTCGCCGACGAACCAGGGGTGGATTTCGCAATAGACGCCGCTCTCGCGGATGCGGCGCGCGATGAGCTGGGTGACCTGGGAGCCGAAATCCAGGATCAGAACGGAATCGTCCGAGCGCTGCATGGGAGCAAGCGGCGCCTAGCCCTGCGAGGCGGCGAGCACCGCCGCGTCGGGCCAGCCATAGGCGAGCTCTTCTATCGCCGCGCCGCCGATCGATCCCGACCGCCGACCGACACGGCGCCCGCCCAGCGCCTCGTAGAAATAGCGCGCCGGGTTGCCGGCCAGCACCCAGACGATCAGCGACGGGCCGAGCGCGGACGCGAGTTCGACGGCAAGCCCGCAGAACAGGCGCCGGCCGACGCCGCCCTCCTGGTGATCGCCGTCGACATAGAGCGTGTAGACCTCGCTGTCATAGGCGAAGCCGCGCGACCGGGCCGGGCCGCCGCCGGCGAACCCGATCACCGCCCCGTCCTCGGCCTCGGCGACCGTCACGAGCTCGCCCCTCCCCGGGTGGCGGATGGTCCGCGCCCAGCTCGCCGCCCGCCCCTCGCCGTGGCGCATGCCGACCAGCAGCCGGTCGGGCAGCAGCCCCGGATAGGCGTCCTGCCAGCCGGCGACGTAGATCCGGGCGATCGCCGGGGCATCGTCGGGCCGGGCCGGTCGAAGGGTCGGGGCCACCGCGGTTTCACTCCGCGCGCCGGTAGTTGGGGGCCTCGCGGGTGATCGCGACGTCGTGGACATGGCTCTCGCGCATGCCGGCGCTGGTGGTCCGGCGGAACCGGCAATTGGCCTGCATCGCGGCGACGGTCGGGTTCCCGGTATAGCCCATGGCGGCCTTCAGCCCGCCGACCAGCTGGTGCAGCACGGCGGTCGCCGGCCCCTTGTAGGGCACGCGCGCCTCGACCCCTTCGGAAATCAGGTCGAGCTCCCGGCTGACATCCTGCTGGAAATAGCGGTCGGCCGAGCCGCGCGCCATCGCGCCGACCGAGCCCATGCCGCGATAGGCCTTGTAGGACCGGCCCTCGTAGAGGAACACCTCGCCCGGGCTCTCGTCGGTGCCGGCCAGCAGCGATCCGACCATCGCGCAATCCGCCCCGGCGGCGATCGCCTTCCCGAGATCGCCGGAAAAGCGGATACCGCCATCGGCGATAGCCGGCACGCCGGCCTCGCGGCAGGCCTCGGCGCATTCGAGCACGGCGGTGAATTGCGGGACGCCGACGCCGGCGACCACCCTCGTGGTGCAGATCGATCCCGGCCCGATGCCGATCTTGACCGCGTCCGCCCCGGCATCGACCAGAGCGCGCACCCCGTCGGGCGTCGCCACGTTGCCGGCCACCACGTCGGCGCGGTTGGACATCCGCTTGATCCGCCGGACCGCTTCGATCACGCCCCGGGAATGGCCGTGCGCAGTGTCGACCACGATGGCATCGGCCTCGGCGTCGATCAGCGCCGCGGCGCGTTCCGCCCCCTCCTCGCCGACGCCGGTGGCGGCCGCGACCCGGAGCCGCCCCTTGTCGTCCTTGGTGGCGTCGGGAAAGCGCTGCGCCTTCTCCATGTCCTTGACGGTGATCAGCCCGACGCAGCGATAGTCGCCGTCGACCACCAGCAGCTTCTCGATGCGGTGGGCGTGGAGCAGCCGCTTGGCCTCCTCCCCGTCGACCTGCTCGGTCACGGTGACCAAATTGTCGGCGGTCATCAGCTCGCGCACCGCCTGGTCGCGGTCGCTGGCGAAGCGGACGTCCCGGTTGGTCAGGATGCCGGCGAGACGGCCGCCGCGCTCGACCACCGGGATGCCGGAGATGCGGTGCGCGGCCATCAGGTCGAGCGCGTCGGCGAGCGTCGCATCGGGCGCGACGGTGACCGGGTTGACCACCATGCCGGACTCGAACTTCTTGACCCGCCGGACCTCGTCCGCCTGGCCCTCCATGTCGAGGTTCTTGTGCAACACCCCGATCCCGCCCGCCTGCGCCATGGCGATGGCGAGCGCGCTCTCGGTCACGGTGTCCATCGCCGCCGAGATCAGCGGGATTCCGAGGGGGATGCGCCGCGTCAGCCGCGTCGCGGTATCGGTCTCGCGTGGAAGGATGGCGGATTCGGCCGGCACCAGGAGGACGTCATCGAAGGAAAAAGCCTCTTGAATGTCCATGCGCGGGCCGTTGTCCAGAGGTGCGGCACCATACACGAGGCACCGGCGAATCCCAAGCGGGCGGGCGGTTCCGTCGCAACGCGGGAGAGCCCGCCGAACAGGTGCCTGTGTCCGACAGGCTAGGGGTCAAGAAGCGCAACGCAGCGAGTTGAACCGCCGTGAGACGCGGATACGCATCGTTCAACACGCGCTGTCGATGAGAAACCGATAGCCGGCATCGAAATCGGGCAACAATTCACATCGATAGCGCGCGAGCTCTTCGACGACGTCCTCATCGTCGAAGTCCCTCCTGTCCCTGTTTATGAAACAGCTGCGCGACGCTGGATTCGCTGCCCTGTGACAAAGGACGGACGCATAGACTATGGAGTCTTGCGGGGAAAAATCGTGCCGATCCCGGCATTCCGCCGACTTCGCCAAGACCGGCGCGTCGAGCGGGATGGCCTCCGCCGAGCCAAGTAGCCGCGAGCATACCTCATGGAGGCGTTCTTCTTCCTCCTCGGCGCTCTTGATCAGCAACTCGGTGATATCGCGAAATCCGCCAAGACGATCCGCGTAGATTTCGGTGCGCGCGATCTGGCCCAACTCGCTGTCGATTTCCTGCTTGGTATTCCTTCGTCGCTTGTGCCGCCTTATCAGGGTTTCGTAGGGCTCGATCAGACAATACGCGGGAACAATGAGATGAACGGCGCCGGTTTCGCAAAGTACCAGAATGTGTTCGCAGCTCCTCCACTGTCCCTGGAGCAAAGCGCACTCAAGCACGAAGTTGGATTCGACGTAGACGTTCACGCCGCCGCGTCGTACTCGATGCGGCCATCTTTGACGGCTGCGTGAAACCCGGACCGTGCAAGCCAGCTTCGATCGTCGCCGTGTCCGTTGGTCGATACGGCCGACCGCATGACATCGCTCAGCCAGGCGCTCACGATCAATTCGAACGCATGCCCTCCCACACTGCGGGGATCCACGCCGGCGCCTTCCAAATATGGGCTGAAAAGACTGTCCGCTTCGGCTTGGTAGCTCGGCGGAACCTCAACGGGATCGGTTCCGGCATCCTTCCACAGGTACAGCCTGTCCGGCGTGATCAGCAGAAAAAAATCTACGTCGCTGATTCCGCCGTGCGCGAGGATGTTCCGCCGCGTCTTGGCCGCCCAGCCCCGGGAGGTTCCCCGCTTGTTCTTGATTTCCGCGAGCGCCACCAGCCGGCCGGCGGGGTCGTAGAGGGCGAGGTCTGCGCGAACATGCATCGGCGGTCCGGCGGCTTCGGTGGCATCGGCAGGGACAATGGGTGCGTCCCCTGGAGATGTCAACGAACGGACCCGGCCCGATCAAGCCTCCTCGGCGCCCCGGAATCCGCGGGCGACGAGATAGAGCTCGGCGGACCCGGCGCGCGAGGCGGCGGGCTTGAAGCTCCGCACCTCGGCGAAGGCGCGCTTGAGCGCCGCCATGAACGCCGCCGCGCCGCCGCCGTGGAACGCCTTGACCACGAACCCGCCGCCCGGGCGGAGCACGCCGAGCGCAAGCCCGCAGGCGAGCTCGGCGAGGCGCTGGTTGCGGATCTGATCGGTGCCGCGATGCCCGGTGGCGGCGATCGCCATGTCGGAGAGCACGAGGTCGACCCCGCCGGCCAGCTCTCCGATCAGCGCCTCGGCCGCCGCCTCGTCGTCGAGGTCGAGCACGCGCGCCTCGGCGCCCGGGACCGGGTCCATGTCGGCGCGGTCGACGGCGACGATGCGACCGCCCGGCGCGCGCTCGACGGCGATTTGGGTCCAGCCGCCAGGCGCGGCGCCGAGATCGAGCACCGCCGCGCCGCGCCGCAGCAGCCCGAACTTGTCGTCGATCTCGATCAGCTTCCAGGCGGCGCGCGACCGGTAGCCGTGTTTCGCCGCGGCGGCGACATAGGGGTCGTTGAGCTGGCGTTGCAGCCACCGCGTCGACGACGCCTTGCGCCCCTTGGCGGTCCTGACCCGGACGGTGGCGTCGCGCCTGCCGACGCTCTTGCCGCCGGCGCCGCGCCGCCGGTTCCGGTCACGCCCGGCCATGCGCCGCCCCGGCGCCGAACTCGGCGGCGAGCTGGAGCAGGATGCCCTCGCGCACGCCGCGGTCGGCGACCCGCAGCCGCTCCGCCGGCCAGGTGCGGCAGATCGCCTCCAGAATCGCGCAGCCGGCGACTACGAGGTCGGCCCGGCCGCGGCCGATCGAGGGGTGGGCGGCGCGTTCCGCATAGCTCGAGCGGGACAGCTGGCGGCTGATTCGCTGGATCTGGTCGAAGGTGAGGTAGGAGCCGTCGACCACAGCCCGGTTGTAGCGCCTGAGGCCGAGATGGACGCCGGCGATGGTGGTCACCGTTCCGGCGGTTCCCAGCATCTGCATGCGGCCGCGCTCGATCTCCCGCCGGATGCCGTGCTCGGCATCGAACGGCGCCAGCATGGCTTCGACCTCGGCGACGGTGGCCTCGTATTCCTCGACGGTGAAGTCGTCGGGCCCGTGGCGCTCGGTCAGCGTCACCACGCCGAGCGGGAGCGAGATCCAGCCGAGGATGTCGGGCGCGTCGTCGCCGGAGACCCTGAGCCAGACGATCTCGGCGCTGCCGCCGCCGACATCGAAGATCAGGCCGTAGGGGAGGTCGGGGTCGAACAGCGGCAGGCAGCCCCTCAGGGTGAGCGTCGCCTCCTCGCGCGACGAGATGATGTCGAGCGCGATGCCGGTCTCGGCGGCGACCCGGTCGAGGAAGCCGGCGCAATTGGCCGCCCGGCGCGCCGCCTCGGTGGCGACGCAGCGGGCGCGCGCGACCCGGTGGCGGCGAATCTTCGCTGCGCAGACGGCGAGCGCATCGACGGTGCGCCGCATCGCGGTCTCGCACAGCACGCCGGTGGCTTCGAGCCCCTGGCCGAGCCGCACGATGCGCGAAAACCCGTCGACCACCGCGAACCCGTCCGGCGTGGGGCGGGCGATCAGGAGCCGGCAATTGTTGGTGCCGAGGTCGAGCGCGGCGATCTTGCGCCCGCCGCCGCGCCTTCGCCTCCCGGTCCCCGGCCGGGAACTCCTCGACCTCTGTGTCGACCCGTACGCCACGTCCATTGTCCCTGCGCGCCTCCCGCCGAATTGTACCGCCAAGCTCCGATGGCTCACAAATCGCGCCCGTCCCCGCCCGCCGGAACCCGAACTTGATCATCCCCCGAATAGCGCTATTCTCTGCCCGCCCCGACATGCTGGGGGATAGTTTAACGGTAGAACGCTCGGCTCTGACCCGAGCAGTCCTGGTTCGAATCCAGGTCCCCCAGCCAAATTCGCCGTCCCCGCGAAACGACCTCCGGATACCGGGAACCCCGCGCCGCTTGACGGGCCCGGTTCGCCGGCTGTAAGGGTCGCCGGACCCTTTGCCGCGAATTTCGACATGCCGAGAGCCCGATGAAACCGGCCCCGTTCACCCATCACCTGCCGGGGACGGTTGACGAGGCCGCCTCCCTGCTCGCCGCCCACGCGGGCGAGGACGCGCGGATTCTCGCCGGCGGGCAGAGCCTGGTGCCGACGATGGCATTCCGCCTCGCCCGCCCCGCCCACCTGATCGACGTCAACCGGGTCTCCGACCTCGGAACCGTCGCCGTCGGGGAGGACGCAATCGGGATCGGCGCGCTGGCGCGCCACGGCGATTTCCACCGCCCGGTCGAGGACGGGCCGCTCGGCGCGCTGCTCAGCGCCGTGGTGCGCCATATCGGGCACTACCCGATCCGCATGCGGGGCACGTTCTGCGGCAGCCTCGCCCATGCCGACCCGGCATCCGAGTGGTGCCTCGTCGCGGCGACGCTGGATGCAAGGCTTACCGCCCGCAGCGCCGGCGGCGAGCGCGAGATCGCCGCCGGGTCGTTCTTCGAGTGGGCGATGGTGACGGCGCTGGCGGAAGACGAGCTCTTGCTGCGCGCCGACCTCCCCCGCCTCGCGGCCGATGCGCGCTGGGGGTTTTGCGAGTTCGCCCGCCGCGCCGGCGACTTCGCGCTGGCGATGGCGCTTGCGGTCTACCGGGTGGAGGAGGGCGCGATCGTCGAGCCGCGCGTCGGCGTCGGCGGCGTCGAGGCCTGTCCCCGGCGCATTCCGGAAGGCGAAGCCGTGCTCGCCGGCCGCGCGCCCGGCCCGGCGCTGTTCCGCGAAGCCGGCGCCGCGGTCGCCGATGCGGTGGACGCGGTCTCCGACGTCCATGCGAGCGCCCTCTATCGCGGCGAGCTTGCCGGCGTCATGGTCGAGCGCGCCCTGGCGGATGCCGCGAGATGACCGCGCCGCGCGACGTCTCGTTCACCGTCAACGGCGAAGCCCGCAGCGTCCGGGTCGAGCCGCGCAAGACGCTCGCCGATGCGATCCGCGAGGATTGCGGGCTGACCGGCACCCATCTCGGCTGCGAGCACGGGGTGTGCGGCGCCTGCACGATCCTGCTCGACGGCGCGCCGGTGCGGAGCTGCCTGATGTTCGCAGCCCAGGCCGAGGGCGCCGAGCTGCGCACCGTCGAGGGGCTGGCCGACGGCGAGACGCTGCACCCCCTGCAACAGGCCTTCATCGATTGTCACGCCCTGCAATGCGGCTTCTGCACCCCGGGCTTCCTGATGCTGGCCGCGGGCGTGCTGGAACGCGAGCCCGATATCGACGAGGAGGGCTTGCGCGAGGCACTCGCCTCCAATCTCTGCCGCTGCACCGGCTATCTCAACATTCTCGATGCGGTGAAGGCCGCCGCGGCGGCGATGAAGGCCGGGCCCGGATGACGCCGCCCCGGCGCGAGGCCTGGATCGGCAGGCGGGTCGCGCGCATCGAAGACCCGCCTCTGGTCCGCGGCGCGGGCCGCTTCGTCGCCGACATATCGTTTCCCAGCCAGCTCCACATGCGCGTCCTGCGCTCGGACCGGGCGCATGCGGAAATCCTCGCGCTCGACGTGGCGCGGGCCCGCGCGGCGCCCGGCGTCGCCGCGGTGTGGACCGCCGAGGACGTCGCCGATATCGGCCCGATCGCGTTCCGCGCCACCCGGGTGAAGGGGCTCGAGCCCTACCGCCAGCCGATCCTCGCGCGCGGCCGGGTGCGCTATGTCGGCGAACCGGTCGCGGCGGTGTTCGCCGACAGCCCCTATCGCGCCGAGGACGCGGCCGAGCTGGTCGAGGCGACCTATCGCGACCTGCCGCCGATCCTGGCCGCCAAGGACCGGCCCGGCCCGTTCGACGAGGCGCATTCGACCGAGGCGCATGTGCTGGAGAAGTCGCGCGGCGACATCGCCGCGGCGTTCGACGGCGCCTTTGCCGTGGTCGAAATCGAGGTTTCGGTCGGGCGGCATTCCGCGGTGCCGATGGAAACCCGCGGCGCGGTCGCGGTCTACGATGCCGGGCGCGACGTGCTCGAGCTCCACGGCGCCACCAAGCGGCCGCATTTCAACCGCGACCAGATGGCCGCCGCGCTCGGCCGCCCGCCCGCCTCGGTGCAGTTCTACGAGGGCCAGATCGGCGGCGGGTTCGGGGTGCGCGGCGAGCTCTACCCGGACGAGTACCTGGTCTGCGCCGCGGCGCTGCGCCTCGGCCGGCCGGTCAAGTGGATCGAGGACCGCTGGGAGCACTTGCAGGCGACCAACCACTCGCGCGAGCAGCGCCACCGGCTCCGCGCGGCGGTGGACGCCGAGGGCACCGTGCTCGGCATCGACAGCAGCTTCTTGCACGACCAGGGGGCCTATATCCGCACCCACGGCGTGCGCGTCCCCGACATGACCGCCGGCATGATGCCCGGCCCCTACCGGGTCCCCGCCTTTCGCGCGCGCGGCCATGTCCGCCTCACCAACAAGACGCCGGCCGCGACCTATCGCTCGCCCGGCCGCTTCGAGGCGAGTTTCGCCCGCGAACGCTTGTTCGACGCCGTCGCCGCGAAGCTCGGCGCCGACCCGGTCGAGATCAGGCGGCGCAACCTGATCGCCGCCGACCGGATGCCCTTCGCCGCCGGGATCGACACCATCGACCACGAGGTGGTCTACGATTCGGGCGACTACGCGAAGCTGCTCGACAAGGCGCTCGCCCGCGCCGGCTGGGACGGGATCCAGGCCGCGATGGCGCGGCGCCGCGCGGACGGCGAGCTTGCCGGGGCGGGGCTCGCGCTGTTCGTCGAGAAGAGCGGGCCGGGCCCGGCCGACGGGGTGCGCATCCGGGTGGACACGGCGGGCGCGGTCGAGCTGCTCACCGGCGGCGCCGCGCTGGGCCAGGGTTTCGCCACCGTCATGGCGCAGATCTGCGCGGGCACGCTCGGGGTCGACTACCGCCGGGTCCGGGTCGTGCATGGCCGTACCGACGCGATCGATTACGGCTTCGGCGCGCATTCCTCGCGAGCCACGGTGATGACCGGCGAGGCGGTCAGGATCGCCAGCGAGAACCTGCGCGCGAAGGCGATCGAGGCGGCGGCGGAGCTGTTGCAGGCGCCGGCGGAGGCGCTCGACATCGCCGACGGGATGGTGACGCGCGGCGACCGCGAAGGCGGCGCCGGGATCGCCCTCGGCGAGATCGCCCGGCGGCTCGCGCCGGGCTCGCCGATCCTGGCGGGAAGCGCGCCCGGGCTCTCCGCCGAAGGCTGGCACCGCAGCGACCTGATGGCCTACCCCTACGGGGTCCACATCGCCCAGCTCAGCGTCGATGCGGGGACCGGCGGCGTCGCGGTGGAGCGCTACCTGATCGCCTACGATGTCGGGCGGGCGGTCAACCCGATGCTGGTCGACGGCCAGCTCATGGGCGGCTGCGTGCAGGGCCTCGGCGGGGCGCTCTTCGAGGAGTTCCGCTACGACGCGGCCGGCGCGCCGCTCTCGGTCACCTTCGCCGACTACCTGATGCCGACGCTGGCCGAGACCCCGCCGATCGACCTGCTGGTCTGCGAGGACGCGCCGAGCCCCTATAACGGCCTCGGCGTCAAGGGCGCCGGCGAAGGCGGCATCAACCCGGTCGGCGCCGCCATCGCATCCGCCATCGACGCCGCCATCGGCATCCCCGGCGCCGTCGACCGCCTGCCGGTGACGCCCGAGCGGCTCAGGGCGATCTTGAGGGCGGCGGGGAAGGCGTAGGGGGCGACACTGCGATATCCGCCGAGGCGACATGCGATGTCCGCCTTTCGTCATGGTCGTCGCAACTGTGGCCGACAAACGAGGCGTGGAGAGCGCCGTCCGGACCACCCCGGCGGTCGCATACCGCCGGCCGCGGCTGCCGGAAGGTCGAAGACGACGCCGGTGACGCGGAATTCCGTAGATATGGCGTTGACATCATATGTATCCAAAACCATAGTCTTGCGGTGCGTTGGACAGTCGAGTTTCACAACGAGTTCGTGCCGGAGTTTCGCAGCCTGCACCGACACGTCCAGGACGAGGTCTATGCCATTGCTCACCTGCTCGAGCACTTCGGACCGCAGCTCGGACGTCCCCGCGTGGACACTTTGAACGGTTCGCGTCACCCAAACATGAAGGAGATGCGCTTCGACTCGGCCGACGGAACATGGCGCCTCGCCTTCGCGTTCGACCCGGAACGCAAGGCCATACTTCTTGTCGCCGGCAACAAGTCAGGAGGCGGCTCCAGACGGTTTTACCGGACGCTCATCGCCGAGGCCGACGCACGCTTCGACCGGCACCTCGCCCGGCTCGCCGAGAAAGGAGGATCGCAATGACCGTGAGCCTAAAGACCATGATGACGGATCTCGATCCCGCCCGGCGCCGCAAGATCGAGGACCGCGCCGCGGAGCTCATCGCCGAGGAGATGACACTGCGTGAATTGCGCAAGGCCCGGAAGCTCACCCAGGTCAGCGTCGCGCGCGAGCTCGGCATCAGCCAGGACGGCGTCTCGCGGCTCGAACAAAGAAGCGACATCCTGCTCTCGACGCTGCGCAGGACGGTCGAGGCGATGGGAGGAAGCCTGTCGCTGATCGCCCGGTTTCCCGACCGGCCGCCGGTCGAGCTGTCCGGCCTCGCGGAGCCGGACAATCGCGATTGACGCCCGGCGCGGAGCGGTAGAACCACCGAGGGAGCGAGCGATGACCACCCGATCGACCGCCGGGCTGGGCGTGGGCGCCAGCCTGCCGCGCAAGGAGGATGCGCGGTTCCTGCGCGGGCGCGGGCGCTATGTCGCGGATATCGCGATCCCGGGCACGCTGGAGGTCGCGTTCCTGCGCAGCCCGCTGGGCCACGCGCGGATCCGCGGCGTGGCGAAGCCCACAACCGGCACGGTCTGGCTCGCCGACGACCTTCCCGCCTTGCGCCCGGTCCGCGTGGTGCCCGACATCCCGGGCTTCAAGCCGGCCGATCACTGGCCGCTGGCGCGCGGCAAGGCGCGCTACGCGGGCGAGCCGATCGCCGCCTGCCTCGCCGCGACCCGCGCCGAGGCGGAGGACATCGCGGCCGCCGTGGTGGCCGACCTGGAACCTTTGCCCGCGATCGTCGAGCCCATCGCGGCGCGCAGCGACCCGGCCGCGCTGGTGCACGAGGAGTGGGGCGACAACGTCTATGTCGCGCTGCCCATCGCCGGCGGAGACATCGATTCGGTGCGCGATGCGCCGGTGAGCGTCACCCGCGACTACCGCATGAACCGGCAATCGACGATGCCGATGGAGGGGCGCGCGGTGCTCGCCCGGTGGGACGAGCGCGAAGACGAGCTGGTGGTGTACCTGACCTCGCAGATCCCGCACATCATGCGGGTCGGGCTGGCCGAGATGCTCGGCCTCGGCATGCGCCAGGTCCGGGTGATCTCGCCCGATGTCGGCGGCGGGTTCGGCGGCAAGGCGCGGATGATGCCGGAGGACCTCGCGGTCTGCGCGATCGCGCTCGCCACCCGCCGGCCGGTGCGCTGGGTGGAGGACCTGGCGGAGCATCTGAGCGCCGCCTGCCAGGCCCGCGAGCATGTCTACCGGGTGACGGCCTACGCGGATGCGCGCGGCATCGTCGCCGGGATCGACGCCGAGATCACCATCGACGGCGGCGCCTACGCGCTCTGGCATACCGGGCCGTTCATGGAGACCGGGATGGCGGCGCGCAACCTGCCGGGCCCCTACCGGATCGAGCATTTCCGCGCCGAGACCTGGACGGTGGCGACCAACAAGCCGCCGCTCGGCGTCTATCGCGGGGTGGCGCGGCCGGGCGCCTGCTTCGCCATCGAGCGCAGCATCGACGAGGTCGCGCGCGCGGTCGGCCGCGATCCGCGCGACGTGCGCATCGACAACATGGTCGCGCCCGGCGAGATGCCCTACCGCACGGTCTGCGACATGAAGTTCGACAACGGCGACTACCCCGAGGCGGTGCGCCGGGCGGCGCAGCTCGTCGACTATGACGGCGTGCGCCGACGCCAGGCGGGCAAGCTGGCGGACGGGCGCCTCTTGGGCGTCGGGCTCGGCAGCTTCACCGAGCAGTCGGCGCATGGCGCCGAGGAATGGGTGCGCCGCCGCACCCCGATCGTCGCGGGCTACGAGACCGCGACCGCGCGGATGCACGCCGACGGCACGCTGCACCTCCTGGTGGCGATCCACAGCCACGGCCAGGGCATGGAGACGACCCTCGCCCAGATCGCCTGCGAGGAGCTCGGCATCCACCCCGACGACGTCTCGGTCCGCTTCGGCGACACCGCAATCTCGCCCTTCGGCATGGGCACCTTCGCCTCGCGCTCGATCGTCATGGGGGGCGGCGCGGTATCCAACGCCTGCATCGCGCTCAGGGCCAGGATCGCCGGGATCGCGGCCCATCTCCTGCAATGCGACGCCGCCCGGATCCGCTTCGCCGACGGCGCGGCGGCGGGGCCCGCGGGCTCGGTCTCGTTCGCCGAGATCGGCCGCATCGCCCATCTCCGCCAGGAGCAGCTGCCGGACGGCATGGACCCGGTGCTCGACGTGACCGAGACCTGGGAGCCGACCGAGTCTTCCGGCGTGTTCTCCTATTCCACCCATGCCGCCGTGGTCGCGGTCGATCCCGCGACCGGCGCGGTCGAGCTCCTCGACTACGCGGTGGTCGAGGATTGCGGCACCGTGGTCAACCCGATGATCGTCGACGGGCAGATCGCCGGCGGCACCGCCCAGGGCATCGGCACCGCGCTCTACGAGGAGGTCGTGTTCGACGCCGACGGCCAGCCGCTCGCCACCACCTTCGCCGACTACCTGCTGCCCGGCGCGACCGAGATCCCGGCGCTCGCCATCGGCCACATGGCGACGCCCGCGACCTCGACGAAATTCGGCATGAAGGGGATGGGCGAAGGCGGCGCCATCGCCCCCCCGGCGGCGATCGCCAACGCGCTCGCCGACGCCTTCGCCGCCACCGGGGCCCAGTTCAACGAGACCCCGCTGACGCCGCGCCGCGTGCTGGCGGCGATCGGGAAGGCGGAGGGGGCGGGGTAGGGCGGCACGCGTCCCACGATTCGCCGCGCCACAAATGCGCTGTGAACGGTACAGGGTGTGATCCTGAGCGGTCCCAACCTCTCCTCATCCTGAGTAGGCGCGCAGCGGCGTATCGAAGGACGTGCCTATCCACACCGGATTGGACCGAAGCGATTTCCCGGGCGTGGAGGTGCAGGGTCATTGCCGCCTCGCCCTCGGTGGACTTCATCCCTAAGTATATGACGACGATCATGAAGGTTTCTGGATGACCGAGGCAAACCGGAAATCACAGGCGGAGCGCAGCGACGATGCGTCGGAGGTCCCTCGGCGCGGCTTCAGGACCGCATATCGCGACTTCTCGGAGGCGGTCGATCTCGCCGAACTCAACCTGGGCCCGGACGTGTTGTTGGCGGACGTGCGGGACAGATCACCGGGGCGTTCACCGGATTTTGCGTTGGGCTCTGATGGATCTTGACCGCTCCTTGCCACGACCCACCCGCGCTGTTTCCATTCCGCCCGGTTCCACCGCCTCCGAAGGACCCTCGCCATGCCGCTTACCCGCGCCCACCTGGTCGGCAGCCTGCCCTACCCGGACGCCGACACGGCCTTCGCCGAGACCGCCGCGCGCCTCGGCGGGCATCTCAAACGCATGCCGGACGGCGAGACCGGCGAGCGGGCGCGCTGGATCTTCTGGCAGCGCGGCAAGGTCGCCGGCCACCCGGCGATGGAGGTCGCCGCCGACGAGGACAAGGCGCGCATCCACCAATGGGACGGCACGCTGATCCGCGAATGGGAGCTGTTCCGCTTCAGGCCGGGCGTCGACCCGGCGACGGTGCAGTTCGATCCGGGCTACGCGCCCGAGGCGATCGCGTCCTACGCCCGGTTCCGCGCGCTGCGCGAGGCGGGGACGCTGCCGGCGGGGGTGCGCTTCCAGGTCTGCCTGCCGACGCCGATGGCGGTCGGCTACTGGTTCGTCTCGCCCGCCTCCCGGCCCGATTTCTTCGCCGCTTACGAGCGCGCCTTCAAATCCGACCTCGCCAGGATCTGCGCCGCGATCCCGCACGCCGACCTCGCGATCCAGTGGGACGTGTGCCAGGAGGTGCTGGCCTGGGAGGGCTATTTCCCGAACCGCCCGGCGAGCTACAGGGAGGACATCACCGGCATGCTGGCCAGGCTCGGCGACGCGGTGCCGGAACCGGCCGAGCTCGGCTACCATCTCTGCTACGGCACGCCCAACGACGAGCACGTGGTGATGCCGGAAAACCTCGCCAACGCGGTCGAGATCGCCCACGGCGTGCTCGCCGGGCTCGAGCGGTCGCTGCAATTCCTCCACGTCCCGGCGCCCAGGCACCGCGACGACGCGGCCTATTACGCGCCGCTCGCCGGGCTCCGCCTGCCGGCGGGGTGCGAGCTCTATCTCGGGCTCATCCACCATGATGACCGCGAGGGCGACCGGCGGCGCATCGCGGCCGCGTCGCGCAGCGTGGCCGATTTCGGCATCGCCACCGAATGCGGCTGGGGCCGCGGCGACCCGGCCCGCGCGCCCGGCCTGCTCGACAGCCACCGGATCGCGCTGGAGAGGGGCTGAACCGCAGGGCGCGCGCGGGCCAGGGACGGAACCGCGGGCGCGGCCAAAGCGGTCCTTCGACAGGAGCCTTGCATGGAGAGGTTGACCGGCGGTCGGCCGGGGGCGGATCGGCAACCGGAACGCCCCCTTCGACGAGCTCAGCGCAGGCCCTTCGACGAGCTCAGGGCAAGCCGCGCCGTCGTCGCCCCCGTCGCCGGAACCCGCCGGCGGGGCGGGGTCGCGGTCGCCGTCCGTTTCGGCGTATGATGCGCGCTCCGGCAACCGACAGGAGGACGTTTCGGAGGTCATGCCTTGAAGGAAGAGCTGCTGGAGACGACCGGTACCGTAACCGAGAAGCTCCCCAACGCCATGTTCCGGGTCAAGCTCGAGAACGACCACGAGATCATCGCCCAGCCCAAGGGGAAGATGCGCAAGTTTCGCATCCGCGTGATGGTCGGCGATCGCGTGGATGTCGAGATGTCGCCCTACGACCTCAGCCGCGGGCGCATCACCTTCCGCCACAAATAGACGCGCGGCCAGCGCGGCGCGGGCTCCGGGCCGATCCGCCCGCCGGGCCCGGTGTCGTGGAATGCGACCGGCGGCGGCTACGGCTCGGCGGCCGTGGCGCCGCACGCCGGGGAGAGCACGGATGCTGACCAGGCTTGCCGTCCGCTGAGGTGGCAGGGTCTGGAAGGCCGATGTAGAGCGCGTCGTGGAAGAAGCGAGCCGGTTCACCGAATCCTTCGAGCGGGACCGGCTCAACCCGACGCGGCCGCCCGGCTCCCGGAAATGACGAGAGTCGTCCTTGCCGCCACCGCGTGACCGATCGTCGCGGAATCGCGAGCGCTCCGATGCCGCTGCTCCTGGCCCGGATTTCTCGCCAGGGAGCGACAGAAAGCCCGCTGGGTAGCCGACCCCAAGACTGTCACCCCGGACTTGATCCGGGGCCCAGGGCTCGTCCGGTGTTTGCCGAAGGGGCCGTAAGTGCGGAAGTCGCGGCGCTCCTGCTGGACCCCGGATCAAAGCCGGAGCAATTTCCGCCTCGTTCCTTTAGTGAACTGTAATTGTTGAATAAATCGTTGCAATGTTCAGCTTGGAAATTGAATTTTGCAGGATCAGTCATCAAACCGAATGTCAATTTTTTCAAACTGGAGTCTTTTGCTGTCGGATTGGGGCGGCAGATTACGATTTCCAGCCGAAACCGGCGGTTGGGCACGGGTGTGGTCGAGCTGCGGATCGAAGTCGAGCCCGAAGTTCGCAGCGAAGGTGGCACTAGAGCATTATCCTATCTAGTTGAATCGATTGTGAATTCCGCAGGGTTTGCGATTCGTGGTTCAAGATGCGGGCTGGTGAAGGAGGCCAGCCTGTATGGCACGAGCTCTTTCGGACGATCTGCGTCGCCGCATGGTGACGGCGGTGGTGGAAGGCGGCATGTCGCGGCGCGGCGCGGCGAAGCAGTTCGGGGTGGCGCCGTCGACGGCGATCAAGTGGGTGGATGCGTGGCAGCGGACCGGCAGCTGGCGGCCCGGGCGGCAGGGCGGCGACCGGCGCTCGCGGCGGTCCTCGCCCTGATCGAGGAGACGCCGGACATGACGCTGGCGGAGATCGTGGCGCATCTGGAGGACGCGCACGGGCTGCGGGTCTCGCAGAGCACGATGTGGCGCTTCTTCCACCGCCGCGGCGTCACGTTCAAAAAAAACTGCGCATGCCAGCGAACAGCAGCGCATAGACGTGGTGCAGCGCCGCCGCGCCTGGTTCGAGGCCCAGCCCGGCTTCGACCCCGACCGGCTGGTGTTCGTGGATGGTGAGGCGGACCGTGGCCGAAGGCCGCGTAAGCCGCCGAACGGCGCGTCGACCAAGATGGCCAGGCGATGCGGCCGGGCGATGCGCGGACAGCGCTGCCGCGCCCCGGTGCCGCACGGGCACTGGAAAACCACCACCTTCGTCGGCGCCTTGCGCCTCGGCGGCATGACCGCCCCCATGGTGCTCGACGGCGCCATGTACGGGGCCGCCTTCCGGGCCTGTGTCGACCACGTGCCGGCGCCCACCCTCAAGCCCGGCGACATCGTGGTGATGGACAACCTCTCCGCCCATCGCGGCGCCGCCGTGCGCGAGGCCATCCGCGGCGCCGGCGCCGGGCTCCGCTTCCTGCCGCCCTACTCGCCCGACCTCAACCCCATCGAGATGGCGTTCTCCAAGTTCAAGGCCTTCCTCAAGCGTCGCGCCGCCCGCACCGTCAGCCAACGCGACAAGGCCATCACCCAGGCCATCGACACCTACACCCCCGACGAGTGCAAGAACTACTTCGCTGCTGCTGGTTACGACCGTATGTGATCGGATAATGCTCTAGACGCCTTCGCACTGCACGAGAAGGCCGCGGCCAGGGTCGCGCGCCTCGACCGGCTGCTGGATGCGGCCGGGCCGGACGGAGGCGGCCATGCGGTGCCGCCCGGGCCGTGGCACCAGAGCCGGGATCCGCTCGTCCCGCCGCCGTCCATGCAGCGGAGCCCGGACCCGCCATGACCTGGGAGCCGCAATGATCGGGCTGGGAGCGCTGGCCGTTGTCTATGTCGTCCTGGTTGTCGCCGTCATTCTCCAGATCCGCGCATGGGGCCGCCAGAGCGACGAACAGGCGGCCAGGTGCGAGCGTCAGCACCACGAGACGATGGTCGATCTCGCGATTTCCAGGCGGCGCGATGAGGAAGAACACGCCAGGCGCATGCGGGACCTCGCCGCGCCGGGAGGGTGAAAGGCCGGCGCGGCGTTCTCGTGCAGGCGTCGATCCCGGCGGACAGCTCGCCATCATTCGCGCGGCGCGTCACGGGGAGGTCTTCCTGAAAACGATATTGCGGACTTGCTTGCGTTGGCCCAAGATATATACGGTCCCGAGAGACAAGACAAAACTCGGCATCACAAGGCGGGCCTGCGCGCAATCGGCGGCACCCGGCCGAATAACTCCGCCTGCCTCCGTGGGCCCACAGGCACCCCACACGGCTCCGCTCCGCGCGACGCAAAGCGCCACACGAAGCCGCGCGGGTCCCCCCTGTGCAGTACGGGGACAAGCCGACGCCGAGCCAGTGGGACGTTTTGGCACCGCCGCAACGGTGCATATTCCCGCCGCCGTTAACACCGACAAGGGACCATGAGTGGCGCAACTTTGAACCACCGCGACCGGACCGACCGGCCGCTCCGCGTGGACCATTATTCCGCCGCCGTTAACGCCCCCTTTGGCGTGTAGTACAGCGACGAGCGTCCGATCGACAGCAGCCGGCATTGCCGGCTCAGGCTCAGCACCGGACGATCGCGCTCCACCATCGCCCGACGCTCGGCCCGGCTCATCGACCGGACCCGCGCGACAAAAAATCCCGCTCCACGATCAGCTCCCCGATCTTGGCGTGAAGATCGCGAACCTCGCTTTCATGATCGCGCGCCCGACGCTCGACGCCCTTCGAGAACACTTCAGCCATGCCCTCGACCGCCTGGCGCTTCCCGGCGCCGACCTGGTTCGGATGGACTTGGTGCTTCGACGCGATCTCCTGGAGCGTCCGGTCTCCCCGAAGCGCCTCCAGCGCGATCTTCGCCTTCTGCTCCCCTGAAAATCTGCACCGTTTGCTGCTCACCTGCATTCCTCCGTCAGGCGGTGGAATACACCTTGGCCGCACCTGCCGGTGCTAACTGTCTGACAAACGGTCGTTTTTTCTCTCGTGTTTGGTCGCCGGGGAACGGATTGCGCAACTTTCCGTTCCCCGGCTGCAACCGCATCCGGGAGAACATTCATGCCGAAACGCGCCCTCACCGACGCCCGAATCGAAGCGCTCCGCCCCCGCAACACCGCCTACGACATACGCGACGCCAGGCTCAAGGGTTTTGGCGTCCGCGTGCTGCCCTCGGGCCGCAAGCGTTTCTTCGTCCACTGCCAGCATCACGGACAGCGCGTCTGGAAGATCGTCGGAGACGCCGCGACCATGGATGTCGGCGCCGCCCGGTCCCTGGCCGCCGACATGCTCGCCGCGATCCGGCGGGACGGGAACGTGCCCCGCCGGCCCGACGAGACCGTGTTCGAAGCGGCGGCGGAGGAACTG
>Ga0209022_1001676_pt1 | contig 21479 bp, 15 predicted proteins | sample PinacodermPK_FD_187300 | JGI IMG/M metagenome (GOLD analysis project Ga0209022, IMG submission 187300) | Host-associated microbial community of the marine sponge Aplysina aerophoba from Gulf of Piran - sponge pinacoderm, lysed by proteinase... | ecosystem: Host-associated > Porifera > Sponge >...
TGTTAAGCCTTGTCATTTTTGAAAAAACTCCACTGGAACAACTACTTAGCAACGCACCGTACAAAATTGAAGACCCCGACTCTGCTAACCAGTTGAATTTATTCGATTAAACGTTGGGACACTAGTGGTGCCCGTACTCACTCCGGCTGAGTTCAGGCGGCGGGTATTGAAGAGGAAAGGAGCGAACAAGTGATGTGCTTGGCATGTGCCGGCTGCTCGCGTGCCGCGCGTTCGCGACGGAGGGCGCACCGTGCGCGGCAGACGGTAGTGAATACATGCCGAGATCGCGATGCATTCCGATGGATTGCCACGCACGTTGCGCCGGAAATTTCCACGAAGACACTGCTCCCGGAATCGGGGCTTGGCGATTAACCGGGTTTCGGTCATGTTTACGAACAGGTTGAAATCCAATTCATTTCTATGTGACGTTGTCCTATGGCGACACTCTCGCAACGACCAAGGTGTTCATGAAGTCTCAGGTACGTTGCCTATTGGTCAAATTACCACCGCTTGACGTTGGACAGATGCGAAGGTTTTACCGATACTGGTTACCGAGATGTCTGTCTTCTCGGAAGGACCGACATCGATGAGCAGAACGTGATCTTCACCGGCCTTGATTAGTTCACGAAGCCTTGTCTCGAGTTCAGCTCGACGCAAGTCACTCAACCGACACTGGAACACAGAAAGCTGCACCCAGTCACCGAAACCATTCATGGTCCTGAACACACGTCTCCAACGTTTACTGTTGGAAATGTCGTAGGTCACTATGTATGTACGATCCCTGCTCATGTGTCAAACTCTCTTATCTCGGCAGGTAGTGCGGATATTTCGCCAATTCACCTTGCAGATAACGGCACAGCAGACGCGACTGTAGAAACAGCAGGCGACGCATGCTCAACCGATAGCCGAACAAAGGGTGTGTTGTTTCCTGGGACAGCCGCCTTTCGAATGCTGCGACGAAGCGACGGCGGCCAGTTGACGTCAGGGCGGTTCCGGTGGTGGCGGTGACGAAATCCGTCGCCGAGACTTCCCCGGTGTTCACTACTGACAGGACGACCGAATCTGCAATCAACGGGCGGAACGGCTCCATGACATCCAGAGCCAGTGCCGGCTTCCCGTACCGAGGCGCATGGTAGAAGCCCCTGTAGGGGTCGAGGCCAACTGTCGCGAGCGTGACGGACAGGTTTCGCGTCAGCATGGCATAGGCGAGCGACAACATCGCGTTGACTGGATCGCACGGAGGACGCCGGTTGCGAGCTTCGAATCTGAACAACGCCAGTTCCGTGTCTGCACCCGGCGACTTCCTTGTCTCCGGCGGCGCCAGGAGGCCGGAGAGAGCTCGGAAGTAAGTAGCGGCCGCGTCACCTTCGAGCCCGAGCAGCACCGTGATGGAGGGCGCACCTGTCACCGATCGGCGGATCCTTTCAAGGCGGGTGAGAACGGTCTTGCGGTGGGCCGGATCACCACGCCAGTTGCGTCGAAGGATCGTGCGCTGGTTGACGATCTTGGCTGCGACCAGATCGCGGGCGAATTCCAGACATGCGGTCGGGTCAAAGCTCAGGCGGTATTGCGCGGAACGGATCTCCACGTTGCGGTGACCGGTTCCGTGCGCGACTCCTCTGAACCAACCACCGTGACTGAAGAATGCGACCGGGATATCCCGCTCGAGCAAAGCAACGAGGGCAGGTGTCGTGATGGATACGTTGCCAAACAACGCCAGGTCCGAGATATCGTTCAGCCGAACTCGCTGCTCTCCCTGATTCTCATCGGAGACTTTCAGGGTTTCGCCTTCCTTCCTGATACTCGCGTACTGCGACTGAACTACCAGGGGCATGGCGTCTTCAGTGGGCACAGCAATCGGGCGCGGTGCCAGGTCAGATCCACCCAGCAAGCGCATCTCGTCCGGCAGGCAGACGGAGACCAGGGCGCACCGTGGACATTTCGGGCTGTCCTTCAGAGGCGGTGGCATGCGACTGCCGGCAACGGTCAGGCGCAGCCGGCTGACCGCTTCCCGGGCGGCGTAGCGCAGGTCATCGTCGAGAACCACCCTGACACGTTCTCGACTCGCGGCATACCAGATTGCGCCGTGATCGACCGTGTAGCCATGTTCCTCGAGCAACAATGCCTGGAGACAGACCTGGATACGCTCGGGTTCATATGCTCCGCGGGCGACGTGCGGCCGCTTGCCCCGCTTGTAATCGACCGGAGTGACCACTCCGTTGTCCGCTTCCGCGACATCGATCTTCGCGATCACGCCAAGTTTCTGTGACGAGAGCGTCAGCGAACGGCTTACAACTTTCGTGTCTTCATCATCCAGCGCATCCGGATCCGGCAAGGGCGCGTTACCCTGATCGGCCCGGGCATGGACCCGTCGCCCGTCCACAGTATCGGCGGTCTCCACCCATTCGGCCTGACTCCACATGAGATAGGCGAGACGGGGACAGTACACATATTCGTTCACCATCCGCGCTGGAACCAGTGGCGTCTTCTCGGACGTCGGCGGAGCAGGAAGATGGAACTCGAGCTGTTTGACCGCCATCAGTGCGCACTCCATGCCAGTGGCCGCGTTTGCACAAAGCCGCTGGCCGGGTTGCCCGCCGATCAATGAGGTCGGGCTGCCCAGCGGCCCGGAAATTCCTCAGAGCAAACCGCTGGAGCCTGACGGCTTCAACGCTTTAATCCCGGGTGCATCGGCAATGCCAGCATCACCCGAAGATGTATGCTGTTGACTCGCACCTAGGACAGATCGTGCATTGGTACGTGCCATGGGGCAATGCTTTATTTTGGAAGCCGCCAAATGCGTACGCGAATCTCCCGCGCAGTGCTCCGTCTGGACGCAGAACAGGCCTCAATTGACACCGGCGATACCATACTCGTCCGGCATCCCACACTGACTGACGCTTCACGAATGTCGGTCCAGGTGTGGGGAACGCGCAGCGTAGAATCAGAAGGCGTGGCGCTCAGGCTTGACCAGCAATCCTAGTGGAAACAGGAACGGTAATTGCAATTCTCGACCTCGAAATGTCGTTCGAGGCACTGACCAGCACCCCCCTTCAAGTGACAGACACGGCTCCTCGACGAATGGATGTCTTCCGGCAAGCTGCCTTCGACTGTCGACATTCCGACAGGACTAGGCAAGACCGCAATCACAACCTCTGGCTTCTTGCACGGGCAGCCGGCGCCCGCGTGCCGCGACGATTGATCTGTGTGGTCGATCGCCGAGCCGTGGTCGATCGAGCCACCCGAGTCGCTGAACGTATGCAGCGCAGCATGCCGGACGATCTGGAATCTAGGGTGGAGTTCGAAGACGGTTCGCGCGCCTTGTCGATCTCCACGCTGCGGGGTGGTTTCATCGACAATCGCGATTAGCTCGAAGACCCTGTCAAGCCCGCGATCATCGTCGGGACTATCGACATGATCGGGTCGCTCCTACTTTTCGAAGGTTACGGGGTATCGCGAGCCATGCGGCCCTTCCAAGCGGGATTCCTTGGCGTGGACACGCTTGTCTTTCTGTGGACGAAGCGCATCTGTGTTCGCCGTTCGAGGCTCTCCTTCGTCAGATCTCCGATAGTCGAAATTCGGAACTGGGCCCGGCATCGGGTGATGAAACGATCACGCCACCATTCCGCGTAATACCATTGTCGGCTACAGAGCGGAACAGAGCGGGAATTCGGAAAGACTTCGTATTCGGCCTCATCGATCAGGTCTGGGATGAATTTGTAATCCGCCAGCGCCTGACTGTACGAAAGCGACTTCAGGTTACGAAACTGGCTGATGCACGGTTACTGGTGATGCACATGGCCGATTGGACAATCGCGCTTGGTATCGGCGATCCACCGACCCGCGTGATTGTCTAATTCGACCATCGCGTCCACGCTCTCGAAGCAAAGCAGCTGATCGACAAAGAACTCAAGCGAAGACAAACGGCGGGAATATTGGCGGAAGGTTGGGACACGGATTGACCGGACGGAGTTCCTCGAAGCCGTCCGCGTGGACGACGCCCTCAGCATGCTCCGATAATCGGTCACGGAGCAAAACTATGTCTCTACAGAATGACATCGGCAGTCGCTGGAGAACAACCCTCCACCCTTGTGCATGGTTTTGCCGATCGCGAGTGGCCCCGCTTGCGCTGTAGCAAACGTTAGCCTTAGTCGTCCCGATAGACCGTCCTTCGGGCCGCGTCGGACCGACAGAACCTCGACAGTATCCGGTTCCGGCCAACCGATACGGGCCAACTCGCCAACAACATCCGTCCTCAGCGCATCTTTGTCCGTCAATCGTCGGCGATGTCGGGTCACGCGATAGTCGGAAGTGCTTTCCCAGATCCGTGAGGGCGCGAACAGGGGATCGCTTTCTGCCTCCAGCGCCGCGGGCGCGAGGGCTAGTCGGCCGGCCAGGCCGGCGCGCAGTACGTCCATGCCTTCGAGGGCATGTTCGAGCCGTGCGTGGTCGCCAGCGATTTCCCGCCACTCCAAACCGCTGCGCTGCAGCAGACTTGGCGCGAGGAAGAGAAGGCGTCGATACGGCAGGTCGGGCACGACCGCGACGTGGCGGTGGGCGCCGCCGCGGGCGGGGTCGCCGTTATCCTCGTGGCCGCTCACATAGCGCGGAATGGCCTGGCCGCGCGGCAGGGCGGCCTGCATCCGGGCCAGCATGGCCCGGCGCGCGGCGCGGGCGATGAGGGCCGGGTCCGCGTCCCCGGTGAGGCCCGCCTCGATCGCGAACGCCAGCACGCCCGGCGTTGGATCGATGGGACGCATGAGACCGAGGCCGAGATAGCGCCCGTCGCCCAGCAAGAGTGGCCCGGCAAGCGGCGTGGCAAAGGTCAGCGAAACATGCCACAGCGACTCCTTGGGAAAGCGCGTGCCCGCGGCGAATACCTCCGCCCGTTCGCCATGACTGTCGAACGGCTCACGCTGCACGCGCACCGAAGTCGGCGTCACCCGTGTTTCCGCGTGACGCAGGGCCTGACGCACGGCGTGAACGGCACGGTTCTCCTCACGCGCCCGCTCTACGGCATCTTTGGGCTCGTCCCTTGTACGCGCTGGATCGATACGCCGTCGCCGTGCAGTCGAGAGTGCGAGCGGGGTCACGCTGCGCCAGCATCGTCCGCTGCGCTCATAACGCTCCGCCATGGCGTCATCTTCGTCCACAGGCTGCAACTCGCCGAGGATCACGCCGTCATCGTCGGTCCAAGCGACCTGCGCGAAGGCCCAGGCAACGTCGTCCGCGCGCAGCGGGCAGGTTTGGGGGACACGGACTGCGAGGCGCCGGATCGTCATGTCGGAATGGGAATGGCCGATCGACGGTAGCGGCACGATCTGCACCCGCGCCGCCTTGTCCGCGTTCGTCGCACCTCGGCCAACCAGATAGCGTTCGATCTCGTCCGCCCGCGCCGGTATCGCCTCGCACAACCGGGCTGCGGCCTTGCCACGCGCCGCGGCGACGAGCGCCGCCGCTTCGCTGAGCCGCCGCGGGGCGAAGCCGCCGCGGGCTTTGGCCTCGCGCAACGCAAAGATCAGGCGTTTGGGCGGTGCATTGTATGCGACGCTCGCAAGGAGCGGCTTGGCTGGCTGGACGAAGACGCGAACCGGCTTGCGGTTGCTGCCGCTGCGGCGGAAACGGGTGCGCGTCCCCTCGAAGCGGGTTGCGAGGCTCCGTCCCGTTCCCGGCTGAGGGCAGAGCAGGTCGTTGCGCACGCCACCGCCCGCCGACGGGCAGTAGACGATGCCGCCGTGTTCGGCGAGGCGCTCCTGCGCCTCCTGCGCATCGAGCACAACCGCTTCTGCCCAGGCCATGTCAATGCCGCGGCCGAGTTGACAGAGATGTTCCGCCAGTTCGCACAGCGCCGTAGCTCGCGCGTCGTCGCCGTCAAAGGACCAACAGTAGAGCACCGGCGCGGCGTCATCGAACAGGGTGGGACGTACGGTCTTGCCCACTCGGACAGTTGCCACCGCATCCTCGATGTCGGAGACGTTCTTTCGGGATAGCGCGGCATCGAGGTCGTTGTTGGGCACGTATCCGGTGTAGCCTTGACCCGGCACGCCGCGCGGGGCTGCGACCGCTGGGGGCGGCAGCCGCTCCAGCCAGTCCAGCACATCCCGCGCCGCGTCCGGCACCATCGCGCCCCTGGCCGCACCCGCCATAAGCGCCTGGTACAGCCGCGCCGGCGCAGGCGGCCAACCGCCGGCACCGTGATAGCGGCCTTCATGAAACCTCACGGAGACGAGAAGCGCGTGTTCCATGGTTCAAGCCTTCTTCGTGGCGTCGGCCTTGGCCCGGTTCTTGTTGAACGGGACGGTACGGCTCTCACGCACGCCGAATACCGACGCCGCTTCCTGAGCGAAGGCGAAGGCGGCGTCCGCATCCAGCGTAACCGTTTCACGTGTGCCGTCGCGGGCGACAGCTTTCCACGCGGCCTGGACATCGGGATCGGGGGTCAGCAGACAGCCCTGGCGCAGAAAACCGTCGAGCGGCGCTGTCGCCGCGACCAACGCAAGACCGAGCACGTAGAGGCGCAGCGACTGCGCATCGTCCCCACTCAGGCGGCGCAGCGCCACCAGATTGACGGTCACGGTGCGCCAAATGTGGCCATGAACCACAATGCCGCCATGCTCGCCGGTCGCAGGAACATGCACGAAGCCGCGCTGTGCAAGCGGACTCTTCGTGTTTCCTTCCTGTTTTTTCTGTTCTGTTTCGGAGAACGTGCCAAGCTCGGCATAATCGACCGGCGGGGTGTACTGTGCGGACCGCTTGAGATCGTCCACGTCCCAGGCGCGGATGACCGATTGCACGATGCGCGGCAGCTTGGCTTGCGTATCGCGCGAATCCCAGACACCGAATACGAGTGAAGTCGGCGCCAGACGCGCGATTGGTGCGGCGTCGGCGGTATCGAGAAAGGTAGTGAATGCGGCGTTGGCTTCGTCGGCGAGCGCTGTAGACCGCACGAGTGCATCGCCCAGTCGGTGCCCGACTTGGAAAATGGAAATCGACCTGTCATTGCCGTAAGTAATCGTCACCTGCGGTACCAGGGCGGCGTAGGGTTCCTCCTCGAAAATCGGCTCCATGCGGTTCGCCTGGGAGCCCACGCTGTCGATGGTCGCAACCTTGGAGCCGTCGGAGAGCGTGTCGATATTGTAGCCGATGCCCGCGTAAGTCGGCGGGAAGATCACGGCATCACCACCCTCAACGGGTGATAAGCTCTGCCGCAGAGTCAGTGCCACGGGGCCAGCACGGTCGTTGGCGCAGCGCTCGGCAAAGGCGGTATCGAATTCGGTCATGGCAGCGGTGTCTCCTCAATGACATCGGTAATGCAGCGGGCCTGACCCTCCTGTCCGGGCCAGTCTAGCCGCATGGCGAACAGGCGGAATGGCATCCCCGGAAAAAGCGGTTTCGCTAGGCCAAGGGCCGCGCGCAGAAAAATCGGGTCGTATAACTCGTCGCCCCCCATGCCGGCGACGCCATAGCTGTATTCCAGCCTCTGGCGTCGCACGGGCCGGGCATTGGTCAGGCCAATGGCCGCCAGCAACTCGACGACCGGATATCCCCTCATCACCATGTCGTCATGGGCGTTGGGCGAGAATCCGGCATCGATAGGCACATAGTCGCGTCGCCAATCGAAACGGAAACTGCTGCTCTGCTCCGCGCTCAGCGAGAACGGATCGCAGGCATGGCCTGCAGCTCGGCCGCGTATCAGGTCGAGAGCATCGCGCGCCAGGCCCGCTCCGGGATAGCCGCCAGCGCCGGCCCAGAACTTCATCCTGTCGCGCCCGGTGCGCCCTTGATCGCCCCAATGATCCATCGCAATGCTTTTGCCGCTGCCGTCACTCAGGCGCGCCGGTAGGACGTCTGGCCCCGTGTCCCTGAATGGAAATGCGCCGGAGCCATCCTTGGTGGTTTCGATCTTCCACTTGTTGGTGTTGTGGGGCGATTCGACGGGCGCAACGGATGTGACCCTGGCCTCGTCAAGGAAGCGCAGGACGCGCACGACCGGATCGTCGTCGCCGCGCGCGGCGAGGCGAAAGCGCAAGTCGGCTGCGTCCCGCCAGTCAAAGCCACCACGGGCCTCGCCGAGCAGGACGTCGGCGGCTTCGAGGAAACCGAGACAGGCAAATACCTGGCCAGGATTGGTGAGGTCGACGGGAATCGACTTTTCGGCCATCACGAGGCCTCCTCGTCGAGGCGCCGAGAGGCGGCCTGGTCAGAGGCACGCAACAGCGCCTCCCACCAGGCGAGGCCCCAGGGACCCCACTCTCTCTGTAAGCGCGCGAAACGCATGGCGATTGCGTAGGCGGCAGCTTCCGCCTCGCTTGGCGGCTGATCGTCGTAGCCTTGGACGCCGATGGCAGGCCTAGCATGACCGTGATGCGCGGCGATCAGGTGAAGCGCAAGATCGAAGCGCGCATCGACGCGGCCGACCTCGTCGAGACCGTTCTGCTGTGCATCGAGCGCTGATTTGAGCTCGTGCCTGAAGCCGTTCAGAACATGTTGATTCGGAGCCTTTGTCGTCTTGGCGTAGGGACCGCCTTCCCGCATCGCTCCGAAGGCCCGCTGCCAGCGAGGAGCAGCTTTGCCGTCATCGTGGTGGTGGGCAGTGGAAATCAGCATTTCCTTGTCGTCCGCTCCTAGGCCCAGCGCGTCGGCTATGCGTGCCGCCTCCTCACCTGCCCACTGTCGATGCTCGTCGAGACTCTGCGCCTTGCGGGCAACCGCCCTGGCATCCTCGCTCTCGCCCGCATCGCGAGGCTTGCTCACGATCAGCCAGGAGACGGGGTCGCCCTCCGGCGTTTTGCCATAGGGTGCCGCCAACACCGATTGCCAGCCATCGACGGCCTGCTCGCTGTCCGAACGTGCATCGACCCTGAGAGTCCAGGCGTGCAGGTGCGGGTCGTCGTCCGGCTCATCCCAATTGTTCTCGATCGTGAGAACCCATCCGTCGGCATTATCGTCCAGCAGGCCTTCAGTCAGTCCGCCGCAGCGCGCATCCACCACGAGCCGCCTGCCGGCGAGAGTTGCTCGCAAGTCCTGAGTCTTCCGTTCGCCGATATCCCCAAGACTCAGGGAATCCACCGGCCGGTTGGCGCTGTCAAGCAGGAAGGCGACGGGGCTACTCCGGGTTGGCGACGCCAGCAGATTGTGGCCTTCAACCATCCCCTCAAGGGTCTCTCCAGACATGGTCGGCGGGACCGCCATTCTCCCAAAATTGGTCAAGTGCTTGCGTGCCCGCTTCCTGAGCCACTCCACGACGCGTGAAGTTTCGGTCTCGAGGATCTCCGACGTCTGCGGCGGTGCCACCGCGAAGAACTCGCGTACATCCCGAGCGGGTGCCGTCTCCGGATCGCCGTCGTTAGCCCGGAAGCGCAGCGGCAGATAGCGACGCCACACCACGCCAGTTTGCGGCTCGTCGTCCTCCACCCAACCGCGCAGCCAAGGGGCGACCTCCGGCCGGCCGGCGCAGTCTTCCAGCGACGTCATCGCCCAGGCATCGACCAGCGGGCGGGTGAGCGGCGGGTACAGCGGCATGGGCGTCGTGGCGGCGGTTACTCGCGCGCTATTGGTAGGATCAGCAGCAAGGTCCAGCAGGATGCCGGGGCCAGCCTGTCGCGCGCCGGCCTCGCCCTGCGGCAAGGCTTCGAGGAGGCTACGTACGGCCTCATGCCGGGCGACAGCATTGCCGCCTTCCTTCTTCGCCTCGGGCGGGCCCTGATTGAGCACCGAGACACGCGCCGCCCCGAGACCGCGCCGGTTTACCCGGCCGAGCCGCTGCACCATACGTTCCCAAGAGACCAAATCGCAGACCATGTGATCGGCGTCGAGGTCGACTCCAACCTCGCCGGCTGAGGTCGCGACGAAGAACACGGGCGCGCTGCGCGTTGCTTCCGTATCGCCGACAAGACCGTACTCTTGCAACTCCTCGGCGGCCTTCGTTCGCTCGCGCACCCGCCGGCCGCCGACGAAGAGAATCACATGGGGCCGGGGATTCTCCTCGCCGACCATCCTGCGCAGACTGCCCGCCACCTTCTCGGCGTCCTTGCGGCTGTTACAGTAGACCGCCACCGTCAGCGGAGTCCCGGCGGCCGCGGACTCGGCCTGCATCAGGTGGCAAGCCCGCTCGGCAAGCGCCCGGTCGAGGCTCGAACCCGCCGCGAGATCTTCGACTGTCAGGCTCTTGCGAGCATCCAGCCTCATGCGGACAGTGTCGTCGGCCCGATCGCCGTCGTTCAGACAAAACGGATCTCCAACGGTATCGAGGCCCAGAGTGGCCGACAGGGGCAGCGCGCGGAACGGCGGGGGCAATTTATCGTTTGCCGCCAGGCCGGCAAACGCTCTAGCGTCCGCCCCATTCGTGATCCGGGGCCGCTGACCCTCTTCGATCGCCTGGAGCAGGCGTTCGAACGGACGGGCGAGATGCGCCTCGTCTAGCATTAGCAGCGTATCGCATCCCAGCAGCCCCGCCGCGTAGGGTCGCATTCGGCGGGACAGCCCATAGCCTTCGAACAGCAACCGCGAGCCCACCATGTCCACGGTGCCGACGATAATCGCCGGCGCCGCCGGATCGGCCATCCACTCCCGGTTGTCAGCATGCCGGCCGCGCAGGGTCGAAATTGGCAGTGGCCTGTCGCGGAGACCGAGGGCGCGCCGCACCGACCCGAGGCTCTCGTCTTCTTCCAGTCGTTCACACAATTTCTCGGCGAACCCGGTCGCCTGGTCAACCACCGCCCGCCGGTCGACGACATAGACCAGCCGCCGGGGCAATGACGCGCCCGCTGCGCGCGCCAGCAGCCAGATTGCCATGACAGCGGTTTTTCCCAAGCCGGTAGGGATATCCACCGCCGAGGGCAGCGCGCCGCACGAAAAATGTTCCTTGAACAGCCGCCGCTGCCACGGAAAGGGGTGATGCCCGGTCAGTGCCTTGAATTCGCGGTCAAATTCCATGTCGCAGCTTGTTGCCCCGCCTAATTTCTATCGCCGGCATGATGGACACACTGGCGGCTGGTCACTAAAATCGAAACCAGTTAACTTCCGATCTCTCCATGGTGTTGGGGCGTCGTAGTGGGCCCTGCTTGGTTGGAATGGAGCCGATTTGCTGTGGGGACGCCTTTCAACCTGCCCGCACAAATCGCTTTCCTCGCCCCCAGCGCGGCTAGCCGCGCTGGGGGCTCGAAACTCTCAGCACGTCGCACTCCATCATGCGCTCATGCTAGTTGGCGCGGTGGCAACTGTCAAGCTTATGAATGTTACGTGGACATAGCTATACCAGCTAATGTAGTCTGTGATGACTACTCATTGAAGCGCTGGTATGGCAAGTCCTCGTAATGCGCGCACATACCTCACTCCGGGCCGCATCCGCAGTCCGGCCTCATTGAAGCGGGCCATGTGCAGCACAGCTACCGCAAACCTCGCTTACGGACGAAACGATACAGGGACTGGAGAACGCGGGTCGCCCACGAATCGATTGTCACCAACGAGGTCGCTGCAAAAAAAGGGTGACAACGGCAGGTCGGACCAATCCGACGTGGGTGCCGGATTTGAAGAACGAGTGGAGAGCCTTCGAGGTGAGACAGCCAAACCCTGACATCCAAGTGGAGGCGGCGCGGAGCGCATGGGATGCCGCCTCACAACCACCTGCCACTCAGGAAGTGATCAAGGTGCGCTGCGAGCTGGTGACGCCGATGTACGGCGGTGGCGTCATGCCCGGCGAAGTCGATTGTGCCCTGCCGATACGTCCCACCGCTCTGCGCGGCCACCTGCGCTTCTGGTGGCGCCTGCTCAGATGCACGGGTAACGGTGGAGCGTTCAAGGATGAACCAGAGGCGTTGTTCCGCGCCGAGATGGCTCTTTGGGGCGGCATTTCCGGCCGCGGGCCGCACGCGAGCAAGGTGACGGCGCGGATCGAGGCTGAGGCGGTCGGTCCTGAGCATTTGGTTGCCTGGAAATCAAACGGCCAAGTCGGTCCAAGCGTTCCTGCCTACGCATTGGTTCTGGAACGGAACGATAATCCGCAGCTTCTGAAGGCCGGGTACGCGTTCGAGTTGGCGTTGCGCTTCACAACGGAGGTGACATCCGAGCAGCGTGACGAGGTCATCGAAGCTCTTCGCTGGTGGGCAAGTTTCGGCGGCGTGGGCGCGCGAACACGACGTGGTCTGGGGAGTGTTCGGGTCACCAGCGACACCGTTGAACTGAAACCGGTCTCGGAGCGGGAAGTCGGGGAGCGCGGTGGTTGGCTGTCGGCAGGCCATCCGGCTGAGAGTGTTACTGCTGCGTGGTGCTACGCGGTCGAAATCCTGCGACAGTTCCGACAGGGGAAGAATGTGGGACGCAACCCCGGCCGGGGCGGCAGCCCCGGCCGCAGTCGCTGGCCAGAGGCAGATACTATCCGACGGCTTAGCGGCAACGCCGCACATGGCCATGATCCCACACATCCTGTGGAGAACGCGTATCCGCGCGCCGTCTTCGGTCTACCCATCGTGTTCCACTTCAAAGATAATGGCGATCCTCCCGATCACACACTCGTCCCCTGTGTGCCCGGAAACGAAAATAATCAAAATCGCATGGCCAGTCCGCTGATCCTTCGTCCATGGTTCGACGGCCAGCGCTGGCGGCCGGCGGCGTTGTTGCTGCCCGGCTGGGAAGAGCGGGTAAGCGTGCCGGTCGGCATCCAGCGCGAGAACAACTTCGTCTCGAAGGGAAAGCCCGCATGGCCGGAAAACCTCGATGAACGCGATCGATTGGCGACGCAGGTCGAGCCGATGAAGGGCCGGGGCGAAGACGCGCTGACCGCCTTCATGTGCTTCTTCGAGAAACAGGCGGATTCGAAGCCGCCATCCGGCCAACGCCCGAAGCGCGGGCGCTGATGGAACGCTTCCTGGTCACGGTGTCCCTGGGACCGGTGCAGAGCCTGATCGGCGCCGCTCGGCGCACCCGCGACCTATGGTGCGGCTCCTGGCTGTTGTCGGAGACTGCCCGCGCCGCGGCGCGAGTGTTGCACAAGGCGCAGCCGGGCTGCCTGATCTTCCCCTGCCCGGAGTTCCCCGATACGGACCTGGCTCCGCAGGACCGGCCGACAGACTCCGCCAACATCGCCAATATCCTCCGCGCGGAAGTGGAACTAGCAACAGCCCAAGACGCTCGCGCTCTCTGCGAACGGGCCAGGAATGCAGCCGTCGACCGTCTGGTCGAACTGAGCGAGAAGGCCCGGCGGAGGCTGGACACTCCGATCCGCGAGGAAGTCTGGTGGGCGCAGATTGGTGACATCCTGGAAACGTTCTCCGCCTGGATATCGCTGACGGAATGTGGTGACGGTTACACGGAAGCTGGGCGGAAACTTGGCGAAGCGCTGGCCGCCCGCAAGGCGACCCGCGATTTTCGGGCCTGCCAGTCGTTGTCGGGAACGGATGCCGCGCTGCCAAAGTCCTCCTTGGATGGCGCCTTGGAGACAGTGCTGCCGAAATCAATCGGCAATGGTTTCCGACGCCGACTCCGATTGTCCAACGGTGAACAACTCGACGCGCTGGGGGTCGTCAAACGCCTCGCTGGCGATGCGGAGCAGTTCACATCCTACATGCGCATCGCCGCCGACCCATGGGTGGAACGACTCAACGATGACCAGCGGCGGCGACTGAACGCTGCTTGGGAGCCGCTAGTCGGACTGGATCTCACTACCCGCACCAAGGGCAATGAAGGCGTCTACAACGCTCTGCCTTATGACGGCTCGCTGTTGTACGGCTTCAGGCTGCGCAACGCGCTGGCGCAGGCTGACCTTTCGGACGATGAGCGCAGGAATCTGGAAGGCTTGCACAAGTGCATTGGGGAAATCACCCAAGAGAAATCCACCGTTGGCCGCGCGGCCGACGCGCCGGTTCCCTATGTCGCCGTCCTGAAGGCCGACGGCGACCATATTGGCAGATTGTTAGGATGCGCCGCGAACGCAGATCAGTCGCGCGAGATTTCCCGTGCCCTGCACGCCTTCGCCTCCCGGGTTCGCAAGATCATCCGAGAGCATCGCGGCCACGCCGTCTATACCGGCGGCGACGATGTGCTGGCCTTGTTGCCGTTGAAATCGGCCCTGGACTGCGCCAAGACCCTGGCCGTTGCGTTCAAGGAAGCATTGGGCGAGGTTGCAGAAGCAATGCACGTGCCGGTAGCCGAGCGCCCGACTTTGTCTGCCGGTCTCGGCATCGGTCATGTGATGGAGCCGATGGCATCTCTGCGCGACCGCGCCGAACGAGCGGAGAAACGAGCGAAGGGCGATGCCGCACAGAACCCTAGTAACGCGCTCGCCATTCTGCTCGGCATTCGCTCCGGGGCGGAACTCGACTGGCGCGCGCAGTGGAGTGATCAGGATGCATTCGACGCGCTGCACCGATTTATCGGGGCGTACCGTGCGCATGCGCAGGAGCTGTCCAGACGCACCGCCTACGATGTGCGGGCCATCGACCGGCGGCTGGCTTGGCTGCGCGAAGACAACAGTGACCATGCCCGAGGCATGCGCGAAGCCGAGGTGAACCGGATACTGGAACGGGCGCGCCTGCCCGGCAGCGAAAGGCGCATTCCTGGTGATCTACAGAATCTGATACGGGAGCACGCCAGAACATCGCCGCTGCGCCAACTGGCAGACACGCTGATCATTGCGCGCTGGCTGGCGGCCCGCACCGCTGGCGATGTGGGAGAGCGCTCATGAGCAGGCAGAAGAAGCGAAGAGGCAGGGTTCGACCACCGATTCGCCGCAAGCAGCAGTCAAAGCAGGTGCGACGAGACTCGATTGCCTCCAGAAATGCGGCTCCGGCTCCATCACAAGGCGCGGCAGAGCAGCGCCTACATGGCCGGGTGGTCAGCCTTGATCCGCTCTTGCCCATCATCGTGCGCTCCGGCCGGCCAATGGAAGGCAAGTCGGACGCCGACCCGGCGCGCTTCCCGCCGCCGTCCACCATCGCCGGCTGCCTCCGCACCGCCTGGGCGCGGGCCGAAGACCGACCCTTCGGGTTGGAGCTTGCAGAAAAGGCGGTAGCCGGGCCGCTACTGCTTGCTCGCGACAACCGAATTCTGGTCCCCAGACCCGCCGACGCGCTCTATTTCGGTAGTGGCGACGGAGCACGTTGCATCCGCGCAACACCGTGCCAGTTCACAGACGGTATCGGGACGGATTTGCCGAACGGGTTGTTGCCGGTACGCCTGACAGAACACATGCGCGAGAAGCCCGGTAAAGGGCCTAACTGGTGGGATTGGGAAGACCTGCTGTCCTTTCGCCGCGGGCAAACGGTCGCGCACGCCCAGCTGTGCGCGAATGGCTGGTCGCCGGGGTCCGGCGATCGACGCACGCATGTAACCATCGACCCGGATACCTATGCTGCCCGCGACGGACAGCTGTTCCAGACCGAAGGGCTGGACCTGGATGCCGGTCCGGTACGCCACGACGAATGTCCGGAGGAGCGGAAACGCCGTTTGGGGCCTGGCGGCTTACGCCTGTTGGCGCGCTTTGCCGAGCCGTTGGGGAATACGCTGGTGCATCTGGGCGGCAAGCGGCGTTTGGCGGCCTTGGAGCCTGAAGCGGAGTCGATTTGGCCTAAGCCGCCCGAGGACTGGTTCGAGCGTATCCAGGCTGCCGGCGGTCTCTCCCTGACCCTGCTGACGCCCGGCATCTTCTCCGCCGGCTATCGCCCCGGCTGGCTAAGCGGCCCGGAACAGATCGGCAGCCCACCGGTAGCGCCGCCGCTCAAGCTTAGGCTCCGCGCGGTGGCGGTGGAGCGTTGGCAGCCGCATTCCGGCTGGGACATCGCAAACCGCAGGCCCCGGCCCACTCGCAAGCTGGCCGGCGCGGGAACGACATACTGGCTCCAGGCGCTCGACGATCTCAACGTCGAAACCCTGGAAGCCTTATGGCTGACAGGCATCTGCGATGACGAACAAGACCGACGCGATGGTTTCGGGCTGGCACTGCCAGCCCCGTGGACACCGTTGGACCGCGGCGCGTAACGATTTCCAGAAGGCGACTCTCATGCAACCGCGACTCTTTCACCTGCACACCCTGTCCGCACTGCATTGCGGCACCGGACAGTCCGCCGAAGTGGTGGACCTGCCCATTGCCCGTGCCCGCGCCACGCGGTTACCTATCGTGCCAGGCTCTTCGCTGCGCGGCGTCCTCCGCCAGCAGGTTGCGGACAGTAACAGGGAAGACGAGAAGACCCTGTTTGGGCCGCTGTCGATTACCCGCAATGAGGACAGCTTCGCCGGTGCTCTCGCCATCGGAGACGGCCACCTGTTGGCGCTTCCGGTGCGCTGCCTGGCCGGCATCGTGAGCTATGTCACCTCGCCGTTTATCCTGCGCCGCTATGCCCGAGACCTGGGCCGCGCCGGGATCGACACGCCGTACCTTCCGTCCGACCCTGCTGAAGGAGAAGGGAAGGTGACAGGGGACTCCGTCAACCGCGTCAATGGAAAGCTGGTTCTCGAAGACCTTGACCTGACGGCACGAGAAGACCCCTCGCTACTGGCGTGGGCGCGATTGCTCGCAGAGGCGGTATACGACGACACCAACTCGCAGATCGATTTCACACATCGCTTGGCGCTGCTGCCTGACGAGATCATGGACTTTCTCGCCGAGACCGGGACAGAGGTGCGCGGCCGCATCCGCATCGACGAAAGAACCGGCACGGTGGCCCGAGGCGCACTCTGGTACGAGGAATACCTGCCCTCGGAGACCGTGCTGTGGGGCGTGTACGCGCTGTCAGCGTCGAATCGTCAGGACGATAAGCGCCGTGCGGACGATCTGGTCGGAGCTCTTCCCGGCACCGGCACGTTGTTGCAATTGGGCGGCCACGCCGGCGCCGGCCACGGCTTGGTACGTTTCATTACTCGGAACTCCGGGCAGGAACCGGCATGATCCAAATCCGCACACATGCCGTTGCCAGTGAGGCATATGCCCGTGTCGCTGTTCGTCGCGACGACCAAGGGAAGAATGCCCTGACAAAGAAGGAATATGGCACGCTGGCCCACAAGTTGCCGGGGATGATTCTCAGCAACGGTCTCGCCCAGGCCACCGGCTTCTTGCTCGCCAAGGGGAATCCGGAGCACAAAGCACTGCTGGACGACTTGAATGCCGTACTCCGCGCTTCGGGTGCCGCTGACTTCCGAGACGGTGCGACACTGCACAGACACATCATCGAGAGCGATCTTCGGCAAACCCTGATGCTTACGCGCCGGGCTCTTGAAGCGAGCGGTTGGATCAAGCGCTATGTGCAGGGCGTACTGCGCGTCGACGCCACCGGAGACAGTGACGAGCCGCGTGAAAGCACGGAGGGAGGTGGTTGATGGCGACGCCATTGATGCGCGAGGCTCTGCTTCCCCTGTACGAACGGGCGGTGGATGCGCACCCGGGCCTGCTGTTGCAGCGCGGCATGACCAAACACCACGACGGCGGTAGCGAAGACAAAACTACGCATGTCGAGCGCGTCTGCGAGGCCACGCCCGGCGAATTCTACCGCAACGCCTATGAGCGCTGGCGGAAAGCCACATCCGACAAACAGCGCTTTCGCCAAGTGCGGCTGGCGCTTGAGAACCGCCTGTTCATCGGTCTGACCGGTGGCGGAAGGCTGGAGACCGGCTGTGCGACCAGCCATGGTCACGGCGCACCCTACATCCCCGGCACCAGTGTCAAGGGCGCGGTAAGCAGCTTCGCAAAGGAGCGGCTCAGGGGCCAGAGGAATGGTGAAGCCATATGTAACGAGCTGTTCGGGATGTCGGCAAACGAAGACCGACCGTCAGGCTTGTCGAGCTTGATTACCTTGCACGACGCGTGGTGGGTGCCCCTTTCGGCCGATACACCTCTGGTGCGAGAAGTCGTGACCAGCCATCACCTGGACTATTACGGCAAGGATGGCACCGTGCTCGCTACCGACTTCGATAGCCCGGTCCCGAACGCGCAGGTGGCGGTGCGGGGCGCACTCCTGTTCGTGATCGAAGGACCGGTCGAGTGGCTGGATCTGGTCGAATCCATGCTGGTCGACACGCTGGTTCAGCGCGGCCTGGGCGCCAGAACCCGAAGCGGTTACGGCCTGTTCAAGAAGCTGCAACCGGCCGCCTCCGCACACTCGGAGTGGGTGGATACGACAATTGCCCGTCTCATGGAGAAGCACCACGCCAAAGAAGACGACGTGCTGCGTGGCAAAGGCCTGGCCAAGGAATTTCAGGCACTTGAGGACCTGGAACTGAAGCAGGAGGCATTCGAAGATATTTGCAACCGCTGGCGGCAGAAAGGTTGGTGGGAAGACGCGCGGCTCAGGGGGGCAGCGAGGGCCGCCAAGGAGACTTATGACGACTACGTGCGTGCACCGGAAACCCAAAGCCCTGATCAATCGTCGCAAGAATGAAAGCCGAAATGGGGTCGTTTATGGGCAACAGCATCCTTCTCTGCACCGTGGGCGGCAGTCATCAGCCGGTCCTCAAGGCCATAGAGCGAAACAATCCAGCCTATATCCACTTTTTCTGTACGGGCAAGGATCCGGCGTCTGGCAAACCGGGTTCGATCGTTCAAGTCACCGGCAAGGGCAACGTCATCAAGGCAACCCCCGAGGATGACAAGCCCACCTTGCCGAACATCCCCACGCAGGCTGGTCTGGACGACAGCAAGTTCGAACCGAGCCTGGTTCCCGCAGACGATCTGGATGGCGCTTGGCTGAAAATACGCACCGGCATTATCGAGTTGGCAGAACGGTTCTCCGACGCGCGGTTCATTGCGGACTACACGGGCGGCACCAAGACGATGTCTGCGGCACTGGTCTGCGCGGCGTTGGAGAGAGACGATGTCGACCTCCAACTCGTGACCGGCGCTCGAGTGGATCTTGTCCGTGTGGCAGCTGGAACCGAACGGGCAATGATGGCGAGCGTGGCTCGGTTGCAGCTCGACCGGGCCATGGCTCCCTATCTAAACGCTTGGGGTCGGTTCGCTTACCGCGAGGCCGCGAATGGTCTGGAAAATCTCCCGATCACAGTCAACGATGCCGACAGCACAAAGCTTCAACTCGCACTGAATTTGAGCCGCACTCTCGCTCAGTGGGATGACTTCGATCATGCCGGCGCTCTCAAACTGCTTCAACCCTATGGTTCGCGAGTCGCTCACTGCTATCCGAACCTGATACCCGCGCTCCATTACCTGACGCATGAAGGCAACGAAAAATGCGAGCCCATGCGCCTGTTTGACCTATGGCTAAACGCGCAAAGGCGGGCGGTACAGGGGCGTTACGATGACGCGGTAGCCCGGGTGTACCGACTGTTGGAGTGGACCGCGCAATGGCAGCTTCGTCGCCGACTGGACTTCGACACAGCGGACTTCTCTCGTGAACGTCTGCCCAAGGGTATGGCCATGCAACCCGATCGGGATGGTAAGTTCAGGCTTGGCCTGTGGTCCGCCTGGCAGGTCGTAAAGGCGGACGCCGGTATGGCTGGGCCAGCGCAGATGTTCATCAAGGAGCAGGAAAACAAGCTGAAAGATCTCCTCGCTATGCGCAACTTCTCCATATTGGCCCATGGTTTTCAACCGGTGCCGGCCGCGGATTGGCACAAGATACAGCAATGGGTGGCAAGGTACTTCCTGCCCCTACTGCGTGATCTCGCATCGGAAGCCGGGTTTAAAAGGCTTCCGGAACAACTTCCAACGGAGTTTAGGCTGAAGTTCCAGCAGTGTTGAAGCGCAAGTGGTTGATACGAATAGGATTCATGAGATTTCAGTGGTGGGTTACTGGGTACACTATGGCCGGATCTCCAGGAGTTCGAGTACCTTGGCCTGAAGCGGCGTGGGCCGTGTGGTGACCTGGAAGTGTTCGGCGCCGGGCAGGCTGGGCATCACGGTGTTGCGGGTTATGGTGGCAAGATCGTCGATGAGGGTGCGGAAGCTGTGCACCGGATCACCGTCGGTTGTTGTTCTGGTAGCCGCCTTGTCCTGAGCACTCATTGATCTCTTTGCCGGCGCCACGACGGACGGGCGCCGGGCCTCGGCGCCTTCGGCATCCTCGTCGTCAAACAGCATGGGTTTGAGCCTCCGGCGCATGTGCCACTCCACGTAGTAGGCGAGCATGCACAACAGGACGTGGGCCCGAACCCGGGGTTCGGTGCGGTGGAAGACGGGGCGGACCTTGAGGTCCATGGTCTTCAGGCTGCGGAAGGCCCGCTCCACGGAGCTCAACCGCTTGTATGCCCGCACCGTTCCGGGTCCGTCGAGTTCGGTCTCCGGCAGGCTGGTGCGGATCACGTAGAGACCGTCGAGCCTGGCCTCGGCAGCGATGGAGACGTCATCACGCTGCCAGGTGAAGACGCCGTCGTCGTCGATGGACCATGTGAAGTGCTTTGCCATCTTGTGCCTGCCGATGACCCTGCCGACCCTCTCTGCGATCTTCTCCTTTCCCTTGAGACGGCGCTTGTTGCGCCGTGTCGCCGCACCGATGGGTTGCAGCAGGGCCTCGGTGGCTTCAAGGAGTTCCGAGCGCTTGCGGGCCCGGTCTTCGGCCAGCAGGGGATTGCGACAGACCATGAGGCGCTCGCCGGGGTATGCGTCACTGGTGATCTCCACCAGGTCTGTTTCATCGAACAGCGACATCTCGACGTCACCAGCCTCGACCAGGGCACGGATAGCCGGTCCCCTGAGAGCACTGATCCAGTCCAGCCCCGCAGGTTTCACCTCTTCGCGGATCCGCGCCTCGGTCAGCATCCCGCGGTCTCCCACCAGCACCACCTTCGCAAGCGAGAACCGCTCCTGCACCGTGGCGATCTGTGAGCCCACTGTCGCCGGATCCGCTGTGTTGCCGGGGAACACCTCCACCGAGACCGGACATCCGTCGCGGTCGCACAACAGGCCGAACTCGATCTGCAGCTTGCCCTTCTTGCCGTCCCTGGAGTAGCCGCGTTTGGCCAGAGGACATGATCTCCCTTCCATCCATACGGAAGTCAGGTCGTACAGGATCAGGCAGCCCTCTTCGAGGTGCCGCTTCGCCAGGCCCTGCTCGATCCTCTCCTGGCGCTCGAGCAGCCAGTCCATGGCGGCATACAGGTCGTCCTCGTTGAGTTCGGGATCGAGCATCTCGCCCAGGGTGCTGACCGCCGTGGCCTCGGCCAGTCCCCGCGCCGTGGCCAGCTTCGAGGCCGGCTCGAGGATCCTCGCTGCGATCATGGCCATCACCTGATCGCGCCGGGGCGATGGCTTGGGGTCGATCAACCGGTCCAGTCCGAGCTTGCTGAGAGTTCCCAGCACTGCCGCGACATGGCCATGAGGAAGGGAGCGGACGATGTCGAAGGCGTCCTCGAGGCTTGGCACCGCGGTGCCTCCCTTGAGCAGGCATCGCAATCCTTCGACCAGAGCAGACGGCCAGTTTGTGAGGTTGGCGAGGGTGCGCTTCCTGACCTTGCCGCCTTCGCGATAGGACTCGCGCAGCAGGATGGCGGGCGGGGAGGAGCGGTTGGGGACGGATTCGATGTACATGGCTACCCATAAT
>Ga0209022_1001679_pt1 | contig 21471 bp, 19 predicted proteins | sample PinacodermPK_FD_187300 | JGI IMG/M metagenome (GOLD analysis project Ga0209022, IMG submission 187300) | Host-associated microbial community of the marine sponge Aplysina aerophoba from Gulf of Piran - sponge pinacoderm, lysed by proteinase... | ecosystem: Host-associated > Porifera > Sponge >...
CCCAGCGGAAGCCGTTGGAGTCCACGATGAAGGTCAGTTCGCGGAGCAAATGCGAGCCGCAGAGCTGATGGCTGCACTGGTCGTAGACAAAGTACGCCTCCCGGCAGTCGTCCACCAGGGTCCCCGCATAGCGGGGGATGATGCCGATGTCCTCGATCGCCTCTCCGCCGCGCTTGGGGTGCACGAACTTCAGGGTCAAGGCGCCGTCGGTGACGACATGGAGCCATTGGGTCTTGCCGTCGACCCGGAAGCCGGTTTCGTCGACATGAAGGGCCGGACGTTCCAGCAGGCGCTCGATGGCGGCGTCTTCCCACGACTGAAGCGCATCATGGAGGCTGCGCACGTAGCCCAGGCAGGTGGCCTCCGACAGCCTGAGGCCCGAGATCGCCTGGACCAGCGCCACGGCACGTGTCTTCGCGCTACGCTCGTCAGCGGATCAATTGCTGGAACACTTCGATTCCGATTCGATACGCGTCGACCTAAATGCAGAAAATACCCGACGATCCAATTTCGGCCGCGGTGGATTGCGACGCAGAATCCGCGGGAAAATTGCCTGAACGAGAAAACGCCTTGGGCATCTCGCGTCCTTTTGATAGGAGTCGAATAAAATCCCCCGATTTCAGCGGTAGGCCAAATGAAAAAGCTCCTTATTGTCGAACCCTTAATGTCCGAATCCATGAAACTTCTGGATGATCGTCCCGACATCGCATGGGAGCTTGTCGAAGATGCGTCGCCGGAATCGTTGAAGGGACCCATTTCGGATGCCGATGCCATAACGGTGAGAATCGCTCCGTTGACTCCTGAAATCCTAGACGCCGCCAAGTCGCTGCGAGCAATTTCCCGTCACGGAGTGGGTTACGACAACATTCCGGTGGACTACTGCACCAATCGCCGTATCGCCGTCACTGTCGTAGGCGACGCGAATTCGTCGTCCGTCGCAGAGCATGCGATGTATCTTATGCTAGCCGCCTCGAGAGCGGGGGTTGAAATCGATGAAGCCGTAAGAGGCGGCCGATTCGCCGATCGTTCGAAATTGATCGGGCGAGACCTGCGCGGCCGCACTTTGCTGATTGTCGGATACGGACGCATTGGCCGAAGGCTCGCCAGGCTTGCGGAAGCGTTTGGGCTTCGCATCGTCGTATTCGATCCCTATGTCGAAGAACTGGAGGGGCATGCCGGCGAACTTGTGCCGAGTTTGGACGACGGCCTGAAGATAGCCGATATCTTGTCGCTGCATGTTCCGCTTAATGCAGACACTGAAAATCTGATCGGCGAACGGGAACTTGGCCTGCTTCGCGAGGAATCAATTGTCGTCAACGCAAGCAGAGGCGGCTTGATTGACGAAAATGCGCTGTTGGCGGCAATCCGGTCCGGCCATACTCGAGGCGCCGGACTGGACGTTTTCGAAAGCGAGCCGTTGCCGGCGGATTCTCCTCTCGTTCACGAGAAGCGAATCATACTGTCCCCTCATTCGGCTTCTCTCACGCGTGAATGCCTGGAAGCCATGGGTCGCGTAACGCTGCAGAACGCGATCGACGCGATCGACGGCAATTTGAACCCCAAATTCGTTGTGAACCCGGAGGCGCTCGATCCATCAAGCAGCTTCTGACGAGAATTCGCAAAAGTCCGAAGTCAGCGCGCCGCTGTGACCTCGACTTCGACTCGGAATTCCGGTCGCGTAAAACCGGCAACTATGAAAAGCGTCGACGCCGGTCGAAAACCTATGCCTTCTATCCAGCTGTCCCGCGCGGCCATATAGCCCGGAAGGTGCTCCCGGCCGCTTACGTAGGCGTTGATTCTCACGATGTCTCGCCGCGAATATCCTGCCTCTTCAAGTATCGCGTCGATATTCGCAAAGCATAGGTCGGCCTGGTCCCTGGCCGATTCCGGCACGAACCCGTCGGGTTCTATGCCGAGCTGCCCCGATGCATAAAGCGTACGGCCCGTACCCTTGGCTTCGACCGCGTGCGAATATTTGGCGAAGGGAGGGAAAATGCTTTCGGGAGTGATTTCCTTTTTCATGGTGCCGTTCCTTGGAAATTTTGCTGCTGTTCCTTGCCGGCGCCGCTCCGCCGTGCATCGGCAGCGCGCGAAGGCTGATAGTCTTTGCAGTTTTGCGCGATCTGGATCAAGTGCGAGATTTTCACGATCAGAAGCCGACCGCTGCAAATTAGTGCCATTCAGCCAATGTTTCGTCTTCAAAATCAAGTTCGCGGAGTCCCGTTGTCCTGCGACGGTGTTCGCAGCGCTCATTCTGGATGCAGCGGCATGAAAAATCTTGCGTACGAGGCGGCAATACCCGAATTGGCGCGAAAACCAGGTGCGCGGCCGGGCATTCATGAAAGCAATTTTCGATCCGATTATTGTTGGATTTGCAAAATGTGCGCAATTCTTATGCGCTGCCGCAATTTATTTGTGCGGGAACGGCCTATATTGCGCTGATGCCGTTAATCCCGGCGCGATTTGGACTTAAGTTGATCTTTGCAATCCAAAACAATTTAAACTAACGACTGCTGACAACTTTTACGGTCAAATCGAACGAGGAAAAAATGAAACGCGAAACTTTCGTTGCATTTGCAACTGCCGCGGTTTTTGCCGCCGGCGCCTCCGCTAGCGCGGACAAAGTCGTATTCGGAACGAACTGGCTTGCTCAGGCCGAACATGGAGGATTCTACCAGTCGGTCGCCGACGGCACTTACGCGGAATGCGGACTCGACGTCGAGATTCGCCCGGGCGGACCACAAGTCAACAACCTGGCGCTTATGCTCGCAGGAAAAATCGACTTCCACATGGGCGGAAGCATGCTGTCCACATTCAATTCGGTTGCCGAAGATATTCCCGTCGTAACAGTGGCCGGGTTGTTCCAGAAGCATCCGCAGGTGATTCTGACTCACCCGGGCAAGGCTGAAACGTTCGAAGATTTGAAAAATTTGACCTTGCTTCTAGGGGATAATCTGTACGCGACGATCTATCAGTGGATGATGGCGGAATACGGCTTTACGAAGGAGCAGAGAATTCCGTACACCTTCAATCCGGCTCCGTTCCTGGCCGACGAAAATCTCGGCATGCAGGGGTACCTGTCTTCCGAACCGTACCTGGTTCAAAAAGAAGGCGGATTCGAGCCGACGGTTTTCCTGATCGCCGACGCCGGATACACGACATACGCTACGACGATCGAAACCATGGCCCAAACCATCGCGGATCGGCCGGATGTCGTGCAGTGCTTTGTCGACGGCTCGATTCTCGGCTGGTACAACTATTTGTACGGCGACCCGTCCGCCGCCAATGAGCTGATCAAGCAGGACAACCCGCAGATGACCGACGACAAGATCGCCTACGCGATCGATCGCATGCTCGCGGTCGGCATCGTCGATTCCGGCGACGCGCTGGAAAAAGGCATCGGCGTCATCACCGATGAAAAAGTTGAAGGGTTTTTCAACAAGATGGCCAATGCCGGCGTAGTTCCGGCGGATCTGAATTTCAGCGCCTCCTACACGACGCAGTTCGTCGGCAACGGACTCGGCATGGACATCAAGAACTAGAAGCGCAATTGCGATCAACCGTTAGCAGGCGGCCGGAAAACCCCGGTCGCCTGCGCAATTCAGGCGAAGCGCAACTTTGAACGACCAATTGCCAGTTAAACTCGCCGCGACGCCTCTCGCGCTCCGCCCGAAGCTACTCGAAATGCGGTCCATAGCGAAGGTGTTCGCAGAGGATGTCGTCGCGCTGAGCGATATGAACCTCACGGTCAATGTCGGCGATTTCATCAGCCTCCTCGGGCCGTCCGGCTGCGGCAAGTCGACCGCCCTGCGCCTGATCGCCGATTTGATCCATCCGACGACGGGACGCATAAACTGGAGCGAAACCGAGCACAACCATACGATAAGCGTGGTTTTCCAGGAACCGACACTAATGCCGTGGGCGACAGTGGGTCAGAACGTGTGGCTGCCGTTCCGGCTCGCCTCCCGCTCGTACCGCTCCTGCCGCGACGAAATACTCGAGGCGCTGCGACTCGTTTCGCTCGAAAACTTCGAAGAAAGCTATCCCCGCGAGCTGTCCGGCGGCATGAAAATGCGCACGTCCATCGCCAGAGCGCTAATTACCCGTCCCAGCATAATGCTCATGGATGAACCCTTCGCGGCGCTCGACGAAATCAACCGATTCAAACTCAATCACGATCTCCTCCAGCTAAAGGAAAAAATTGGCTGCACCGTGATTTTCGTAACCCACTCCGTATTCGAAAGCGTATTTCTTTCCGACCGCATTGTCGTCATGGCGGCCCAGCCGGGGCGCGTGCATCGCGAACTGACCATCGAAGAGCCCTACCCCCGCAGCGACAGCTTTCGAACATCGGCGGAATATTCGGCATACTGCCGGACCGCGTCCGAAGCCCTGCAGGAAGCGATGGGAGAGACCAATTGACGTTTCGAAGCGAAGACTCCGGAACCGGCCCGGTCGTAGTCGACCAAGAGGAGCGCAGGCGGGCCGCGAAGGCTCGCATCGACAGGATCGGAAGCTGGCTCATGCCGGCGGTCGTCATGATCGCCGCTGTCTGGTTCTGGGACCGGATCGTCGTCTGGAACGAAATTCCGCACTACATTCTGCCGGGTCCGGGGCGCGTTCTGAGCTCTTTTATCGAGGACTGGCGAATACTTTTCCCGGCTCTTGTCGTCACGCTGCAGATAACATTCATGGCGCTCGCGGTCGCCGTAATCGGCGGCGTCGGGCTTTCTGTTCTGTTCACGCAGTCTCGATTCGTGGAGATGTCCCTCTTTCCCTACGCCGTCATATTGCAGGTAACCCCCGTAGTCGCCATCGCGCCTCTGATTTTCATTTACGTCGACAGCAGAATCGTCGGCCTTCTCATTTGCGCGTGGGTCGTCGCTTTTTTCCCGGTGCTCTCCAATACGACTCTCGGACTTAACTCGGCCGACCACAATCTTCGCGATCTTTTCCGCATTTACGGGGCGAGCCGCTGGCAAAAGCTTCGGTTTCTCCAGCTGCCGGCGGCGCTCCCCTATTTTCTCGGAGGCTTGCGCATCGCGGGGGGACTGGCCCTGATCGGGGCGATTGTCGCCGAATTCGTCGCCGGAACCGGCGGCATCGGATCGGGGCTTGCGTTCACCATTCTCGAAGCGGGCTACAGGCTGAACATTACGCGCATGTTCGCGGCTCTGATACTAATCGCGGTAACGGGCGTCGTCATATTCACGGTTCTTTCATTCATAAGTCACATGCTCCTGCGAAATTGGCACGAGAGCGCCGTAAAAAAGGAAATGTGAACGGCATGATCGATCGCATTCCTCCGGGTCCTTTCAGAATCGAAAACGCCTCCATCCCCGATTGCAGTCCGGGCGGCGGTTCGATGAAGGAATCTCTGGCCGTCGAAGGCGGCAAGATCGTCTCCGGCGGAAACGGCCAAATCCTCGACGCGCGCGGCGGCATGATTCTTCCAGCATTCACCGACATGCATACTCATCTCGACAAGTGCCATATCTGGCCCCGCAGCCCGAACCCCAAAGGCGATTTCGATTCGGCGCTGGCAACGGTTGCGGCCGATAGATCCGAACGATGGAGCGCGGAGGACGTGCGCCGACGAATGGACTTCGCTTTGAGGTGCGCCTACGCTCACGGCACCCGCTCAATACGAACTCACCTGGATTCAGTTGCCCCGCAGCATTCGATTTCATGGCCGGTGTTTCGAGAAGTTAGAAGCGACTGGCGCGGTCGCATAAATCTTCAAGGCGTTACAATTCTCGGCATCGAGCATGTCTCGGAGGACGGTCCCTTCGCCGAAATTGCCGATACGGCAGCCGAATCCGGCGGCGTGCTCGGATGCGTAACCTATCCCCTGCCCGACGCGGCGGAGCGAATCGACACCTTTTTCCGCTTCGCCATGGACAGGGGCATGTCGGCGGACCTGCATGTCGACGAGACCGCCGACGCCGGTTCCGCTACGCTTCGCATGATCGCGGAATCGGTGCTGCGCACCGGATTCGACGCGCCGGTCTCGGTAGGCCATTGCTGCTCCCTCGCCCGCCAGAGTTCGAGCGAGGCCGACAAGACGCTCGATCTCGTCGCCGAAAGCGGCCTCTGCGTCGTTTCGCTGCCGATGTGCAACATGTATCTGCAGGATCGCAATTCGGATCGAACGCCGAGATGGCGAGGCGTTACGCTGGTTCACGAAATGCGCTCCCGGGCCATTCCGGTTTCGTTCGCCTCGGACAATACTCGCGACCCGTTCTATGCTTACGGCGATCTGGACATGCTGGAAGTCATGCGGGAGGCGACAAGGATCTGCCATCTCGATCACTCGCGATCATCCTGGCTGGATTCATTCACGTCGACCCCCGCCGCTTCCTGCGGCTTCGAGCCGTGCGAATTGAAGCCCGGCGACGACGCGGATTTCATAATTTTCCGGGCCCGGAACTGGAATGAACTTCTTTCGCGCCCTCAGAGCGACCGCATCGTCGTGCGCGCCGGAAAGAAATTGGGCAGCGACCTGCCCTGCTACAGCGAACTCGACGACCTTATGGAATGAATATGAACATTGATGCCGCTAAAGAAGAATTGAAGCGCCTCGAAATCGAAATCGACGAGAATCCGATATCCGTTCGCGCCAAGAGCCGGGACTTCTTCTGGTACTCGCCGGTGCTGAAATCCCGCCTTGACCATGTTGTTGCGGACTTCGCGGCTAGCCCGCGCAACGAATCGGAAGTTATCAAGATTCTGAAGGCATGCTATCGGCACGACATCCCGGTGACGACGCGAGGCGCGGGCACGGGGAACTACGGCCAGGCGATGCCTCTAGCGGGTGGCTGCGTCATGCATATGCGCAACATGGCCGAAGTTAGGGAGGTCCACCCCGGACGCGCCGTCGTGGAGCCGGGCTGCCTTCTCAAGGATCTGGACCGAGCTTGCATCGAACGCTCGGGGCAGGAGATTCGCATGTTCTCGTCCACATGGGCGACGGCGAGCATAGGCGGATTTATCGCGGGCGGATCGGGCGGCGTCGGCTCCTGCACGTGGGGGTCGCTGCGCGATATCGGCAATATCATTAGGCTGCGCGTGGCGACTATGGAGGAATCGCCGCGAATGCTTGAATTTCGCGGGGACGAATTGCCGAGGGTATCGCATGCGTACGGAACGAACGGAATCATCACGGAAATCGAAATTCCGCTTGCTCCGGCCTACGAATGGGTAGAAATGTTCGTCGCCTTCGATGAATTCATGCGATCGGCGGAGTACGCGTCCGAACTGGCCAACAGGGACGGCATCCTTATCAAGCTCGCGACGCCCATCGAGGCGCCCATTCCCTTTGACTATTTCCCGCGCGTCAAGCCCTATGTGGACCGGAGCACGAGCATCGTTGCCCTGATGGTCGCGCCTCATTCCATGGACGGGTTCTATACTTTCACCGAAGGATGGAACGATGCGCGGATAATCTACAAGTCGGGCGAAACGCAGTGGAAGCGGGATCCCGGCCCGGTGTTCGAATACGGATGGAATCATACGACGCTTCGCGCCCTTCGCATCGACCCGTCGATCACGTATTTGCAAGTACGCTACGCGTATCCGGACTTCCTGGAAAAAATCGCTCGCGTTAGGGACATGTTCGGATCTGAGGTTCTGCAGCACCTGGAGGTTCTGCGCGAGAACGGAAAAGTCATGTACGCCGGGCTTCCCATCGTCAAATTCACTTCCGAGGAGCGCCTTGACGAGATCGTCCGCTGGCACGAGGATATCGGCTGCATGGTCTTCAACCCGCATCGGTACACGCTGGAGGAAGGGGGGCGCCAAACCGTGGACAAGCGGCAGCTCGATTTCAAGCGGGAGGCTGACCCGAAGGGTCTCCTGAATCCCGGCAAAATGATCTCCTGGGACGATTCGAACTGGAAATTCGACAGGATGTACGAATATCCGGGACTGCAGTCGGCTGCATGATGCGCGCTTTGGTGTTGTTCGCACATCCGGTCGAAAGCAGTTTTTCGGCCGCGCTCCACGAAGCCGTCGTGGAGCGGCTGGCGTCCCGCGGATGGAATGTGGACGATTGCGACCTGTATGCGGAAAAGTTCAATCCGCTGCTTTCGAGGGAAGAAAGACTCAACTACCACGACATGGAAGCCAATCGTCCGCCGGTCGCGTCCTACATCGAGCGATTGACCGAAGCCGATGCGCTCGTGCTCGTCTTTCCGGTCTGGAATTTCGGCTATCCGGCGATTCTCAAGGGCTTTTTCGACCGCGTATTCCTCCCCGGCGTATCTTTCCGGCTAGTCGAAGGGAAGGTGCGCCCGAATTTGAACAACATAGGCAAGCTGGCCGCCGTCGCGACGTACGGCGGCACCCGGCTGAGAGCGATGCTGGCGGGCGACCCGCCGCGTAAAATCATAACGAGAACCTTGCGCGCGACATGCCAGGCGCGAAAGCTAAGATACCTCGCATTATACGATATGAATCGCGCGAACGAAGCCAAGCGGTCCGCGTTTATCGAGAGAGTCGAGGGCGAAATGGGCCGCTTCTGATGCGCGCCCTCGTTGTTTACTGCCATCCCAGTCCAGACAGCTTTACAGCCGCCGTGCGCGACATCGTCGCGGAGCAGCTTCTGCTCGCGGGAGCGGAATTGAGGATTTCCGATCTCTATTCACGCGGCTTCCAGCCGGCTCTCGGAAGCGAAGAATTGGCCGGATACCTGGAATGCCCGACCAACGAACGGGCTGTAGCCGACGATGTCGCGGACATTCGCTGGTGCGACACCTTGATATTCATTTACCCGACATGGTGGTACGGGCTTCCGGCCATGCTTAAAGGGTGGCTCGATCGCGCCATGATTCCCGGAGTCGCCTTTACGATGCCGCGGTCCGAAGGCGGCGCAATCAAGCCAGCGCTTGGCCATATAACGGGAATTGCGGCGTTTACGACATGCGGCGCAAGCCGCTGGCTGACTTGGTACATGGGCTCGCAGGGCAAGAGGACGATTCTTCGCTCTGTTCGGCTGCTGTGCGCTCGAAACGCGAACACGGCGTTTGCCGCGCACTACCTGATGGACAGCTCAACCCCCGAGAGCAGGAAGCGCCATCTGGAGAACGTCAAGCGGATTTCGAGGAAATTCGCCAGGAGATGCATGGCATAGCGCACGGCGACGCAATATCCTGGGCCGAGGACAGGCCGCGCACGCCGACAACGCAAATCATTGGCGCCGCAACCAACTTTCGGAAATCGACCGCTTTCGCTTGGCTGTTCATATCTTAGGATAGCAGGTATTGTGCTTGGCTATGTTCCGGCGCCGTCGGCAATGGAAGGTTTTCCAGGAGTTCAAAATGGCAAAAAACTGGATGGAGTTCCGCGCGGCGGAGTTCAAGGACTTGGATCCGATGCGTACGATCGCAGTTCTTCCGACCGCCGCGATTGAACAGCACGGGCCGCATCTGCCAGTCGGAACGGACGCGCTGATCGGCGAAGGCATGCTTGCCGAATCCAGAAGGATCATTCCCGAGGATATGGATGTCCGAATTCTTCCGCTCCAAGCGATCGGCAAGTCGAACGAGCATATCTGGAGCGTCGGGACGCTTTCGCTGACCGTTGGAGCCGCCCTATCCTCCTGGGCGGAAATCGGGCTGTCCGCATCCAGGTCGGGCATCCGAAAAATAGTAATTGCCAATTCTCATGGCGGCAATGTCGATATCGTATCGATCCTCGCCCGCGAGTTCCGCGTGCAGGCCGGCATGCTGGCCGTAAAGTGCCAGTGGGGAAGCTTCGGCCATCCGGAAGGCATGTATTCGGCGGACGAGCTGAAATACGGCATACATGGCGGCGATGTCGAGACATCGCTGATGCTTCACTTCCGTCCCGATCTAGTCGACATGTCCGCCGCGAGGGATTTCCGCTCGTCGGCGGAATCGGAGCCTGTTTCGCCGGTCGGTCCGCTTAGCTACGGCTGGATTGCCAAAGACCTGAATGCCGACGGAGTCGTCGGAAACGCTTCGAATGCAAGCGCGGCCAAGGGCGCCGCCACGGCCGCCCATCAGGCTGCGGGTTTCGTCGAACTGCTTAGGCAAGTCGAAAAGCTGCCCCTGGATAAGTTTGACCCCGCAACGCGCCCGCAAAATGAACGCAAAGAATCTATCCGGCAAGTCCGCCAAATTTCGACCTCGCGGCACTAGTCGGGCGAATGGCTAGAACAAGATTTGCGGAGAGCGCATTCTCGCGGTTGAACGATATGCATTCGGCGATCGTTCCGTTTAATTGAATTCAAATGTTTCTTCTCGCGATTCGATTAAGACTCTTCGCTGCATCTTCGTATTCAGCGACGAAATTTTCGCGAGCTTTATCCCGCTCTTGGCCCGGAGCCGGTCGTCGATAGGATTGCGTCTGCTACGTGGTTCAAATCCTTCCTCGCCGCGGAACAAATCCTCTTAATCGAAAAACGAAAAACCGGAAGCCTGGATTTCGCAGGATGCTAGATTGAAGAATTCGCCAAGACCTACTGAAATAGCAGCACCGCCCGATCAGCGAAAATCGGCGGTCGCATTCGTAAAGACGTAAGCGGCGGCTTGCCCTTAATCGGCGTAGCCGCCGGTTCGGAAGAGTGCGCAGCATCCAGCCCTCTTATTTGATATGCCAATCGGGCAACTGGGGGGCCGCATCCGCGAAAGAAGCGATCAGCGCATACGCAATTGACTCGGAGGCGTTTCGGCGAAATGCCTAATTTGATCGGAATTGACCGTGGCAGCTCCCGCAAGTCCTCGAAAACGATAGGAAGGCGGCATTGAATTCGATTTGCGTTTCGGCCACTGCGATTGCAGCCGCGCCGTTTTTCAAATCATCAAGTTCCTGCTGAAATCCGATTTTGTTCTCGAATACCGACGGCTTTGCCTTTGTATTGAGTCCCTCCTCGCTTCCTTCGGGGAAAAGCAGCTCCAGTTCTTCAGCCTTCGCTCCAATTTCGCGCCCCGCGCCTTGCACGTAGTCCGCATCGAACTCCGACCGCCCCTCCATTATCGCTTTGAGCGTCCGCATGTTCGAGCCGAAAAAGGACATGATCTCCTGCCTCGCCTTTATTGCCTCCAAACCGGGATCGTCCTGCGCCCAAGCCGTCGCCGTCGTGCAAACCGAGACGGCCAACAGCGCTGCAATAAGATTCTTCATAATTTTCCTCCGTTCGGCAGTATCGGCTGAGACTTGCGAAGTTGCCGAATCCAGATCCGCCCCCAATGCGCGACAAGTCTACGAAACGGCGCGAAACTGTCAAATTCAAACTGTCGAATGGTCGTCGCGAAGCCGCTTCGAGCATTGCGAATATCCGAGATCATGCGCTAGTCGACGCGCGCTAAAAGGTCCATAAGGTACGGCCCAAGCGAATTCGCAATCAATTCGACCCCGGACGCATTGGGATGCAGCCCGTCCGGCTGCATATACTGTCTCCGAGCTTCGTCGCGAGAAAGGTCGCTTTCCAGAGCTTCAAAAAAACGTGGATAAAGAAGCACATCGAACTCCTCCGCCAGCTCTGGAAAAATCGATTCAAATTCCGCCTTGAATTCCGGGCCGAAATTGCTCGGCGCTTCCAGGCCTACCATCAGCACCGGCAATTCCTTCGCGCTTGCCGCCTCTAGGATTCCGCTTAGGTTCGATCTCGTAAACTCGGGCCATATGCCTCGCAGCAAGTCGTTGCCGCCCAAGCCTACCACTAGCGCGTCCACATCCTGAGTAAGCGACCAGTCAATTCTTGCCAGACCGCCGGCCGTCGTATCGCCGGAAACGCCGGCGTTTATCAGCTTCGCGCAAGCGCCTTCGCCGTCGAGCCATCGCTGCAGGGCGGGAACCAGCCCGTCTTCGGGGCTTAGCCCGAACCCATGGACCAAGCTGTCGCCAAGCATCGCGACGGTCTTTTCCGAGCAATCTCCCGCGGTCGAAGCCTGGCTTAACCCGAGAATTAACGCCGCGACCTTGAGAACGGTCCCCATGAGACCATATATATACACAGTTGACCGCGTTTCGGAATTAAGCATGGCAAAATCCATTTTTGAACTTGAGGGCGTCGATCTTTCACTAATGGGAAATGCCGGCAAAGTCGATATTCTCCACGGCATAAGCCTTGTCGCCGACACTAGGGAAACAGTCGGAATAACAGGGCCGTCGGGGTCCGGAAAATCATCGCTTCTCATGCTGATCGGCGGGCTGGAGCGCGCCACCGGCGGCAAAATCACGGCCATGGGACGAGATCTGTCCGCTTTGAACGAAGACCAGCTGGCGAGGTTCAGGCGCGAACATGTAGGCGTGGTTTTCCAGTCGTTCCACCTTATACGTACGATGACGGCGCTGGAGAACGTCGCGACTCCGCTGGAGCTAGCGGGGTGCGAAGATGCATTCGGCCGGGCCGAGGAAGAGTTGCGCGCGGTCGGCCTAGGAACGAGAATCGAACACTATCCATCGCAACTGTCGGGCGGCGAGCAGCAGCGTGTCGCGTTGGCGAGAGCGTCTGCTCCGCAACCAGATATCCTGCTGGCGGACGAGCCCACGGGCAATCTGGATTCGTCGACCGGCGAGATGATAATCGAAATCCTGTTCGATTTGCGCGAAAGGAACGGCAGCACTCTGGTCCTGGTTACGCATTCCTCTGAGCTAGTGAATCGCTGCGACCGGATCATAAGGCTTCGCGACGGCTGCATCGAATCCGACGGCATGAAAATCGCAGCCTGATGGCTTTGTCTCTGGCGTACAGAATCGCCCGCCGCGAAATGCGCGGCGGCATCCGAGGCTTCGCCCTGTTTATCGCTTGCCTGGCGATCGGCGTCGCGGCGATCGCGGCGGTCGGAACCGTCCGCGCCAGCATCGTCAGCGGCTTGTCCAGCGAAGGAGCCGCTATATTGGGCGGCGATGCGGAATTGGAGTTCACGTACCGCTTCGCAACGCTCGACGAGCTTGAATGGATGGATAGCTCGGCGGTCCGAATCTCGGAAATCGCAGACTTCAGGTCCATGGCCGTAGCCGAAAGCGGCGGCGAGACGGTGCGAGCTCTAACTCAGGTGAAGTCCGTCGACAACAACTACCCTTTGTACGGGAGCGTTCAGCTTAGCAACGGCCTTGATTTGCAGGAGGCGCTGTCGGAGAAAGACGGAGTGCCTGGAGCGGTTATGCAGGTGGCTCTCGCGGAGAGGCTCGGCATCGAGCCTGGAGACCTCATTCGCCTCGGGCTGAAGGAGTTCCGGTTCGCCGCGGTGCTCGAGCGGCATCCCGATGCCGCCACGAGCGGGTTCGGATTGGGGCCGCGCATGATCGTGAATTCGTCGGCGCTGGCGGATTCCGGCTTGCTTCAGCCCGGATCGCTGTTTTCCTCGCACTACCGGCTTCTGCTCGCGGAGGGCGCGGATATCGATGCCATCGCCCAGGAAGCCGAAAGCCTGTTCAGAGACTCCGGAGCGAGGTGGAGAGACCGTCGCAACGGCTCTCCCGGCGCCGCCCGAATAGTCGAGCGCGTTGGCGCATTCCTCATTCTGATCGGCATTGCCGGACTCGCCGTAGGCGGCGTCGGCGTTGCAGCGGCAGTTCGATCCTATCTTGCGTCGAAAACCAATGTCATCGCGATTTTAAAGTCGCTTGGCGCGTCCAACTCGACGATTTTCCTAGCATTCCTAATGCAGGTGGGGGCGATGGCGATTCTAGCCGTTTGCATCGGAGTAGCGCTAGGAGCAGCCGCCCCGCTCGTTTTCGCGCCCCTTATAGAATCGCGCCTGCCTTTGCCGGCGGACTTCACGCTGTATCCGCTGCCGCTGGCCGAAGCCGCGCTCTACGGCTTGCTCGCAGCCGCGATCTTCTCCCTTTGGCCGCTCGCGCGAACAGAGCAGGTCCGCGCGGCCGAGCTGTTTCGCGACTCGGTGGCGCAAGCTCGCCAAATTCCGCGAAAGAGGTACCTTGCCGCGATTTTGGCTCTCGCCGGGATCCTTGTCGGAACCTCGGCGATACTTTCCGGAGCGCCGGCGCTCGCGCTCTGGTCGGCGGCCGGAATTTCCGGCGCGCTCGCCACGCTCGTGTTCGCGTCTCTCGCGATTCGCGCATTCGCAAAGCGGTTTTCCAGATCGACGCTCCTGCGCGGGCGGACATCGCTGAGGCTGGCGTTCGGAGCCGTCGGAGGCCCCGGCGGGGATACGGCTCCGGTCGTGGTTTCGCTCGGCCTTAGCCTGGCCGTGCTGGCGACGGTTGGCCAAATTTGGACAAACCTGAACAACATCATCGTCGACGAAATCCCGGATGCCGCGCCGTCCTACTTTTTCGTCGACATACAAAACGATCAGATTTCCGAATTCGAAGAGATGGTGAACGGCCATCCCGGCGTATCCCGAGTCGATACGGCGCCGATGCTTCGAGGCGTAATTACGAAAATCAACGGCTCGCCCGCTCGCGAAGTCGCCGGCGAGCACTGGGTCCTGCGAGGCGACCGCGGAGTAACCTATTCTTCGAGCGTGCCGCGCAACACCGTCATAACCAGAGGCGAATGGTGGCCGGAGGATTATTCCGGAGAACCGCTTGTCAGCTTCGCCGAAGAAGAGGCGCTGGAACTCGGGCTCGATCTAGGCGATCGAATCTCCGTCAACATTCTCGGCCGCGATATAGAAGCTACGATTGGCAGTTTTCGCGTTGTCGATTTTTCTAATGCCGGCATAGGGTTCATCATGGCAATGAATCCCTCGGCTATAGAAGCGGCGCCGCATACGCATATTTCAACCGTGTACGCGGACGATGAAGTTGAATCGCGACTGTTCAGGACTGTTACGTCCTCGTTCCCGAACATTACGGCGATCAGCGTCAAAGAAGGCATAGAGCTTGCGACAAAGATTTTTACGAGCCTCGCGGCGGCGATAGCCTACGGCGCATCCGTGACATTGCTAACCGGGTTTGTCGTTTTGATTGGCGCCGCCGCCGCCGGCGAACGCGGTCGAATCTACGAATCCGCCGTATTGAAGACAGTCGGCGCATCGCGAAAGATTATTCTTTCAAGCTTCGCCTGCCGGTCGGCCCTTTCGGGCGCATCGGCGGGCCTAGTCGCAATTGCCGCAGCCGGCATCGCGGGCTGGGCGGTCATGCGGTTTGTCATGGAATCCGACTATCAATTCGAACCGGTATCAGCCGCCGCAATCGTTTTTGGCGGCGCGCTGGTTTCATTGGCAGCGGGACTGGCTTTCGCCTTGAGGCCACTCGCCGCGAGGCCGGCACGCATTCTTAGATCCAGAGAGTGAGCCAATGCGGCGAACGAACGGCCCTCCCTGGTTCGGGCGCGACGGAATCGACAGCAACGCCCGCAGCCGAGGCCGCTTGCCGCGCTGAATTCTCCGGGCTGCGGGCGGCTATACCTTGCTCGCGACCCGAGCGGACGCGCCGGTCCCTACCTAGGCGACGCGAAGTCCTTTATTTGCGCAAAGGCTTCAAGCGCGCGCGTTCTGGAGACCTTAAGATCTACGATAGGGCGCGGATAGGTCTTGCCGAGCAGAATTCCCGCGTTTTCTAATTCTGCCGCCGGCGCAAGCCACGGCGCATGCAGATGGCTGTTGGAAAGCTTTGACAATTCCGGGCAGAATCGCCTGACATAGAGTCCGTCAGGGTCAAAATTTTGACCCTGTCTTACCGGATTGAAAATTCGAAAGTACGGCGCCGCATCGGCTCCGCTTCCCGCCACCCACTGCCAGCTAGCGCTGTTGCTGGCCAAGTCGGCATCGACCAGCTTGTCCCAGAACCATTCTGCTCCGCAACGCCAGTGCACGAGCAAGTTTTTGACAAGAAGCGAAGCTGCGATCATCCGTACGCGATTGTGCATGTACCCTGTTTGCAGAAGCTCGCGCATTCCCGCGTCGACAATCGGAAAACCGGTCCTCCCCTCCTGCCAGGCTTCAAGGTCGCGGCCATTCTCCCGCCAAGGAAACAAATCGAATTTCGCATGCAGATTCCTGCGCGGCAATTCGGGACAGAAATAGAGAAGGCCGTATGAAAACTCCCGCCAAGCCAGCTCCCGAATGAAATGCGCCGCGTCGTTCCCGCCGCCCGCGCCGGCGCATCCGTTCGAAACCGCCGACCAAATCCGGTTCGGAGAGATTTCGCCGAAATGCAAGTGCGGCGACAATCGCGAAACGTTGCCCAACGCGGGAAAGTCCCGTCCGGTCGCATAGCCCTTTAGACCATCGCCGAGAAAGCGCCTCAACCGATTTTCCGCCCCGATTTCGCCGGGCTGCCACTCGCCCTTCCATTTTGGACGCCAGGGAAGTCCGGGTAGAAATTCCGGTTCGCCAAGCTTGCCTATTCCGCGTTCAATGAGATTTAGATTCCTGGGCTTGCCGAGCGGAGCGCGAAACGCCGCGCTCCGCGGCAGCCAGCTCCGTTCAAAGAATGGCGTGAATACGCGATACGGCTTTCCGTCCGCCTTCACGGCCTCATGCGGCTCCACGAGGAGCGACCCGTTCCAACTTCTCGCGTCAATGCCCAATCGATCGAGCTCGGCCTTGATTTTCGTATCCCGTCTTATTCGCCAAGGCTCGTAGCATCTATTCCAGTAGACGCCCTCGACGGAGAATTCCCGCGCGACCTGCTTGAGAACTTTCAACGCATCGCCCTTCGCAATGCAGAGTCTGCCGTCAAGCCGCCCGTCAAGCTGCCGCAGGCTTTCGCGCAGCCACCACCGGCTGGCGGCCCCGAGTCTCCATCGTCCGCAATTCTCGTCGTCAAGAATATAGATCGGCAGAACTTGATCGGCTTTCCTGCAGGCATTCATCAATGCGGGGTTGTCGGCGATACGAAGGTCCTGCCGGAACCACATGACGATTATGGAGGGCTTAGCGAGCATAGCTCCTTCTATGACCGGGTCGACTTGATTTGAAGGCCAAGGCTCGCAACACCGCAGCAAAAGCGATTTTCCGTTCGTCCCGAAAATTTCGCATTGACCCGGAACAGCCAAGTCGCTCGACGGCTTCGCCGACGGAATTCGCGCGCGCCGCAAATCCTATACCCAGTGCGAGTTTTCCGTACCGACGGCCTGGCTTATGCGGTCTAGTCCCCTGCTTTCCGCGATTTCATTGAGGCCCGACAGAATCTGCGACAGGATAGGAAGGCCGTGAAACGACACTGCGGAATAGATCTGCACTGCGGAAGCCCCGGCGGCGATTTTCTTGTACGCGTCTTCGGCGCTGAATATTCCGCCGACGCCGATGATCGGAATCCTGCCTTCCATCGCCCTGTACATGACTGCCAATGTGCGCGTGGACAATTCGAATAGAGGCTTGCCCGAAAGCCCGCCTGTCTCGCACGCGTATCTCGACTTTAGGCCGACGCGTTCGGTCGTGGTGTTCGTGGCTATCAGCCCGTCGACTTTCGATTCCAGGCTTGCGCGCGCGATTTCGTCGACCATGTCGTCGGACAAGTCAGGCGAAATCTTCAGCAGAATCGGAATTTTTCCCGGTAGCTCGTCGCGAACCGCAAGAACGCGCTCCAGCAATTTTTTGAGCTTCTTCGGCTTCTGCAGGTTTCTTAGGCCGGGAGTATTCGGCGAAGAAACGTTAACCGTAGCGAAATCGGCGAACGGCCCGCAGCATTCAAGTACCCGGCAGTAATCGTCGACGGCATTTGCGCTATCCTTGTTCGCGCCAACGTTTATGCCGACGATGCCTCGCCGCTTTCGGGCTTTCAGCCGCGCAGCGATCGCTCGCATTCCGTCGTTATTGAATCCGAACCGATTGATCACAGCCCTGTCTTCAGAAAGTTCGAACAAGCGAGGCCTGGGATTTCCTTCTTGCGGCTCCGGCGTCGCGGCCCCGGCTTCCACGAAGCCGAACGCCGCCTTTAGCAGCTGGTCCACTACGACCGCATTCTTGTCGAAACCCGCCGCTACGCCGACGGGGTTGGGCAATTCCAGGTTAAGGAATTCGGTTCTCAATAGAGGAAATGCGGGCGCGGCGGGAAGCGGCATGCCAAGTCTAAGCGCCCCTAAACCGATGCTCCGCCTTCTTTCCGGTTCGAACTTGCTTAGAGCGGCTACAGAATTTCGGTGCAGCCACTCCAGCGGCCGGTTGCGATTGTCAACCAATCATTTGATCCGCATCCGCCGCGAATTCAGGCGGCGGATGCAAATCGCTGTCAGCAGGCTAATTGAAATCTTCCGCGTTTTCCATCGTCACCAGAACGGTTCCGGTGTCGATAACCGGGTCGAGAGAACCGCCGCTGATAAGCGTCAGAACGCTTTCAATGCCGAATGCGCCCATGTTGTACGGATTCTGGGCTACGGTCGCCGCCATTTCGCCGGCGAGCACGCTTTCAGCCGCATCCGGATTCGCGTCGAAGCCGACTAGGAAGACCTGATCGAGCATGTCGGCATTCTTAAGGGCCTCGATGGCGCCTAGTCCCATGTTGTCATTGCTTGCGAATACGCCCTTGAGGTTGGGATTGCCGGTAATGATGTTTTCCATCACGGCGAGGCCTTTCGCCCGGTCCCATTCGCCGGTCTGCTCGGCGACGATATTAAGGCCGCATGCGCTCAAGCCTTCGTGCGAGCCGTCGGCGCGCGCCTTGCCAGTCGATTGGGTGACGATGCCCTGCAATATTGCGACGTCGGCGCCTTCCTCCACGTTTTCGCAAATGTGCTTCGCGGCGAGCGACGCGCCCATCTGGTTGTCCGTACCGATATAGGTTACGCCTTCGTTCGCTCCCTTGGTATCTATGAATACGACTGAAACGCCGTCTGCGATCGCTTCGTCAATGACCGGAGCCAGCGCGTTCGGGTCGGTCGGCGCAATCACGATTCCGTCAACGCCCTTGGCGAGTTGGTCTTCAACCTGGGCGATTTGAGCCGGCACGTCGGATTCGGTCGGCGGCGAAAGCACGACGACGTCTACGCCCATTTCGGCCGCCTTTTCGGTCGCTCCGCGTTCGACTGCCGCCCAGAACGGGTTCCCGGCGCCCGGGCCCTTCATGCTTACCAAAATCGTTTGCGCCGAGGCGGCCGTCGCGACCGCGCCGATAATCCCGGCTGCGGCCGCTAGAATAAGTTTATGCATCGAAACCTCCGTAAAATAGGAATGGCCAGTTGAAGATTGCCGGTATAGATCCGGATCTGCCCAGCGGGCAGCTTGGCCCCTTCTGCCACATGGTTTCGGGTTTTTCTAGTGCCTAGTGCCCAAGTCCCTTCTCAGCACGTCGATGAAGACGGCCAGAACGATAATCGCGCCAATGAGTATCTGCTGCCAGAATGTGCTGACGTTGTTAAGGTTCAATCCGTTCTTGATCAGGCCCATGATCAATACGCCGCCGAATATGCCTAGAACCTGCCCTCGCCCGCCGAAAAAGCTCGCGCCGCCGATAATGACGGCGGCTATAGCTTCCAGTTCCATCCCGGTTCCCGCGTTAGGGAACCCCGAATTCGTTCTGCCGGCCATGATCAACCCGGCTATGCCGGCCATAAAACCGCAAATCGCGTAAACGATTATCAGCGTTCGATCGACATTTATGCCGCTGACTCTGGCCGCCTCGGGATTGCCTCCGATCGCGTACACTCTCCGCCCGAATACCGTGTGCTCCAGCAATATCCAGAAGAGAAAGTAAACTAGGATCGTAAAAAGGAATACCACGGGCAGGTTGATTCGGGTTCCGTCGAATTCGCCGAGATAGATTCGGGCCGAGCCCAAAAAGCGAATCGGATCGGGCAGTCCCGAATACGGAACCCCGCCGGAAATGAGATTCGCAAGTCCGCGCGCCATGAACAGCATGCCCAGCGTCATGATGAAAGGGTGCGGCATTCTAAGCTTGGTAATGCCAATTCCGTTGACAAATCCAGCGGCCAATCCCATCATCGGCGAGAGCGCCAGCGCGACGGGCCAGGGAACGCCCGCCGCGTTCGAAACGGCCAGAGTCATCATCCCGAGAGCCAGAACGGAGCCTACCGAAAGGTCGATTCCCGCCGTCAAAATGACGACGAACATTCCGATCGACAGCATTCCATTTGCGGCCGTCTGCTTGAATATGTTCGTAATGTTGCGCCACGACAGGAAGACATCGGGCTGCAGCGCCCACATCACGGCGCCCATCGCGACAATGACGATTAGAATGCCGTACCTATCGAAGAACGGAATCAATCTAACGCCCAACGGCAGCTTTTGCATGGATTCAGGAGACTCAATGCCGGAATTTTCAGGAGACGCGGTCATGCGCTACGCTTTCCACTTTTTCCTTCGTGCCCATAATCCAGCCGATTACTTCGCCTCGCGACGTGTCCTTCAACCTTGCTTCCGCGAAGTTGCTGCCGTGGTACAGCGCCATTACGCGATCGCAGACATAGAAGATATCGTCCATTCTATGGCTGATTATAACGACCGAAATGCCTCGTTTCTTGAGGTCGACGATCAAGTCTAGAACCTTGCCGACTTCCTTTACGGCCAAAGCCGCGGTCGGCTCGTCCATAATCACAAGGCGCGCATCGAACGCGATCGACCGCGCTATCGCCACGGCTTGCCTTTGGCCGCCGGAAAGCTCCTCGACCTTCTGCTCCACGCTCTTGACGTGAATCCTGAGGTTTTCCAGATGCTTTTTGGCCATGCGAATGCCCGTGCGGTGATCGAACAAGGTCAATGCGCCGCCTAGAACTTTTCTGGTGGGCTCCCGGCCGAGATAAATGTTTTCGGCAATGTTCATGTTTCCCGCGAGCGCCAGGTCCTGATAGACCATCTCGATTCCGAGGTCGCGAGCCTCCCGCGGACTCGCGAAACTGACCGGCTTTCCGTCGAATATCAGCGTGCCTTCGCTTTGCGGATGCAGACCCGAAAGCACTTTCATAAGGGTCGACTTGCCCGCACCGTTATCGCCGACGACGCCGAGAACCTCGCCCGGCCAAAGCTCGAGATCGACATCGCGCAGGGCGGTGACGGCGCCGAAAAATTTGCAGATTCCTTTCGCCGCGAGCAAAGGCGCTTCAGTATTCATCTGCGGTTCATTCATGCGCTTGTGACTGACCCCTGCGATGCCGACGCCGCGCTCCGAGGCGCAAGCCGCAGCATTATCTTTCGGTCAATCGGAGTGTCAAGCCAGGGTGTAGGTCAAATAGTTTGATTAGGCCACCTGCGACATTCCGACCTTCCAGTCCATGAAGTCCACCCAGCGCATGTTCGCGAGCGCGCATTTGATTGCCAGCATGGCGTTCGCCCCTTTGAGCGTCCAGCGGGCTTCCGGGGCGCTTGAGGCGCAGCGCGACGACGTGCCGGCACGAGCTTTCGACCACTCCGGAGCCGATTTGCATGCCGCGCTTCCGGTAGCTGTCGTAGCGCATGCGCTCCAGGTTCCCTTTGAAATAGTCGATGCACTTCCCCACGGCTTCGCCTCGTTCGCGATGCGGCTCGAGTTCGCCGATGATCTCGGCGACGCCTCCGGCCTTCAGCCGGGACTTGAGATCCTGCAATCGCGCCTCTCGCTTCGCCTTGTCCGGGCAAAGCTCCTTCAGGGCCTTGCTCA
>Ga0209022_1001707_pt1 | contig 21259 bp, 23 predicted proteins | sample PinacodermPK_FD_187300 | JGI IMG/M metagenome (GOLD analysis project Ga0209022, IMG submission 187300) | Host-associated microbial community of the marine sponge Aplysina aerophoba from Gulf of Piran - sponge pinacoderm, lysed by proteinase... | ecosystem: Host-associated > Porifera > Sponge >...
ATCCCGCGCAGAGGAAGAGCGCGCCGCTCGCTTGGCGGCGGAGTCACGCCTTGCGGAGTTTGAAGCAGAGCTTCGACGCTTGCGCGGCGAGTAGGACCCTTCCCTCTCCCGTCCGTCGTCAGCCAGACACGCTTCTTCGCCCGCAAATTCCCCTCAAACCTGATGCAAGGAAATACCGCAAAAGCTTGCATCCACACCCTCGCTCCGTAGCTGAGCCGCCTCCTTAAGTTGGACAACCTACGCCGGCTTTGCAAGGATGTATCGGAATAACTCTTGCACGGAGAATCTACAGTCGAAGATCGCATACATACCAGCGCAAGAAGGGCCGGTTCAGGTGTAGTGAAATGACCAGTCGGCAGGTTAGCCAACCGAAGTACTTCGGGACGTGTCTGCATTGTCGCAGTCGGATTGAGGCTCGCACAACAGCAGAGTGGCGCAAGTTAGTTCGTGGTCCATGTCCGCGTTGTGGTCGCTCGGGTTGGTGAAATGACCACAGGACTTATGGAGTGAAGATATGCCACTGATGAACTACTCCACCAGGGTCGAAACCCACAGAACCGTATCCGAGATCACGGCGATACTGGTGCGGCACGGCGCAAGCCGGATTGTGCAGGATTTTGACGGGAGCGGGAATGTCGTCGCCCTGAAGTGGAGCCTTGACGGACGGTATGGGAACCTCGGCTACGCAATGCCCGTGAATTATGAGGCGGTCTATGATGTGCTCACCGGCGAGGGGCTGATTTTCAAGAGAAACACCGAGCGACGCAAGGAGCAGGCCCGCCGCGTGGCCTGGCGGATACTGAAAGACTGGATTGAGGCGCAGATCGCGTTGCTCGAATCCGGAATGGTCGAAATGGAAGAGATATTCCTGCCGTACATGATTGCTGGAGCAGGAGACAGGACTCTCTACAAAGCGCTGGTAGACGGGCAGTTCCGTGATCTGCACCTGATCACAAACGACGCCATAGCGCTCCCGCTAGCGAGAAATCAGGAACCATCGTAGCTGCCTGGGACCCTTTGGAGAAGATGCAGAATGACCGAGGAAGTCAGAATCACGTACAAGCGAAAGCCGGGCGCTGGGCCTAATCATCCTCCGGAGGACTCAGGGCTGCCTGCCGACGCTAACATCGCGCCCTGCAACAGTTGCGGAGAGTGGTTACTGGAGAGCGCCCTATCAAAGACAGCCGAAGTGACCTGTCCGCACGGAGGTCCAAAGATATCTCAATCGATTCCGAAGGAAGAGTACGAGTTCAGTGAGAGCTTTTTTCGGCAACTTCAAAGAGGCGACGAAATTGCGCTGATCTTTCTCTGCGATGACTGCAGAGTACGTGGGTGAAAGGGACCGATTATCACGGTCCGCGACGGAATCGCCCCTTAATTACTTCAGGAAAGGCGTCGGTCGGCGAGGCGGCAGGCCTAACTGTGCCCACGAATGATGATAATCCCGAATCGTCGGCAATGCCTATCTTGTGACTTCAGCACAGTCGAAAAGGGATCCGTATGATAACCGAATCTTCGACCGCAATGTCCCGCCGGCGCAGACCGCGTGGGCGTTATCCAAAAACACAGGACGGCGCAACCCCCAAGCGCCAGAAACGCATACCTGAGTACCTCGAACCCGACGAAGTGAACGCCATCATCAGAGCAGCGCCCAACCCGAAGGCGAAGTTGCTGATGCTGGAGCAGTGGCGTGCCGGTCTGCGTGTATCCGAGGCGCTCGACCTAGAAGTGCGGGACCTGTCGCTCGATACGGCCACTCCAACGCTCAGAGTGCGTTCAGGGAAGGGAGGTAAGACCAGGCTGGTGCCGGTGCACCCGGAACTGCACGGGGCACTGGGCAGCGCTCTGGCTTACGGAGACATCAACCAGGGCAGAATCGTCGAGGCGCATCCGGCGACCGCCTGGCGTTGGGTGCAGGCGGCGGTGAAACGTGCGGAAGATCTGGGCGCGATTGCGCCGGGACGGCGAGTTGGTACACACACGCTACGCCATAGCTACGCGCGGCATCTGCTGATGAACGGGATTCCGATCAACTATTTGTCGCGCTGGCTGGGGCACTCGTCGATACAAACCACACTCATCTACCTGGAGCTGGTGCCGGACCCTACAGGAAGTCTGGCAGCTGTGCCGTGAGTCAGCGGAGCGATTCGCTGTTGATTGTGCCGACCCCATAATTACTTCATTCACTCGCAGATGTCCGCCAGACATCATAGGCTTTCGCTACTTGACAGATATTTGGTCACAGCCTAACTTGAATCGACTATATAGGGAGGCAGAATTATGGATCTCGTGGAACTGATAGCTTGTGCTCCCTGGCGTGAGGCCGTCACTTTTCGCGATACCTGGCCCCACGAGTATGTCGTAATCAAGAAAGACGGACAGCAGGAACTGCTCGCACAAGTGTGCAGCCGCTTCTGTGCCGGAGAAGGGGTTGACGGCAAGTTCTTCCGCAGAAGGAACAAGTACCTCTTCCTTGGAGACTACAAGTATTGGCTGATGACACCTTGCGACAAGATTGACCTCGACAAGTCCGATTATGTGCTCAACCGGGCACTCATCTACCGTGACCGCCGCGACTTCCTCATCAAGGACGGAGACGATGGTAAACGCGACAATGCGATTGACGACATATTCAACATCACACCCAGCAAATACTACAGGGGAGACTAAACTCCATACCTGTTGACCCAACACAACGTGCCCACCTCAACCACACGGCTCACTGATGATAATGACATCTGCATTGTAGATTCGCCCAGGAGGCCTTATCGATGGACGGAAGCCTTGTCAGTCTCGGAGGACTACTCACCGATAACCAGATTTACGACATACCGGTGTACCAGAGAGGATACGCCTGGGAGCAGAAGAACCTAGAAGACCTGTGGGAAGACATATACTATCTGGAGCCTTCCAAAAAGCACTACTTCGGGACGGTTCTTCTAAAGGATTCCGGCAAAGTCGCGGAGACCGAATTTACCGTGCTCAAGAGATTCGACGTCATTGACGGGCAGCAACGCCTGACTACAGTACTGATACTGCTGCGCGAGATAATCGCGAATCTCGAAAAGAGCGGAGGTGATGATCCCGACGGCGAAATGGCGTCTCTCAGAAATTATCTCAGGAGGGGCCCACACTACAAGCTAAACTTGCCCGGGTCGGACGGGGAATTCTTCAACGGTGTCATAATCGACGGTCATCACGACGAGACCAGGACGCGCTCTCAACGGCGCCTTGCTGACGCGAAGGCGTTCTTCAAGGAACGTTTGGGGGAGGAACAGGAACGGCAGTCAGATGATTTCAAGCGTTTCCTTATCGGGCTCAAGAAGAAGATCGACGACCTTCAGTTGATTCAATATCAGGTCAACTCAGACGCAGACGCCATTCGTATCTTTGAGACCGTAAATGACAGAGGGCGCCCACTAAGTGTGCTTGAGAAGACGAAGAGTTTCCTGATGCACGCCTCATATCTCTGCATCGAGGGTGAAGACGCAATTGCCGGCAGATTGCAGGAACTGAACGGTCATTTCTCTAGGATCTATCGCCATTTCGAGCAAGCGCGGGGAACCAGGCACCTTGATCGGCTGCGCCTCACTGAGGACGACGTTCATCGCTATCACTACATCATCTATGTATCGCCCTGGAGCAGTTCGTCACGTCCACTGGACAGCCTCAAAGACCGCGTTCGGAATATGTTGAGGGAAAGTGCGGCTGACAGCGAGGAATACACGATCCAGTACGCCAGAGACCTGGAGCGGGCTTTCCTAGCCGTAAAGAACATTACTGACGAATACAAGGCCGACACGGAGGGCGGGATGCTTAGCAAGCTCTTCATGCTTGAGAGGCTGGGTAATTTCTTTCCCCTGCTGATTGCATGCTGGCTGAAATTTGGAAGCGAGAAGGAGCGTCTGGAGCAGATTCTGAGACTACTTGAAGCAATCATTGTCCGTGTCTACCTCGTTGGTGGTTACAGAAGCAACACTGCAGCATCGACACTGGGCAGCATGGCCCACAGGGTACATAATGAACGGCTTGACTTCGACGGACTGATTTCGGAGTTGAAGGGAATGATTCGTTACTATCACGACGACGACGCTTTCGAGCAGTCCCTACGGCGTCAGGGCTTCTACCGAGGGCTTGGCTCAAGAAGCATAAAGTATCTACTGACTCAGTACGAGATTTATCTGAGGAAAAAGGGAGACGTGCCGCTGGCCATCTCCACGCAGGAAGACATCCTGACTTCAGACTACGAAGTCGAACATGTCTGGGCACAAAATCCTGCACGGAGCTTATCTGAAATAGAGGAGACGCAGCACAAAGAGAGCGTGCATAAGTTGGGCAATCTGACGATAGCCTCCAAGGCTTGGAACATCAGTATGGGCAACAAACCCTTTGAAGATAAGAAGACCCAGCCCGACGACAGGCCAAGCTATTCGAACTCCAGCCTGCAAGTGCAGAAAACCCTGGCCGAGGAAACGATGTGGGACGCCGAAACCATCAGTGAACGCGAGGATAGGTTAGTAGAATTCACCCTGCAGAGATGGGCCATTTAGTGAATATCCGCAACGCATAGACAGGAAACCCGGACGTAGATTCTCCAAAGTTGATGCGCAGTGTCTTCGGAGGGCTCATAATCAAAACTCACCGGTCAACCGTGTGGCACTGGCTGAGGCACGGCTCGATTCAGACTACACTCATATGCCAGCAACCTTCGGCAGACACGACGAGGAGACTGGCAGTAGTGACGTGAGAACTCAGAGCTCACCTTGCGAGCCAGACTGCCTAGCATGTTGATGCATCGTCCGATTTTGGCTGCCAAGGTTGCCACTCCAGAACTATTTCCGTCTTGCCATCCAAGATTCGGGCCGCTTTGGCGCGTGGCACTCGTGACCCGCCGGACCTGCGGCGCTCGCCATCTAACCAGAACTCTCTGCTGCTCCATCCATGGCCTCCGGGTTGCAGGCGCATGGATTCACGAAACTGCCCGGCCACAACGTAATGCAGAAGTTCCATAAGCTCCTCAAATGCCCCCTCCGGCATTTCATCGCACGCGTCACAGCCGCAGGATGGAAACGGCTCAGTGACCCAGCGGCCTACCCTGACCGCAATGCCGGGGAAATCGGTGAAAGCAATAGTGATGGGCGCACAAGATTCCTGACGCGGAGTCATCTTCAATGTAGGCCTGGCAAGGGAGGATCGCTCCAATTCGGCGTCCATTCCTTTGCCTTCTTCCAGGTCGACGTCATACTCCGCTTGCAGTCTCTCGACGGCCTCAAGGGTCCAGCCGTGAAGCGGCATGAACCGTTCCGGCTCGGTAACACGCTCATAGGCTTCATCGGGCGGCCCTTCTCCCGCCCAGTCCCAGTTAAACCTTCCCATCGTAGTCTCCTTTAGTTAGTCCCGTCTCCTCCGTTCCATTCTACAATGGACATCCGCTGAAATTGATCGTCCGACATCCAGGAGCGTGCGCCGCCTGCCCTCTCTATGCCGCAGACTAAGCACTGAACTGCGCGGCGAACTTAGCAGCGCCTTGGCCTATGAGGACATCAGCCAAAGCAGAATCATCGAGGCACATACTGCGACCGTCTGACGCTGCGTACAGGCAGCTGTGAAACGTGCTGAGGAACTTGGCGCGATTGCTGCTGGAAAGCGGGTTGGGACGCATACGCTGCGCCACAGCTACGCTCGCCACCTGCTGATGAACAGCATACCCATCAACTACCTGTCGCGCTGGCTGGGGCACAGCTGGATCCAGACGATTCTCATATACCTGGAGCTTGTGCCGGACCCAACGGGAAGTCTGGCGATGGTGCCTTGAAATTAATCGGTCCCATCAATCAAGAGATCTGACTTCACTTCACTTTCTCCGGGCCGGGCCATACTTCGCATACGATATCGGCCATTCGCCGGCTCCTGAAACGGATGGTATCTTCATTCCACTCGGACTCAGACATCAGCTCACTGTTGAGTAGTAGAACACTATGCTCCCGCAGACCACCACGTTTTTGAACCCAAGGTGAATTGGAGAGCGATGAGTTCAGTTTCTGCGTTACGAGCGTGAGGTTGCCAATCGTGTGAACAAGTGTATTGCGATGATAAATCTCCACTTCCTCATCACCATTTTGTGGGAGCGGCCAGCTTTCCTTTCGCCAGCCAACCGGCATCAGATGCTCGATAGTCAAGTACCTAGGAGTATCTGGTTGTTCCGACATAGACTTTGCGCGTAGCCAGGCCTCAATTCCTTCAAGCACAAGTCGCAGCCTGCCCCTTGTCAGCAGGCGATAGAGCGGCGCAGTTTCCAGAGCGTGTGCCACTGATTCGTCGGTGGGCCACTCCCTGGAATAGGCTGTCTGCTCCTTCAGGAATCCCGCCGCAACTTCATCCGCCCTGTCCAGTCCACTTTCCTGAATACGACCGGTAAGCTCCTGCACCATCCTGTTGTAGTCCTTGGTTGTCTGGCGGCAGATCATTCTACGAATCAGGAAACTCTCAAGAACATCGAGAGTTCTAATCGCCGTCATTGGTTCAATCCCTAGAAGCAGCAGCAGGACAGGTGTTATCACGCGAGCTTGCAAGACGTTTGTGCGGTAATAAAATAACTTCTCATCCGCATTGCGACCTTCTTTGGTTTCGTATTCACGGTAGCTCGCCAGGTCGTCCTTTACTGCACACATGACGAAGTTCAGATCTTTCTCGCTGACGTAACCACGGAATGCGTCAAATACTCTCGAAGGGGAAATCTCAGATCCGATTCGCATTGCGAGCCAGTAGTTCAAAACCATGTCCAGGCGCGGCCTCAGCAGGCGCCCCTGCCTGGCCTCTTCTCGCCACCAGCGGTCGTCCAGACTCCCCCAAGTATCGCCTTCCCGTCCTTCGCTTTGAGAGACGACGAAGTTCCTGATGAGATCGGACTGCTCCAATGGCGTTCCACGGGCGTTCAGAGTCTCGAATATAAGACTTGGATCATCTTTGGGACTCAGGTCAATAACGACCATCTGAAGCATGGTGGATACCGCTGCCTCAAGTGCGCCGATTTTGTCTTCCATCGATGCCGATCCATCCTCCATCCACTTCTCCACCTGCAACTTGAAGAACTCATGCGCCTGGACTATCAGGGACTCTTCAAAATCATCGACCGGGAGACCATTGTCCATCGCGTGTCTGAACGCTTCCCTGTCGCTCCGTGTCGGCCAGAGTTTGAAGACATGATGATCCTCATTGCCGACGACAAGCTCATCGTTGGTCACGAGTCTTGATAGACGCCTCGACGCAATTTTGAGAAATCGCTGTTCAGCATCTTCACAAACTTGTTGAATGGCATCGAGAAGGAGTTGAAGTGTGGTGACACGTTGCTGACCATCTATGACTTCCCGCTGGTCAATGTCTCTTGCTGCCGTTGGAACCTGCTTTAGAACTACCGCTCCAAGAAAATGCGGGCTTGTTCGCTGCTCAGCTTCGATCTCATCATGCCCTGAGCGCTCCAGCTCTTCCAGATAGGTTTCAGCGACACTGCGAACGTCTTCCCACAGAGGTTCCCACTGATCGTCCTGGTTCCAGACATAAGGACGCTGAAAAGGCGGTATAGTGTACTGGACATCCTTCTGGAACAGCTCTTTAGGGCTGAGAATATCGGTATGCATTGAGTTCCTCCGATAGGTCAGAGTGGTTGCGATAACATATATTTCCACCCAATAAGGTATCACACCACTACTGCTGTCTCTAAGCGATACCTGATGTGGCGTTCATCCCTATCAACTTCCTGTCGCGCTGGCTAGGGCACAGCTCGACCCAGACGCCGCCGATCTACCTGGAGCTTGTGCCGGACCCGTCCGGGAGCCTGGCGGTTGTGCCGTGAATTTAGATGGACTCATCAGAAATAACACGGGAGACTCAACATCGGACAGTTGCTCGATGAATCAAGGTGACAATGACATGACAATGAGCCTGGTCAACTGGAACGTGCAATGGGCCACCCCCAGATCAAAACGGACCCCTAAAATACTCAGACGAATCGAAGAGCACACTCCCGACGTCATCTGCCTGACCGAAAGCAACATAGAACTGCTGGCACCAGGTGGGTATGTGATCTGCTCGCAATCCGATTACGGATACGAGACCGCTGAGAACAGACGAAAGGTAATGCTGTGGTCCCGTGAGCCATGGGATCGCGTTGATGACCTGGGCCGTGAGTCCTTGCCCCCCGGGAGGTACGTCTCTGGAGTAACGAATACTCCGGCGGGTGAGTTGACGGTGGTCGGAATCTGCATTCCGTGGCATGGATCCCGGACCGAGGAGCGGCAAGGGTCGGGACGTAAGAAGGCCTGGGAGGACCATGAGAGCTTTCTGAATTCTCTCTCCGGTGTTTTGTCAAGATTGCAGGACAGACCCTTGGTGATAACGGGGGACTTCAACCAGAGGATAGGGCAAAGAGGGTATTCCTCGCGGAAGCTGCAGTCAGTACTGCACGACACGATGCCGGAGCGCGTGACTATTGCCACGTCCGCGCTTGGGCGTGCCGGTCGGCGGAGTATCGATCATATAGCGTTGAGCGATGACCTCGTGGCCGAGTCCTTGAGCGTGGTCAGCAATATCGCCGGCGAAAGCAAGTTGTCGGACCATTTCGGCGTCGCTGCCAAGCTATCTATCCGGCGCTAGAATCTCTGAGCTGATTTGCCATACTGATTCTATTTCAGGTTACCTAGTGACGCAGAGCGATGTTGTTGTGTCGCTTGTGATCAGCAATTGGTGCTGTCAAGGGCGGCGGGAAATCATGCCACTCCAAATGCTATATAACAGCGGCGTTATTTGGCTTTGGCCCCAATAAACAATCCAATTATGGCGCCTATTGCTGCTCCGCCAAAAAAGCCCTCAAGTCTTGAGATACTCTCGACCTCACCTGCAACGATGAACCCGATCACTCCACAAGCGACTGCACCTATTATGGCTCCAATCACAATGTTCGGCATTGCAACATCCTCAATGTGTCAATGAATTGCTCTCGACTTAACTGACGAGATCGTACAAAGCGAGGCGCTTGGGATATACTTCCTCGCTCTATGGGAGATAATGAATGACAGCTACTTTAAGCCGCTCAGTCATGATCGATTAAATCCCATGAGTCTGACGCGCCCGGCGCCCGACGTGCGATAAATAGCCCAAATACTGAAACGTCCGGGAATCGTTCTGACAAAACCATCAGAATCGCTCGATAGTGAGAGCCCGTCGTCAGAACATCATCGACGACTACAATAGCTTCCGGTTCGGGCATTGCTAGAGCCTCGTCTAATTCGTACAGCTCCACGAGTTCTTCCGGCGAAGGCCTGTAATCGCTTTCGTGAGCTGCGTCCGTACTAACTCTCTGGGTGATGAGTTCTCGCACGTCTATTGCCGGATCACGGCGAATACGTCTCAACATCTGGGTGATGCGATCATCGTACTCAGCATCACTCTTTGCCTTTGATGGCGGCACGGGAACAAAAGTCGCATAATCTATAAAAGCCGGATTCAGCGCATTCCTGAACGCTCTGGCTGCTTGTCGAATAGCAATTTCCTTGTACCGCCATTCAGGGCGATCACGCCGGTCCATTGGCTTCTTAAAATTGAAGATCAACTGGTTCGTGGCACTGTACCCATATCCTTGACGAGCTGTGTATTCGCCCAGGAAGTAGCACGTGTCCTCGTCGTTGAGGTACACGTGGTCAGGTAGCATCAGTTCGTCAATCTGAGTCAGCCGTTGCGGAAAGGTTTCGCCTGATGTCATCGTAACCTCTGACTCTGATAGCCCCCCTGGCTTCAAACCTCGCCGGCCACGTCAGTTTCGGGTTTTGGAAGCAACTATCGAGGATGAACAGCTTTCTGCCCTGCCTGATGGCAGCGCGAGCCTGGAATAGAGTACCGGACGTCTCGCTGGCCTCAACAATGACCGTAGCCTCGGTGAGAGCCGACATAGTGACGTTTCTTTCCGGAAAGAAGGAGCGATTGTATCGATAGTCGCGTCCCTCGTACAGCTTCAGCGGGACCTGGCTAACCACCAGAAAGTTTTCTGCAATGTAGCGCTGCAAGTCAGCGTTCTCTCTCGGGTAACTGTGCGAGAGAGGTGTGCCGATGACGGCAATTGTCCGGCCGCCTTCGTCAATTGCAGTCTCGTGCGCCATAGTATCCACACCAGCGGCTAGTCCGGACACAACCGTATAATCGTCGGCCACCAGCTCCTTCACCAACCGACGTGTCCGTGCCAGACCTTCCTGAGAAGGCTTTCTTGTTCCGACGACGGCGACGGACGGTGAAGCAACCAGATCCCACCACCCCTGATAGTACAGGAGCGCAATTGGGTGGGCAGCATCTCGTAGCTGCGGAGGATACTCTCCAGCACCTTGAACGCGGACACCGAACTGTTTCACGTCCGCTTGCTCGAACCGGTCCTTCACATACACAGCGCATTCAAGAGCTTCTTCTTGTGAAACGAAGTCCGAAGGCAGCCCATGTGGGGATTGCTCAAACCGCCTTGCAAGCGAAGCGAAGGTGGTTTTCGGTTCACACCACATCGTTTCGTACGCGCCCATCTCTCTGAACGGCGATACTGCGCGAAGTGCGGGTTTGGAATCTTCTAGTGTGAACTGTCCTGTCATACGGCTCTCCGAGTGTGTACCATCCAACTCCTTGTCGCATGATGCGGTTCTTCTGTCTGTATCACCATCGTAGCAATAGTTAGAATGACGGGAGTATATGCCACTCTTAACATGGTGTACAGACCGTCCGCTCGTAGGCGTCAATTACATCAAGTTCATCATCACGAATTAAAGGGGTTTCAATGCCGAAAGTGCCAAGGTGGGTTTCATCCGCGGTGGAACATGAGACGGGCTTCATAAGATTTCTGGGAGGAAAGGAATTCGGACGCTCAGGGTGGTGGAGATTCGTAGCGCTGGTGGTTGTGATAATGATGATGATTGGCGTCTGGAGCACCGGCTACTTCGAGGTTGCAGATGAGTCGGTATCTGAGCATGGTGTTAAAGCTGCTGTATTAGCAATAGCCACTGCAACGATGGTGTTTGTCAGCATGATTGGGCGAGGTGCGAGAACGAGGCAAAGCATTGACCCCTGGATACAACTTGGCTTGGGGTGGACCCCACAGTTAGGACAGCGAAGGGGTGCTGCGGCAGGCGGAGGCGCGGCGGCATGACTGATGGACTTCCCGTGCCTTGCTAGGGAAATTGGTCAGGGTTATGTTGACTGTGAAGGAGTGACCATGCCAGTCCGCCGGACAGCCGAGGAGGCTCGCATACTCGGCGACGAGATTTACGAGAGGGACATCAGGCGGCAGGTCCAAGATGCTTATCACGGCAAGATAGTCGCCATTGATGTTGACAGCGGAGACTACGCCATTGGCGACACCGTTTCTACTGCGTCAAAGCGCCTGCGAAAGCGATTGCCGGACGCAGATGTCTGGAGCGTCCGGGTCGGATACCGGACATTACGTAACTTCGGAGGACGGCCCTTGCGGAGGGCCGAATGATCGAGGGGGAGGTGAACGCTGCCTTCGAAGCGGTCATAAGTCTTTCATTGCGCGGCCCGTCAGGTAGCCTGGCGGCTGTGCCGTGAAACGAAATGAGGTCTATCAGCCCGAGCCTGCCAGGTAATTGCCCGACCTTGCGTCGAGCGCAATCGACCTGGCTAGGTGGTCCCCTCGGTGGAAGCCCCGACCAGTAAATGCTCTGGCCGGGGCTTTTGCTGTTGGATACCAACCGGCAGCGTAGTCTATTCGCGGTAATTGACGCTCGACCCTGACAAGAATCCCTCCCACGCGCCCACAGGCTCGCGCTGCGCGTCCGTTCCGGGCGCGAGAGGTGCCATGGTGCGTCCGGTTTGAAAATGGAGGCGCTACGGCGATTTAGCAGGGACACTTTTCTGGATGGTCGGAGAAACTTGGCCGATCTTCAGAGAAACCTGTCCGACCTGTGGGGCGCTGGGGTAAGAGCGCCTCGGCCCCCCGAAGGTCGGATACGGGAGTGCTGCGAGCCGGCAATCAAGTTATCTTGCTGTCAAGACATCGTGCTATCAAGATAACTTGGCACCGTTATTGCGATTGACGCTGCAGGTCCTCTGGACTCAGAGTTGCGCCCTCGGCGATTCCGCGCTCCATGTCTTCCATGCTTACGGCAGGCCCGTCATACTTCAGGCTGCCGAACAGGCGACTCGTGGGCCGGACGGGCATCATCAGAACACCTTCGTCGAGTACGACATAGCGCACCCTGTCTCCAGCTTGAAGGCCCAGCGCATTCCTGACGGCATCGGGTAACGTAGTCTGGCCGCGGTAATTGACGCTCGACTCCAACATAAATCACTCCTACATACGCCCAGGCCAGCGCTCCGTATCCATTCCAGTCGTGAGAAGCATCACATGGGACACGTCCGGCTTGAAAATAGAGGCGCTACGGCGATTTGGCGGGGCCGTCTTTTACGGAATCGAGCTGAAAGTAGCCATTTTACGCCGATCCACGCGAAGTCGGCACTCTACTCAGCGAGTACCGAATCCCAGTCAGGTCGCCTTGGCTGCACTCCCATTTCCTCTATGAGTACACGGAGGACTGCATTCAGAGAAACATCTCCTGTGGGCAGATGAGCGTTTCGGACTTCTGCGCGTCCGACCTCTGCTCCCTGTCTGAGATGTAGATGCGGCGTGGCGATTGGGCTGTTGCCAATTGGATGCCAGTGATACAGCAAGACCTCTGTGAGTTCAGCGTCAAGGATAGCGTAGTTGTAGCCCACAACCGCGACTTGCCAGTCGTCGCCGGTCAGTCCGGACTCAATTATCCGGTAATTCTGCTGCACCCGGAGTCTGAGCCGCGACGGACCTCCGAGGGTGGCGGGCCGTCCGCCGTTCATAGTAAGAAAATGAGGGTGAAGGGAGGGATAATATCCGCCGTCAACTCCAACCACCCCATCCGTCACACAGGAAAGTGGTCTCTGGACATCGCCCCGGTAATTGTTGACAGCTTCGGCTGGAGTTCTGCCTGTGGTCAATCTTCCCAAGCCTCTGGCAACATCGCCGCCAAGAAGACAACATCTCCGTGCCTTTCCTCGTCGCCGTCGAACTTGCCGGCTTTCCAAGCCTCTTTGAATTCATCGAGGCTCATGTCGAAGTATTCTCGGGCAAGATTTTCCTTCATCTCGCGAGATTCTTCCTCGGTGAGCATACGACCTTGAGGGAGGTCTTCGTCGAATGTCTTTGTAGGCTTGGTAAGCATGATGTTTCCTCTTGATTGTTGCGGCTACCATTACAAGGATAGCAGACCGTCACGCCAGGTGCTGAAACTGCAGCTGTGGAGTGCCGGGCTTGCCGCAACGCTCTCACCCAGTCGGCGTGCCGTCTCCGGCTGCCCCGCGCTTATTTTGGCGTATGATGAAGAACACAGTCCAGGCCAGTCCTCCAAATATCAGAAGGAGGAACGCCAACTCCCACGGCAGCCCTGCGAACATCAGGAGTACCGCTCCCACCATCAGAGCGAACGCGCCGAAATTGTAAACCAGGAACTGCTTCAATATCTTCATCCGTTTTGTACCTCGGGTGGTGCCGGTAGTCAATCTGCCCAATACTCAGGCAACGTCTTCACCAGGACAACGACATCTCCGTGCTTTTCCTTGTCGCCGGCGAATTCGCCGGCCTTCCAAGCCTGCGCGAATTCATCGAGGCTCATGCCGAAGTTCCGGCGAGCCAGGTTTTCCTTCATCTCCCGATCCTCTTCCGTCGTAAGCAAGCGACCTTGAGGGAGGTCTTCGTCGAATGGCTTTGAGGGCTTGGTAGGCATCGTGTTCCTCTCGCTATTCACACGAGGATACCACCCTGCAAATTTCGATGCGCGAGCTGCGGTGGCTCTATGTTACGATAGCAGTCCCTGACTGGGTAGCCCGGCTGCTGCAAGCGCAGCAACGGCGTACTCAAGGCCTCTTCACCACTGGCTTAACCTGCTTATCGGCTGGTGACAGAGCCTTCGCGCAACACTTTACTTGAGAGATTGTTGTATATCAGGGTTAGGTTGTCAGGTTTAAGGGCGATGCTCAGGTAGGGAGAGGTTGGTCAGGTGAAACATTTCTCACTGTTTCCTTGCGCCTACCTTGGGCTAGCCCTGGGGAACACAATTCGGCCTTGCGCAGGCCAGATTGCGAACCATTCCGTTACCGAGTTGACACGGCGTCTTCTACCGGTCCGCCAACTTCATCCTCATCTGCGACCCTGTCAGATGTCCGCTCAACTCGGCAACGGACTGTCCGGTGAAGGTTCCCTGCTGCCTCCGGGCCATAAGCGCCTCTTCACCGTCCCCGGAGGTTTGTCAACGGACTGCCGGAGGCACCATCTCTCCGAAATCTGTCCAGACCGATCTCATCCCCGACTCTCCTTTCCGCTTATACGGCGCAGTCACAACGCTCTTTGGTGGATACTGGCCAAACCTTAACCACAGTGGAAAGAACTTTTTCCTTTCATCACCGGATTGTCAGGATGACTTGGAAGGCTGCGGCGATTTGCGGCCTGAAAGTTGTCGCTTCTATGCTGTAAGCGCGGGGCTGCAAATCTGCCTGTATGCGCGAGTCCAGGATTCCGGCGTCGGTATCGACATCATCGTTCACGCCGACCACAGCGCCGTCGCGTCCCTCACCCTCCCTCAAGTACAGGTGCGTGTCCACGTCCGAAGTGAGGTCTATGGTTACGCTGGAAGGGGCGCTCAGGGTGAAAGTGTAGAAGCGCGCGTATCTGACGCCGCCTTCCGGAGATGGGCTTGAGGCTTCGCAGTCTCCGCTCCAATTTCCGTTGACCAATGATACGGCTCCGGCGATCTGGATTGCTTGTACGCAGGCTTCGACGACAGACTGAGGAGTAGGGCTGGGAATTGGCGTCGCGGTAGGCGTTTGACCGGTGTTGGGCGGCGAGGTGGGAGTGAGCGTCGGCGTGGGCGTAGGTTCAGGTCTCGCGGCGTCCGCTTCCAGCGCGGCTATCCTGCCTTCCAATGACGCAACAACGGTTTCAAGCGCACTCAACCTGTTCAGGACTTCGGTGGGAACCGTGGGCACTGCAGGCGTCGTAGTCGGAGCAGGCGTTGGCGTGGCGATAGGCGGAGGTGTGGGGGTAGGAACGCTTGAAACGTCGCACACAGGCAATCCAAGCGAGCCGAAATCGTGGTTAGATACATCACTCAGCGAAGCCGGGATGCAGCCAGTCAATTGGTTATCGGAGAGACGCAAATCCCACAGATGGACAAGGCTGCCCAGCTCGGATGGAATGCTGCCCGTCAACTGGTTACCGTTGAGGTACAACCGTCCCAGCTTCCCAAGGTTGCCCAATTCTGGCGGAATGCTGCCCGTCAAATGGTTATTATTGAGCCATAACCACTCCAAATTTATGAGGTTACCCAACTCACTTGGGATACTTCCGGACAGCTGGCTATTTAGCCTAATGATCAAGAAACCCAACTTGTCGAGATTACCCAACTCTGGCGGCAGACTACCTGTTAAACGATTGTGAGAGAGTTCTAATCGTACTACCCTATTCCGATAGTATGTGCCCACCAATGTTGATCTCAAACTCACGCCTTCCCAACCATGAATTGATGTGTCGGCGGACCAGTTGAGGGGCGGGTCAGCGGCGAGGGTGTCCTTGGAGGCAAGCAGCGCGGCGCAGTCCTGCACGAGGCCCGGGTTGTTCTGCGAGTCCGAGACGGCGACGCCGTTGGAGCATTGCGCGGTGTAGTCGGGCTTAGGAACTGTGGGCGCGGTGGGCGTCGCAGTCGAAGCAGGCGTTGGCGTGGCCGTAGGACGCGGTGGAGGTGGGGGAGTGGGCGTGGGCGTAGTGTCCGCCGTGTCGCAGAGGGGCAAGCCGAGCAAGCCAAAATCGTGGTAAAATACATCACTCAGTGCTAGGGGGATACAGCCGGTCAGTTGGTTGTCGCTGAGAAACAAGCCGCTGAGATTGGTAAGATTGCCCAGTTCTGGCGGGATGCTGCCTGTCAACTGATTGTCATTCAGAAGCAAATTATAGAGATTGGTGAGATTGCCCAGTTCTGGTGGAATGGTGCCCGTCAACTGGTTGTTGCTGAGGATCAACTGTTGCAGGTTAGTGAGATTGCCCAGCTCAGGCGGAATGCTGCCCGTCAACTGGTTGTTGCTGAATTCTAAATCTCGGAGATTGGTGAGATTGCCCAGTTCTGGCGGGATGCTGCCTGTCAGTTGGTTATAGTCAAGGTCTAGCCGACCTAAATTGGCAAGGTTGCCCAGTTCTGGCGGGATGCTACCTGTCAGCCCGTCGTTCTGTAGGTATATTTCGACTACCCTATTCCGAAAGTAAGAGCCTTCCAGTGTTGATTCTAAGGTTATGCCTTCCCAGTCGTGTATTGAGGTGTCCGGAGACCAGTTGAGGGGCGGGTCAGCGGCGAAGGCGTCTCTCGCGGCGAGGAGCGCGGCGCAGTCCTGCACGAGGCCCGGGTTGTTCTGTGGGTCCGAGACGGCGACGCCGTTGGAGCATTGCGTAGTGTAGTCGGGCTGCTGCGCTCTTACCGATATGAGCAGTGAGGCAAAAGCTACGACCGCAATGGCGGCGGCGATTGCGAGTTTTGACGCTGTGTTCATGAAAGATTCCCCTTTGCGATTACAGGTTGCGCGTTACTAACCACACATTCATTCTTAACGGGAACCACGCAGGGGCGCAGAGCGCGTCCCGCATGGTGGCTGCCGGCATAATGAGTGGCGAGTCTGCTCCAGTTAAGAAATGGTGGTTAGCGCAGGCATGTTATCGATAGCGTTTCCATTCAGGTGGGTGAATAGCAATTTCACCCCGATCCCCTGCCTTCGCAGGGACAGGTTTTAACCTTTTTCACAGATTATTCATGTAGTTGCCAGAGTTAATGATAATTTATGATACAACAGACACTGTTGTTATACGTCAACTGCGATGATGCCTTACGGGCCATCCGGAACCGGCTCTGCCCCATACGGTAACTGGCCGAGATGTCCTCGTACTCCGGTTGGGGTGGACCCGTTCATCGCGCCGGAGAAGACCCGCCACGGCAGGTCGATCCCGCCCGCGCCCCGAGGTCGCATACCTGGTCATCTGTCTCCCAGGGACCGGATGCGCCGGAAGTTGCAGACCAAACGGGGTCGGCAACGTTACGCGCTGCGGATGCAGACGGTGGAGCCGGTGTTCGGCCAGATCAAGCAGGGCCGGGGCTTCCGTCAGTTCCTGCTGCGGGGCCTGGAGAAGGTCAGCGGTGAGTGGTCGCTGATCTGCACCGGTCACAACCTGCTGAAGCTGTTCCGCTGTGGTGTCGATCTGTCCGGTAGAGCGCCACTCAACAGGTCTGTACATCGCATCACCGACTTCACTGAGAGCGTCAACACAGTGCTATCGGAAAAGCGACCCTGGTCTGAATGGCTGCGGTCGGCGCCGATGGTCGGCGAGGCCTGTTCTCCCTGACCCGACAGCTACGTCTGTCAATCCTCAGACGGGCTCCTAGTCTATGTGGCACGAGGGCCCGCAGTTATTGCATCGTAAGCTAACTCTAATACCAAGCCTAGTTGATGTTGATACTAGATGTTACACCTCCATCTTTGCCGGCCTGTTGCCTCATCGGAAAATGATGCTCCTAATACATGTCAAGCGGCTTTGCGACGCATTTGACGGGGCGGCAACCAGTGATTAGCATTCTTTCTATCCTCACACTTACCAAAGGGACAAGACGAAGTTGTTGATGCCCACTTATCCTCATATAGCCCGGTATCGAGAGGAACTGCAACGCTTATTAGACTTTGGCGGCTCAGATAACGAGTCAAGTATCAGGCGGGCGTTTGCCGTATGTCTGGACTCGTACTGCCGTGAGCACCGGGAGCGATTAGCCCTAGTGGACGAACTCGCTTACAAGGGCCAAGTGTACCCGGACGGGACGGTGAAGGACTCGCTGCGGATGGCGCGTGGGTACTGGGAGGCGAAGGATACGCACGACGACCTGGATGCGGAGATTCAGAACAAGTTCAACCTGGGATACCCGCGGGACAACATAATCTTCGAAGACTCAGAGACGGCGGTACTGGTGCAGAACGGGGATGTGGCGATGCGGGTGGACATGACACGCCCGGGAGAGCTGCACCGGCTGATACGACGGTTCCTGGACTACGAACTTCCGGCGATCCAGGAGTTCCGGAAGGCGCAGGAGCAGTTCAAGACGGACCTGCCTTCGGTGATAGAGAATCTGCGGCAGGCGGTGGAAGAGGCGGAGACGGAGAATGCAGAGTATCAGACGGCGGCGAAGGGTTTTCTCGACCTTTGCCACCAGAGCATCGGGCCGGATGTGTCTGAGTTGGATGTGCGGGAAATGCTGCTGCAGCACATCCTGACGAAGGACATCTTTCTGCGAGTGTTCGCCGAGGACCAGTTCCACCGCGAGAACAATATCGCCAGCCAGCTTGACGCGCTTGAGCGTACATTCTTCACGGGCGACCCCCGTCGGCAGGCTATCGACCGGCTGCGAGGGTACTACGGCGTAATAGGCAGGGCTGCGGACGAAATCGCGGACTACGCCGAGAAGCAGAATTTCCTAAAGAGAATATACGAGGACTTTTACAAGGCGTACAACCCTGCTGCTGCGGACAGGCTGGGGGTGGTGTATACGCCGAACGAGGTGGTGGATTTCATCATACGGGGGGCGGACTACCTGCTGCAAAAGCACTTCGGGCGGCGTCTGGCGGACGAGAATGTGCAGATACTGGACCCGGCAACGGGGACGGGGACGTTCATCACGAACCTGATCGAGTACCTGCCGGCGGACAGGCTGGAGCACAAGTACAGGTGCGAGATGCACGCAAACGAGGTGGCGATACTGCCATACTACATCGCGAACCTGAACATCGAGTACACATACCGGGAGAAGACGCGGCAGTACCTGGAGTTCCCGAACCTGGTGTTCGTGGATACGCTGGACAACATGGACTGGAAGGGAGCGACGGGCGGCGCGGTGCAGCGGCAGGGCGCGTTCGAGCTGGGACGCTTGTCGTCTGAAAACCGAGAGCGGATGCGGTTTCAGAACGATGAAGACATAAGCGTGATACTCGGCAACCCGCCGTATAACGACAGCGCAACGCTTTGGGGAGACGGTGGCGCGAACCGCGTCTACCCTGAGATTGACAGACGCATTCGGGATACCTACATCAAGGAAGGCACAGCGCAGAGAACGCACCAGTATGATATGTATAAACGCTTTCTGCGGTGGGCATCTGACAGATTGGATGATGACGGCGTAATCGCATTCATAACTAACCGCGCATACATTGATGCACGACAAGATGACGGCTTCCGTAAGGTTGCCGCGCAAGAATTCAGCGACGTTTACCTACTTGACCTAGGTTCGGATGTGCGGCGGAATCCCAAAATTTCCGGCACTACGCACAATGTGTTCGGCATACAGACGGGCGTCGCTATCGGGTTCTTCGTGCGGGAAAAGGCAAAGCTCGGCGATTGCGGCATACACTACGCCGAGCGAGAGGACGCCGAGATTGCAATAGATAAACTAGCGTACTTGGACAAGGCAGAAGTCAGCGATATTGAGTTCGAGCAAATCTCGCCCGATAAGCGCAACAACTGGCTTAATCAATCTAATCCCGACTTTGACTACCTTATACCGCTCGCTGACAGGCAAACGAAATTCGCCAAGACCACAGAAGATGAGCAAGCAGTTTTCAGACTGTTCTCCAATGGAATGAAGTCCAACCGCGACGACTGGGTTTTTGACTTTGATCTTCACAATCTCAGGAACAAAGCACTGTACTTCGCCGATAAATACAACGAACTACTAGACAGAAATGACAAATCGTACCCGGCCGTTATCAAGTGGAGTCGTGATTTACGCAACGAGTTTGGGCGCGAGCGTCGCATCGTTTATAGCGAAGCAAACCGCATCCAATCCCTGTATCGCCCGTTCATCGCAAAGCACCACTTTGCCGATTTCACAATGAACGATGTTCTTACCAGAAATCACTATGAAATGTTTGGCACGGACTTAAAGCAGCCGAATAAAGCCATCAATTTCTGCGTGAACGGCAAGCACTTCTACGCCTTGGCAGCGGGTTGTTTAGCCGACTTCCATTTCACAGGGGATACACAATGCCTGCCCCTCTACCGGTACACGGAGGACGGGGAGCGGGTGAGCAATATCACGGAGTGGGGGCTGCGACGGATCAATGAGCACTATCATGAGGAGTTTGGGGAGCATTTCCAAGAGGTCGTGGGCAGTGAGAGCATCACGGCGGAGGATGTGTTCGCGTATACATACGCGGTGCTGCATGACCCAGCGTACAGGAAGGAGTTCGAGGTTGATTTGCTGCGGGAGTTCCCGCGACTGCCGTTGTACGACAACTGGGCTGCGTGGGTGAGCATGGGGCGAGGGCTGCTGGACTTGCATATAGGGTTCGAGAATGTGAAGCCTTATTGTCTGAGGCGGGTGGACAGAGCGGTTACACCGGCAGGGGCTGTGCCGAGGGTGATGCTGCGAGCTAATGCGACGGATAAGGAGCGCGGAGAGATCCAGATAGACTCGGAGACGGTGCTGCAGGGTGTGCCGTCGGTTGCCTGGCAGTACAGGCTGGGGAGCAGGTCGGCGCTGGAGTGGGTGCTGGACCAGTACAAGGAGAAGAAGCCGCGCGATCCGACTATCAGAGAGCGATTCAACACGTACAGATTCACGGACTACAAGGAAGATGTGATCGAGCTGCTGGGGCGGGTGTGCGCGGTGAGCGTGCGTACGATGGAGATTGTGGATGAGATGGAGGATTCCCAGACCGCAGGGAATGGTGTACATCCATGGACATTGACCAAGTTGCGCAACTAGTCCAGACCGGCGAATCAGAGACGCTGGAATTCAAGAAGACTACCGGAACACGCCGCGAGGCGTCCAGGACAGTGTGCGCCTTTCTGAACCAGCGCGGCGGACAGGTTCTGTTCGGCGTGACGGCGGTCGGCGTAGTCGCCGGACAGCAGGTCAGCGACCGCACCATTGAGGAGTTGAGCGCCGAACTTCAGCGAATCGACCCTCCCGCTTTTCCGACAGTTGAGCGAATCCGTGTGAGTGGGAACCATGAAGTCATTGTGGTCAACGTTGATCAGGGTACGTTAAGGCCGTACACCTACCGCGGCATCGCCTACAGTCGAGTCGGGAACTCAACACTGGCAATGTCCGCAGACGAGTACAACCGCATACTCTTCGAACGGATTCACAGCGATCAACGCTGG
>Ga0209022_1001709_pt1 | contig 21244 bp, 23 predicted proteins | sample PinacodermPK_FD_187300 | JGI IMG/M metagenome (GOLD analysis project Ga0209022, IMG submission 187300) | Host-associated microbial community of the marine sponge Aplysina aerophoba from Gulf of Piran - sponge pinacoderm, lysed by proteinase... | ecosystem: Host-associated > Porifera > Sponge >...
GAAGGCGCACCCCGAGGTGTTCGGAGTGCTGCTGCAGCTGCTGGAGGACGGGCGGCTGACCGACGGGCGGGGCCGCACCGTGGACTTCACGAACGTCGTGGTGATCATGACGTCGAACCTGCCGGGCGATCCGCGGGACTTCTTCCGGCCCGAGCTGGTGAACCGGATCGACGAGATCGTGCGGTTCGATGCGCTGAACCGCGAGAACATGGCGGAGATCCTGGAGTTGCAGATGGGATTGCTGCGGGAACGGCTGGCCGAGCGGCGCATCAGCCTGGAGGTGGCCGAGGAGGCCCGGGCCGTGCTGCTGGACGAGGGCTGGTCGCCCGAGTTCGGCGCCCGCGAGCTGCGCCGGGTGATCCAGCGGCGGCTGACGGATCCGATCGCCACCGCTGTGCTCGGCGGGGGCGTCGGCGACGGCGAGCAGGTCAGGGTGGAGTCCGGCGAGGGCGACGCGAGCGACTTCCAGTTCTGGGGTCGTCACAGCGTCCACGACGTGTGGATCTCGCTGGCCGAAGGGCAGGTCCTCTAGGCGGACGCCCAAGCGTTCCCGCGTTGGGAAAAGAAAACCCGGCCCCAACAGGGCCGGGTGGGTAATGCTTCGCAGTATGGCAGCTTCTTGATCGGAGTGCAACCAATCGAAGCTCATCGAAAGCACCGCTCTCCCGCAATGCTCTGATGTAGACATCTTGGCGAAGCCGTCCGTCGCGGTTGATCGTGCCGTCGACGAAGGCCGTACAGTAGATCAGCCGCTTCAGCACGGCTCCGTCGTCCACCCACTCCTGACGACGCTGGATTAGCCGCTCCGCGAGTTGTCGAATGTCGAGCCACTTCCATCCCTGCGCGCCTCGGCCGCAGAGACTTCGGCCTCCGTAGTAGAGGTTCAGACCATCTACATATACGCCCACCCGCACCTGATCAACCCTACCAACTCGGGTTGCCGCCCTGATCTGACGACCGGGACGCAGCTCTGTCGGTCGGGATCGTCCAGGTGGCTTTGGGGCTGGCCTCCAGGGGGGACGGGCCCTGGCGTTGGAGTTGGTACCAGCCGGCCGCGGCGACCATGGCGGCGTTGTCGGTGCACATGGCCCTGGTGGGGATGAAGACCTGGTAGTCCTGGGTGCCCAGGGCTTCGAAGCGGGCGCGCAACTCGGAGTTGGCGGCCACTCCCCCGGCGAGGCAGAGACTGTTGACGCCCCGGGCTTCGGCGGCGCGCAGCGTCTTGGCCTCCAGCACGTCGGTGACGGCCCGCTGGAACGACGCCGCCACGTCGGCCTGGGCGGCCCGGTCGGTGGCGGGGTGGCGGCGCAGGTGGACCGCCACGGCCGTCTTCAGGCCCGAGAACGAGAAGTCCAGGCCGTCGGCCAGCATCGGGCGGGGGAAACGGATGGCCTGCGGGTCGCCCTCGGTGGCGAGGCGGTCGATGACCGGGCCGCCCGGGTAACCGAGGCCCAGCAGGCGGGCCACCTTGTCGTAGGCCTCGCCGGCGGCGTCGTCGAGGGTCTGGCCCAGCAACTCGTAGCAGCCATGGCCGGCCATCTCGATCAGCATCGTGTGCCCGCCGGAGACCAGCAGCACGATCATGGGGAGGGTCGGGCCCGGTGCGGCGGGATCGACGCCTGCGGTCGAGCCGGCGGCGGGATCGGCACCTGAAGTCGAGCCCGCAGCCGGATCGGCACCTGAAGTCGGGCCCGCAGCCGGATCGGCTGCTGAAGTCGGGCCGGCAGCGGGATCGGCACCTGAAGTCGGGCCGGCGCCGCTAGTCGGCGCGCCGGTGGTGCGGTCGGCAGTCGGCGCGCTGTTGGGTACTCGGCCGGTGTGGCCGGCGCCTTCCAGGAAGGCGGCGTAGAGGTGCGCCTCGAGGTGGTTGACGGCGACGAAAGGCACGTCCCAGGCCAGCGCCAGGGCCTTGGCCGCCGAGACCCCCACGACGAGGGCGCCGAGCAGGCCCGGCCCTGCCGTGGCGGCGACGGCATCGGGAACGTCCGTGCCGGCGTCCGCCAGCGCCTGCTCCACGGCGGCGGGCAGCAACTGCAGGTGCGCCCGGCCGGCGATCTCGGGCACGACGCCCCCGAACGCCCGGTGCAGGTCGATCTGGCTGGTGACCACCGACGAGCGCACCTGGTGGCCGCCGGCCACGACAGCAGCCGCTGTCTCGTCGCAGGACGTCTCGATGCCCAGCACCGCCGCCGGCAAGCCGGCAGCGGAATGCTCAGCAGGGGGCGGCTCGGTCACTTCGGGCTCGGTCACTTCGAGGGCAGCGCGTATCGCGAGGCGCGACGCAGGCGAGGGGTTGTGCCGTGATGGTCCGGGGTGCAGAATGCGAGCACCGCCCTCTCCTCTCTGACCACTGAACCCATGGCAGGAGGGGGCGGCACCCTTAGGTCTAGGACCGTGTCGCAGTCTATACCTGCGGGTACCCGTCCGTAAACCCGGATCCCCTCGCGCTGCTCCGGACGAGCGACTGGTCCGCGGCTAGCCCCGCCCGGGAACCCGACCAAACCGCCATGGGGGAATGCCGCCAAGTTGTGAGCATCGGCTGGGACAAACAGCGAGGTTGTCCCAGTCAGAGGATGCCGAGGATCGCCGAGCAGGCGGAGACTTCGACCTGGCCGGTGGTGTCGACCTCCAGCGCCTCGACGACGCCGTCCTGGATGACGGCGGCGTAGCGCATGGAGCGCTGACCGAGGCCGTAGCCGGTTGCGTCCATGGTGAGGCCCAGCGCCCCGGCGAGGTCGCCGTTGCCGTCGGCGAGCATGACGATGTCGTCGGCGCCGGCCGAGCGGCCCCAGGCGTCCATGACCCAGGCGTCGTTCACCGAGGTGCAGACGACCTTGTCGACGCCCTTGGCGGCGAGCTCGTCGCGGCCCGCCACGAAGCCAGGCAGGTGGACCTTCGAACAGCCCGGGGTGAAGGCCCCCGGCACCGCGAACAGCACCACGCGGCCGGTGCCCAGCACCTCGCCGGTCTGCACCGACTGGGGGTCGCCGTCGGCGTCGAGGATCTTCCCCTCGACGTCAGGAATCGTGTCTCCGACCGAGATCGTCATGTTGCGCTCCCTTCCCGTGTTGGTGCCCCGATCCACATTCTGGGGGGCACCGCGGAAGATCGATTGGCACTGCGGTCGGTTGAGCCTACGTGGGCGCCGAGTGGCCTCGTCAATCCGGCCCCAGGAATCTGATCTCAAGAATCCGGCCTCAAGAATCTGATCTCAAGAATCCGGTCTCAAGAACTCGGGCCCACGAATCCAACTCACGGATCTCCCCCACGAATCCAACTCACGGATCCGGTGGCCCGGAGCTCGGCTGGGGTTGGGCGTCGGGGGATCTTAGGTAGACGGCGCCGACCTGTTCGGGGGCGACGGCCCCGCCGGTGAGGGCTCGTTCGCGGCCGAGAAGCGCCACGGCGGCCGGCGAGGGGAAGCGCAATGCGGGGCATGCGATGGCCGCGTTTCCGGTTGCCAGCAGGTCGGCATAACGGAGGGCGCCGTCGCCGACGACGACGGTGCGGCCACTCGGCTGCTCGCCGGGGGAACTGAGCGCCGGGAGCAGGTCCTCAGGGGGGCCGACCTGCGGGGCGCTCAACTGGACCAAACGGACTCCGGGGGCCGAGAACCGGCGTGACGGATCACCCGCCGGTGATCCAGCGGCCGAATCGCCGAACTGGGACTCGCCGGGCCGGGATCGGGCGAACCGGGACTCGCCGGGCCGGGGCCGGGCGGCGGCGATGCGGTACCAGGCCCAGAAGACCTCGCCCCGGCGGGCGTCGAGCACGCTGAGGACGGTCTCGCCAGGCTGGGCGGCGGCTGCGGCGCCGAACGCCAGGGCCTCGAGGCTCCCGACCGGCACCAGGCCGATACCGAGTGCCGCGGCGGTGGCCTTGGCGGTGGCGAGGCCCGCCCGCAGGCCCGTGTAGAGGCCCGGCCCCTGGTCGACGGCCACAGCGTCGATGTCGGCGAGAGCGATCCCTGCCTGCTCGCACACGAACCGCATCTGCGGTGCCAGCGCCTCGGCATGCCGCCGGGGCAGCGCCAGGCGGGCCTCGGCGAGGATGCCGTTCTCGGTTGCCAGAGCGCAGCCGGACTGGTCAGATGCGCTCTCGATCCCCAGAATCAGCATGGTCGCCGCTCTGCCGGCCCTCGAACTCCATCTGGATGTCCGAATCGATCCGTCACGCCGTCAATCCTCGGCACCCGCCCTGTCTACCAGCGCTCGGGGAACGGTTCCCCCCAGAGGCAGTCCCGGTGACGGTCGAACAACTCCGGCAGGATCTCTGCGCCACAGGCCGACGGAGTAGTTCTCCGGCCAGCAACGGCGTACCGCCAGCGAGGTGCAGCGGGGTGGTCACGCGAGCGGCGCGTCCCGGGGGCGGGTTCGCCAGCCGCGGCCGTGGGGGGTGATCGTGGCGATGCGGTGGTCGCTGGCGTCAGGATCGGGAGAGAACTGGAAGTGGAGGTCCAGGCGGTCGGGGGGCAGGGTGAGGCGCTCGGCCCACTCGACGACGGTGATGCCGCCGCTATCGAACAGTTCGGCCAGGGCCAGGTCCTCCGCGTCGGCGTCTCCTTCAAGCCGGTAGGCGTCGATGTGGTGGATGATCAATGGGGGGTCGCCCGGGGTGTCGGCTGAGCCGGTAGCCGAGGCGGCAGACGAGCCGACCAGCGACGGGTCCGCCGAAGAAACCGCCGAGGCGGCAGGCGAGCCGACCAGCGACGGGTCCGCCGAAGAAACCGCCGGGGGGGTGCTCGCCTCGTAGGTGTTTGCGAGGGTGAAGGTGGGGCTGGTCACCGGGGTGGTGACGCCGAGGGCTCGGGCCAGGTAGCGCACGAAGGTGGTCTTGCCGGCGCCGAGGTCGCCGTCGAGGCCCAGCACGTCGCCCGGCCGCAGCACAGCCGCAACCGACTCGGCCAGCCGCTGCGTCGCCGGCAGGCCACGCAGCTCGATGGAGGACTGGCTTGCGGTCACCATGCCCCAAGAGTGTGCCCAGCGGGTGACGGCACGCGTCGCCGGACCGCGGCTGTCTGGATTCCGGCCTGCGCCGGAATGACGAGGAAGGCCATCAGGACGGCGGGAAGGCAGGACGGCGGGAAGGCGGAGCGGCGGGGGGCGCTCGGGCGGAGCGCCAGAGGGGACTTGTCAGGGCGTGGAGGGTTCCATCGCCTCCATCAACGACAGCCTGGCCCGGACCAGGTCGGCTCTGGCTTCGGCGACCCGCTCGGTGCCTCCTCGCAGCAGGGCGGCCGGGTGGTAGGTGGGCACCAGCACCACGCCGTCTCCCCAGGCGTAGCGCCGGCCTCGCAGCTTGGTGATGCCGTCCTTGGTGTCGAGCAGCAGCTTGGTGGCGAAATTGCCCAGCGTGACCAGCACCCGGGGTGCAACGAGTTCGACCTGGCGCTGCAGGTAGGGGCGGCAGGCGGCGATCTCCTCGGGCTCCGGGTCACGGTTCTCGGGCGGCCGGCACTTCACGACGTTGGCGATGTACACCGCCTCCCGGGCCAGCCCCACCTCCTGGGCGAGCAGCTCGTCGAGCAGCTTCCCGGACCGGCCCACGAACGGCAGCCCCTGGCGGTCCTCCTCGGCGCCGGGCCCCTCCCCCACGAACATGAGGTCGGCGTCGGGGTCGCCGGTGCCGAACACCACGGTGGTGCGCCCGCCCGACAGCGGGCAGCGGGTGCAGTCCGCCGCAACCTCGGCCAGCTCGGCCAGATCGAGGGATCCGAAATCAACGTCACTCATCCACCGTTGCCTAGCACAACGAGCAACCACTCCGAGTCAAGGCGAGCGGGATCGACCAGACCCGTGGCCGCCCGGATCCCGACCTGCGCCGGGATGATGAGAGTGGAGCGGAACAACAGGGGTCGGGGGTGGGAGGACGAGGGGGAGGACGAGGGCTGGGGCGCCGGGATGATGAGAGTGGAGCGGAACAACAGGGGTCGGGGGTGGGAGGACGAGGGCTGGGGCGCCGGGATGATGAGAGTGGAGCGGAACAACAGGGGTCGGGGGTGGGAGGACGAGGGCTGGGGCGCCGGACTGACGAGGGTTGGGGCGGGAGGATGAGGACGAGGGTGCCGGGATAGCGAGGGCGGGAGCGGTGGATCCCGGCTGCACCGACGACGCCCGATCGTGGAGTGACACGGTGTCGAACCGTGAGTTAGTCTAGTCCCTGGACTAAGTCATTCTAGGAGATGAGGCCATGACGGCGGTTGTCAACGTGCACGAGGCCAAGACGAACTTTTCTCGGCTGCTGGAGCGCGCCCACGCGGGCGAGGAGATCATCCTGGCCAAAGCCGGCAAGCCGTACGCGCGGCTGGTGCCGCTGGTGCCGGATTCTGGGTGCAGGCGCCCCGGCAGGCTCCCCGACCTGGTCGTGGGGCCCGAGTTCTTCGAGCCTCTCCCCGCCGAGGAGTTCGAGGCGTGGGGCGCGTTGTGAGGAGGCTATTGCTGGACACCCACACGCTGCTCTGGTGGTGGTCCGACGATCCCTCGTTGCCCGCCGCTGTCCGGGACGCAATCTCGGACCCGGAGTCCACCGTGTTCGTGAGCGCCGCCAGCGCCTGGGAGATGGCAACGAAGATGCGTATCGGCCGGTTGGCCGCGCACGAGCCGGCGGTGTCTCATTTCCGAGAACTGGCGGTGGCAGACGCCTTCGGGCACCTTCCGATCACCTACCGTCACGCCCTCCAGGCGGGCAGCTACCGGGTCGACCACAACGACCCCTTCGACCGGATGCTGGCGGCTCAGGCCGAACTGGAGTCGCTGGACCTCGTAACGACCGACGTGGCGTTCGAGAAGTTCCCCGTCCACACGCTCTGGTAGCCCCGAGAGGCCGAGCGTTGGATCAGGAGGAGGCGGTCGCAGCCACCCGGGGACGGCTACCACATGAGGTCAGCAGTTCACGCAGCTTTGCCGAGGAGTCCGCCGCTGTGACCAGAGCCTCGCCGATCAACGCCGCGTCGTAGCCGGCATCTGCAATCGCGCTGAGCGGCGTGCCGCCGGGGACGCCCATGCCGGACAGCGCAATCCACGTGATTCCATCGTCAAACCGCTCGAACATGCCGGCCATCCGCTCGGCCCTGTTGTAGTCGACAGTGATCCGCGTGTTCTTCGGATCGTCCCGCTGGTTCACCCCGATCATGTATGCCCCATAGGCAACAGCGAGTTCGAGTTCTTCCTCCGTGCGAACCTCGGTTAGCACGTCGACTCCGAGCCGCAGCGCTTCCTCTTGCATCTCGGACATTCGCTCTGGGTCAACGTCAGCAAGGATCACAAGAATCGCGTCAGCGCCCATGTCGGCGCTTTCACGGACGTCCTTCAGGTCAGTCAGGAAGTCCTTGCGCAGCACCGGAAGATCAGCGGCTTCGCGCGCATCCCGCAGGTCGTCCACCGAGCCACCGAAGCGTTCGCTGTCGGTGAGCACCGACAGACATGCTGCACCCCCGTCCCGATACTCAAGCGCGAGGGAAGCAGCGTCAGCATCGGGCCGCAAGGCACCCCGGGACGGCGAACAACGCTTGATCTCGGCGATGATCGACAGCCCTTCGCCCGCCAACGCGTCGCGGAACGAGTGCCCGAGACTCGCCCGGTTACTGGCGTTCATTACATACCTCTCGGAGTTCGCCGGGTCACGCGATGCTACACGAGAGATCGACAATTTCAAGAGGCAGAAGGAACTACAAATGTGGAACTACAGGGATGTAACCCGGGGGGAGTGCAGGACTCCACGGACGAGCCACGGAACGCCAGTTCCGCGCCGCTGAGTGCACAGATGGACATACGGTACCGCTCTCGCTCGAAGAATCCGTGGATTGCCGGCCTGATGGCACCTGAGGCCCGTCGGTCAGTTGCTCAGCACGAGTGTCCCGTTGTACATGGTGATGTGGAACTCGGTCAGGAGGTCCATTCCCAGCAGCACGTCGAAGTCCGGCGGATCGAACGGCAACAGGAGCACCTCCAGAGCTCGCCCGCCGGCAAAGACGGTCTCGCTCGTACTGCCGTCCGCCGCAGTTGCCGTGACGGTGACGGGGACGGCGATGTGCAAGTCGAATATCGGGGTGCTCTGTGTCTGCCCGTTGGCTGCCATGAACCCGCCGATACCGGTGCTGGCGACCCGCAACGTCTCGACGACGTTTGCCGAGACCATCGAACAATGTGCTCCCGTGTCGACGAGGGCCCGGCAGGTGCGCCGATCGGTGGCCCGCCTTTCGGGAACCGCCACTGCAACCGTCAGCAGGAACTGGTTGTCCTCAACCGGGACCGTGAACGTGGGCACAGTTGACGACTACTGGATCGCTGCAGTGATGATGCCGAGTCGGGCGGGTTGCTCGCCGACCTTCTGGAGCGAGAAGTTGCCGAGGCCGAACTTCTCGCAACCGATGGAGTAGGCGTCACCGCGGTCGTTGTAGATCCCGACCATTTCGCCGTCGTGCATCAGCACGATACGGCCCCAGTGCTGTTTCTCCAGCTCTACTTTGTATTTCTCTGAATACGCAGTAAAGTTCAATACTGCCTGTGCACTGTCCATATACCTAGTAGCCCCTTGCCGGAGTGTCGCCTCATAGTTCAGGGTAGGTCCCGACTGCTGCATCGTCAATGCCCGCGCCGCAACCACCGGGCCTAGAAGAGCGTCGCCGAGCGGGGGCTCGGCGAGGCTCCGCTCCGGCCGGTTCCGGGGCGAGGCCCGCGGTGCCCGTTGTGCGGCGGCAGGAGTGACGGATCGGCGCTGTCGATGCCGGCGGTCGGGGATGGAGAAGACTGCTGGTAGACACGAGGCGACGACGGATGCGACGTGTCGGGACCGCTGCTGCTGGAGGGTGGGGGGTGGTGGGGTTGGTGCTTGTTCTTGGGCGGTGGGCGCTGGGGGCTGTCGGGGTTGGGATCAGCTGGTGGCCCGAGAGTCAGTTTGCCTCCGGGGAGGCGGGTGATTTCTTCGCCGTGGAGGTGGATGCGGATGTGGTGGCAGCGCCAGCAGAGGAGGCAGGTGTTCTCGAGGGTGGTTTTGCCGCCGTGGGCCCAGTGGTCGAGGTGGTGGACTTCGCAGATCTGGTGGTGGGCGCCGCAGCCGATGCAGCCGCCGTCGCGGGCAATGAGGCGTTTGCGGTGCCGTTTGGAGACTTTGCGTTGTGAGCGTCCCAGCAGTGGGGTTCCGGTGTGTTTGTTGAAGATGCCCGGAAGGATCTTCGCGTCACAGGCGATCGCGAGGGTCTCGGCTTCGGTGAGGCGTGTGCCGTCGGCGAGGCGGGCGTTGGTGATGGCGTCGCGGGTCTGGTCGTAATCGGCCAGCACGATCAACTCGGTGCCCGCCGGCGCGCCGTCGCCGTGGTCGGTGCAGACGAGGTCTGCGAGGGCGTCGGCGAAGCGCTGCGGGGCCGTGGGGCGGTCCTTGGAGTCCTCGCTGCGGAACAGTTCGTCGGCCTTGGCAATGAGCGCGGCCTGTACTCGCGCGCCGGTGAGGGGGTCGAATTGGGCGAAGAGGTGGAACATGCCGTCGGGCTGCTCACTGATCGACGCCCGGCGGCGGCGCCGTTGAGCTTCCCGGCGCCGCTGGAGTTCCTGTTCGCTGGCGCGCTCGTTGACATGCTCCTTCACGGTGCGGCGGAACAGGTCATCGGGCTCGGACTCGGCGGCGTCGAGCAGGGCACCGTGGTCGACGGGCGTCTCACCGTCGGCGGCGTCGAGGATCAGCCCGGCGGCTTCGGGCGTGATGGCGCCGTCGGCGAGCTTCTCGGCAACGCCGGGCGCCCACCCCAGCTGCGCGGCGGTCTTCACGGCCTTGCGAGCACCGGAGCGGGACCGCTTCTGGACCCGGCACAACGTCTCCTCCGCGGCGGCGTCGCCGTCCCGGCGGGCGATCTCGGCCACCACGTCGGCCTCCGCGGCGGCCAGTGAGGACCGCGCCCGGCCCATGAACGCCAAACGCTCCTGCAGGACCTCCACGTCGACCTTGTGCAGCAAGGCAGGCGGCGACGCCAACCACTCACCCAGCACCGCCCACTCGCGGTCTCGTGCCGCACACGCCTGGTCACTGCCAGCCGATGCGGCGCCGGTCGACCCCGAAACCACAGCGCCGCCAGCGGGCGCGGCGCCGGTCGACCCCGAAACCGCAGCGCCGGAATCGGATGGTGCGATGCGCTTCGGATCGCTGCCCATCTGCCCGTCACCCCCCTCTCGAACATTCCCCCGGGCGACCCGGCTGCCGGCCGTGCCGCTCTTTATTGCTACGGGACATATTATAGGTTGTCTACGACGGTAGAGCAACAGTTGTATGAAAGATTGTCGATTCAAGTTGAAAAGACCTCAGATCCCCGCGGCCGCTCGGCTAGCGGCGTCTCCAAAAGTCCAGGTCAACGGGCTATAGCGCCGCCGCCGGGGCCCCCGGGCCGGACCGACCAGAGGGTGTGACCGATGTCACATCCAGATGACGTGGTCGGCGGTGGCCCCCACGGCCCCCTCCCCGTTCACCGCCATCAATGCGGGTGAGGACCAGTCGTGCGGGCTGCGCGCCGACGGCAGCACCGGCTGCTGGGGCGAGCCCCTGACCGTCTCACCGCCCCGCAACGTGCAGTTCGTCTAGCCCTCGGCGGCGTTCGAACCTCCGCTTGCGAGAACGGCGGTTTCCATCTCGTCGTCGGAGACCTTGAGCGACTCGTAGAGACTTGCTGCGTCGTCGTTCCGCCTCTCTGCCGCGGTCTTGAAGAGTTCCCACGGATCGTGGGGCTTAGGTGATCGAGGTCGCAGCCAGAAAACCCCCGAGCCACCCGCCCGCATTGCCGCCACAGCTGGAGGCAGATCCAGGAGCAGCGCCCCGGTCGCCCGTATGGGATCGTGGCCGACACCGTCGATCGCGAATATCGTCATTCTTGTCTTGAGCACCGCGGCCAACTCGCTCGGATTCCGGAGCATCTTGTAGTTGAGCGTCACGAGCCCCTCGAAACCCAACTGACTGAGACCGATGAGCAGCCTGCGGTCGTCGAGTCCAGTTAGTCGCGGGTCAATCGTGCGCAGGGGAAGCAACTGGATGTCGCCCATCCAGCGCTCGAGCGCCTCGAGGATTGGTTCGGGGAAGTTCTCGTCCAGGGGCAACCGCATCAGGCCGCGAGCGAGTGCTCGAACTGGATGGCCTCCTCGAAGATTCCGACTTCGAAGCCCGCATAGAGATCTGCGATCTGCGCCACATCGGGGATGTGCTCGTAGAGCGCTGCAGCGGCTTGGGTCGTGATTCGTGAGCCCGCCAGATGGGGTTCGCCCGACAGCTTGCCGGGGATGATCCGGAGGGACGGTCGTGGCCGCAGAAGATCGGGGCCCTTCAGCTGGCCAACCGCGAAGGGGCCGAGCAAGTCGAGGAAGTCGGCAATGCCCTGCTGACGGCTCGTTGCGGGGATTCCGTCGGCGTGCACCCAGATCTTGCCCGCAGCATCGACGTGCAGGGGCGAGTAGGCCGCGCCCGACCTGTCGTCCCAAATGTCGAGTCCTAGATTCTCGAGTTCGGCCAGAGCCTCACGAACCCGCGGCATGGGGCTGGCGGCGATCCTCCGGTTCTGGCTCTGCTTGGGATGCCGCAACCAGTAGACCACCCGTAGCGCCATGAGGTCCGCGTAGGACCAGAGCTTCACTCGCCGCCGCGACACGGACGGCTCGACGAGTTGCTGGCGCGCCCAGAGATAGACCGTGGACACAGGCACGCCGGACAGAGCGGCGGCGCGCTGTGCCTCGTAGCAGCCGTCGAACGCCGCACGGATGCGAGCGGACAAGACGCCCCTGTCCTCCACGTCTCCCTCCCTCATCAGTTGGTGATTCGGTGTGCCTGCGACGGAGGCTAGCCATCGCAGGGTCGGGTAGAGGACATTGCGCTCCAGAACGCTGGCGGCCCAGTTCCCTGAGGGGACGGGTGGCGCGATGTGCTTGGGCTGCCGGTGCCGGCGGTCGGGGCGTGGTGGTCGCTGGTGGGGCGGTGGTGTGCGTGGCGGTGTCCGGGTCCGCGGCTGCGCGGCTCGTGCCCGTCGATCTGTTCGCCATCTGTCGGACCCGCAGGTTCGGTGGGGGTGTTGGCGGGTAGTGAGCGACGCAAGCCCAAGAAACTCGCCGCGCTTGGACGGGCTCCAAAACGGCGCGTTACCCTTGACAGGGATGCACGTAACGGCTAAAGGCAACGACTAGCGACGATAAGGAGGACACGAGATGAGCCCCGACCAGACAGCAGCCAACTACGACGCCTACGTGGCAGAGTACCAGGAGGATCTCGAACGCGACCACGCCGGCAAGGTCGCGCTCCTGCACGACGGCAAACTCGTCCAGGTGCACGACAGTTACGACGACGCCTACTGGCACGGCGTCGACGAGTGGGGCCTCGGGAACTTCTCTATCCAGGAAATCGGCGAGCCCCCCGCCGAACTCGGCGTCCTCGCGCTCGCGTTCGACTAGGCCAGGCTGATGCCAACTTTCGGCCGCGAGATCCAAAACCGCCAAATCCCCATAGAGGTCACTGTCAAACTCCCAATACCCCCAGAGAGCGACGAATCGGGGGACATTCACGGGTTCACGGCACTTTTCGACACCGGCGCGACGCGAACAATGGTGTCACAGAACGTCATCGAATAGCCGGAACCCTCCGACAGCATCAGACCCCCCAATATCACGAAGCGATGTAATTGCCGACTATTGGGCAGCAGCAGTGTTCCCACAGGTCAACCCCGGTTTTGGCTAGTCACCTACATAGATCCCACCGATGTCACATCCAGATGAAGTAGCCGGCGACGGCCCCGCCGTCCCCGGTGGCCTCTCGCTGGCTGGTGAGCACGCCCATCTCGGTGATCTCCACCCAACCCTCGGCGGTGGCCCCCACGGCCCCCTCCCCGTTCACCGCCATCCCGGGGCACCGGCTGTCCTCGGGGCAGCGGCCGGCACAGCGGACCGTTGGAGTTCGGTGGGGTTAGTCGTCGATCGTGATGGTGGATCTTCCTCGCCGGCGCGGCGCGGCGGCAGAGGCTGGGAAGTGGTGAGGCGTCGGCGGCGATTGAGTCCTGGCATCACACGGCCGGTGCGCGGCGCCGGGTAGTTTCGAGCACGTGGTCGCCGCCTCGAGATCGGTACGTGCGGCGGGATCGGCACGTGCGGCCGGTGACCGTGCAACCCCAGTCGGGGTTGGTATCGCGCGGCGCTGTCTTGCGTCGCAGGGCCCCGCGGTCCGGCGAAGGTCGCTCACGTGGAATGCCCGCCTCGTCGCCACGCTGGCGGCCGGTGTGCTGCTGGTAGCCCAATGCGGAGGGGACGACGGCGGCGGCGAACCGGCCGGCGGCGATGGTGCCCCGGCGCCCACGACGGAGGCTGCGGCCCCACCCGCCGCCGAGGCCCCACCCGCCGCCGAGGCCCCGCCCGCCGCCGAGGCCCCACCCGCGACCGCCGACACGATCGCGCCGCCCGCCCCTGGCTCGGCGAATGCCGAAACGCCTGCATCGCTCGAAGCCACGGAACCGGCGACCCCGACGGCCGCCGAGCAGGAGCCGCCGCCGGCACCTTCGGGTCCGCCGCCGGTCGCGGTGGGGACCATGGCGGAACTGAGAATGGACGCGGGCGGCTATGCGCACGCCCTGTTCACAGCAGGATTCTTCAGCGGCCCGGTGAACGGCTTCACCGCCACCTCGTCCGACACGAGCGTGGCCACGGCCGGCGTGTCACCGCCAGACATCCTGATCGTGTCGCCGGTGTCCCGCGGTTCTGCCAGCGTCACGGTGACGGCCTCGGGCCCGGGCGGCATTGCGACCCAGACGTTCACGGTTCGGGTGAACACGGCCGCCGACCGGAGCCAGGTGGCCGCGCCGCCGCCGACCGCGCCTCCTCCGACCGCCCCGGCTCCGCCCGCGCCTCCTCCGCCGCCCGCCCCTCGGGCACCGTTCGTTCCTGCGGAGGAATGGCCCGCCGACACGCCTCTGGCACCGGGCGTGCCCACCGAGGAACTGCCCGCCCAGACCCCGCCGCCGGACGACCAGCCCCTCTACTCGTTGGTGACCGAACCGGTCACCACGCCACCCGCACTGTCCAGCCCCATTCCCGCCCAGACCCTCATCGTCGGAAACTCCCGGACCGTGAGCGTGCGTCCCTACTTCAGCGGGATCGTCCAGGGCTGGGCAGTGGCCTCGTCAGCGCCCGCCAACGTCGCGGTCTCGATGGACGTCGCCGGGGTCGTGAGCTTCTCGGGGGATGCCCTCGGCACCTCCACGATCACGGTGACGGCCACCAACGACGCCGGCAGCGTGAGGTACGGATTCACGGTTTCGGTGAAGACCGCCTCGCAAGTACTGCTGAGAACGGTCGGGGACCGCCCACAACTGTTCGTGGCGGTCGGGCAGACCGTCTCCATCGACCTCAGCAGGCACTTCTCCGAGGCCGCCACCGGATTCGACGTGATCTACGATCACACCGACCCGAACCGGCTCATCGACGTGACCGTCCAGGGTTCGGTGGCGTCGATCCGGGGGGTCCGAAGCGGCACCGTCAGGATCACTCTCGTCGCCGCCAGCGCCACAGCGCGCATCTCGCGACCGGCCAACATCCGGGTCACCGGGTAACACCGGGCCCCGGAACTCCGCTGAATGCAGCGGGGTTGGCCCTACACCGGATCGGTTGCACTGCTGTCACACCGGATCGGTTGCACTGCTGCCGTTCGGTGTCGCCCTTGGTGACGAGCGCGTCCCCGTGGCTGGATATCGCTTCGGCAAGGGCGCGACAGAAGAGGAATCGTCCGCCGATCTGCCCCCTCGTCTTCAGGCCGAACGACGCACCGCCTCCTGCACCGCGTGTTACCACGCCCTCCACTAGCGCCAGATGTTTCAGTGGTGCCACCGGCCCAGTCGCTCGCTGCAGTGTCTCGACGCTCTGGCCCAAGGCTTCAGCCAACTGCTCTGTGTTCCGGACGGGTCGGCCGTAGCACGGATCGTTGCCTCACCGCTTAGCGCAGCCGGTCGCCGGATGTTCGTCCGGCGACCGGCGCTGTGGGCTGGAGGGAGTAAGGGGGACTAGCCGTCGATCGTGATGTTGGAGCTGCCGAGCCAGCGGAGCGCGGTCGCCGAGGCCGGGAAGTAGCGGCGCGTGGGCAGCATCTGCTCGCCCCAGGTGCTGCCGCCGTCGTCGCTCTGCTGCAGGCCGAACTCCACCCGGCCGTCGGACAGCTTGCGGGCGATGATGCGGACGTGGGTGTCGTCGGCGAAGGCGCTGGCCGAGTCGGACACGCTGAGGGTGATCGCGGAACTCACCAGCCAGCGGCCGACGGCGGTGTCAGCCGGGTAGAGCCGCGCCCTCGGGAAGATCCGGTCGCTCCAGTCGCCGTCGTGCTGCCACTGCTGCAGCCCGAACTCGATCTTCCCGTTCTCCAGCAGGCGGGCCACAAGGCGCACCGTGTCGGTCGCCGGATCGGGAGCGGTCGTCGTGGTGGACGTATCGGTGGACGTCCCGGTCGAGTCGCCGGCCGCTGGCGGGGACGGGGTGACCGGCGGTGGCAGCTCGTCCCCGGTGCCGACGGTCGTCGGCAGCGATCCGCCGCCGCACACGAAGTCGAACTCGAAGTCGAAATTGTCGAAGGGTGATCCGGAGCGCCATTCGAGCCGCTGGGTCATCGCCGGCGCCACCCGGCACGTGGCGGGAGGATCGAGCACCGTAACGCTCACCGAGCAGCCGTCGACGGCGTTGGAGGTCATGCTGCGCGCCACCGCCAGGTAGTTGGCGCCCGCGCCGAAGTTGGCGAAGTTGTTGGAGTGGACCGTGAAGCGGCCCTCGGCGAGGGTCGCCACGACCTGACCGCCGGGGCGCGTGTAGATGCCCGGCGCGCCGCCGGTCCTGATCGTCGGCGGCAGGACGTCGGCACCGGCGCAGGTGCGTTCCACCCGGTACGACACTTCGCCCTGGTTGTTGGAGCCGGTGACGTCCTGGACGATGGAGATGCGGCCCCACGGCAGCCGAACCAGGCTGGCGAGTTCGACGCTGATGTTGCCGCCGGCGGTGCCGGTGTTGAAGGACTTGCCGCTGGCGTTGGCGATGTTGAACGGCGCCGGCGCGCTCGTCACCGTCGCCAGGAAGCTGCAGTCCACGCCCGAGGGGATGCCCGGCAGGGGCCTCTCGACCTTGCCGTCGTCGCCGCCCTTCACGTCGAAGACGAGTACCTGGTTGCAGCCGCGCTTGTTCTTGGTGCTGTCCTGGGGGCGGACGGTCACCCGGAACGCGGTGGCCTCCACGGCCCGTTCGGCGCGGTCCTCGAGGGCGGAATCGGCGGCGGAGGCGGGCAGATCCTCGACGACGGTGGCGGGGTCGAGGTTGAACGTGACCACGATGGCGGAGTCACAGACCCGGTCGGCGGCGACGTCGGGGACCGTGACCGAGACGTCGGTCTCTGTTCCCCGGTCGTCGCTCCGCGTCCGCAGTTCGGTAGCCGTGCCTTCAGCACCCCAGCCCAGTTCGGCCTTGCACACCATCCCCCGATAGTTCTTCTGGTCGGTGCCCACCGCAGGCGCTGTTTCGTTGCGGGCCACGGCGGTGATGGTGTACGAGCAGTCCAGATCGAGGACGATGCCCCACTGGTCGTCCCGCTGGAGCCAACCCGAGGTGCCGCCGTCGCGGCCGTCGCTGACCCCGCAGCCGCCGAACGACTCGACGCTGGCGCGAACCTCCCAGTCGGAACCTACCTCCTCTGCGTTCGTGAAGGTGAAGACCTTGAGGTCCTGGGCCGACGCGGAGCCCGCGGCGAGCGACAGGGCCGTCGCGGCGAGCGCCACGACGGTGAGCGGCCTAATGAGATACCGGAGATGCAGCACGATTCGCCCTCCTTGCCGGACTCGCTGATCCGGCTCTGAGACTACCCGTCGGTCGCCTCAGCGTAGTTGTCGCCGCGCGCCGAACGGCGGATAGCCCCGCCCGCCCGGAGTCCGGCCACCGCGGCCCGCCACCTCATCGTCGCCGCCCCGCCGGCGGGCCGGCCCCGGCGAGAGCGCGTCAACCGTCGAGGCCGGCCTCGATGCAGGCCCGGCGACAGCCCGGCGGCGGCGCCGGGCACCGCCGGGAAGGGCGAGTACGGGCGGCGGCTCAGGTGCCGAGAGTCAGAGGCGACGCGTGCAGCCAGCGGCCCACGTCCGCCCCGGCGGGGAAGAACCGCGCCCGCGGCAGGCGCCGGTCGCCCCACGAGCCGCCGTGGCGTTCCTGCACCCCGAACTCAACGCGGCCGTCGGCCAGGCGGCGGGCCACGATCCGAAGCTCGAACCGCTCGGCGGACGCGGTGCCGGTCGTCGCACCGGGATTCACCGTGAGCACCGAACTCGCAAGCCAGCGTCCGACCCGTGCGCCGGTGGGGAAGAACCGGGCGCGCGGCAGCTTGCGGTCGCTCCAGGTGATGCCGGAGAGCTGCTGCAGCCCGAACTCGATCCGCCCGTCGGCGAGTTTTCGGGCCACGACCCGCACGTCGGCGTCGGCGTCAACCCGCACGTCGGCGTCGGTTGCGGCGTCGGCGTTGCCGGGGTCCGCCCCGCTGCCCGGCCTGCCGTCACCGCAGTTGATGGCGAACTCGAAGTCGAAGCCCGCCGGGGCGTCAGCGGCTGTCCACGTGATCGTCCGGCTGGTCCCCACGGCGACGCTGCAGCCGGCGGGCACATCGGAGACCGTCACGGTCACCGAGCAGCCCACGACGTTCGTCGACGTGGCGCTCGCGGCGCCGACGGGGTACGTGGCGGTGGGGCCGAAGACGGCCACGTGCGGGGCGTGCACCGTATAGCGACCTTCGTAGAGTTGCGACGAGGCTCCGGCCGGCGGCGTCGACCGCACCGTCACGTCGCCGCAGGCGCGCTCGATGGCGTAGGAGACGGCGCCCCGGTTCAACGAGCCGGTGGTGTCCTGGATGATGGTGATGCGCATCGGCCGCAGGCGCACCAGCCGGCTGAGGTCGACGAGAATGTTGGCACCGCCGCCGTCGAAGCCGACGCTGCTGCCCTCGGGCGCCTCGAACGGTGCCGGCGCCGTGAGTATCGTCGCCCGCAGCGGGCACGGTCCGCTGCCGGCGACGTCGTCGCGCAGGATGGCGGAGGATCGCCTGCCGTCAGCGCGCACCGGCACGTTCGTTGCCCGGTCGCAGCCCACTGGGCCGACGGTGCCGGGCGTTGGGTCGGGTTCGACGCGCACCGCGAAGGTGGTGAGTTCGGCGGCGCGCCGGGCGAGGGCGAGCAGTCCGTCCCCGGAGGGGTCGCCCGCGACCGCCTCCACGATGTCGCCGCCGCGGACAACGAAGTGTGTCCGGTTCTCCGCGGCGCATCCGCTGCCGGGCTTGCGCCGGATGGAGAGCCGCGACGCCCCGTCGGGCCGGTCGGATGTGAGCAGGGGGCCGTCGAGGTACTCGCTGTCGCCGGGGTCGGCGCCCCACGCCATCTGCGGCGTGAACCGGCACGGCCGGCCGAGCGAGCTGTCGCGCACTTCGGCGGCCAGCCTGAAGACGCACTCGTTGAGGCTGAGCGAGGTGCCGGCCTCGTCGCCGGCGTCGAGCCAGTGCGTCTCGTGGAGGCCGGGGCCGCGGGTGGGCGTGCAGTTGCCGAGCGGCCTCACCGAAATCCGTACCTGCCACTCCTCGTCGTCGGCGCCTGCGCGCTCGGCGTTCGTCATTGCGTTGACGAGGACGAACACCGTGAGCGGCGGCGGCGGCTTGTCCCCGTCCTGCGCTGCGGCGGGAGCCGCTGGGAGCACCAAGGCCCCCGCGAGCACGCTGAGCACTGTGAATACGCGCCGGAGTCTGGTCACGCTGCGTCTCCCTTGCCGGGGGTGCGTCGAGGATCGATGTGTCGCTCAGCGTAGTGGGCGTCCGCGATGGCGTCGGGGATTCGCGGCGCGGTGGAGGGCGTGTTCCGGAACCGAACACCGACGAGCCCGGCCAGGACCCGTCCGCGCAGACACCGGAGCCCGGCCGGGACCCGTCAGCGCAGACACCGGAGCCCGGCCGGGACCCGTCAGCGCAGAACTTACGAGATGTTTCCTGATATGTGCTGTATTATGGACTCTGAGGGGGCGGGGTGGGTGCGGTAGGATCGGAGGTGAGAGGTGCAGCGAGAGCCGCCGGGAGGTGGACGTGACCATTCTGTCCGAACTGGATCCCGACGTGGCCTACCCAGCCACCCCGACGGTGCCTGAATCGGGGCAGCACGCGATGGCGCGGTACGCGGCCTTCGGCGCCCTGCGGGCTTGGTACGCGCCGCGCCGGGACTGTTGGGTCGGCGAGGACCGCAACGTCTATTACCGCAACGGCGACCCCGACATCGTCCTGGCGCCCGACGTGTTCGTCTGTTTCGGCGTGAACCCCGAACAACTGGAGTTGGCCATCAGCTACCGCGTCTGGGAGGTCGGCGCCCCGCCGGCGTTCGTGCTGGAGATCGCCTCGGAGAAGACCGCGAAGGTCGACCTCGAGGAGAAACCCGCGAAGTACCTCGCCATGGGCGTCAGCGAGTACTGGCGCTTCGACCCCTCCGGCGGCGACCTCTACACCCCCATCCTCCAGGGCGACCGCCGCGCCGGCCGGCGCTGGCAGCCCATCGCGGTGACCGCCGACCGCCGCGGCCGCCCCAGCGGCCACAGCGACACCCTCGACCTCACCCTGCACGCCGAAGGGCACCGCCTGCGCTTCTGTGACCCCCACACCGACACCCCGCTACCCGACCCCGACGAACAAGCCGCCGCCGCAGCCGCCGAACGCGCCCGCGCCGACCAGGAGGCCGCCGCCGCAGCCGCCGAACGAGCCCGCGCCGACCAGGAGGCCGCCGCCGCAGCCGCCGAACGAGCCCGCGCCGACCGCGCTGAGGCCGAACTTGCGGCCCTGCGCCGGCACCTCGACGAGCAGTAACCAAGCAGTAACCGAGCAGTAACCGCCGAGCGCCGGAGCGTCCGGCCCGGGCGGTGAGGATGGCTCACCGGGCCCGCCGGCCCGCCATCGGGTGCAGAGCGCCGGGCGCCGCCGCTCCGGCACGAACCCCCGGCAACGGCATGAAGATGCGGCCGGGCTGCGACGGGACCGCGCCGTTCCGGCGCAGGCCGCCGGTGAGGTGACCGAACCGCTGGGCACCGACCTCCGCCTCGTCACCCCCGCCCAAGGCCATCCCGGCGCAGGCCGCCGGTGAGGTGACAGGAGCGGTGGGAGGATGGGCAAAACGGCGAGGGGGCCGGCACTGGGCCGGCCCCCTCGGGTTTGGAATCTGGGGTTGGGTCAGCCGGTGGGGTTGTCCACAGGCGGACCGTCAGCAGCGCCCATGTCGCCGCCGTTGCCCATGTCCTCAGCGCCGTTGTCCATGTCATCGGCACCCATGTCCTCAGCGCCGTTGCCGTTGCCCATGTCCTCAGCGCCGTTGCCGTTGCCCATGTCCTCAGCGCCGTTGCCGTTGCCCATGTCCTCAGCGCCGTTGCCCATGTCGGTCACGGGCTCTGGCTCTGGCTCTGGCGGCTCTGGCGGTGGGGTGCAGGTGATGGTGAACTCGAGGATCACCCGGTTGTTGGCGTTGGCGTCGGTGGACAGGTTGGCCGTCACGGTGTTGGTGGGGGTCTGCGACACGCAGTGGTCGGGCAGGTTCGACACCGTGGCCCGTGCGTGGCAGGGAACCGCCTTGTCGTCGAGAGCCGTGCCGGACTTGCCTTCCGTAGCCGACGTGGCGACCGCGCTGGTGATGTTGAACCGGCCCTCGCGCAACTCGACGGTCGTGGCGGAGTTGATGCCGCCGATGGGCCGTCCGGTCAATGCTGCCGGCAACTCCGCGGCGCACACGTCGGTCAGGAGCTGGTACTGCGCCGTCCCGCTGTGGGAGTCGCCGTTGACGGTCTGCACCAGGAACGTGGTCGGCGAGTTCACCGTCACGTACAGGTCGATCGCATTTTCCGTGCCGTCGTCCGTTTGGGCCGCGCCCGGGACGCCCGCCGCGCCCGACGACTTGTTGCCCGCGTTGCTGTTCTCTTCGCCTGCTGCGAAGCCGTCGGGCAACTGCACCGTCACGTTGTAGCGGCAGTTCACGCTCCGCAGCGAACCCTTGACGATCGCGGTGTCGGCGACGACATTGACCTTGGCAATGGTCCTCTTCGCCGCGTTCAACTCGGTCTCGGCGCTCGACGTGGTGCAGACCGCGTTCGAGTTCGCCACCGGCTCCGCGGTGACCGTGAACGTCGTCGCTCGGATGGCTCCGATGTCCGTCTTGCTGCCGGGCACCGTGGGCACCGCGGCTACCGACTCGTCGACGCTTGTGGTGTCTGGATCG
>Ga0209022_1001716_pt1 | contig 21184 bp, 8 predicted proteins | sample PinacodermPK_FD_187300 | JGI IMG/M metagenome (GOLD analysis project Ga0209022, IMG submission 187300) | Host-associated microbial community of the marine sponge Aplysina aerophoba from Gulf of Piran - sponge pinacoderm, lysed by proteinase... | ecosystem: Host-associated > Porifera > Sponge >...
GCCGTGTGCTGCTCAAGCCCGCGGCCCCCGGCACGGGCGTGATCGCGGGCGGTGCGGCCAGGGCCATCCTGGAGGAGGCGGGCATCGGCGACGTGCTGTGCAAGTCGCTCGGCTCGGCCAACCACATCAACGTCGCCCGGGCCACCATCAGCGGGCTGCAGGCGCTGCGCCGCCCCGACGAGGTCGCTCGCATGCGGGGTCTGGACCCCGAGGAGTTCCTCCCCAAGGGCCTGTGGGACGCCTATCAGGCCACCCGCGTCGACCGGGCCGCGGCCGCCCAGCAGGACCACGGGGCGGAGGAGGAGTGATGGCCCTGCTGGTGACCCAGACTCGCTCCACCATCGGCACCAAGCCCAAGCAGCGCGGTACGCTGCGGGCCCTGGGCCTGGGACGGATAGGCAGGAGCAACACGCTGCCCGACCGCCCCGAGATCCGCGGCATGATCGATAGGGTTCCCCACCTGGTCTCCGTCGAGGAGGTGGACGGGTGACGAAGCTGCATGACCTGACAGCCGATCCCGGGTCGCGCAAGCGCCCCAAGCGGGTGGCCCGCGGCATCGGCGGGCGCGGCGGCAAGACCGCGGGCCGCGGCATGAAGGGCCAGAAGGCCCGCAGCAAGGTGCCAGTCGGCTTCGAGGGCGGGCAGATGCCGCTGCTGCGCCGCGTCCCCAAGTGGCGCGGCTTCACCAACCCCTTCCGGGTGGAGTACCAGCCGATAAACCTCGACACCATCGAGGAGTCCGGGCTCGACGAGGTCTCGCCCGAGATACTGCGGGAGCGGGGCCTCGTGGCCAAGAAGGCGCTGGTGAAGGTGCTCGGCCGCGGCGAACTCCGTCGAGCGGTGCGGGTACAGGCCCACGCAGTGTCGGAGAGCGCCGCGGCGGCCATCACGGCGGCCGGAGGCAGCGTCGAGATCCTGCCGCTGCCGTGGGGCGACCGCCGGCCGCCGCACGGCAGCTACAACCAGCACACCAACCGCTGATCCGGAGAGTGCTGTGAGGACCCGGGAGGATGACCTGAGCGGGAGAGTGAGCGGGCTGTGCTGAACCGGGTTCTCAACATGTTCCGGATCCCGGATCTGCGCAACAAGATCCTGTTCACCCTGTTCATCCTCGGCGTGTACCGCCTGGGGGCCTTCATCCCGGCGCCCTACGTGGACACCGACGCGGTCCAGTTGCTGCGGGACCAGGCCAACACGTCGGGCGGGATCCTCGGGTTCATGCAGCTCTTCTCGGGGGGCGCGCTCACCCAGTTCGCCATCTTCGCGCTGGGCATCATGCCCTACATCACCGCATCGATCATCATGCAGATCCTGGGCGTGGTGATCCCCCGCATCGAGCAGTGGCAGCAGCAGGGAGCGGTGGGGCAGCGCAAGATCACCCAGTGGACCCGCTACCTCACCGTCGGCATCGCCCTGCTGCAGTCGACCAGCTTCGCGTTCCTGTTCCACAGCGGCGCGCTGGTCGGCGGGATCGACCTGCTGCCCGACTTCACCGTCTGGGTGGTGTTCGTGGTGGTCCTGACGCTCACCACCGGCACCGCCCTGCTGATGTGGATGGGGGAGCTGATCACCCAGCGGGGCATCGGCAACGGCATGTCGCTGCTGATCTTCACCAGCGTCGTGTCGTCGCTGCCGGCCCAGCTCACCGAGGTATACGTCAACCACGGGGTCGATGCCCTGACCGGCTTCATCGTGGTGGCGGTCATCCTGATGGTGTGCATCGTGTTCGTGGAGCAGGGCCAGCGCCGCATCCCGGTGCAGTTCGCCAAGCGGGTCGTGGGACGGCGCATGTACGGCGGCCAGAGCACCTACATCCCGCTGAAGGTCAACCAGTCGGGCGTGATCCCGATCATCTTCGCCAGCTCGGTGCTGTACCTGCCCACCCTGATCGGGGCGGCCATGCCCGACGGCGGCATCGGCGGCAGCATCCAGAACTTCGTCAACGACCATCTCACTCTCCCGACCAGCCCGGTGTACATGCTCTTCTACGGGGGGATGATCATCGGGTTCGCGTACTTCTACACCGCCATCACCTTCGACCCGGTGAAGCAGGCCGACACCATCCGCAAGCAGGGCGGCTTCATTCCCGGCATCCGCCCCGGCATCCAGACCGAGCGCTATCTGGCGAGGATCCTGTCGCGCATCACCCTGCCCGGCTCGCTGTTCATCGCGGCGGTGGCGCTGGTCCCCACCATCCTGGTGGCAGTGACCATCGGCACCGATGTGACCGCCGGAGCGGGCGCGGCGGCGTTCAATCTCGCCTTCGGAGGCATCTCGCTGCTCATCGCCGTCGGTGTGGCCCTCGAGACGATGAAGCAGATCGACAGCCAGTTGATGATGAGAAACTACGAGGGCTTCCTCAAGTAGTCGCTGATGGCTCCCCTCCGCATGGTGATCCTGGGCCGTCAGGGCTCGGGCAAGGGAACGCAGTCGGAGCGCCTCACTGAGACGTTCGGCTGCATCCATCTCTCCACCGGCGACGTGCTGCGGGCCGCGGTGGCCGAGGGCACCGAGCTCGGCCGGCAGGCGCAGGCGGTCATGGACTCCGGCAGTCTGGTGGGCGACGACATAATGAACGGCATCGTGCGCGACCGCCTGTCCTGCGCCGACATCGCAGCCGGCGGGGTGCTGCTGGACGGCTTCCCGAGAACCAGCGACCAGGCCGATGCCCTCGAGGCCATCCTGGGCGGGTTGGACCACCGTCTCGACGTGGCCGTGAACATCGAGGTTCCCATCGACGTGGTCACCGCCCGGATGCTGGACCGGGGCCGCTCGGACGACACGCTGGAGGCGATCCGGCGCCGGCTCGAGCTGTACGAGGAGCAGACCGCGCCCCTGCTCGACTGGTTCGATGCACGCGGGCTGCTGGCGACCGTCGACGGCGTGGGCACCCCCGACGAGGTGTTCGAGCGCGTCGTGGCCGCCGTCGAGCTCCACCGCCGCCGCGCCTGACCGCCCACAGGCGCCGGCAGCGCCGCCGCAAGCCGCCTCCTCATGGCGACTCATTGTCCAGGCATGCCGGACGCTCGAGCGAGACAGGCGGTGCAGGCTGCTGCGCTACTGCCGGCGCCTCGGACGGCGCGCTCCAGAGCGATGACCCCCACTGTGTCCTCTCGGGAGGACGCAGTGCGCCTTCGCCCGGGGCATGTACTCCTCGCAGCGGTCCGATGAGACTCGCTTGCCTCGTCCATCGGATGAGCCGGTGGACGGTCCGCCGGCGATTTGGAAGCGGCGGCGAGATTCCATGATTCCTTGGATGGCGCCCACGGGCATGAGGTCGGTGAGGCTCAATGTGCCGTCGTTCGCTTCGGCCAGGTAGCCGCAGGCGATGAGGCGTTCGGATATCTCCGAGAGCGTGACGAAGTTGTAGTCGAGGCATGCCGCGAGCTGCTCGGGTCGAGCCTGTCCGCCGGCGTCGGCCACTGCGCCCAAGAACTCTTGGTGGGATCGGGACTGGTCGTGCCATGCCGGCACCACGAGATCATCTAGCACCGACTGACTGGCCAGATCGCAGGCATGCCTCACGGCCTCCGTCTGGATCGGGTGTCGCGGAGCGCCTGCGATCGTCCATGCGTGGTAGCCGATCAACTGCATCTCATAGGGCAATGAACCGCATGCCTGTGCAGCGAAGTCGAGCGCGTCGCTGTCAATGCTCCCCCCCGACTCCGCGACTGGGATGCGCAGGCCGGCGATGATGTCGGCGGCCGACAGTCCCGGCATGTCGAATCTCGCACAGCGGCGGAAGAAGGTCATCTTCTTGTCCAGCAACAGGGTGTGGTTCATTTCCGAGAGGCCGGCCGACATGACCGCCAGTGGCAGGTGCGCCCGCTTGGTGATGTGTTGCAGGTCAGCCGAGAGGCGGCGCAGTTCGTTGCGATCACCGCTTTGCATCTCGTCGATGGTCATGAGTACTGATGTGTCGGCCTGCTGCGCGTGCTCCGCCAGCTTCGTCAGGAGGTGGCGCGCGTCCCATTCGGGTCGCACCTCGGAGAGAACGGACCGCTGCAGCCCGACTGGGCCGAGCGTGGTGCCCGACCAGCGGCCAGGGCGGTCCCTGTCGGGATCCGCGGCGTCGGCTCCTTCGTATTCTGTCCACGTATGCGTGACGGACTGGCGCACTCTGTCCAGGATGCCGGGCGTCGACGCGTCGAGCGAGATGACGATCCACCCGCTTGCAGCCGCGCGTTGCTCCATTTCGGTGAGGACCACGGTCTTTCCCGATCCGCGTGGCCCCATCAGGAGGCTGGTGAAGTTTCTCGCGGTGGGGCCGGACGCTAGACCGGTGCCCAGGGATCGCGTGAGGCCGTCCCTGCCCACTAGGTGGGCGGGGGTCTGTCCAAAGTCGGGTGAGAACGGGTTGAGGTCACCTGGTCCGAGCAGGGATTCCGACATCGTTGCCTACAATAGCACACTTATCCCTACAAGAGCGCATTAGACACTACAAGAACGCGATCATGCGGGTTTGAGCACTGACCGCACATGAGTGCGTTGGGGGTAGTCGAAGCCGTCCGAGAGGCTCCCGGCCGTCCGGGACCTAATCGTGGCCAGGCAGAGGTCTGGCGACGGGACTGAATCGCCGGTCGAAATAGACGCAAGTGAGGCGTTTCAGGGCGTCGGCTCCTACCACTGCCGTCTTGCCTGAGTCGCCAGGCGTGTTAGACAACCTGAAATCGTCTTCGGACAGTTCTCCAAGTCGCATTTCCCAAATCCACACGACGTTGCCTTGATCCCCGCGGGAGTAGTCGCCCTCGCGGCCACCGAGGACGTAGCGACAGATGAGGTGCGCTCCCTCTTTGGGTAAGTGGCCCTTGGGGCTGTTCTTTCCGAGGGCAATCTTGATCTCCAAGTCTTGCGAGGTGTCAGACTCTGAAAGGAGGTCAGGAAACTGGTGGGGGCCGCTGCTCCGGTAGATTCCGCCGGAGTTCTCCCCCAAGGCCGACCTCAGCAGGTTGAGGTGGATGTCATCGTGGGCGGGCCTCCGTGCCAGGGCTTCTCGTCGATTCGGCCGTTTCGTTCAGCGAAGGAGGATGACCCGCGCAACTCGCTCTTCGAGGAGTTCGCCGGCCACGTCAACTATTTCAGACCCCGCGTGTTTGTCATGGAGAACGTGGTGGGCTTGGCCACGCACAACCGGAGCGCCACGATCGAGCAGATGCAGGAGTGCTTCGATGGGCTCGGTTACACGTCGGATTGGCGGATTATCAACGCTGCACACTTCGGTGTTCCCCAGAAGCGGGAGCGCCTAGTGATGATCGGCGCACAACACGGCGTTCGAGCGAAGTTTCCTTCCCCCACCCATGCAGGGGAGTTCAAGACGATCGGGGTCCGCGACCGCGCGAGACGGCTCGCGCCGCCACCGCCGACGGACCAACCGGATCTGTTCGCGTGCGACGAGCCGAAGCTGCCCGAGGCGCTCACCGCAACACCTGATCACGTCGGGATTCTCGTCGTGCTACTCGCGTCTCGATCCGGACGAACCTGCTGTCACCCTCACGGTCAACTTTGTGCATCCCGCTTCCAACAAGTGCATCCACCCGTTCCAGGACCGTGCGCTCACCTTGCGTGAGGGAGCAAGGCTTCAGTCGTTTGACGACGACTTTTCCTTTGCCGGCACACGGACTCAGATTGCGAAGCAGATCGGCAACGCTGTACCGCCGCTGCTGGGTCAGGCAATCGCTGAGACTGTGCTCGACATGCTCCCCTGAGTATCTATTGCTCATCAAGCTCACCGCGGCGTCGCCCGTCCCGGTCTGATGCCCCCAGCCTGATCCTGAGTTGCCGTCGGCGTGTCTGCCGGGCGAGGAGCCGCTGGTTGATCTGGAGACGTGGGAGTAGGGTCGGCAAGGCGCTCGTTGCTGGGTCTTCGGACGGCGACTAGTCGGTCCAGCCGTCGGCTGCGCACACGTTGTGGAGCATGCATATGACTGGTGCGTTCTGCGAAGGGATCGGGTGGTGCGATCGTTTTGCTAGTATTGGGCACTTGATGGAACTCATCGACGTTGACGTGATCTGGCCTGTTGCGGGCCTCCCCGCGGCCGTGGATCGCCTCGCCTTGGCGGGTCCGGGCGTGCCTCTCTCTCTCTCTCTCTCTCTCTCTCTCTCTCTCTCTCTCGGAATTCTCGCGACGCTCTGATTGCGCGCTGCCCGCCAGGGGAGCGTGATGGGTGACCGGCGCCGGGCTCGGGCCGGCCGCGCCTGGGTTGTGATGCTGGTGTCGGCGGCGGCTGTTGTGGCGCCGGCCGCGTCACAGCCGGCGGCGGCTGGGAGCGCGGCTGCGGGCGGCGGGCCGGCGGCGGGCCTGGTCGAGGCGGTGGAGATGTCGGGGGTGTGGGGGCCGTCGCGGGTCAGCGTCGCCGAGAACGACTACGGGCGGGTGGCGACCTATTGGGCTTTGCCGCCGGCGGATCCCGACGAGGTGCGGTGGCGCCTGGCCGGCAGCGACGCCGCGCATTTCACTATCGATGATCCGCCGGGGGCGCTGCGTCTGCGGTCGGCGCCGGTCGGGCCGCAGCGCTGGCCCACAGCGGCCGACTTCGAGGCTCCCCGGGACGCGGACGCCGACAATGTCTATGAGGTGACCGTGGCCGCTTCGGCGCCGGGCGGCGCGGCGGCCAGTGTGGCGGTGGCGGTGACGGTGACCGACGTCGACGAGGCGGGCGAGGTCTCGTTGTCGACGGCGAGGCCGCGGGTGGGCGAGCCGGTCGCTGCGGCGTTGAGCGATCCCGATTCGGTGTCGGGGGAGGTGGGTTGGCGTTGGGAGCGCTCGGCGGGCCGCAACGCCTGGGCGCCGATCGAGGGCGCCGCGGCTGGTGTGTATGTGCCGTCCGCGGCCGACGCGGGCGAGCATCTGCGGGTCACCGCCGTCTACAGCGACCGCCACGGCTCGGACAAGACCGCCGCCGCGGCGTTCCACAGCGTGGTGCTGGCCGGTCTGCTGTCGGCTCTGTCGGTGTCCACCAGCGACTCCGATGCCGCCGCCGACGCCGCATCGGCGGGCGGTTCGGATGCGGGCGGTTCGGATGCGGGCGGTTCGGATGGGGGCGGTTCGGATGGGGGCGGTTCGGATGCGGGCGGCGGTGTGGATGCGTTGGCGCTCTGGCGCTTGCAGCGTCCGGGTTTCGATGCGCGGACGCTGCACTATTCGGTGGGCTGCGCCGACGACGACGTGATGACGCTGAGCTTCGCGGCGGCTGATGGGGCGAGCCGTTTGGCGGTCGACGGGGTGGTGTACCCGAATCCCGGCGCGGGCCGGCAGGTCGCCGCGGCGGTGCCGGTGGGCCGCGACAGCGACGTGGTGGTCTCGGTCACGAGCGGCGACGGCTCGGGCGCGGAGACCCGCTATGTGGTGCATTGCCTGGCGGCGGACATGGAGCCGTTCACGGTGCAGTCCTCGCCGGGGGCGACCGAGGAGCTGCTCCTGGTGGCCCGCAACACCGATCTGTTGATCCTCGACAGCAACGGCGTGGTGCGACGCCACATCGAGCTGGCCCCGGAGGACGCCCGGGCGTCGTTCCGGTTCTACCCCGACTGCGGCGACGGCGAGTTCTGCTACTCGTACACGATCAGGGCGCCGTACCCGCGCCACGTGATCCTGGACGAGGACCTCGAGATCATCGACGAAGAGGTGCTCACCGCAGCGCCGCTCACCCGCACCGGCACCCACGACTTCCGGGTGCTCGACGACGGCAGCTACCTGCTGATGGCGTTCGAGCCGGCGGTGCGCGACTTCAGCCATCTGACGTTCCCCGACGCCGACGGAGACCGGTTCGGCCCCGAGACCGAGTCGGCGGACTCGGCGATCCAGGTCGTCACCCCCGACGGCGAGCCGCTGTTGACGTGGAACTCCTATGACCACATGGCGCTGGAGGACTGCACCCACCACCGTTTCCCGCCCCGCAGTCCCGGCTGGGGGCAGATCAACTCGATCGGGGTGTACAACGGCGAGATCGTGGCCAGCTTCCGCGGCTGCAACCAGGTCCTGGGCATCGACCCGGCCACCGGCGAGGTGAACTGGCGGGTCGGCCCCACCAACTACGGCCACCCCGGCTTCGCGTCGCCGCGGCCCGGCCCGGCCCCGCTGCGCATCGTCGGCGACCCGCAGCGCCAGTTCTGCGGCCAGCACGCCGCCTCGGTGTCGCCGCAGGGCCGGCTGCTGCTCTATGACAACGGCGCCAACTGCTCGGTCGACCCCTGGACCGGCGAGAACCTGCTGCGTCCCGACCGCACCTACTCCAGGGCGGTGGAGTACCAGCTCGACTTCGACAGCGGCGAGGCGGTCTATGTGCGCGAGCACTCCCTGGGCGGCGCCGCGGAGCGCATCGGCTGGGCCACCGGCCAGGTCGAGCGCCTCGAGGGCGGCGACTGGCTCGTCTCCTGGGGCGCAGAGATACAGAACCCGCCCGACGGCCCGCCGTGGCCCGCCGACGACGTCGCCTCGGCCACCCTGGTGGACCCCGCCACCGGCGCCGAGAAGCTCACCTTGCTGTGGCACCCGCAGCTGCCCCAACAGGAGGTGCGCGTCACCGCCATGGCCGGCTGGGCGCTCGCCCCCCAGCCCCGACCCCTCACCGCCCGAGCCCGAACAGCCGCCCGGTTCCACACCGGCCCCGGTGACCGCCCCGAGGCAGTGGTCACGTTCAACCAGCCCGTCGCCGACTTCACCGCCGCCTCGCCGTCGCTGCAAGCCCGCAACGCGGCCGTCACCGCCGTCACACCCGTAGCCGCCGCAGGCGAGCCCGCCTACAGCTACACCGTCACCCTCGCCCCCACGAACGCCACGGCCCCGGTCACGCTCGCGCTCGCCGCCGGCCACCCGTGCGACGCCGGCGGCATCTGCACCGCCGGCGGCACGCCGCTCACCGGCGCCGCCGCCCCCGCGTCCATCCCCGCAGAGGCGTGCCGGTGACAGCCCCCGACCCCGCGACCATCCCCGCCCGCACCTGTCCCGACCAGCCCGCGCCCCGATAACCCGCCCGAGGAGCCCCCTAACGCCATGCCCGCCAACCCCCGGCACAGCAACCAACCCGCTACCTTCGACCCGGCGCCCCGCCGGCGCGCCACGACCCGGCCCGAGCGCAGACCGGGCGCCCGCAGCGTCATCGCCGGCCTGGCGCTGGCACTGGCCGCCGCCGTGCTCACAGCCGTCCCAGCCCAACCCGCCTCCGCCGCGGACGCGGCAACGGGCGTGCTGCCCAACGACGTGGCGTTGACGCCCGGCGACGGCAAGGCCATCCTCACTTGGGGCGACTGGGACGACCTCACAGTGTATGGGATTGCGAGTCTTGCATGGCGGGTCAAGGACAACGACCCGAACACCGACGGCGACCAGGCGGGCGATTGGATGTGGGGATCCGGCCAACACAGACGATCAGCGACCTCTGCGGAGCTGGCCCAGAAGTTTCTGGAGATCGGCTCTTTGACGAACGATGTCACATACGAGGTGGAAGGCAATTTCCAATTCAGTGCCCACACCTCAGCGGGTGTGCTGAAGTTGGGCGAGGTGACGCCTACCGCAACGATGACGCTGGTGTCCAACACGTCGCACGGCGACGGTACATCCCAGTCACTGGGAGGGTTCATCGGGGACTTTTATCTCAATGCCTTCACGACCGGCGCCGCCGCCGAGGGTTACACGCTGACCAGCATAGATCTCGATCTTTTTGTCTCAGCCGCATTCACGGCCACCGACCGCGCCGCGGTGGTTGCGCAGTTGTGGTCGGACAGCAGCGGCGACCCGGGGTCGAAGGTCGCCGACCTGACGGGCCCGTCAACGTTGGTGTCCGGAGTCAATTCCTTTTCTGCGCCGGAGGGCACGACGCTGACGGCGAGCACGACCTACCATGTGCTGCTCGGCGCGCCGGACTCGGTGGCCGCAAACCGCCTGGAGTGGCGAACGACTGAACTAGCGGCGGAGGATGCGGGCGCGGCGACCGGTTGGAGCATCGCGGACGACGCCTTTCAAGTTGGTGGACTCGACCCTTCCTCGCCGGACTGGTCTCAAGCGTCAAGCCAGGCTTATGCGATGCAGTTCGCGGTGAAGGGGGCGCCGGTCGCGCCGGCCACGTTCGTGTCCAACACGGGGCAGACGTTCAGTACCGTCAGCGCGGAACGATTGCAGACTCACAGGGTGTCTCAGGCGTTCACGACCGGCAGCCACCCCTCGGGTTACAGACTGACCGACATTGATGCAACCTTACGATATTTTGGAGGTTTACGTTTTGCTGCTCGGAGTGCTTTCAGCATTTCGTTGTGGTCCGACAACAGCGGGGCGCTCGACACGAAAATCGCCGACTTTGCGAACCCTTTCAGTCCCACCCGGGGTACCGGCCGTTATGCTGAGACTTTCACAGCTCCAGCGGGCACAGTTCTCGAAGCGAACACGACCTACCACCTCTACTTCAACTGGACTCTCAGCGACAACAACAGCAGTTTTACGGCAGTGACCACTGCCAGCGCTTCTTTGGACAGCGGCTTTCTCAGCGGTTGGAGCCTCGGCGCGGCGAGATCGCAACTCAAGTCCAGCGGTGTCTGGTCTGCACTGTCGAGCAGCCGGAAGTTCCAAGTCGCGTTGCGGGGGTACGAGGTCGGGGGTTCGAGCGGGGGCGGCGGCGGGTCTACTCCGGCTGAGCCGACTGCTTTGACTTTGACCACGGACGCGGCGAGCGACACGGTGGCTGAGGGCGGCGGGCCGGTGACGGTGACCGCGACGCTCGATGAGGCGGCCACGGCTGCGGTGTCGGTGACTTTGAGCGCCACGAACGCGTCTACCGCAGGGTCTTCGGACTACACGCTGCCCGCGGCGTTCACGATCGCGATGGGCGACACGTCGGCGACCGGCACGGTGCAGATCACCGACGACGACATCGACGAGGACAACGAGACCGTCGTGTTGACCGCCACCGCCGGCAGCCTGACGGTGACCGGGGTGACGTTGACGATCACCGATGACGACACCAGGGGTGTGACCGTGAGTCAGTCGGCGCGCACTGTGGCGGCGGGCGCGACCACGACGTACACGGTGGTGCTCGATTCTCAGCCGACTGCGTCTGTGACCATCACCCCGACGAGCGGCACTGTGGCTGCGGCGACCGTGTCTGGGGCGTTGACGTTCACCACCTCCAATTGGAGCGTGCCCAAGACGGTGACGGTGACCGGTGTGGCAGAGGGCACCGCCACGATCACCCATGCGGTTACGGCCAGCACCGACCCGAAATATCCGACGAGCCTGTCGATTGCTTCGGTGGCGGTGACGGTGAGCGTGGCTTCCGATGATGCTTCTTTGTCGGCTTTGACGGGTGAGGTGTCTTCTAACGGGTCTACGTTCAGCGGGTCGTTGGATCTGATCCCGGACTTCGATGCTGAGACGACGTCGTATACGGCGTCGGTGGCCAACGGGGTGACCCATATTCGGTTGACTCCGACTACCAGCGATTCGGGTGCGTCGGCGGAGGTGGCGTTGCGGTCGTTTGACGAGACGGTGGCGTCTGGTTCGGCGTCTTCGGCGTTGACGTTGAATGTGGGGTTGAACACGGTTACTGTGATTGTGACCGCGTCTGACGGCACGGAGCAGATTTATTTCTTGAGGGTGACGCGCCGGACTGCTTTGGCGGCGAATTCGATTCGGGTGGTGTCGGTTGCTCCTGGTGATGGGGTGTTGGATGTGGTGTGGGAGCGGTCTTCGGGTGTGCAGTTCAACAATGTGCGGTGGCGGTTGAAGGACAAGTACCGCGATGTGTCGGGCGATCAGCGGGGTTTGTCTACCAATGAAGGTAGTTGGGATGCCTGGATTTCCGCTGACTCGATGCTGGGCTTTGATAGGTCGTCGCAGGAGATCACGGGGCTGGTCAACGGCCATGTGTATGAGGTGCAGGTGCGTGGTGTGTACGGGCCGACCGGTGCTCGTGTTTCGACGGGCTGGGTGGGTGTGGAGGCGACCCCGGCAGGTGATGTGGACTCGGCGGTGGAGCTGTCGGCTCTGTCGGGGAATACGAGCACCGACAATTCCGATTTCTCGGGGTCGCTGGTGTTGACGCCGACCTTTGATGGGGACACGACGGTGTATTACGCCCGTCCGGCAGGCAATGTGACTCATGTGAAGTTCACGCCGACGGTTGCGACGAGTGGGGCGACCGTCGCGGTGGGTCGCAAGGGCGGCACGCTGGCGGCGGTCTCTAGCGGTTCGGCGTCGGCGTCTTTGGCGTTGTCGGGCCGGACGGGTTTTGATGTGTTCACGGTGCGGGTGACGGCCGCTGACGGCAACAGCAGCCAGGATTACACGGTGGAGGTTTTGCGGTCGGTGCCGCCGTCGAACGTGTCGGTGACCGCGTCGGCGCTCAATGGCGCCCCGGCGGTGACGGTGAGCGCGGACGGGGCGGGCCGGTCGGACTATCGGGTGTATTGGCAGGTCAAGCTGCCGTCGGAGTCGTGGACGGCGCCTACGGGCGGCGGGCATGTTGTGTCGGCGGGCGCGAGGGCGGTTGCCAGTGGCGCCCTCGGGGCCGACGCGCAGAGCCGTTTGCAGATCGGCGACCTGGTGGCCGGCGCGATGGTGGATGTGCGCGCCTACTACAGCGACGAGACGGGCAGCATTTTGGGTTCCGGGTTCGCGGTTCCCGGCTCGTCGAGCGCGGCGGTGCAGGTCACCACGTTCGAGAAGCCCGCGGTGCCGTCTTCGGTGGCGGTGGCACCGAAGACTGCGGCTGATGACGAGTTGACGGTGTCTTGGACCGCGCCCGCGGCGGTGACTCCGGCGGTGACGGGGTATCTGCTGCGCTGGCGGGTGCGCGACGCCAACGCCAACCAGGCCGGCAACCAGCCCGGCGGATGGAACAACAACGACGGCGTGTCTGTTTCGGGCACGTCGCGCCTGATCACGGGGCTGAGCACCGCCACGGCCTATGACGTGCAGGTGCGGGCCACCAACGGAGTGCACAGCGACTGGTCGGCGGTGGTGTCCGCCTCCACCGCGCCGCTGGCGCCGAGCACCTTCACCGTCACCGGCGGCGACACCAAGCTCACGGTTTCGTTTGACACAACTGCGATCGGTGGGCGCGGCACGGTCGCGCCCAAGGCGCGGTGGCGCATCAAAGACACCGACGGCACCATGTCGGGCAACCAGGCCGGCGCGTGGCTGCCCGCCGCCAACGGCGACGGGTTCACCTACACCGGGTCGAGCTTCGACATCCCCGGCGACACCTGCACAGGCATCGGCTGCGGGGCCTTGACCAACGGCACCGTCTATGAAGTGCAGGTCAACCTCGCCTACGTCGGCTACAGCAGCGGCTGGCAGACCGCCGTCGACGGCACCCCCACCGCCGCGGTGACGCCGCCGTCGACTCTGAGGTTGTCGACGAACGCCAACAACAACAGGGTTACTGAGGGCGGGTCGGTGACGGTCACCGCGACTTTGGATGAGCCGGCCACGGCTGCGGTGTCGGTGACTCTGACTGCCGCGAACGCGTCCACCGCGGCTTCGGGGGACTACACGCTGCCCTCCGCGTTCACCATCGCAGCCGGTGCCACCACCGCGACCGCGACGGTGCAGACCACCGACGACAAGGTGGACGAGGACAACGAGACGATCGTGTTGACCACATCGGTGAGCGGCTTGACGGTTACCGGGGTGACGTTGACGATCACCGACGACGACACCCACGGCGTGACGGTCAGCGCGTCGATGGTGTCGGTCGCCGAGGGCGCCACCGCGCAGTACACGGTGGTGCTGGACTCCCAGCCGACCGCGAACGTGGTGGTGGCGGCGACGTCGGGCACCACGGCCAACGCGACAGTGTCGCCAGCATCGCGGACGTTCACCCCCGGCAACTGGGACACCGCCCAGGCCTTCACCGTGACCGGCGTGGACGCGGGCACCTCGACGATCACCCACGCCGCCACCAGTACCGACTCGCAGTACAGCGGAGAGCCGGTCTCCTCGGTCACCGCGACGGTGACCGCCCCGGGGGTGTGGACGGCGACGCTGACGGCGGATCAGAACGGCGTGTTCTACGGCTGCGACAACAGTGACGCGCAGCAGGACGACTGCTCAAGCTCAGCGGTCCTCAGCGAAGATCAATTCACCCATGTGAGCGTCACCTACGAGATAAATGCGATTTATTGGCACATCAATGACGACAGGCTGGTATTTGATCTCGACATCGCAAACGGTTCGACTCTGACAGGTCCGCAGATCAAGACCGCCTTGAGTTCCTTGGCGCTGAACGTGGACGGCACCGCGCTCGCGGTCAGCAACGCCACCGCAGATCAAGGCTTCATCTATTGGTCGTACAACCCGGTCACGGACTGGGCTGACGGGCAGACGGTGCAGCTGAGCCTGACGGCCGCGGCCGCGACCCCGGGGGTGACGCTGTCCACGAACACGGTTTCGGTGGCTGAGGGTGCCACCGCGCAGTACACGGCGGTGCTGGACACGCAGCCGACCGCGCAGGTGGTCGTCACGGCGACCAGCGGCACAGCAACCAAGGCGACAGTCTCGGGGGCGCTGACGTTCACCACCTCGAACTGGAACGTGGCGCAGTCGTTCACGGTGACCGGCGTGGACGCGGGCACCTCGGCGATCACGCACGCCGCGACCAGCACCGACACCGACTATTCGATCACGGAGGTGGGCACGGTGACCGCCACGGTGACCGCGACCGCGACGCCGCCGTCGACTGTGACGCTGACCACGAATGCGGCGAGCAACACGGTGGCTGAGGGCGGAGGGTCGGTGACGGTGACCGCGACGCTCGATGAGGCGGCCACCAGCGCGGTGTCGGTGACGCTGACCGCGACCGGCACAGCCGGGTCGGGGGATTACACGCTGCCCTCCGCGTTCACCATCGCGCAGGGCCAGAGCACCGGCACCGGCACGGTGCAGATCACCGACGACGACATCGACGAGGACAACGAGACCATCATCTTGTCGGCGTCGGGCACTGGTTTGACGGTGACCGGCGTCACGCTGACGATCACCGACAACGACACCGCGGGGGTGACGCTGTCCACGAACACGGTGTCGGTGGCTGAGGGTGCCACCGGAACTTACACGGTGGTGTTGGACTCCCAACCGACCGCGAGCGTGACGGTCACGCCCACGTCGGGTACCACGTCGAAGGCGACCGTGGCGCCTTCGTCGCGGATGTTCACCACCTCGAACTGGAACGTGGCGCAGTCGTTCACGGTGACCGGCGTGGACGCGGGCACCTCGGCGATCACGCATGCCGCGACCAGCACCGACACCGACTATTCGATCACGGAGGTGGGCACGGTGACCGCCACGGTGACCGCGACTGCTACGCCGCCGTCGACTGTGACGCTGACCACGAATGCGGCGAGCAACACGGTGGCTGAGGGCGGAGGGTCGGTGACGGTGACCGCGACGCTCGATGAGGCGGCCACCAGCGCGGTGTCGGTGACGCTGACCGCGACCGGCACGGCCGGGTCGGGGGATTACACGCTGCCCTCCGCGTTCACCATCGCGCAGGGCCAGAGCACCGGCACCGGCACCGTGCAGATCACCGACGACGATCTCGACGAGGACAACGAGACCATCATCTTGTCGGCGTCGGGCACTGGTTTGACGGTGACCGGCGTCACGCTGACGATCACCGACAACGACACCGCCGGTGTGACCCTGAGCCAGACGGCGCGCAGCGTGGAGGTCGGCGCGACGAACACCTACACGGTCGTCTTGGACTCCCAGCCGACCGCGAGCGTGACGGTCACGCCCACGAGCGCCTCGACGGACAAGGCGACGGTGACGCCGGCGTCGGTGACGTTCACCACGGCGAACTGGAAGACGCCGAAGACCTTCACCGTGACCGGGGTGGCGGTGGGCACCTCGGCGATCACCCACGCCGCGACCAGCTCCGACACCGACTATTCGATCGGGACGGTGGGGACGGTGACCGCGACGGTGGGCGCGTCGACCAAGACGTTCCGGATCGAGTCGACCAAGACCGTCGCGGAGGGCTCGACGGCATCGTTGACGGTGACGTTGGGGCAGGCCGCGCCCACGGGCGGTCTGTCGCTGTCGGTGGCGTACAGCTATTCGGGGTCGTCGGCTGGGTCGGCGGCTGACCTGGGGGCTTCGCCGCCGTCGTCGGTGACGGTGTCGCCGGGTTCCACGACGGCGACGCTGCGCGTCCCGACCAACAACGATTCTCTGGTGGAGGGCGACGAGACGTTCACGGTGACGCTGTCGACTTCGGTGTCGGGCTGGGCCGGCACGTCGGGGGAGACCGCGGCGACGGTGACGGTCACCGACGACGACGACGACAACGCCAGATTCGGGTTCGGCACGTCGGGGCGCACCGCCGCGTACACACGCAACGTTGCTGAAGACGTATCGGGCGGGGTGCTGAACGTGCCCATCCAGGTGAGCCGTCTCCCGCAGGCCTCCACGACGGTGACCGTGGAGGTCCGCACCGGCGGCACCGCCACCGAGTACCAGAGCGCCCAGGCGCCCGGCGATTTCCGGATCGCGACGAAGTCGGTGACGTTCACCGCGACGGGCAACCGCACCCAGAACCTGGCCGTGACGATCACCGACGACATGCTGGTGGAGGACGACCAGACGATCCTGCTGCGCATCGCCGACAGCGGCTCATCAGGCATGGACAGCCACTACAGCCGCCACGCTTCGGGGCGTCTGGCGACGGTGACGATCGCGGACGACGACGACGACGGCGCCCGCATCGCGTTCGGCGGCAGCGCGACGGCGACCGCGCCGCACACCGGGAGCGTGGACGAGGACGTCTCGGGCGGGTCGTTGAGCGTGCCGGTGACGATCAACCGCCGTCCCGAGACGTCGACGGTGTTCTCTGTGCAGGTGGTGGCACAAGGCGCCAACCGCGCCAGCGAATACGTCAGCGCCCAGAATCCGGGTGATTTCCAGATCGCGACGAAGTCGGTGACGTTCGGTCCGACCGGCGCCTTGTCCAAGAACCTGACCGTGAGCGTGACCGACGACGACTGGGTGGAGGAGGACCAGACCATCGTGTTGCGCATCGTCGACAGCCCCGCCTCGGGCGCGAACAGTCTGGGACGCCACTACAGCCGCCACAACGCCGCCAAGACCGCGATATTGACGATCACCGACGACGACGCCGACGACGCCAAGATCGCGATCCCGAATTCGCCCTCGTTCAGCTTCGACACCGACTTCGGGATGCGTCTGAGCAATCTGAATCTGGTGGAGGGAAGCAACGTGGGGGTTCCGGTGCGGGTCAGCCATCTGCCGGAGACCTCGACGGTGTTCAACTTGTCGGTGCTGTCGGCCGGCACGAACGAGTCGAGCTCGGAGTACTCGATCGTGACGATGTCGGTGACGTTCGGGCCGAGCACCGCCAAAGAGCAGTCGATGAACGTGGTGTCGGTCAACGACGATCTGGTGGAGAACGACAAGACCATCGCGGTGCGCCTCGACGACAGCCCCGCCTCGGGGGCGAACAAGCTGGGCCGGCACTACACGCGTAACGCGCAGAGCCGCCAGGCGACGCTCAACGTCGACGACGTTGGCGACCAAGTCGCCGCCAAGATCGCGTTCCACGCTTCGAACGCGTCGTCGACCACGGCCTATACGGCGTCGGTGGACGAGGACGACGGCACCGTCGATGTGCCGGTTACGGTGAGCCTTCTGCCCGAGTCGTCCACCACGTTCACCGTGGAGGTTCTCGAGACGGCGACGCGGCCCGCGACCGAGTACACGAACGCGCAGAACCCCGGCGACTACCGGGTGCTGGGCAACAAGCAGGTGAGCTTCGCGTCGTCGGGCGCGAAGACCCGCAACGTGCGGGTGCAACTCAACGACAACGCTCTGGTGGAGCATCCCGAGACGGTGCAGCTGCGGATCGTCGCCGCGGACTCCCCCGTCGACGATCTCGGCGACTACTACGACCGTCACGCCTCGTCTCGTTCGGCGACTCTGACGGTGGCCGACGACGACGCCGCGGCCGCGAGGATCGCGATCGGCTCCAGCGCCTCGTCGACCGCGAAGTACACGGTGAGCCGCTCCGAGGATCATTCCCAGATGGGTTTGGTGATCCCGATCAGGGTGAGCCACGCCCCGTCGGAGGCGACGACGTTCGCGTTGGAGGTTCTGGCGGCGAGCACCGCCACTGAGAACACCGACTATTCGATGCCGCTCAAGACGATCATCTTCACGCCGTCAGGGCTGTCGGACAACGTGCCGGTCAGTTTCACTGATGACGACTGGGTGGAGCACGACCAGACCATCGAGGTGCGCATCGCCGCAGCCGACGCGACGGTGGACGACCTCGGCGACTACTACACCCGCGACTCGGCGGGCGCGACGGGGACGGTGACGATCGAGGACGACGAGCAGCGCGAGGCGAAGGTCGCGTTCGGCACCGCGGCACGCACCAGCGCATACACCGCGAACGGCGAGGAGGTGGTCGGCACCCTCACCGTGCCCGTCGCCATCAATCATCTGCCCGAGTCGAACACCACGTTCACGGTGGAGGTGCTGGACACCTCCACGGCGCGCGAGACCGACGACCCGACCAACGCGACGGGCAACCCCAAGGACTTCGGGATCGCTGCCAAGACGGTCACGTTCGGGGCCGCGACCGCCAAGACGATGAACATCACGATCGCGATCGCCAACGATGTGGTCGAAGAGGACGACGAGGAGATCCGGCTGCGGGTCGTCGCCGCCGACACCACCGTCGACGACCTCGGCGACCACTACGACCGGCACAGCTCGGGGTCGACGGCGCGGGTGACGGTCAAGAGCGAGGACCAGGTGTCGAAGGTGACGTTGTCGACGACCGCGCCGCCGGGTCCGCGCAACAACCTGTACGCGGTCCATGAGGGCACCGCGATGACGGTGACCGCGACTGCCGACATCCCGGTGGGGCCCGGCGGGTGGAGGGTGACGCCGCGCATGAGACCGTACGGGTCCCTGCCGGGGTTCGCGTCGGCGGCGGACGTGCGGTTCGCGTCGTTCGTGATCCCTGAGGGCCAGACGTCGGCGACCGGCAAGATCACCTTCGTGCAGGACAACACCGCCGAGCCCCAGGAGCAGCTGATCGTGCAGGGCTCGGCGCGGCGGCGGACCCGCACCCTGCAGACGGCCCTGTCGGGGCTGGTGGCGGCGGGCGGCCTGCGGGTGCAGATCTCCGACGGCGGCGCCGGGGCCACGGTGTCCACCACCAGCGTGGAGATCGTCGAGGCCGAGGCGGCCACCTATGAGATCTCGCTGAACGCCGCCCCAACCGCCGATGTGGTCGTCACCCCGTCGTCGAACAAGGCCGCGGTGGCGACCGTGTCGGGGGCGTTGACGTTCACCACGTCGAACTGGCAGACGCCCCAGCCCGTCACCGTCACCGGCGTCGGCGACGGCACCGCCACCATCAGCCACACCGTCACATCGGCCGACCTGACCTACAACGGGCTCACCACGGTGCTCGACGTCGCCGTGAAAGTCCTCGAGCCGGCCCAGACGTTCTCGCTGGCGGTCAAGGAGACCGGCGCCCGCAGCGGCATCGGCACCGAGGGCACCCCCATCGAGTTGGAGATCACCCTGGGCGACCTCGCGCCCACAGGCGGGTTGGAGTTCACCGTCACCCAGTTGGCCGCGCAAGGGACGACCCCCACCACGGTCACCGTCGCCGAAGGCGAACGCCGCGTCAGCTTCGACGCGGGCATCGCCGACGACACGACAGCGCAGGTCACGCTGCGCGTCCGGAGCGTGACGGTCACCACCGCCGTCTCGGGTTGGAACGCCAAGACCGCGGCCGCGGGCGACGTGTCTTTGAGTTTCGAAGACGACGACGGTGGTGAGGCCACCGTCGCGTTCGGGGCCAGCGCCACACCCACCGGCGCGCATCTGGTGACCGTCGCCGAGAACGTCTCAGCCGGCACCGTCGAGGTGCCCGTCACCATCAGCGGCGGGGGGAGCACCGACATCACCTTCAACGTTGCGGTGCTGTCCGACAGCACCGCAACCGTGCGCAGCACCTGCGACGTGGCCGGCGCGGACTTCGCCATCGCCGACCGGACGATCACGTTCGCCTCCACCGACGGCCTAACCAAGAACCTCACCGTCACGATCTGCGACGACGACGCCGTCGAGCCCGACGAGACCATCCGGCTCGGCTTCGCGCCGGCGCGCAGCCCCGCCCGCACCGTCGCCGACCTCTACGCCCGCCGGCCCGCAGGCAACCTCCAGGCCGTGATCACCATCGACAGCGAGGACGCCCCCACCACAGTGTCGCTGCGCGCCGGCGCAGGCGGGGTCCAGCACGCCACCGGCAATGTCCGGGAGGGCTCATCGGTCACCATCACCGCCACCCTGGACAAGCCCGCCGATGTCGGCGGCGTCGCCATCGCGCTCAGAGTCGCCTCAGGCGTCGGCAACACCGCCGGAGCGGCCGAATACACGCTGCCCGCAAGCTTCATCATCCCCGCCGGGCAGACCTCCGCCACCGCACAGGTGCGCCTCCTCGACGACGACGAAGTCGACGGCCTCAAGTACCTGCGCCTCACCGCCACCACCACCCCGGCGCTCACCCTGGTCTGGGCGCAGCCCGCCGCCCCCTACATGGACATCTCCATCTCCGACACCGACAGCCCCGGCATCACCGCCAGCGACACCAGCCCCACCGTCGCCCAGGGCCAGAGCGCCCCCTACACCATCAGGCTCAACACCCGGCCCTCAGCCAACGTGACCGTCGCCGTCGCCGTCGACGACACCGCCATCGCCACCGTCGCACCCGTCACGCTCACCTTCACCCCCAACAACTTCCGAGACCCCCAGACCGTCAGAATCCGAGGCCGACAGACCGGCGCCACCACCATCACCCACACCGCCACCAGCACCGACACCAACTACAACACGACCCTCACCGCACAACTCACCGTCACCACACCCACCACCACCACCACCATCACCCCCATCACCGGCGGCCCGACCACCACCACCATCACCGGCGGCCCGCCCGGGGGACCGCCCGTCGGCGGAGACCCGACCGACGAGGACCCCGCCGACGAGGACCCCGCCGACGAGGACCCCGACCGGCGGTTCGCCGACGTCGACCCCGCCGGCGTGCACAGCGCCGACATCGAGGCCCTCGCCGCCGCGGGCATCACCGCGGGCTGCGGCACCGAGCCGGTGCGCTACTGCCCCGACAGGGCGGTCACCCGCGCCCAGATGGCCACATTC
>Ga0209022_1001719_pt1 | contig 21142 bp, 21 predicted proteins | sample PinacodermPK_FD_187300 | JGI IMG/M metagenome (GOLD analysis project Ga0209022, IMG submission 187300) | Host-associated microbial community of the marine sponge Aplysina aerophoba from Gulf of Piran - sponge pinacoderm, lysed by proteinase... | ecosystem: Host-associated > Porifera > Sponge >...
GGGGTGGCCTTTCGCTGCCGGAGTGCCTCCTGCAGTCCCTCCAGTGCGACCGTCTGCCCGACTCTCCGGCGATGCCGAAAACAGTCGGCAATCGTCTTGCCAACTCCAAAGATTTTCACGGGTACATTCTCGATATGCACGGTGACAACGTCGTCTGCGAGAAGCGCTTCCGTGAATCGCACGATCCGCATCGGGGGCCGGTCCTCCTTCGGCGCCCAGTCCTTCGTGCCGATCGCCATCCAGACCGCTCGGGGAAGCTGATCCGTCAGTTCGTGGTATGCAAGAGCTGAGACGAGGCAGACCACGCCCTTGGGAACACGCTTTGCGGCTTCGGCCAAGCTATGATTCGCCTCAAGAGGCGCGTCCGGCAGTTGGTAAAGCCCGCGCGAAAGGTGGAGGACCTCACCATCCCCGACCAAGCGGCTGATCGTGGCTGCGGTGATCCCGGCAGCCCTGAACTCGGAAAGGCGGATGATGCCGCGCGCTCGCAGAAACTCGATCGCCCGATCGCGCTGTGTGCCTGCTTTCGCCATTGATACCAATCCACGGAACCAACCGCCTACATTCTGAGGTTTAGTATCACTTCTTCTACTCTGGGTAAAGCGCGTGCTGACTGGCCTACTGAGCCAACACCTACCCATCGATGGATCGTCCGTCGATCCACACCAAACCGTCGCGACAGTTCCGCCCTGGTCACGCCTCGTTCCAGATAGTGCCTTAACAGCATCCTTGTCTCCCATCCGTGCATCGGTTCGCCGCTCCATTCCTGTTGGCTTTTGCCAACAGACTGGCCCGACGTACACGTCCTCGCAATCTTCAATGTGGGACATTTTCGATTGACACAAATGGGACATATACAGTTGTCCGCTACAGGTAACCCTGGATTACTGGCTAGCTTGGCGATAGAAAGCCGCAATTGGCGCAGTAACGGTAGCGTCTTCATGCCATCGACCCCTGCTGACTCCAGGCGCTCGCCCTATTCGAGTTTGGATCGTGGATCCGCTTCGTGTTCGGAACCGTGCCTGGCCCCGGCGGATACCGCCCCAGCCTCGCACAGACTCTGCTCGGCACGATTCCTCGCCGCGGTTTCCCGGTGCCGCTGCGTCTCAATGCGCAGCCGCAGGAGGCTCCGGACGGAGTAACTTGTGAGCATCAGAGAAGCGATGAGTCCGGATCCGCTTGCAAAGACGTAGGGTGTCCAGAAACCTCCTTCATAAAGGACCCACACAACGATGAGTGCGGCCCCGGTTGGTGCAACAACAATGCAAATGGCTGCAGATAGGGAAAGCAATCCGTCATACAGCACGATCCAGGCCTGGAATGCGCCGGGGTCGCCGTCAGCGCTGAACTTCATCCGAGATGCTGCTTCCGACAGGTGCCGCGCCGCGTAGCCCTGGAACACTATGATGAGAAACAAGCCCAACGAGCTAAGCAGGGGACGCGGAATTCCTATACCCGCGACCTCGATGTTCCGTCCTCGCCTATCGAGACGGCCCTGCAACCACCCGTGCAGGGCGTCTAGTTCAAGGCTTTCGAGATCTTCCACCTCGAGGTGCAGATCGGCGAAGGCTTGCGCGAAGGGGAGCCGCAGCTTGTTGCTCATCTTCGGACGGAGCTCCTTCGACAGATGACCGTGCGCGATGGCCCGATCAATCCACGCATCCGTCCAGGCGAACCGTTCTGTCCACAGCTTCACCGGGAAGACGACGGGATAAGTTCTTGATTCAGAGCCCCCACTTCCACGGCATACGCTGACAGCGGCGGTATCGAATCCTTCATCTTTCCAATCCTGGATTTCGTCGTTCCACTCCGTTGTCCTCAAGACCATGATCCTTAGCGGTTGAGCATCTCCACTCCAGTTCATTGGTCTCACATACCTGCCTACCGGAGCGATCGCGGTTTCCTTCTCTTCGGGTCGACTATCGTCTGGAAGCATCTTGACATGTACGACCTGATAGTGCGGGCTAGCCGTGATCAGCCAATAAGGACCCTCTTTATCTGGAGGAGTGGGTACACCGTGCATTGTAATTCCTTGATCGAATGCCGAAATTCCCCGTGCTAAATTTCTCTCAATCTCTGCGGTGTCGATACGCGCGCTACCACCACTTGACACCAAGATATCCCAGAACCGAGAGTAACTCCGAAGGTTGTAGGGCGGTTGCTTCAGGAACCATTCGGTCCACATTCGGTCTCCCGAAATCCCCCGCCACCCAACTTTGAATTCGCTGCCGGACTCGAACTTGCCGCTTGGACCCACCAATATCTGCTGGACCGGTCCCTTCTCAGGAACAAAGAAGCGCTGACCAAGGTCGAGGTCGACCCTACACGCAATCGCAGCAGAGCCCTTACGATCGCCCCTAGGCGCGAGTCTCAGTCGGAATGCCGCCTTCTCGTCCGGCATTTCGGACGCAGGTCCGGCCAGTATGTGGGCAACCGAGATAGGGCTATCCTCGTCACGTGTTGCCGAATTCCACAGATTCATCAAACCCTGGATGGTTTCGGCGTCATCAACAGCGCGCTTGAGTCGCGAAATGTCCTCGACGAGAATTCCAACCACGACCAACCCGCTGACTATCAGCATCACGAAGGTCGTATAACGGGCGTGCAGCACGACCGGCGAACTGTCGTCTATCGGGGGACGTTGCCGCACTTCTTCCGCTTCGCCGGGCATCGTTGCGTCAACTCCTCTCGATCACAACGAAAACCAGCTTGCCGGTCGTCCGCCAACCACATTGCGGTTCGACGATAGGCCGCTTGATGAAGATATGGTCCAGCCATCCGCCCCTGCCCTCCGTAGAGAGATGGCACCGTAGGCGTCTTTGAGCGCGGAGGTGAACTCCAGCCCAGTGAAAGTGGTTGCACTGTTCTTTGTGTTGGAGATCTCGGCCCGGGCCGTAGCCTTCCAGAGCCTCGGTGCCGCCGACGTCCACACCGACCATGTATCGACCTCTGGAATTACTCATAACTATTTGATATACTTATCATTTATAGAGATCATGAACTATGAGCATTAAAGCGGTTCAATCCTTGACGTAAGCATACTGTAAGCGGACTCATTCCAATCTGTGCGCGTCTTGGCGCGGTTCTGTCGCTCTGTTTGTCGTTTCTCCAGCATCGACCTACCCTACAAGCCCCTGTGTAACCTCCCTCTAAATTCTTCACTGGCCACCGATTGACTCCTCGGACCAGTTGGAATTCGACACCAGGGACCTCGCCGAACCTTGCGTCGAACAGCTCACCGTTGAAGTCTTTCATGCTCTGCGATCAGAAATGTGAGATAGCTCCGGATGAGGTTGCAGTAAAGGCGTGCCTCGGTGATCCCGAGCTCCAATCCTTCATTGAGATCAGTGCCATGGCGAACCCCGCCTCCTGTTGGCGATGACAGATAGCCATGCAAGCTCATCATCCACCGCAGAATCTCCTTTTGATGTCCTTCTCCACGCCGGCGGAGCTCGTCGATGATCTTGTTGAAGTACGGACCGTGGATGCTGCCATCCAGAATCTTCTCACTTCTGAACGCTGTAGAGATGGTCTCCAACAGCCACAGTACCTCCTGCACCGCCTGCCGCCCATTACCCTCGCTGAGCGCTCGTTCCGAAGCCTCCAAGGCTTCTTCGATCACTGCTTTGGCCTGCATGTCCAGAGATGGCACTTCATCCGGCACAGCAATTGGTACATGCACCCGCGTGGCAACAAGCTTCGGCGGGTCTATCTGGAAGCCCGAGCCAGCTTCGGTCAAGACACCGTTAATCCGTCCGACTCCGGGCATTTCCATTTCGGGATGGCGTCGGTCCAATTCCTCGCAGGCATTGTAGAAAGCTTCAATGAACAAAGGCGCATTCTTAGATGCCTCAGTCATCACGTTGTACAGATCCGTTAATGCCCAGCCCTCGTCGCTGCTGGTGGAGTGTGGAACTCCGGCTGCCAAAGCGAAATGGGACTTGAAATGCTCCAGAATCCCCTTCCGCGACCCTTGAGTGCAAATTCTGTCAATCAATTCTCGGAACGCACAAACCACCTCTGTTTCTACAGAGCCAGGGCTGTCATACCGCCACTTTCCTTCGAACTCCAGCATCGCGATACTTCCTCGCGCTCTAACTTCAATTGGATAAACGATGCGGAAAAGAAAAACCCCGCTATCCTGTTGGAATAACGGGGATTTTGGTTGCCGGGGGCAGGTTTTGAACCTACGAGCTTCAGGTCATGAGTCTGACTGCAGTGATTGCCCCTTGCGGTGCCTCTCTGAGAGAACCAGTGATATGATCACCCCTGTTCCGATGGAGAGAATGAGCCCAACGTCACCTCTGGAAACAAAGAGAGACGCCGGCCGAGTTACCCACAGCCTTACCCGGCTCCTCCGAGCATCGAGGGCTTCCGTCGAAGCAACCATATCGAGTTAAGGGCTTTGATCTGTTCCCAATTCACTGGCTATCTCTTGCCCAAGAGACTTGCCAAGCCTACGAGCACCCACTCACCGACCCGCAGTTCATGCACTTGTAGCAGGCGCCGCTGCGGACCATGATGGCGCCGCAGTCGGAGCAGGACGGGGCGTCCTGCTGGTAGAAGCCTTCGGCGATGCTGTAGCCGTTGGCGGCGCTGTCCGTGCGCTTGGGCGCGGGGGCGAGGGCCACGGGTTCGGCCAGTTCTTCGGTGTCGCGTGAGACGACGCCGACCTCGGTCTGGGCCTTGCCGTCGAGGAACTTGGTGGCGAGCCAGCGGAAGAGGTAGTCCATGATGGACTTGGCCATGGGGATTTCCGAGTTCCGGGTGAAACCCGAGGGCTCGAAGCGCATGTGGCTGAACTTGTCCACCAGGACCCTGAGGGGGACGCCGTACTGCATGGCCATGGAGATGGCGGTGGCGAAGGAGTCCATGAGGCCCGAGATTGTCGAGCCTTCCTTGGACATGGTGATGAAGATCTCGCCTGGCTTGCCGTCCTCGTACATGCCGGCGGTGATGTAGCCCTCGTGTCCGGCGATGTCGAACTTGTGGGTGATGGACCGGCGTTCGTCGGGCAGCTTGTGGCGCATGGGCCGCCAGTCGCCCTTCTCGGCCGGCGCATCGCTCTTGCCGCTGGTGCTCAGCGGCTGGGTGCGTTTGGAACCGTCCCGGTAGATGGCCACGGCCTTGACGCCGAGCTTCCATGCCTCGACGTACGCCTTGGCGATCTCGTCCACCGAGGCGTCGGCGGGCATGTTGATGGTCTTGGAGATGGCGCCCGAGATGAACGGCTGAGTGGCGCCCATCATGCGGATGTGCCCCATGTAGTGGATGGAGCGGCTGCCGTTGGCGGGCTTGAACGCGCAGTCGAACACCGGCAGGTCATCCTCGCGAAGGTTCGGCGCCCCTTCGATGGTGCCGTGCTCGTCGATGTACTCCACGATGGCCTGGATCTGTCTGTCATCGTAACCGAGCCGCTTCAACGAACGCGGCACGGTGTGGTTGACGATGGTGAGCATGCCGCCGCCCACGAGCCTTTTGTACTTCACCAAGGCGATGTCGGGCTCCACCCCGGTTGTGTCGCAGTCCATCATGAAGGCGATGGTGCCGGTGGGCGCCAGCACGGAGATCTGCGAGTTCCGTACCCCGTGCTCCTCCCCTTCCTCGCACACCGTGTCCCACACGTCCCGCACCGCGGTGAGCAGATCCAGCGGCACGTGCGACGAGGGGATCTTGTGCGCGTGGGCACGGTGCATATCGAGCACCTTGAGCATGGGTTCCCGGTTGACCGCATAGCCCCCGAAGGGTTCCAGCCGGTCCGCCACGCGACTGGACTGGAGGTATCCCTCGCCCGTGAGCAGCGCGGTCACCGCCGCGGCGTAGGACCTCCCGGCGTCGGAGTCGTAGGGCAGCCCCAGGGACATGAGCAGCGCACCCAGGTTGGCGTAGCCCAGCCCCAGCTCGCGGAAGTCGCGGGCGTTCTGCGTGATCTCCTCGGTGGGATAGGACGAGTTGTCCACCAGGATGTCCTGGGCCGTGATCATGATGTCCACGGTGTGGCGGAAGGACTCGGTGTCGAAGCCGCCGTCCTCGCGCAGGAACTTGAGCAGGTTGAGCGACGCCAGGTTGCACGCGGAGTTGTCCAGGTGCATGTACTCCGAGCACGGGTTGGAGCCGCTGATGCGGCCCGTGTTGGAGCACGTGTGCCAGTTGTTGATCGTGGAGTCGAACTGCATTCCGGGATCGCCGCACAGGTGCGTGGCCTCGGCGATCATCTTGAGGATGTCCCGGGCGCGGAAGGTCTCGGACTCCTCGCCGGTGGTGACGAAGCGCGTGCTCCACTCGCCATCGTCCTGCACCCGCTGCATGAACTCGTCCGTCACCCGCACCGAGTTGTTGGCGTTCTGGAAGAACACGCTGCCGTAGGCCGGGCCGTCCAGGCTGGCGTCGTATCCCGCCTCGATGAGCGTCCAGGCCTTCTTCTCCTCCTCCACCTTGCAGTTGATGAACTCCACGAGATCGGGATGGTCCGCGTCGAGGATCACCATCTTGGCCGCGCGCCGGGTCTTGCCGCCGGACTTGATGACTCCCGCCGACGCGTCGGCCGCGCGCATGAAGGAGACCGGCCCCGACGCCGTGCCACCGCCGCCGAGCTGCTCCTTGGACGAGCGGATGTTGGACAGGTTCACGCCCGAGCCCGAGCCGCCCTTGAAGATCACGCCTTCCTTGCGGTACCAGTCGAGGATCGACTCCATGGTGTCGTCCACCGACAGGATAAAGCAGGCCGAGCACTGGGGCCGTTCCTCGATGCCGCAGTTGAACCACACCGGGCTGTTGAAGCAGGCCTTCTGATGCACCAGGATGTGGGTCAACTCGTCGGAGAAAGCCTGGGCGTCGTCCGCGCTCGCGAAATAGCCGTCCGCCCGGCCCCATCCCGTGACGGTGTCCACCACCCGGCTGATGAGCTGGCGCGCGGTGCGCTCCCGCTGGGGCGTCCCCAGGGGGCCGCGGAAATACTTGGAGGCGACGACGTTGGTGGCCATCTGCGACCAGGCCTTGGGCACCTCGATGTTGTTCTGTTCGAACACCGTGTTCCCGTTCTCGTTCTGAATGGTCGCGGCACGCAGCTCCCACTCGATCTCGTCGTAGGGGTTGACCCCGGATTTAGTGAAGTAGCGCCGGACGCGGAGGCCCGGCCCCCGGTCTCGAACGTCGTCGTCGCGCAGCGGTTGGGCGGTTTGAGCAGGTTGGGTGGTGGTCTTGGCGGCCATAAATGCTTCCTCTTCCGTCTGAATTTGTTTTTGTTTCGGCCCCTAGGATGCACGTCAGGATGTAGTGCCGAATTCCCAATGTACCACGACATGTAGTGCTGTCAAGCAAAAATTTCCTGTTACACACTTGATGTGGGGCGACACCCACGGGTATCATGGCGGCGGGAGGAGGCGGGTTGATGGCCTCAAGAATGAGTGATCCGAGGACGATGGAACGGCTCGGCGACATTGTCGACCGCACGGTGAAGCGGCTGCCCCTCAGCCGCCGCCTTGAGGACTACGCCGTCTGGACCGTCTGGGACGACACCGTGGGTCCGGCCATCGCGCGCAACGCGCGCCCCGAAAAACTGCGCAACGGCACCCTCTTCGTGCGCGTGCGGGCAGCGGCCTGGATGCAGCAGCTCCACTACATGAAGGACATCATGCTGGAGAAGCTCAACCGGCGGCTGGGACGCGAGGTGATCACCAACATCTTCTTCGTGGTGGGAGATGTGACCGCCGAGCCGCCCCGGGGAGATCCCGCCGATGCCGCGGAGCTTCCGGCCGTGGATACGACCCGGCTCCCGCAGCAGGCGTTGGACGGTATCGACGACCCGGAGCTTCGGGATTCCCTGCGCCGCCTGCTGCTCAACCACCTCAGAAAACGGGGTTGACCCGTTCCCGCTTCAAGCCCGGGACCGTGCCGAGGCTTACGGCTTCAGCAACGCCGCCACCTCGTCCGTGTACTCGTCCTCGCCACGGTAGATGACCAGCGGCGGCGCCACCGTCAGTCCGGTCCGCGCTCCCTTCACACCCTCCGCCAGGACCAGCGTCGCCGGAGCGTCCGCAAACGAATGGACGAAGCGGACGCGCCTGGGTTCGAGGCCGTGCCCGCGCATCACCGCGAACAGTTCCACGGCCCGCTCCGCGGGATACACCATGCACATCCGGCCCCGGTGCCGCAGCAAGGAAGCCCCCGCCCGCACGAAATCGGCAAGTCCCCCCTCCACTTCGTGCCGCGCCAGCAGCCGTTCGGCATCCGGATTGACCCTGCCGCTCCTGGGCGGACGGTAAGGGGGATTGCACACCGCGACATCGAACCTCTTGGACACCATCTCCTTGTCCAAGGCGCGCACATCTCCCGTCACGACCCGCACCCGTTCCCGGAGTCCGTTCAAATCCACGGCGCGCCGGGCTCGCTCCACCATGGCCTCCTGCAGCTCCACGCCGACCACCTCCACGCCATCGTGCAGTACCGCCAAGGACAGCGCCACGACGCCGTTGCCCGCGCCCAGGTCGACGACGCGCACGCCCTGCACCTGGACGAAGCGCGCCAGCAGCAGTGAGTCCAACGAGAAACGGTAGCCGTCCCTTCGCTGCACCACGGCAACGCGCCCGTCGAACACCCGGTCGACGGTTTCGAGTTTGGCGGATGGGTGCGTGTCGTCTAAGATGGAAGGGTCCGTACCGGCAAGGTATCCGGATTCCATTGACTCATCTCCAGGCATGACCACACTCCTCGCCACCATCGGCAATCGGACCCTCGGCCATCTGGCCGGCATGGGGCGGGGCATGATCTTTCTCGGCTCCGCCCTGCTGTGGGCGCTGCGCCCGCCCGCCAAGGTCCGCCTCATCATACAACAGATCCGCGCCATCGGGGTGGACTCGCTGCTGGTGGTGCTGCTCTCGGGCCTGTTCACCGGCATGGTGCTGGGGCTCCAGGGCTACTACAGCCTGCGCAAGTTCAACGCCGAGAGCTTCCTCGGCGCGGTGGTGGCGTTGAGCCTGCTGCGGGAGCTGGGGCCGGTGCTGTCGGCCTTCATGGTCACCGGGCGGACGGGCTCGGCCATGGCGGCGGAACTGGCCTCCATGCGCGTCACCGAGCAGATCGACGCCATGCACTCCATGGCCATCAATCCGGTGAAGTACCTGGTCTCGCCGCGCGTGGTCGCGGGCCTCATCGCCATGCCGCTGCTCACGTGCATGTTCAACGTCATCGGCATCCTCGGCGCCTACGTGGTGGGGGTGGGCCTGCTGGACCTGGGCTCGGGCAGCTACGTGGCCGGCATGGAGCAGAGCGTGCAGCTCCGGGACGTGGGCGAGGGGCTGCTCAAGTCCTCCACCTTCGGGATCATCATCAGTTGGGTGTGCTGCTACAAGGGGTTCCACGCCCTCCCCATGGCCACGGGAGTGGGCCGCGCCACCACCGAGGCGGTGGTGCTGTCGTTCGTGCTGATCCTGTTGTCGGACTATTTCCTGACTTCGGTGCTGCTGTAGCCCCATGGTCCGGAGCCCTTCATGATCCAGGTCATCGACATCCACAAGAAGTTCGGCCATCAGGAGGTCCTCCGGGCCACCAACCTGACCATCGACGACGGCTGCATCACCACCATCATCGGCGGCAGCGGCAGCGGCAAGACAGTGCTGCTCAAGACCATGATCGCGCTGCTGCTCCCCGACAGCGGGCGCATCCTGGTGGACGGCACGGACATCACCCGCCTGCGCCAACGGCCCCTCAACGAGATCCGGCGCAAGTTCGGCTTCCTGTTCCAGGGCGCCGCCCTGCTCGACTCCATGACGATCTTCGACAACATCGCCTTCCCGCTGCGCGAGCGGACGCGCCTCGGAGAGGACGCCATCGGCCGGAAGGTGCGGGAACGGCTCGATCGGGTGGGGCTGAAGGACATGGGCTACAAGTACCCGGCGGAGGTCAGCGGGGGCATGAAGAAGCGCGCCGGGTTCGCCCGCGCGCTGGTGACCGATCCCGAGATCGTGCTCTTCGACGAGCCCACCACCGGCCTCGACCCGCGCCTGGGCCAAAGCATCCACCAGCTCATCGCCGCCATGCAGAGCCAACTCGGCTTCACCGGCGTCATCGTCAGCCACGACATCCCGGAAGTGTTTACAATATCCCACCGCGTCGCTATGTTGGCCGACGGGGTCATCGTCGAGAGCGGCCCCGCCGCGGAGTTTCTCCAATCGCAAAATCCGGTGGTACGGCGGTTCCTGCACGGCGATGCCGAGGAGGCGATCCAGTGAACCATAGAGCTACGGAAGTCGTCGTCGGCCTCTTCGTGTTGGCGGGCATTCTTTGCGCCGGCTATCTCGCCATCCGCCTGGGCAAGCTCGAAGCCTTCGGCAACTCCGGATACGTCGTGTACGCCGACTTCGCCAGCGTGGCGGGGCTGCGCCGCGGCGACTCGGTGGAAATCGCCGGCGTCGGCGTCGGCCGGGTGGACTCCCTGACCCTCGTGGAAGACCGCGCGCGCCTCGCCTTGCGCATCGATCCGGGCGTGGCCATCCAGGAAGACGCCATCGCCTCGGTGCGCGCCCGCGGCCTCATCGGCGACAAGTTCGTCGCCATCTCCCCCGGAGCATCGGACCGTAACGTGCCGGAAGGCGGCCGCATCCGCGAAACGGAATCGCCGCCCGACATCACCGATTTGATCGGCAGGATGCTCGGCGGCGACATCACGGGCGACGCGCCCTGAGCGCGGGCCGGTCGCTCGCATGCGCTTGCGGAATCCAGTTCAGTGGTGCCGTGACCATCTGTCGTTCTACGGCTGGCGGATGGTGCTGGTGGGCTGCCTGTTCCGGTTTCTCGGCGGCGGCTTCCACTTCTACGGCTTCACCGTCTTCGTCCTGCCGCTGGAAAAGGACCTGGGCATCAATCGCGCGGCCACCGGCCTGGTATTCGGCCTCGCCCGTGCCGAAGGAGCCCTCGAAGGCCCTTTGGCCGGGTATCTCATCGACCGTATCGGACCACGTCCCATCATGATGGTGGCGGTCCTGCTCACCGGCTTGGGCTACATCCTCCTCTACTGGGTCCAGTCCTACTGGATGCTCCTCGTCATCTACCTCGGAGTGGTCTCGCTGGCCTTCGGCGCCGGCTTCATGCACTGCCCGATGGTGCTGGCCAATAGCTGGTTCATCCGCTACCGCGGCCGGGCCATGGCGCTGGTGAGCTGCTCCATCGGCGTCGGCGGCGCCCTGCTGGCGCCGATCCTCGCCTACGTGGTGCATTACTACGGGTGGCGCTGGGGGATGGTGTTCGCCGGCACGGCCTTCCTGCTCTTCGGGATGCCCCTGGCGGCCTTGGTGCGCCGCTCCCCCGAGGACATGGGCCTGTCTCCGGACGGGAATACCCCCGCGAGCGATCCGCTCGCTCCCGGCCGGCCGGGGACGGGCCGCGCGGCGCCGGCCGAAGCCGACGTCGGCATCTGGGAAGCCTTCCGCGGTTCGCCCTTCTGGCTCCTCGTGCTCGCCACCCTCTTCCGCGTGCTGGGTCTCAGCACGGTCATCCAGGCCTTCGTGCCGATCCTGGTGTGGAAGGGTGTGGCGGAGCTCTCGACGCGCTGGTTCCTGGGCGCGTTCGCGGCGCTGTCCCTGCCCACCCACCTCATCGTGGGCTCGCTCGCGGACCGGTTCAACAAGGCCCGGCTCATGGCCGTGTGCATGCTGGTGGCGGCCAGCGGACTGGTGCTGCTGACCTATGCGCAGAACACGCTGTGGATCTGGCTCGTCCTGCCCCTCTTCTCCCTGGTGGAAGCGGTGTTCCCCGTGACCTGGGCCATGGTGGGCGACCTCTACGGGCGCCGCCACTTCGCCAAGGTGCGCGGCAACATGGGTTTCTTCTACCAATGGGGCGGCCTGTTCGGACCCGCCCTGGCCGGCGCCATCTTCGACGCCACCCAGAGCTACAAGCCCGCGCTTCTGGGCATCGTCGGCCTGTACGTGATCTCGGCCGGCCTCTACATGCTCCTCAGCAAGCCCTGGCTGGCGCGGGTGAAGGCGCAGGCGGGCGGGTGAACCGGATCCCCGGTTCATCCGCCCAGCGAGATGGCGGCGGTGCCCGCGATGACGCAGATGGCGCCGACCGCGGTCCGAAGACTCACCTGCTCCAGGTCCCTCAGGAAGATCACGGTTCCCAGAAGCACCCACAGCGGGCTGATGCCCACGAGCGGCGAGACCGTGATGACGCTGCCCACGCCCAGCGCGGTGATTACCAGCAGGATGCCGCAGGTCTCGGCGGTGCCGGCGGCGATGAAGGGGAGCATGGCGCGGCGGTCCCACACCAGCGGCTCACGGCTGAACGGCATGTAGACGAGGAAGCAGGCCAGCGAGACGATGCCCACCAGCGCGGCGAAGAACAGCGGCTCGTGGGAGATGGCCAGGGCAAAGCGGCGCATGGGGTGGACGATGCCCGCCAGCAAGGCGGCGGTGAGCGGGAACAGGAACTCCCACCAGCGGAACGAACGCACCTCCGCCGCGGGCTTCCAGGTAATCAGCACGATGCCGCAGACCACCGAGACCACCCCGGCCAGCACCAGGACCGTGCCGTTCTCGCCCAGCACCGTGATGGCCACGAACACGCCGAACATGGGATGCGTCGAGCGTATCGGGCTGCTGCGCGACGCGCCGACCCGGTGCACGCCGGTGTAGGTGCACAGCCGGATGATGGGCTGGAGCATACCGGCCACGATGAAGACGTAGACAGCCACCGTGTCCACCGAAGGAATGCCGCCGGTGAAGAAGACCGCGGTCCAGAGGCTCACCGTGTGGACGATGAGCGAGATCAGCGTGACGGTCTTGGGCGTGGAGTACTGCATGCCCCGGCGCGAGCTGACGAGCACGCAGGCGTAGGAGAGGGAGGCGCACAGGGCGATGACCTGGGCAGGGATGGCCATGGGACGATTTCCGGCGCGCGGCGCGTTACGGGAGACCCGGAACCCGGCCGCGCGTCAGTCGGGAAGCGGCAATCGCGGCATGCGCAGTTCGGGGGCGGCGCCGCCCTCGGCGCACACGGCCTCGATGGCCGCCAGATCGGCCTCCACGTCCGCCATGAACCGGGTCATGTCGACGCCGAGGCACGCCGGCCGGTAGGGATCGAGCTTTTGGATGGCCGAGCGCAGCAGCTTGACGGCGCCCTGGGGCACTTCCTGCTCCCACTTGAAGTAGCCCGCCGCCACCTGGATAATGCCTTGGTAGAACTCGCGCTCGGGCCCGTGGTCCTCGAGCCAGAGTTGCTCCAGGGTCTCGTGAGCTTCATAGTAGAGCCCGCGGTTGAACTCGTCGACGGCGGCGAGAAAACGTGGGTCGTGTTCCATGACGTAAAGGCGACCTCCGATCCAGTGGTTTTAGCCCCATGAACACCAGCGCGCTTGAATTCTCAATTCCTACCCCATATCCCCTGCCCGGCAAAGCCCTGCCCGACAAGAGATCCGGTGTGACGCGGTGACGTCCCCACTCGCCCTGAGCATCGACACGCTCACCCACGGCCCCTTCGGCCTCGGCCGGAGCGACGGCAAAGTGGTGCTGGTCCCGCTGACCGTGCCCGGGGACCGGGTGGAGGTGGACGTGGTGGAGGAGCACAAGCGCTACTCCGTGGCCCGGCTGCGATCGGTGGTGGAACCGTCGCCGGCGCGCCGGACGGCCCCCTGCCCCTACACCGGTGACTGCGGCGGGTGCTCGTGGCAGGAGGCGGCCTACGAGACGCAGCTTCAGGCCAAGCAGCGGAACGTCGCGGACGCGCTCGCCCGGGTCGGCGGCCTCGCCGGGTTCGAGCTCCTCCCCATCCTGCCGGGGTCCCGCGAGTTCCACTACCGGCGCCGCATCGTGCTGCACGTGGACGGCGAGCGGCGGATCGGGTTCCACCGGGCGTCCTCCCGGGAGGTCGTGGAGGTGCGCGGCTGCCACATCGCCGAGCCGGATACGGAAAGCGGCATCGAGCTCGCCGTCCAATGGGTCGGGCGTCTGGCCACGCCGGTGTCGGAGGTAGAGATTCTGAGCGCCGACCGGCCGGGGCAGGTCATCCTCTCGGCCAAAAGCAGGCACGCCTACCAGAGCGTTGACGGCGACGCGTGCGCGGAGTTGGTCGGCGGCCCGGCGGCGGGAATCGTGATGGCGGGGCCCGGATGGCGCCAGCGATGGGGCGAGACCGCGCTTTCCTGCATCGTGGACGGCGACCTGCGGCTGACTCACGACGCGGGCACTTTCAGCCAGGTCAACACGGAGGGAAACCGCCGGCTGGTGGACGAGGTGATGGCATGGGCGGGCTTCGGCGCCGAGGATGACGTGCTGGAGCTGTACGCGGGCGCCGGCAACCTCACCCTGCCCGCGGCCCGGCGGGCCCGGCGGGTGACGGCGGTGGAAGCGAACGCGCGACTGGTTCGCAACGGCCGACGCAATGCGGCGGACAACGACGTCCGCAACATCCGTTGGTGGCGCCACGACGTTCCGGCCGCGGTGGACGCGTTCATCCGCCAGCAGCGCCGCTTCACCACCATCGTCCTCAACCCGCCCCGCGACGGCGCCAAGCGGGCCGCTCCCAGGCTGGCGGCGCTTGGCGCCGGGAGGGTCCTCTACGTCTCATGCGACCCGGCGACGTTGGCGCGAGACCTGGGTCGGCTCACGGCTCAAGGCTACGCGCTGCGGCGCGTGCGCCCGGTGGATCTCTTTCCCCAGACGTTCCACGTGGAGACCATCGCCGAACTGGTCCGGGAGTAACCGCTTCACGCCCCGCCGCCATCGACCCTTGAGTCAAGGGTGCCCGCTGGTGTAGACTGCGCGCTGGGAGGAAGAAATGACCCAGCCGAAGAAACGGGTAACTCCGAAGGTCACCATCATCGACAGCAACGGCGCCAGCCAGACCATCAACTACCTGCTCGAGGACCGTGACGAGCTGGAGTGGCTGATGGCTGTCGGTCGCAACAAGAACGGTGACATCTTCTTTTACGACACCGGCGGCGACATTCTGCACGACCTCGGCGCCCTGGAGTACGTAAAAGAACGGATCCTGAGGGACTACTTCGGCGAAATGGACGAGTAGCCACGCCTCACGCGAACGCGTATCCCGTCTTAACGGGCCGCGTTCGCCGAACGCCTCCACGTCATCCAGAAGAAGATCGCCGCCGCCGCGATCATCACCGCGCTGAGATACTGCCCGCGCGACAGGCCCCACGCGAGCCCCAGGTGGGCGTCGGGCTCGCGCACGAACTCCACCATGAACCGGGCGATGCCGTAGCCGCCGACGAATGCCCAGGTGACGATGCCCGGCGCGCGCGTGCGCGTTCCCAGCCACAGCAGCACCCCGAGCAGCAGCGGGCCCTCGAGAAACGCCTCGTAGAGCTGGGACGGATGGCGCGGCAGCGGCCCGCCGCCCGGGAACACCAACCCCCACGGCAACTCCGTCGTGCGTCCGTACAGTTCGCCGTTGATGAAGTTTCCCAACCGGCCGAGACCCAGGCCCAGCGGCGCGGCCGCGAAGATGCAGTCGGAGGCGGAATAGAACGGTATCCCCTGCTGCCGCACGTACCACCAGCCCGCGAGCGCGGCCCCCAGTGCGCCGCCGTGAAACGACATGCCGCCTTCCCACACCGCCAGGATCTGCGCCGGGTAGGCCAGGTAGTACGGCAGGTTGTAGAAGACCACGTAGCCCAACCGCCCGCCCAGCACGACCCCGATGGCCACGTAGCTGATGAGTTCCACCAGCTTCTCCCCGCCCAGGGCCAGGCCGCGCTTGCGCGCCAGCCACGCGGCGATGAAATAACCGCCGACGAAGCCGAAGAGGTACATCAGCCCGTACCACCGGACCGCCACCGGCCCTATCTGAAGGGCCACCGGATCGATGTTGGGGAAAGTCCACATGGATCGAAGGGTCCCGTCACGATTGATCGGAGTCCCCCTGGCTGTCCGAACCGGCGCGGCCGCGCCGGCGCCGAAACGCCAGGTAGATTCCGATCACCAGGAGCACGGCGCCGGCGAGATACGCCGAATCGTAGCTGCCCGCGGGCTCCGTTTCCGCGGCGCCGTCCGCGGGAGCGGCGGCCAGCGCCACGCCGTTGCCCAGCAGCGCCGCCATCAACTCACGCACGTCGTCCTTGTACCAGGGCTTGAAACCGATGCTCTTGCCGAGGACCTCGCCGCGGCGGCCGATGAGAACCGTTTCCGGCAGCCGCATCACGCCGTACTCCCCGGCGATCTCGCTACGCGGGTCCATCAACATGGGATAGGTGAGCTTCTGCTCTTCGGCGAACGCATTCACCTCTCCGGCCGTCTCCATGAAGTTCACCGCGACGACTTCAAGGCCCTGTCCCCGGAACTCCTGGTAGAGCCGCTCCATGTCCGGCATCTCGAGCCGGCACGGCGGACACCACGTGGCCCAGAAGTTGAGCAGCACCACCTTGCCGCGGTAGTCCTCCGAGGCGACCTTGTTCCCGGCCGCGTCCACCGTGGTGAAAGCCGGGGCTTCCTCGGACGCCTCCGGCACAAGGAAGCCGAGCTTGCGCAGGCGCTCTCCATCGACCGTCCCCCAAGCCGATGCGCAGAGCGCCACGAGCCACAGGACCGACATCAACGCCTTCATCTCGACAGACTCCCGTGTTCCAGTGCGTTGGCCGCCTCGTCCTCGGAAATGAGCCGGCGCGCCACCAGCACCAGGATCGGGATCACGTACATGTGGCCGCTGACCCACATGATGCCGCCGCCGAGCCCCTGGTCCTGGATCGGGCTCAACGCCGCGAGGCCGGGGACCGCTGCGTAGAACGGGTAGAGGATGCGCTCGGGCACGGCGATGGCCATGCCCAGGAGCGTGTTCTGCAGCGTCGCCGCCAGCAGGTAGATCACCCTTGCCCCGAGCGGCCGCGTCGGGCGATAGAGTGGCGCCACGTTCAGGATGGGCCACCAGAAAAGCACCGCGGTGACGAAGAACATCCAGTGCTCGAGGTCGTGCACCCACCAGTAGCGCAGCGCCGCCTGGTACAGCGCCGGGTGGTGCCACCCCCACAGGTTGACCACGTAGAGGGTCCAGGCCACCGGCATCGCCGTGAGGGCGGTCAGCACGGACCGCCCCAGGCATCCCTCGCGAAACAGCCCGGCGAAGCTCTCTCGAAGGCCTCCCGGGAGGCCCCACAGCACCACCGGGAAGGGATTGGCCAGAAGAATGCCCAAGGGCGCGATCATCAGCAGCAGGATGTGCTGCACCATGTGCATGCTGAGGCGTTCCGCCGCGAGACGGTCCACCGGCGACACCAGCGCCACCGCGAGCGCGGCGATGCCGCCCAGGTAGAGCACCAGCCCGGTCACGGTGGCGGCGCCCTCCGCCTGCCCCCGCAGCCGCACCCAGCCGGTGAGATAGATGCCCGCCGCCAGCGCCAGCACCAGCATGATGTCCAGGCGCAGGCCTGACGGCATCATGCCGAACAGCAGCATCAGCGCGTCGAACGGCAGAGGCTCATCAGGCCCGCCGTGGCCTCCTCCGTGAGCCATCAGGAACCGCGGCCACGAAAACGCGGCCAGCACCGCGCCGGCCGCCGCCACGCGTCCGAGACTCCCGGCGCCCCGGAACCCGCTGCCGGACCGAGCGTCCGCGCGCCGCCGGCCCATCACGGTCCGCAACGTCACGCAACCCTCCACAGAAGCAGGACCCAGGACGGCAGCAACGCCACGGCGCCGAGCAACCAGTACAACACGCGCGGTGCCCACGCCGCGTGCGCCTTGAGCCAGCGCACGCAGAACTCGGTGGCGATGACCCCGATCAACGCCGCCGCCGAGGACAGGGCCAGGAACGCCTTGAGGCCCTTGTCCGGATTCTCCCCGGAAAGGCCGTCGAGCAGGCCGGTGAGCGCGATCAGCCACCCCGGCGCAAGGGCCGCGAGCCCCACCATCCAGAGGAACTCGGGCTTTCCGAGGCGCTTACGAAAATACACGGCCGCCACCGCCCCGGCGACGATGCCGAACAGGCCGACCCAGATCGAAAGCGTCATGCCGGCGCTCCGTATGGCGCCGTCGTCACAACCCCGGCAACCGGCCCGGTGGAAAGGAAACCCATGTCCATAATATGCGCAGGATTTCGCGTGACCGGCAAGGCGCCCTTGCCCATCGCACCGATTCGCGCGTAAGACAGGGCAACGAGTACCCCGATGCGATTCTCCGCGACCTCCCTGTTCGATCTGGGCGAGTTGCCGCCGGAACTGCGGCGTTCCCTGGGACTCGTCTACGCCTCGAGCCTGCTGGTGATCATGGGCGTGAACCTCGTCCAGCAGGTCCTTCCGGTCATGCTGGAGCCGTTCGGCATCACCGACGCCGAGGTCGGGCTCGTCATCGCGGTCTACACCGCCCCGGCCATCGTGCTGGCTCCCCTGCTCGGGGTCGTCGCCGACCGCTACGGCAGGCGCCCGTTGCTGCTGGGCGGGCTGTTGCTGTTCGGCGGGGCCGGCACCGCGGTGGCGTTCGCACCGAGCTTCGGGTGGGTGCTGGCCCTGCGGGCCGTTCAAGGCGTCGGCTTCAGCGCGGTCATTCCCCTCACCATCGTGCTCATCGGCGACCTGCTGGAAGACCGCCGGGAGGTATCGGGTCAGGGGCTGAAGGTCTTCATCGACCGGGTGGGCGAAGTGGTGTTGCCGCCCCTGGGCGGCGCGCTGGCCCTCGTGGGATGGCGCTGGCCCTTCCTCGCCTACGCCGCCGCCATCCCCCTGGCCGTGCTCGCCTGGGCGTGGATGCCCGAGACCCGCGGCAAGGCCCCGGTGTCGACGGGCCAGTACCTCAAGGACGTGGCCCGGGTGGTGCGCAACCCGCGCCTGCTGCTGGCCTTCGCCGCCGGCTTCCTGCGCTTCTTCCTGGACTACGCCTTCTTCACCTATCTGCCGCTGTACCTGGTGCGCGCCCACGGATTCTCCACCGCCGGCGCGGGCCTGCTGCGCTCCTTCCACGCGCTGGGCGCCATGGTGACGTCGAGCCAGGCCGGACGCCTCGCGGGCGCGTGGGACAAGGGGCGGCTGGTGCTGGGCGCCTTCGTGGTGAGCGGCCTCGCGCTGCTGGTCGTGTCCTTCGCTTCCGGCACCGGCACCCTGGTCCCGGCGCTGGTGCTCTACGGCCTCGCCAACGGCATCATCTCGCCCATGCAGAAGAGCCTGCTCACGCAGAACGCGCCGCTGGAGCTGCGCGGCGGGGTCATCTCCCTCGACCGCCTGAGCCAGCAGGTCGCCAAGACCGCCGGGGTGTCCGGCATCGGCCTGCTGCTGGCGTACACGGAGATGTCCACGCTGTTCCAGGCCATGGCCATCCTTTCCTTCGCGAGCGTGGGCCTGATGGCGCCGCTGGCATGGCGGTCGGGAGACACGCCCAAGGACCCCCTCTCCACCCCCGGATTCCCGCTTTCGCGGGAATGACGGAGGGTGGAACGGGAATGACGGAGGGTGGAACGGGAATGACGGAGGGTGGAACGGGAATGACGGAGGTTAGAACCGGAATGACGGAGGTTAGAACCGGAACGACGGAGGTTAGAACCGGAACGACGGAGGTTGGAACCGGAATGACAAGGAGGACGCCCATGCCCAGGTACAGACAGGACCACATCCACCTCAGGAGCCGGGACCCCGAGGCGACGGCGAAGTATTATCACGACGTGTTCGACGCGAAGATCGTCGAGACCACCCAGACCGACGGGCGCCCCCGGGTCGACCTGGACATCGACGGCATGACCATCTGCATCGCCAGGGCGCAGCCCGACCAGGACGTCCCGTCCGCGCCGGACCGCCCCTACGTCGGGCTCGACCACTTCGGGCTGCAGGTGGACGACCTGGAGGCGGCGGCCGCGGAGTTGCGGCAACGCGGCGCCGAGTTCTTTTCCGAGCCCCGGCTGCTCCGGCCCGGCCTCAAGATCGCCTTCGTGCGCGCCCCGGACGACGTGCGCATCGAGATCGTCGAACGAAAGAACAACCCCACGTAGCCCTTCGCCCGAGCCGCCGGATCCTACGCGTCGGATTCCCGGTACTCCGCGCCGTCGATGGGCAGCTCGGTGCCGAGCCCCTTCTCCACGGCGCGGTCGTAGAGCAACCGGCCGATGACTTGGTCGCCCACGCCCCAGAAGGCGTTGTTCTTGTAGAAGCTGATCTGCTCCTCGGAGGTGCGGCCGGGCACCTGCCCCGCGAGCACCTCGCCCAGGTCCCAGACGTCGTCCCAGGTGATGACGCCCTGCTGCACCGGATCCCACAGCACGCCGGGCTCGTCCAGGATCTCCTGGCGCTTCGAGTTGCACACGATGATGTCGCAACGCTGGAGCGTCTTGTCGTCCACCTCGCGCCGCTTCATCTGGATGAAGCCGCCGCGCATGAGGCCGATGTTGCTGGAGACGATGGAGCACAGGTGCACGCCCGGTTCCAGCCAGTCGCCGTCGAAGGTGGGCACGTTGGAGTTGGTCACCGACAGCAGGATGTCCACGCCCTGGACCGCTTCGCGGTTGGTGGCCACCGGGCGCACCTCCATGTCGAGAAGCTCGGTCATCTTGGCGGCGAACTTGGTGCGGTTCTCCGGATTGGGACTGTAGACCCTGGCTTCCTCGACGCCGGGAACCACCGCCTTGGTGGCGAGCAACTGACATTCCGCCTGGGCACGGGAGCCCAGCACCCCCACCACCTTGGAGCTCTGGCGCGCCAGGTGCTTGATGCCCACGGCCGTGGAGCAGGCGGTCTGCACGTTGACCACGTTGTTGGCGTCGGGCAACTCCGCGACCCGCACCTCGCCCACCGTGATGCACTTGAGCTCGGCGTTGTCGCCGTCGAACATCACCCGCACCGGGCGCCCCCGGGTCTGGTAGGTCTGGATGCCGTTGTCGTGGATCATCACGTGTTCGCAGTGGGTCAGGATTCCGGTCACCCCCGCGGTATTCGGCGCTCCCTGGTGCACCGTGACCCGGGCGTTGGCCACCGAGTGGACGCGGCGCCGGAGCGCCCCCAGCTCGCGGTTCTTCGCCCAGTCCAGGTAGCCCCGCTCCATGGCGTCCACCGCCTCTTTCATGGTGATGAGCCCGTTCATGTCCTCCGGACCCAACAACAAAACCGATGCCATAACTGCCTCCTGATTGGTCTGTAATACCCCGACCCCCTAGTGTGGTGTCTGATTAATTCGCACAATAATCTGCGGGTCTTTTTCGCCGTCGGCTGCGTTGCTCTTCC
>Ga0209022_1001727_pt1 | contig 21102 bp, 14 predicted proteins | sample PinacodermPK_FD_187300 | JGI IMG/M metagenome (GOLD analysis project Ga0209022, IMG submission 187300) | Host-associated microbial community of the marine sponge Aplysina aerophoba from Gulf of Piran - sponge pinacoderm, lysed by proteinase... | ecosystem: Host-associated > Porifera > Sponge >...
TGATTATTATCCAAAATTTTGTTGCCTTTGACTTGGACTCATTAGGTAATTTTATTTCCGGTGACGGGGTCTCATCAGATAATTTTATTTCCGGTGTCGGGGTCTCATCAGATAATTTTATTTCCGGCGTCGGGGTCTCATTAGGTAAATTCATTGCCTCATCAAAGTTATCATGATCAATTTTTTTTGAACTAGACCTAATATTTCCACGGTACATCATAAAGCCGTTATCAATCAAATAAAATAATCCAGCCACTTGTAATGTTAAAGATGCGTCTTTGACGGCTTCAGGCATTTCCCCTTTATGGCGTTCTGCGCCCATAACTTCAACAACATTATCCAAACTGCTATTCAGATGGCGAAAATGTATGGATTCCCGAAATCGCTGCTTTGTACAAAAGCTTTTATTTCTTGATAGAGTCTTCACTCCAGCTCTTTTGAATTCGGCGTTTAGGAAGCGTTTGTATAATGCTACATTGTGGGCAATTACGGGTTCGTAACCGATAAAATCCCGAATATCTTGAGCAATTTCTGAAAATGTTTTCTCATCGGCCACGTCTTTGTTTGTAATTCCGTGTATGCTGGTCGCTTTCTTGGGAATTCGGCATTGTGGGTTGATCAATACGTCCCAAGTTCTGGCATACATCCCGCTGGGATTTTCCTGTAAACTTACAAAATTCGCTCGAATTAGTACAACAGAAACAATTCTGTCTGTTTGTGGGTCAAGGCCCGTCGTTTTAACATCAACTACAACCGCTAAATTAAAACCGGTAAACAATTTCATTTGTTTAGTCATTTCCTAAAGAAGTTATGAAAACCGAAGCATTGTTGTGATTGGTATATGTTAAACAGAAGGCACATAATTTTATGTTTCAAAGTCTATGAGATTATAGAAATCTGCTTCCGATAGAATTTTAATTTCTTTCCCTTTAGCAATATAGCCTTCCACTTTCCGATGTTTGCTGCTCTTTTTATGACCTTTCAAGGTTCTAAGGTCATGAGTTCCTAATATAAGTATCGTAACCTTTTTAGTCGCGGTGTCGACCACATTACATCCCGCCTTTGCGGCCTTTTCGGCGGCTTGATCTCGAGAAATACTAAGTTGCCCTGTGAATAGGATCGTTTGTCCAAATAAAGGCCCTTCTTCATTTCCATCCCGCTTTACCGGCCCCCTCGGACTAAAAAAATAGAATGGTGGTGCTTTTGCTACTCGTCGTACCAGTTTTTTTGAGCGCGACAGGGAAGATCTGTTTGTGCGCTTAAACTGTCTTAACCAACCATTCATGTCAATTCCAGTAGCTTTGCAGGCGTGTAAAACAATTTCAGCTCCGGCCCGAGCATCTTCAAGTGCATCGTGATGATTAAATGAGATGTTTAGATAGTTGGCAACATTCTTAAGATTGTAACCTCTTTTTCCAAATCGTTCAGGCCAAGCCCTACGGGCAATCATCGCACTGTCAAGCCAATTAACTTGGAGTTGTTCAAGTTCATACTTCAGCATTACTTGTTCAAAAGCAGTTCGGTCAAACGGGGTGTGGCTTACCAATATGGTTCCGCGTAGGCGATAGTCTAATTCATCACGAATTTCAGGCAGCAAAGGACTATCCTTTACGGTATTTTCGGTAATTCCGTGAATTGAGATATTCCCGATATCAAACTTATCTTCAGGGTTAACTAAAGTTTGCCATTGGTCCGCAATTTGTCCATCCCGAATGTGGACAATACCAATTTGACAGATACTCGCATGGTCTGCATTGGCTGTTTCTACATCAATTGAGTTAAAAGTCAACATGCTCATATATCACTTCGGGTAAGTTCTGTCCGAACTCCTATAGGTTTAACTTCTTTCATAGAATTTTGAGTGTCATTATCTGGAACTCAATTTTTCTGTTGTCATTTTGCCTCTGAACTACGCTATAGTTTTTATCAACAGAATTCAATAAATGGCGGTGAAATAATAGCTTTTTAGTCATTATTTTAATTGAATTCAATCAGATCACATAAAGAGTACAATATTATCCAATCAGTAGGGCACGGATGACTAGAATGTTTGACCGGGAATGTACAACTGCAACAATTCTGTTTGTTTTTCAATCAAGTCTCTTTGTTTCAACATCAACAACTATTACCAGAATAATCCCACCAAACTATGTCATTAGTAAATTCTTAAGGTTTAGAAGTGCTGTAACCATAGACCGGTTGAGTGGGTTATGTTTAGGTAATAGTTCAGAAGTTTAACTTTCAAAGTCTATGAGTTTGTAAAAATCTGTTTCCGATAGAATTTGAATTTCTGCCCCTTTTGCAATTATGGCTTCCACCTCCCGATGTTTACTGCTTTTTTTATACCCCTTCAGCTGATTACCGTTCTGAGTACCTAAAACAAGCATCGTTACTTTACTACTTGAGGAGTTGACCACATTGCATCCCACCTTTGCGGCCATATCTGCTGCTTCGTTTCGAGAAACACTAAGTTTCCCGGTAAAGAGGACCGTTTCTCCGAATAGAGGCCCTTCTATATTGCCTTCACGTTTTGCCGATATCCACGATTTTCTTGAGACCCTAGGGGAAGGTAAGATTGGACGCTTAACCCGACTTAACCACTCGCTAATATCCAGCCCAGTAGCATGACAGGCGTGTAGAACAATTTCTGCGGCAGCCCGAGCATCTTCAAGCGCGTCATGATGATTAAATGAGATGCTTAGATATTTGGCAATATTCTTAAGACCAGAACCTCCTTTACGGAACTGGTCAGGCCAAGCTCTTCGGGAGATCATAGCACTATCAAGCCAAGTAACTTGAAGCTGCTCAAGTTCATACTTCAGCATCCCGCGTTCCAAAGCTGTTCGGTCAAAATGGGAGTGACTTACCAAAATTGTTCCATGTAGGCGGCTTTCTAATTCGTTTCGCACTTTCGGAAGAGTAGGACTATTTCTTACGGTGTTTTCGTTGATACCGTGAATCCTGATATTCCATGGATCAAACCAATCCTCAGGGTTGACTAAAGTTTCCCATTGGTCGACAATTTGTCCATCCCGAACATGGACAATACCGATTTGACAGATACTCGCCCGGTCTGCATTGGCAGTTTCTACATCTATTGCGTTGAACGTCAACATGCTCATTGATTACTTCGTATAAGTTTTAGCCCCGTATTTCTAGTAATTAAACTCTTTAATATTAGTTTAAGTATGACAATCTGAAACTGACCATTTCTGATACTATTTTCCCTCTGATATCCTCTAACTAATTTATCTAAAGAATTCAGTTTGAGGGAGTAGAATAGTCGCAATTTGACCAAGAGTTTACTGAAATCTATAAGATTTCAGTATCATTCGAAATTTTCAGGAAAGCCTATCACTTTGAGCGCTCTTGAACAACTGATTAATTTTCGGAATTGGTTAATACTTATACCCCTTTCTGGGCGGATGCTTAGTTAACATGGTATAGGCAGTTGAATCATCGTCAAAAGCCAAACATGAGTATTATCTGGTATGCCGTGATGAGTATGGATACATAGTTCAAGGCTTACTATAATTCAGTCAAATTCAAATTATACCAAACCAATAGCCATAAAATACTGAACTTAAAAAACCTTGATCGTATTCGGCTTCCGGGGTTGCTTAATCCCTGAATCGTAAATTTATTAATTTCTAAAATTTTGGTTTAAGGATATTGGTTCCAATGGAGTTAGCTTTAACCAGTTCAAGATTCATATGCATCGGGATATACTTATTCTGAAAGAAAATTGAGTTCATATCATCGTAGTGTTTTGATAATGGGTGACCACTTTGACCTGTTGGAATAATGAATAATGATCCGTCCGGGTCAGAAAAGTCATAAATCCCTCTGTAACTCGGTCCGTGCGTACTTATAAAAGGGTTTTCACCGGTTCCATCATTGCTTGTTCTTAACAATGAATTATCTCCACCTGAACCGAAATTACTCAAGTTAACTAACCATGAAAAAAAAGCTTGAGACCCAAGTGCTTGGTGTTCATGCCGAACTTCATGAGCCTGACCCCATCTCCAGGTATTAATATCATCCCCATACTGCGAAGCTAATTGGTTCAGGGCGTCTTTTAAGGCGAGGTTTGCGATTGTATCACAATCTTCAATTTCGATTGTTTGAACGATATCACACCAGCGGGAAGCTCCGTTAAAATCAGTAAAAACTCGTTCTAGGAACTCAATATTTGGTCGAGTATATTCATGGTAAATTGATCCAAGCTCATCCTGAACCAGCAAGCGGAAAATAGTATTAGCCCATTGCGCAAATATCAACGGTTGTGGTTTATCGCCGTCCATGTCACCAATCCAGTCTTTAAGAAGCTCAAGAGCTTGGCTTTTTCGGACTTCAACTGGGTCATTGGAATTGGAACTCACTGTATGCCAAAGTTTGTTAGCAAAGTGGGGGATTAACCGACGAGCACTTTCCGAAATAATATCTGTCTGAGCTTGAACTGAACTCTCCTTACTATGGATACTACGGTCCTCTAAGATATAAATCAGCCGTTCAATCCGCTTAGTATCGCCCCAGGCAAAACTAAAATGATAGGGAAACTCTTTTTCAGTCGGCATATTATTGGTATTGGCAATGTAGTTACTAGCTGGATTGATGACTTTTGGAAGTGTTTCCTTATCCATCATTCCAATCCACTGATTACGATACTTCCAGCCTTCTGAAGGAATCCTGCCTTGGGTTTGATGAAACGGTGTCCGCATCGGTATTGAACCCGTTAATTTATAAGCAATGTTTTCACCATCGGTGATAAACACATTAACGCTTGGCGAACCAATTAAAGTCAATGCGTCCAACCCCTCTGATAGATTAGTCGCTGTCATCAGATTATGCCCACCGGACATCGTTTGGTTGTCTGGGTTAAACAGTGTCCAAGCAAGAGAAATAGAATGGTCACGAGGGGTGATTTCGTTCAAATTAAAGAATTCTCCAGGAATTACGGGGCCGTTTTCAGTTCGGATTAACTGAATAGTTTCAGGATTATCACGGCCTTTAACGCGAATTGTCGCGACCTTGAGTTCAAAATTTTTATAACCACTATGTGTCAGATAACGATTTGAATTTGAGGGGTCTAACTTTTCATAGTATAGGTCTTGGACATCAGCATGAGAACTCGTAATGCCCCAAGCGAGGTGATTAGACCGCCCCATTATCACCACAGGCATGCCCGGAATGGTTGCCCCGATGACACCTCCAGTGGAAAGTTCCAGCCGTGCTAGGTACCAAATTGATGGAGTTGACAAATCAAGGTGCGGGTCATTGGCAAGCAATGTTTTTCCAGAGACCGTTTTGTCTGGCGCAATAACCCAAGCGTTGGAACCACTTGAATTAAAGTTAAGTGGGTGACTTAAATCGGCATTGTCAACTCGATATGAGTCAAGTTCCCTTGGTAATTTCAAACTTGACGCAAAACCGCTTTGGAGGCTTTCCCAATATTCGGGGAGTAACTCTGGGTTGAGGTCTTTCAATGCTTCGGGGCCAAGTTTGTTTAGAATTTTTTGACCCAATACTTCCTTGGACAGATGACCTGCGATGCTAACCGATTGCAAGTTGGCTATTGCCAAGCTATCAACTGGAGTCCATCTTTCTAATGTTACTGGAAAAATTAATCGCTCAGGTGCCCCATAGCCGAGTCCATTTTCAGCAATAATATCAAGCCAAGCATTTACTCCATTCGCATATGCTTCCAAGGCTTCAATGGTTTCAAGGTTCTGATACGATAAGGATTGTGATGCGGTTCCATAGATATCATACCGTAACATCAGCTCATCTATTTTAATCGTTGCCTCGCCAAAAACCTCTGATAGTCGTCCTTGTGAATATCGCTTCAGAATCATCATTTGCCAGAGTCGGTCCTGAGCATGTACAAAACCTAAACCAAAATAAGTATCGCTATTGGTGGCACCGATAATGTGGGGTATATTAAAGTCGGTTCGAATAATCTCAACGGAGGAACTAATTCCACTTACATCATAGCTTGCTGCATAATCCGGCAAGGACCTGGAAACAAGGTAGTACAATAAGCCGACAAAAAAACTTAATAGTACAACCAAGACGATGAGGGGTCTCAGAAGCCACCGGAATATAATATGCATAATCTACTTCTGCTAAAAAATTAAACAGTTTAGTGACGGGCTCAAAATTGGAACTAATAAATTAGTGTTGATAACACCTATTTTAACCAACAAAGCGCACCCACAGATAGAACAGAACTATCATTTTTTATTCACTGTGTTCAGCGTCATTTTCTAATATATTCTCCACTGGATTTGTTCATTATGATTGGATTGGATAAGGTCCTGTATCCTGAAGCGCTCTATCGGTTGAAAGTAATCGCTTTTGAGAATAGATTAAACTCAATTTCTGTGTATCATTTTTATAATAACTGAGGAAAGTTTACCATGGCAAACGTTGCGTTCATCGGATTAGGTGTAATGGGTTATCCCATGGCTGGACATTTAAGTCAGGCTGACCATCAAGTATCTGTATTTAATCGAACTCAAGCAAAGGCGTCCTCCTGGACTAAACAATACTCAGGTAAGATGGCCTCAACACCCAAGGAGGCAAGTGAAGGTAAAGAGTATGTTTTCGCTTGTGTCAGCAAAGACGACGACCTACGAGAAGTTTGTACGGGAGAAAATGGAATATTTGCTGGAATGAGCGAGAACTCCATTTTTATTGATCATTCAACGGTATCCGAAAAAGTCACCCGTGAACTCTATTCAATAGCTCGTTCACTAGGGGTCGGATATGTGGATGCACCCGTTTCAGGAGGGCAGGCCGGTGCTGAAAACGGTGTTCTATCAATTATGTGCGGTGGCAATGAAGACACTTATGCCAAAGCCGAAAAGATAATGCAATGCTATGCACGTATTTGTCGGCGAATGGGCCCCACCGGCGCAGGTCAGCTCACAAAAATGGTCAATCAAATTTGTATTGCTGGATTGTTGCAAGGATTAGCAGAGGGATTAAATTTTGCAAGTAAAGCAGGCTTAGATGGAAACTCTGTCGTGGAGGTAATTTCAAAAGGTGCCGCAGGCTCATGGCAAATGGATAACCGCCACGAAACCATGCTCAAAGGAGAATTTGATTTTGGTTTCGCGGTGGATTGGATGCGAAAAGATTTAGGGATATGCTTAGATACCGCTGAAGAAATTGGTGCGAGCCTACCGATGACAGCTGTGGTTGATCAATTCTATAAAGACATTCAGTCCATTGGTGGCGGTCGTTGGGATACTTCAAGTCTGATCAAACGCTTACAGTATTTTGATTAAAGTATAATCCAGCTTTAGTGAAGCTCGTCGTAAACTGTTCCTTCAATTGAAGCCCCAAATAAAGCTCCCTGTTGCCCGAACACAACACCGATAATATCGGTTTTAGAAGATAAAGAATCTAAACCGACGTAATCGCCGTCATTGAATAATGAGACTTCAGCATTCACACCAACTTTAAAACCATCCGATATGAGAAAATCATTCATTGCTGACTCGGTCATGAAAAACAAAACCTGTGAATATTGCTGAAACCCAAATTGCAATCCATAGCTAGCCTGAGTTGCCACATAATATTCAAGGGTTTTTTCACCTATTCGGAGAGCACCTTCTCCATATGATCCGCCGACGAGTATGCCTGCTTTAGTCACAACAGGGATTACGAGTATCCCTTTTGCATTATTTACGAGTGCTTCTGTATCTGGAATTTCCTGCAACATGTAGGCCATTGCAGAATCAACTTTACGTTCAATTTCAAGTAAACGATCTTTGGAAGCCAAGCCACCGGGAAATGCAACTGCGAAACCGACCAACAAGGCCAACAAGGAAAAACGTCCTTTGATTGTGGACATCATACCCTCCTAAACTGCTCAAATATGAATTATTATTGATTTATCATATAATATACTTTTTAGGAATTGTCACCCTATTTTTTTCAATAGCTACGTAAATCAATATATTTTGAATCCCTAACCTTGAAGGGATTTTGCAACATAGGGAGCAAAGTAAGTCAGAATCCCACAGCAACCGGCTCGTTTAAAAGCTTGAAGTGTTTCAAAAATTATTTGGTCAGAGGAGAGCAAATTAGAATCGATGGCGCCTTTAATCATGGCGTATTCACCTGAGACTTGGTAGGATAATATTGGGATATTAAAGTTATCCTTCACTCGTTGAATTATATCCAAATAAACCAAACCTGGTTTTATCATAACCATGTCAGCTCCTTCATGGATGTCTCTTTGTACCATTCTAAGGGCTTCATCTGAATTACGATAGTCCATTTGGTATGATTTTTTATCCTTAATAATCAATTGACCCGAACCCAATGCATCTCTGAATCCCTCGTAAAATGCTGATGCATACTTCGCCGAATATGAAAGAATCATTGTTTTGCTAAAATTGTTTGCATCAAGTGTTTTTCGGATTTTACTAATTCGACCATCCATCATGTCTGATGGGGCAAGGATATCGGCTCCGCACTGAGCATGAACTAAAGCTTGTCGGGCGAGGGCATCTATTGAGAGGTCATTGACTATTTCATCATCAACAACGATTCCGTCGTGCCCATGAAGATTGTAGGGGTCAAGCGCGACATCAAGAATAAGGCTCACCTCTGGAATTTCCTGTTTGATAAGTTTTAGGGCCCTATTGGCAAGATTTTCAGGATCCCAGGCGATAGAGCAATCGGCGGTTTTGTCTTCATTAGGTATACAGGGGAAGAGGGCCATAAATTTGATGCCAAGATTAGCTGCAGCTTCAATTTCTTTTAGTGCAACATCTAATGAATATCGAAATACACCTGGCATCATTGTTATGGGGTCTTTAACCCCTTTACCTTCACAAATAAATAATGGCCAAATTAAATCTGATGCGTTTAAGCTCGACTCATGAACTAGATCCCTAATATTTTTATTTTGTCTTAATCTACGTGGTCGAAACTCAGGGAACTGCGGAAATTTAGTATTCGTCATAATCTCGTATCTTTAGTAGGTTTTCATTGAACCATTAATGCTCAACTATTCAATTGCAACAAGGTCAAACAAGATAGTATCTCACAAAAGAAAGTTTAGAGAATTATATTATTGAGGAACCAGAAATCCCAATGCTATCCTTTTCACGAGTCAATAGAGTGGTCAAGTACTTGCTTACAATCTCACGGCAACAATATTGCGAGCGGCGGCGTCAATGCCAGCATAGGCTCTTGACCACAGACCTAACATATTAAGTTTTGCCTCTGACGAGATTGAAGAGCAACTTCATGATAAGAATGACGGACCAGGTGATTATCAGCTTTTCTCGGACTTTAATTGGTTAATGTGACCGTTGCAATTATTTTCAATAGGTTGAACAATTTGGAGCATGGTACAGAGGCGAATTAGGGCGTATGAAATCCGGTAAATACCGATGAAAATGTGGTGTATTTCTAGGCGACCTCAAAGATGGTAGTAAATTTGGTCAACCGGTTATTTATAATCATGGAAACTCAGGGAATTGCAAAATTAGACGTACCCAATATATGGTTGTCCGTGAAAAAGGTGATCTTTTATCCTCAATTATAACCACTTACTTGATGGACCAATTTGACCCTTTCTTTTCATTGTAGTCTCCAAAAAACTTTTTTGGTTAACTAAATTACCCTGACACAACCCTAAATGATGTTTCCTAATTCCCTGAACAAACCGTTAAAAATCACTGATGCCCCAGAAGGTCACGATGCTCGAATCATTCTGGACTTCTTCAACCATTATCAGCGGTCTTTGATTTTTGTTGCTCGAGACCTAAAGCGCCTGAACGAATTTAAAGAGTCAATTAAATTTTATACCCCTGATACACGAATCATCGAATTTCCTCCATGGGACTGTCCTCCTTATTCTCGTATTTCACCCAATCCCAAAATAGTCGCACAAAGAATTTTTGTATTAGGCAAAGCAAAACGAATAAATCAGCTCAATCAATTTATTATTTTGACTACTGCTAAAGCCGTTATACAAAGAGTTCCGCCAAGCTATCTGTTTAAAAACTCCCATTTTTCACTCAAGCTAAACAGTAGTGTTGATTCACAAAAGCTTATTCGATATCTTGAGCTTTTGGGATACATTCAAGTTCCTAATGTTTATGAACAAGGCGAATATGCCATCAGGGGCGGTATCGTAGATGTCTTTCCACCTGGATATAAAAACCCTTTTAGAATCGATTTTTTTGGCGATAAAGTTGAAGGAATTAGACAGTTTCTCGTTGAAACTCAAACGACTATACAACAAGTCAAACGACTTGAGTTTCTGCCAACCTCTGAAGTCATTTTAGATGACAGCTCAATAAGCCGTTTTCGGAATACCTTTCGCCATTATTTTGGAGCAGGACAACTTGAAAACACAGCGTATTCAGTAATTTCTGAGCATAAAAAAGTACCTGGCATTGAGCACTGGTTACCTTTCTTTTATGAGCGCACAGAAACTTTTTTTGATTACTTTCCAGAAGTTTTTACATTTTTTGATTTTGGTGTCGAAAAAGCCATTAATGATCAGAAATCTGATCATGAGGAACTCTACCAACGAAGAAAAGAGGAAAGCAATGTAAGTTCTAATTTAAGTGTAAAGAATTTTGTATACCCGCCAGACATTAGATTTGTCTACTTTGACGAACTTCTTGCCTCATTTAAATCAAATAATTACGGGTTAATCAGTCCATTTGCCGCTGAATCATCGGGAGATGTCATCAATGGTGGAGGAAAGTACTATAATCGAAATCTCGGACAGATCAACTCCCAAGCTCCGGGATTACAAAAACTCATTGAAACAGCTCAACTAGATATTGAACACAAGAATATTCTGGTTGCCTGTTGGACAGAAGGGTCTCGAGACCGGGTAAAGCAATATCTGATTGATGAAGGGGTCAATAATGTCGTAGTGATTGATAACGCCCAAGAAATAAATGAAAAAAACAATCATATCATGCTTGCCATTTGGCAACTTCCGTGGGGTTTCACCACGGACAAAATTTGTATCATTTCTGAGCAAGACATTTTTGGGAAGCAGAATAAGACCCGTGTAAAGAAACGCAACGCCAAAACCCTATTGCAAGAATTCAACAGCCTGCAGCAAGGTGAAATAATCATCCACGAAGATCATGGAGTAGGGCGTTTTGATGGACTTGAGGTTATATCAACTAAAAACCTTAAGTACGATTGTATTGCTCTTCAGTATGCTCAAAACGATAAGCTATATCTGCCTATAGAGAATATTGACCTGATTACCAGATATGGACAAGGGGATGTTCCTTTGGACAGGTTGGGGGGAACAGCATGGGCAGAGCGTAAAGCGAGAGTCCAGGAGGATTTATTCAAAATTGCTGATGAAATCATTCGAACTTCAGCCCAAAGAAAACTCAGCCAAGCACCCATTTTACAACCTGATAATTCTGGATGGGATTCACTTATCGCTCGATTCCCCTTTGTTGAAACCGAAGATCAAGAAGCGGCTACACAAGATATTCTTAGTGATCTTGAAAGCGGCAAGCCCATGGACCGTTTAATTTGTGGTGATGTCGGTTTTGGGAAAACCGAACTCGCAATCCGAGCCGCATATGTTGCCACAATCCAAGGCAAGCAGGTGGCGGTACTTGCCCCAACCACTCTTTTGGTTCAACAGCACATGAATAAGTTTTTAGAAAGGCTTTCTAATTTCCCAATAATTATAGAAGTTTTGTCAAGCATGAAAACGAAAAAAGAGGCCGAGACAATCATCAAAAAACTAGAGATCGGCCAAATTGATATTATCGTGGGAACTCATTCGCTTCTATCAGACAAAGTTAGGTTCAAGCAATTAGGCTTGGTAATTATTGACGAAGAGCAAAATTTTGGTGTTGAACAGAAGGAAAAATTAAAAAAGTTAAAGTCCGAAGTGCATATTCTTACTTTGACTGCGACCCCCATTCCAAGAACTTTACAGCTTGCGCTGTCTGGGCTCAAGGATATTTCGCTTCTGATAACCCCACCATTAGGACGACAACCGATTAGCACCTTTATAACTGAGTTTGATCCGGTATTGCTTCGTCAGTCATTAATCAGGGAAAAACAAAGAGGCGGCCAAAGCATCATCATAGTTCCCCGAATTATGCAGCTTACAAAGTATGAGAAATTTCTCAAGAAGAACGTTCCTGAAGTGGAGTTCGTCAAAGCTCATGGCCGAATGAATTCACAGGATCTAGAAGAGAAAACAACGAAGTTTTTTAATAACCAAACTGATTGTATTTTAGCAACAACAATTATTTCTTCTGGTATTGATGTCCCGAATGCAAATACAATTATCGTTTGTGACTCCCAAAGATTTGGCCTTGGGCAACTGTACCAAATAAGGGGTCGGGTAGGGCGCTCAAATACGCGATCATATGCCTACATCACATATCCTCCAGGAATAAAGTTATCTGAACAAGCGACTAACCGCTTTCGTATATTCTCAAGTTTAGATTCCCTTGGAGCGGGATTATCGCTCGCATCTAATGATCTTGATCTGAGAGGCGCTGGGAATTTACTTGGGGAAAAACAATCAGGACATATTAAGTTAATTGGTTTTGAGCTGTATCATCGGATGCTTGAAGAGGCTGTTAAAAAACTAGAAAAACAAAATGATTTTCCCGATGACACTAAATTGGATGATCAATGGACTCCAAAGCTCAACCTCGGTGTCGAAGCAAGAATACCTGAATCATATATTTCCAACCTTGACACTCGTTTAGGTTTTTACCAAAGGCTTGCCAATCTAACTGAAAAAGCTGATCTTGAGAAAATAGCCGTTGAGCTCATTGACCGCTTTGGTCACTACCCAATTGAGGTTCGCCAGTTTATTTACGTCTTAATTATTAAAGGCATATGCAAAAATTTAGGAGTCAAACGTCTTGAATGCTCCGATAATGGCTTAACCCTGTGGTTTCGTGAGATTGAACGGGTTAATGTGAATGTCCTGATTAGGCTAATCAATTCCGAACCGCTAAAAGGGAATATTTTTAACGACCGAATCTTCCTGCGAAAGTCATGGAAAAACCCAGCACATCGACTTAAGAGCGTTATCAAATGCATGAACCAATTAAAGAATTATCATTCAGAGGGTATTCTTTACCAAACGAATCAATTGATTTGAATTCTAAAATGTCGCAATAATCGCATTTTAGTTTGTGATTTTATCCCCAAACAATCTCCAAATAAACAATCACTGAATTATCAGCTGCTTGCATAGCGAGCGGTTTGCTTCTGGTGCGTTTGGCAATTCTCACCGGTGATATTTCCAGATACCACTAAACCCAAGCAGTGAATTAGTTATTCACTCCCCTTTACTTTTTCCTACTAAATGTTGACTGTATACTCGGTAATCACATACTAGCCATTGTAATATTTCAAAATAGAGGGCAATATAGATTGGTATAGAAAATCAACTAAATTTTATATTAAAAAATATATTTTTAACTTTTCGGGAGGTGGGGCCGATTCACTTAAGCAAAAAAAACGCCCGCAGTGATGCGGGCGCGAAGTCAATTGAGGCAGGTTTCACACAGACAAGAAACCTGTCGAGCAGTGCGTTCAATTTAATAACTCTATTGAACAATTGCAACTACTTTATTACTAATATTTCTAACCTTAACTAAATTATATTGGATCTGTTGTAAAAATGTCACAAAATCTCTTAACACATATCGGATTGAGTCTTCTTTCGATCCTCGTTTTAACAAGCATCGCTTCACTTGGTTTGGCACAACCGAGACATGGAATAGCCATGTATGGCGAACCGGCACTCGCTGAGAATTACGGCCACCTTCCATACGTAAATCCTAATGCCCCAAAGGGTGGTAGAATAGAGAATGGTCAAGCTGGATCCTTTGACTCACTTAACCCATGGATCGTCAAAGGTCGTGCTCCTTGGGATATTCGATCACTTGTTTATGAACCGCTCATGGGACGTAATTGGGATGAACCATTTTCGCTATATGGCCTGCTCGCAGAATCAATTGAGACTAGTCCAGAAAGGGATTGGGTTGAGTTCACTCTAAACCCAAAAGCAAAATTCTCTAACGGTAATCCTGTAACAATTGAGGATGTAATTTGGTCGATTGAAACCCTTGGGAAAGAAGGGCATCCCCGCTATCGTACCGCCTGGAATAAAATCGATTCAATAACCAAGACTGGTGACCGATCAGTGCGCATTGACTTCAATATAATTGACCGCGAAATTCCTTTGATCATCGGATTAAGGCCTATCTTACCAAAATCGGAATGGGACAATCGTGAATTTGGCGAAAGCTCTCTTGATGTTCCTGTTGGATCTGGACCGTATTTACTCGCCGACTTTGACGTTGGTAAAACAGTCACATTTATACGTGATCCAAATTACTGGGGTAACGATTTGGCATATAACAAAGGACGGCATAACTTTGACGAAATACACTTTGAGTACTATGGTGATGGCGGCGTAGTATTTGAGGCATTCAAAGCTGGTGAATTTGGTACATTTAGGGAATACAATGCGGAAAAGTGGCGAACTCAATATGATTTCCCTGCAGTCAATAATGGGCAAATCGTTCAATCCGAAATACCCAATCAACGCCCATCAGGAATCCGCGGTTTTGTCTTCAACACTCGACACGATAAATTTAAGGACTGGCGGGTACGTGAAGCACTCATTCATGCCTATAACTTTGAATTCATCAACTTGACTATCACTGGAGGTACCCAGCCGAGAATCACTTCTTACTTTTCAAACTCTGTTCTCGGAATGAAACAAGGTCCTGCTACTGGTAAAGTCAAAGAGTTTCTTGAAGTCTTTGCCGACCAACTTCTGCCAGGAGCATTAGAAGGGTATGAGCTGCCTGTTTCCGATGGTTCTGAACAAAACAGGGCTAATCTTCGCCGGGCATCCCAGCTTCTTAATGAAGCAGGTTGGAATGTTGACAGTGATGGTACTTTACGGAATGCTAGCGGTGAAGCTTTTGTCATTGATCTGGTCTTAGTTCAAGGTTCCAGCGAAACTTTAGCTATCGCTAATATATTTGGACAAACGCTTGACCGCCTCGGGATTGAATTAAAAATAACAGTAATCGATAGTGCTCAATACCGTGAAAGAGTTAATGCGTTTGATTTTGATATGGCTTGGTACTCACGTGGGTTATCCTTAAGTCCGGGCAATGAGCAATACCTTTACTGGGGAAAGGATGGGATTAACACGCCCGGAAGCCGTAACTGGATGGGAATGGATAACCCACCAGCGGAAGCTATGATTCAATCAATGCTTGAGGCTCGGGACAGAGACGATTTTATCGCGGCTGTTAAAGCCCTTGACCGGGTGCTTACAACAGGTCGCTATGTAATCCCAAATTGGTTTTCACCCATCTCACGAATCGCTCATACAAAGGAGTTAAAGTTTCCAGAAACAATTGCTATTTACGGGGATTGGATTGGCTTTCAGCCAGATGTTTGGTGGTATCAGGAAGAAGATTAGTCTCGTTTTGACCATCAGGGGGATATACAAGCCCAGCAGAAATCACTAGCTTAATCGCATCTTCAATTGTCATATCAAGAATGATTAGGTCGGATTTAGGGACAAATAATAAAAACCCTGAGGTTGGATTGGGGGTTGTTGGCAGAAAAATACCTATGAGTTGTTCATTACCATTATATTGGTTTTGAACAGCTCCCTTTGAGGGTCGAGAAAGGAATCCAATTGCCCAAATCCCTTTCCTTGGATATTCAATTAGGCATGCTTTTTCGAATGACGATGACGACTGGTTTACAACCGTCTCGGAAATTTGCTTTATAGAATTGTAAACGTTTCGGACAATAGGAGTTCGGTCCACGATTCCTTCGGCCCACCCTAGGATAGTTCGACCAATCAGCCCCCGCATGGTGTAGCCAACTAAGAGGGTGAAGACGATAAATATGACCAACCCTATTCCTCGAACATCCACCAAGAAGTATCTTGAAGGGTGATAACGTTCAGGAATAAGTGGTAAAATCCAAGAATCGATTACCCCAACTGCTGTCCATACAATGTAAATCGTAAGGCCAATGGGAGCTATGATCACTAAACCGGCAAGGAAATTTCGTCGCAGGTTAGCTAGAATGGACCTGATTCCAAATTGTTCGGGTTCGGGGCTTTTGACCATTATGGTTTGGATATTTTAAATGATTTTTGATAAGTGGATTAGCAAAACGCCACTTCATAGATATAAGCACAATGGGATATTATTGTAAAGAGATTGAATTCATAATCCTCAGATTTAGACCTTCTTCTACAATGGTTTAATATGCTTAAGAGTTTCGGTCTGAAAATAACCCAGTGGAATCAAGCCATCACATCGTTTACCTTGACTAGTGGCAAGCTGTTACGGACTCGAGAAAATCTACTGCTACTAGAAAATGCCATACAACAATAATTTGCATTTGATGTCTTTGAATTTGGTTCAGCCATGATTGTATTTTTGTTAACCAAGTCATTGTTGAAATCAGCACATCAAGTTCTATTTGTCTGTTTACAATTTTTTATTACACAAACGGGAGCCGGGTTCAATAGTTTTGAATCCACCGGTTGCAAGCGTCTACCTCCCGTTGAGGAATAAACCGGAAAGGAAAAAAATGGCTACGCCTAAATTTACTCTCAGATCTTTATTAGAAGTCGGTGTTCATCTTGGGCATCAATCCCATCGATGGAACCCTCGAATGAATGGTTACATCCACAGCAAAAGAAATGGCATTCACATTATTGATTTAACTCAAACAGTTGTGTTTATGCGTAGAGCTTTGGCTGAAATTGAAAATGTTGTTTCTAAAGGGGGAAGTGTTCTCTTCGTTGGTACTAAACGGCAAGCCCAATTGCCTATTGAAGATGCCGCAAAAAAAAGCGCTCAACATTACGTCAACCACCGCTGGTTAGGTGGAACTCTGACGAATTGGAAAACTGTTTCAAACTCAATATCACGGCTTGATGAACTGGATGAGAGAATCAAGGAAGGTTTGGAAGGTCTTACCAAAAAAGAGCGCCTTGGGATGCTCAGAGAACAAGCCAAACTTGAAGCTTCACATGGAGGTATCAGGAATATGAAATTTTTGCCTGATATTCTTTTTGTTATTGATGTCAAAAAAGAAAGTTTAGCCATTGCTGAAGCCAACAAACTCAATATTCCTGTCGTTGCCATTGTTGACACAAACTGCCCTCCAGAGGGAATAACTCACATTATTCCTGGTAATGATGACGCAACACGAGCAATAGCTCTCTACTGCGACTTAGTTTCAAAAGCTGTCATTGAAGGAATCAATAAGGAATTGGGTCAAGCTGGCCTTGAAATTACTGAACAAGAAATAGAAGAAAGTTTGGCAGACCAAGAAGAGGGGGGTAAAGCGGAAACCGCAATTGCCCCTGAAACGGAACCAGCGAAGGATAAAACAAAAGCGAGTCAGGAAGAACAGATAGCAGAAGCCCAAGTGAAGCCAGGCGCACATCAATCTAAGCCTTCTGATAGCAAAGCCAAAAAAACTAAAGGCTCAAACAAGTCAAAGTCTGATGATGAAACAGCCATTGCTGAAGCTTCTAAATCCGATTCGGACATCCAGAATGAGGAAAGTGGTAGCCGTGCCAAGGAAAAAGTTTCTGATACTATTGAAGGATCTAAATCAAAGGAGACGGACCGACAAACGGATACACCAGAATCCGCTCCACAGCTAGAGGCAAATAAAGAAGAGGTCAACTCTCAGAGTGAATCAATTTCGGAATCGACGTCCTTGGACAATAAAAGCTAATTTTTGAGTGCTTTAGAAACTCACTCAATTATTCATTATTTCTATATATATTGACAAGTTAGACAAATTAACTGACAAAAAGAAAGACAGGAACATGAGTATCACTGCAGCAATGGTTAAAGAATTACGTGCTCAGTCTGGAGCAGGTATAATGGATGCCAAAAATGCCTTGAAAGAAACTAATGGGGATATCGAAGCTGCTATTGACTGGTTGCGGTCCAAGGGCAAGGCAAAAGCTGCCAAAAAATCTTCTAGGAGCGCCGCTGATGGTCTCGTGGGAGTTTATGTAGAGGGCAGTACTGGAGTCATCGTTGAAGTCAATTCTGAAACTGACTTCGTAGCCAAGAATATTGAATTTCGTAAATTAGTTGATTTAGTTCGACGAACGGCACTTGAGTCAAATAGCCTTGATGAGTTGCTTGCGGCAAAACCTACTGGTAAAGAGCTAGCCGAAGAGGTGACCGATAAGATCACGACATTAGGAGAAAATCTATCGGTTTCACGATTGGAAAAATTATCCGGAATGAATATTGCAAGCTATGTCCATACCTCTGTTGAAGATGGAATGGGAAAAATTGCCGTTCTCGTGTCTTACGACGGACCGCAAACAGAACTTGGTAAGCAGGTGGCAATGCATGTGGCTGCGACTAATCCGGTTGCTCTTTCTGAAGCCGAAGTGGCGCCTGATACACTTCGCCGTGAGAAGCAAATTCTACGGCAAAAAGCACTTGATGCGGGCAAACCAGAGGGAATAGTTCAGAAAATTGTTGAGGGTGGAATTAGAAAATATCTTGCCGAAGAAACCTTAATCAACCAAAAGTTTGTTATCAACCCTGAGCATACCGTTCAGTCAGCGTGTCAAGCCGAAGAAATAACACTTACTGGCTATATCAGAGTTAAAGTGGGTGAATCTTCAAGTTAAATTCCGCTGCGATAGTAAAATTTGACTTATTCAGCGACCGAGATAGTCAACCATAGCCCTGAGTGCTAATAAGTAACTTGTTGCTCCAAAACCAAACACTCCACCGATAGCTACGGGTGAAAGGTATGAGTGGTGTCGAAAATATTCGCGCTTGTAAATGTTTGACAAGTGAACTTCAATAACAGGAAGTTTCACTCCCAAGACCGCATCCACAATTGCTACTGAAGTATGCGTGTAGGCTCCGGCATTAATAATAATACCTTGGTGTTTATCCTGAGCGAGTTGAATGGAATCAACGAGTGACCCTTCATGGTTTGATTGAATAAACTCCAATTCAGTTCCGAGTTCTTTCGCCAGTTCATTACACTTTTGCTCAATGGCATTTAAGTCTAAAATGCCATAATGATGTGTTTCTCGTTTGCCCAAGATGTTTAAGTTGGGACCATTGATAATCAAAATAGAGATGACAAAATTCCTTTCCAATTCAGGGTTAAAATGCGATCTTTGTATAAAGTAAGTTTATGTAACATAATACATATTATCGGACTTTTACATTGATAATAATTCTGTAAGAGTAAAATACACTTTTCAAATCCCCCTTTTAATCCAAGTAGCTAGTAGCATCATCACCGAAGCCAAAATTCTTTATCCAATATTTTCTTTTCCCCTGAGACCAATTTACCATTCCGAACTGATTTTTTAATCCTCTCAAACTTACCGTAATTGAGATTCTCAATTATCTCAACTTCCCTCATAATTTTCTCGGGATTTCTGAGTTTCGACAGGTAATATTCTCATGAAATAGATCTTCGCGTTGAGTGCCTGGAAATCGATAGCCATTAATGACTCGGCGAACCCTTTCGGCTGTAAGTCGGTCTGCGTTTTCTTCCATTTCAATCAATATAAAACGGCGATTGCCACTATCTTTCTTATTTAAGGGCACGTCTATTTATTCCAACAAGGTAATTCTTAACATTATTTTTCCACTCAGTCATCTTTTTCCCGGTCCTTTTGTTTTGCTTATGATGCACTCTAGGCAAGCAATAAATTTGTCTTATTGATGGTTACCAAGAGCAGTCACATGGAACAAAGAAACCTGTTTGAAGAAGACCGGCAACGCAAGGCGTTGGCCGCATTCAACACCCGTGCCCGGACGACGGACTGGGTGGACTGAGGTCGCTTTAAACTGATCTTGGAAGAAGTATTCGGCTCTCCGCGTCACGGTGGTCCTAGCCCTCCTTCTTGGGATCAGATGATCATTTTTCGTGCTCTTCTGTTGAGCGTCATGTATTCCCTGAGCGACCGCCCGCGGCAATCAATGTTGCTGGACCGAGCATCCTTCAAGGCGTGTGTTGGTCTTCAGAGCAAGGATCAGGGGCTCCGGACCAGAAGACGGAGTGGAAGGACCAGGACCCGTTGACCCAGGCGGGTGCTGTTGGCACCTTGTTTGGGGTATTCACGGATCCATTGCTGGAGCGTGGGTATCAGTTGCACACCGGGACCGTGGTGGATTCAACCATGGTTCCCGTTCCCCGCCAACGGAACAGTCGGGACGCGAATGGCGAAGTTAAAAATGGTCGTATGCCCTAGCGAGCCGAGGACCCCAACCCATGACGCCAAAAGGGCACGGAGGCTCGGCGGACCACGGAGAGAGGTCAAACCTCTTATGGTAACAAGAACTATATCGCGGTTGACCGGGAGACGCAGTGGACTGACCAATGGGCAACAACAGCGGCCAGTGTCCATGATCGCAGGATGTTAGAGCCGGTGCTGGCCGCGAGGCCTTCCTGTGCTCCGCAGCTGTGGGCCGATTGTGTCTATCGTTCAAAGGAAATGGCCAAGGCGTTGAGCATGTCTTCGGCATGATACCTCATGATATGCCGGAGCAGGTGATGCGTTGGATTGGGAAAGTCCAGGCTAAGGGTTGGATGGGCATGCGGAACGTGTGTTATCATATCAAGCGCTTGTGTTATTTGGAGACAATCGCCGAAATCTAATCAAAGAGCAGCGTGTGTTGAGAGAGTGGCAATGTCAGGCTCAGTGTGTGCTGTTGTGGTGTTACAAATGTTGAAAAGGGGTCGGTTTGTGTCATTTTGGGAAGTTGACCGGAGGGAAAGTAAAACCTTGGGAGAAAGATTTTGAGAAATGTTTCCAGGGGTAAAATAGACAAATTCTAATTTTGGGGGTTTATAGAGGTGCCCTTAAGGTAGATAAATTCAGGACACGAACTTAGAGACACTATCCAAGTGAATATCCTGTTCCTCGTACGGTTCGCAGTAAATCAGTTCCACCATGTTGACAAAGTGATTTACGCAGGCGACCAATATGAACATCAACCGTTCTGACTTCCACATGAATACCTCGCCCCCAAATTCGATCTAAAAGCTGGTCTC